>Ga0315282_10009055_pt1 | contig 15922 bp, 10 predicted proteins | sample YL17G07_20_MG_FD_203693 | JGI IMG/M metagenome (GOLD analysis project Ga0315282, IMG submission 203693) | Sediment microbial communities from Yellowstone Lake, YNP, Wyoming, USA - YL17G07_20 | ecosystem: Environmental > Aquatic > Freshwater > Lake > Sediment | place: USA: Wyoming | collected...
AGAAAACGGCAAAATGGAAATAGGTAATATCCAATGAATTAGGTAGTGAATTAGGTATTTAATGTTATGCTTTCCCTTTTGTCTTCCCGTAACAATATTTCCCCTCCCCATTGATGGGGGAGGGCGAAATTCGCTCATATTCAGAAAAAAGAGGTCTTTCACCTGTGCAACATCCGGGACAATAACGGGAAGTTTTTCAAGAAGATCACCCCCTCTGACTTGAAGAGGTATCAGGATGCTGAAAAGAGATGGGAAAAGGAGAAAGAGAGTCTCCCATACCCCAAGAGTGAAATACCAGAAGGATTCAATACAAACCAGATGATAAAACACAATTATAAGTACTGGCATCAGATGTTTAATCCCAGGCAGTTGCTTTGCCTGAGTACTTTGCTCAAGGCTATTGGAGAGGAAGAAAATCAGCTTTTGAAGGAGATGCTATTAAGCGCTTTCTTCAGTCTTCAAAATAATGTTAGCGATTTTTGTTCTTACCGTAAGACCGTTGGCGCATTAAGGCAGGTATTTGCAAGACACGATTTTCCACCCAAAAATACTCCTTGTGAAAATAACGTTTGGGGAACAAGCGTTGGGATGGGTTGCTTTGAAACCTGGATTGAGGTAATAATATTAGGAAAATCTTTTTTAAAAACTCCGTGGGACTACTCTAAGGATGAAAAGGAAAAGTTAGGTGTTAGGAAAGGGAAAGGATTCAGATTTGAGGATTCATCATATGTTTCTTAGGTTCCCCCTTACGCCTCACTACTTGCGCCCCACGTCTTACGATAAGAAATTTACGCTATGCTCTATGCGCCATGCGCTCTTCGCTATGCGAGGTTCTGTACACCTTACGCCTAACGCCTTACGACTTACGCTTCGCGGTAGGGTATTTACGCTATGCGCTTTGCGCCATGTTTACCCGCCGAAGCCTTGGCGTAGGCAGGCGCCTTACGCTTGACGCCTGACGGTTTCTGAAATGGCGCAGGATAGGTTGGAAGAATGTCTGCAAGCTGTGGTTACAGGAACGGACCCCAGAACAATTGAAAGGTGAGGGGAGTGAGTAGTGTAGACTCGACACCCAATCTGTTGCATTTGTGACGGGGATTGTGGCCGAGCGGCAGATGATGTAAGAGCTTAGATCAAAATATCAAAACTGATAGGCACGCTCTGCACGTACGTCCCTCATTTTTTAGGATAGGTTGGAAGAATGTCTGTAAGCTGTGGTTGGAGGAAAGGACCCAGGAAAAATTGCACGGGGAGGGTGGATAAGGTAAACCTTTGAGGCCAAGAAACATTTGAAGCTTTCAAAGTGAATAATAATAAGGATTTTGTAGATAATATCCTATGAACAGTACAACAGAAGAATTTCCCGAAAATCTTGGTTTTCGTAATGGCTTTTGTGGCGCACATTCAAGCCGAACCATCATGTTGCGGGAGATTGCTATCCTTTTTGATTCAACTCCCCCAGCAGCAAGTAAAGAAGACTATTCTCGTTTGACCATTGACGAAAACTTATTGGGAAAGAAAACCACTTCCACTCGACGTGAATCCCTTAGGAGGGTTAAAGAGCTTTATGGTCTTGACCCTCAGGTACAAATTTTCAGGTACCTCCGGTTCTTTTGGAAAATGGATCAGAGCTCCCGGCCCTTATTAGCCTTGCTGTGCGCGAGCGCGCGTGACCCTCTCTTGCGAATGACTGCAAGTGCTGTTTTGTCAAGGAAAATGGGAGATGAGGTCACGGTAAAAGAAATCGAGGAGGCTATCTACTCTGCCACCGGGGACCATTTCAAAGCGCAAGTACGCCTCAATACTGCTCGTCATGCTGCCTCTTCGTGGGAGCAGGCAGGTTTTCTTTCTGGTCGGAACCGAAAAATTCGACAGAAACCCTTGAATACTCCTACCAGCACAGCCTATGCACTTTTATTAGGGTATTTATGTGGTGTTCGTGGAGCACTACTGCTTCAAACCTTCTGGGCAAAATTGCTCGATTCACCGGAACACATCGTTCACAATCTGGCTCAAGAAGCATCTCGCAGAGGATGGCTCACCTATCAGGCAGTAGATAATATTGTGGAGATCGATTTCTCCATTCTCCTTAAACAATCTGGAGATCATTAAATATGAGCATGAACAGAATCGAAAGGCTTATTCACAATTACGATCGTTATGTCTCTCTCCCATGGGATCGCTCATTGTCAGGGGCTCAGAAAGTGTGGTTCGTTGTTTACGATAAGACGGACGAACGGCGCCTTCGTGCTTGCCTCGGTGAGTTTGAACTTGCCACGAAGAAAGCGAATCATGGGTGGGCGCTTTGTGATATGACAAACGCCTTTCCGGAATGGATGTCCACTATGGAGTACAAGGAAGAATATTTCAAAGGCCCTGAGGATTTAATTCTTGATGACTTTGAAGAATACTGCGCTCGGAAGGTCCAAAGTACGTTTAATTTGAGGGGGATGGATCAAGATATAGTGATTGCTGTCCTGGGGGTAGCTTGTCTATTCGGTTTTATGAAGGTATCCACTTTGGTCCATGCTGTTAAGAATCAAATTCCAGGGCGACTGGTTGTTTTCTTCCCAGGTGAATATGAAAACAATACCTATCGACTGCTCGATGCCAGGGATGGATGGAACTACATGGCAGTCCCGATAACCTACCACGAGGAGCAATAACCTATGAAGAATCGCGACCTCTTTTTAAAAGACCCGGTTAAGTCTGAGCTGTTGAACAACGGAGTTGCAGAGGTAAGGGACATCAGATCAGTTGAAGAATTGAAAACCCTCCGCTACGAGCTGGAAACCTTCGTATGCGAAGGGCAATACGGTCGAGGGCTATCCCGCATCTTGGAAAGCTATGTCAAGAACTTAGATAAACCGGAGCAACCTGCTGTTTGGGTGAGCGGTTTCTTTGGAAGCGGTAAGTCTCATCTCGTCAAAATGCTCCGTTATCTTTGGACGGATTACCAATTTCCCGATGACGGAGCCACAGCCCGTGGAATCATTCGACTTTCCTCCGATGTCACCGATGCATTAAAGGAACTTGTAACTGCGGGCAGACGCTATGGTGGGTTACACGCTGCCGCTGGCACTCTAGGAGCCGGAGCGGGGGAAAGCGTTCGGTTGGCACTGTTAGGAATTGTTTTTCGCTCTGTCGGCCTTCCAGAGAAATACCCAATGGCTAAATTTGCTCTATGGCTTAAAGGCCAAGGGATTAATGATAAGATCCGAAAGAAAATTGAAGAGGCAGGAAAAAACTTCGATAAGGAATTACAGAATCTCTACGTTTCACCAGTTCTTGCCCAGGCACTCCTATCTGTTGACCAAAACTTCGCCACAAATCCTGCCGAAGCAAAATCTCTTCTTAAGAACCAATATCCAAAAGTTGATGATGTCTCACTCAATGACATGGTCGATGCGATTGGGGACGCACTTTCCAACGCAGACGGTCAATCCCCTTGTACGTTAATCGTTTTGGATGAAGTCCAGCAGTATATTGGAGATAACTCAGACCGCACTTATAAAGTTCAGGAAGTCACAGAAGCCTGTGTGAAGAAATTTGGGCCAAAACTGCTTTTTGTGGGGACCGGCCAGACAGCACTTGCGGGTACCCCTCAACTTCAAAAGCTTAAGGATCGCTTCCGGATTCCTGTTCAGCTTTCAGATACAGATGTTGAAACAGTAATTCGCAAGATCGTCCTTGCCAAAAAGCCGGACAAAACCCCTGAGATCGACAAAGTCCTTTCCGAGTGCAGCGGAGAAATTTCCCGTCACCTAATGAATACCCGTATTGAGCCGCGGCCAGAAGATCAGGAATATGCTATAGCGGACTACCCTCTCCTGCCTGTTAGGCGACGCTTCTGGGAACTTGTACTTCGAGCTGTAGACAGAGCCGGGACAGCCGGCCAACTTCGAACCCAGCTTAAGATCGTTCATGAGGCGGTGAAAGCTGTGGCAGACCTTCCGCTTGGTACAGTTGTTTCCGGTGATTTTGTTTATAGCCAGCTTGCACCTGATCTCCTCCAGACCGGAGTTTTGCTCAGGGAAATTCATGAGTTCATCCAAAAACAAGACGTTGGAACACCAGAGGGTAATCTCCGGGCCAAATTAGCAGCGCTTATCTTCTTAATTGGCAAAATTCCTCGTGAAGAAGGCGCAGATACAGGTCTCAGGGCAACCCCTGATGTTTTAGCGGACCTTATCGTTACGGATCTTCAATCCGGCAGTACACCGCTAAGGGCAAAAATCCCTGAACTTCTTAAAGGACTTGTCCAGGATGGACACCTTATGGAGGTAGGGAACGAATATAGGCTCCAGACCCGTGAAAGCGTTGCGTGGGAAGATGAATATCGCAAGGCACTCACAAAAATCATTAACGATGACAATCGAATAGCATGCGACCGTGGTGATTTATTGCGCCAGGAGTGTGGTGAGCGTTTGAAAACTGTTAGGCTGGTACAAGGAAAGAGTAAAGTTCCCCGCAAAATTGATCTCTTCTTCACCCAGGATGAACCCACTCCTACTGGCCAGACCATTCCTATCTGGGTCCGGAATGGTTGGGAGGCTGATGAAAAGTCGGTTATTGCCGATGCACGGAAGGCCGGGACAGGAAGTTCCATGGTTTATGTTTTCATTCCTCGCAGGAATGCTGATGAGCTGAAAAAAACGATGGCGAGCCAGCATGCTGCACGGGAAACGTTAGACGCGAAGGGGGTCCCGTCCACCCTCGAAGGGTTGGAGGCGCGGGCCGCCATGGAAACCCGAGAACACACAGATAAAATTAAATTGGACTCCCTTCTGAAAGAAATTTTCAATGGTGCAAGGGTTTATATAGGAGGGGGTACTGAGTATACCGGCATTGGTCTGCCTGCTATTGTTACTGACGCTGCGACGGCTGCTTTATCTCGGATGGTTCCTCAATTCGATGTAGCCGATGACCCGCGATGGGAAATGGTTTTTCAACGGGCAAGGAAGGGGGATGGGAATGCCTTAGAGTCATTAGGGTATCAAGGCCAACCTGAGAATCACCCTGTTTGCTCAGTCATTCTAAAAGAACTAGGACCGGGTAAAAAGGGGAGTGAAATTCGGCGAATCTTTTCAAGCAGTCCTTATGGTTGGCCACAAGATGCAATTGATGGAGCTACCGTTACATTATTTGTTGCAGGCCAGATTAAAGCAATCCAGAACGGCAAGCCGATGAACCTCAAGGAACTCGATCAAACTAAAATTGGAGTAGTGGAGTTCCGATCAGAACAGATTGTTGTAACCGGACCCCAACGGATCGCTCTTCGCAAGCTCTTTCAGGAAGCTGGATTAGGCTGCAAGCCTGGAGAAGAAAGTTCGGTTGCGGCTGAATTCGGCAATACCGTTCTTTCTCTTGCTGAATCCGCAGGAGGAGATCCTCCATTACCTCTCAAGCCAGACATTAAACATCTCCAGCAGATAGGTGGCTTGTCTGGTAATGAGCAATTGGTTGCACTCTATAATGACCGGGATCGACTGACAAAGGAAATACATGACTGGCAGGCCATAAAAGCCCTTAAGGAAAAACAATTGCCTCGTTGGGAAGTCCTTCATCGACTCCTTAATCATGCAGATTCCCTCACTGTCGTTTCAGAAATCCGTAGTCAAGTCGAAGCAATAAAAACGCAGCGCTCGTTGCTCCTTGACCCTGATCCTGTTCCGAGTCTTTGTGAATCTCTTACTCAGGCCCTTAGAAAAGAACTTGTAGCTGTTCATAAGGATTATTCCGCAACCTATGACTCAGGAATGGAAAATCTCGGGAAATCAGACATCTGGAAGAGACTCGTCGATCCTGAACAGCAAAAGAGTATACTTAAGAATCATAACCTGACTTCTATTCCAGAGATTAAAACCGGGACCGAAACAGAGCTTCTTCAGTCGTTGGACAGGATTTCTTTAGTAGACTGGCATACACGTTGCGATGCTTTACCTCACCGCTTTGAAAAGGCCTTGCTTGAGGCGGCAAAATTACTTGAACCAAAGGCAATACATTATATTCCACCTTCTGCTACGCTGATAAACCAGAATGACCTGGACCTTTGGTTAGAGAATGTTAAAAAAGAGGTCACGGAACATTTAAAAAAGGGGCCTGTCATTTTATGAAATTCCTTGATAAAAACCTCCGGAAACAGCTGGAAAAGTCCATCATAAAGGCTCGGAATATTGCTGAGACTGGGGCAAGATCGGCCCTGGAACGGCTTTCTGTAGGACAAGCAGAACCTTTCAAGCATATGTCACCAGAGGAAAGGGAACTCCGTGTTTGGCTCAGGGCACGAGGCCGTCAGTTAGGAGATATCCTCGAAGGAAAAACACAGACAATCGATCACCTTGTCTCAGAGCTATCCTATGAATACTGGCATAAAATGCTTTTTGCCCGTTTCCTGGCTGAAAACAATCTTCTCATGCATCCCGAAGGGGTCCCCGTCTCTCTTGCAGAATGTGATGAGCTGGCCGCGGAATTAAAAGAGGAAAATCTGGATGGATGGACATTGGCTTCCCGCTATGCCTCTCAAATGTTGCCGCAGATTTTTCGCCCCGGTGACCGATTGCTTCAGATCCCCTTTGCTCCAGAACACAAACTTGAGATGGAAAAACTTCTGAAAAGTTTACCTATTGAAGTTTTCACTTCGGACGATAGCCTTGGCTGGTGCTATCAGTTCTGGCAGAGCGAAAGGAAAGAGCAGGTCAATCGATCCGGTAATAAGATCAATGCAGACACCCTTTCTGCGGTCACTCAACTTTTTACGGAACACTACATGGTTGAATTTCTTCTTCATAACACCATAGGCGCCTGGTGGGCGGCGAAGTTGAAGGGAGAGGGCAAAATCCCGAAAGACGCATGGGCTAAGTGCCAGACCGAGAACGACTGTCGCAAACTCGTCTCCCTGCCTGGCTACGAGTTCACTTACTTGCGCTTCATCAAGAACGACGCGGGGGAATGGTTGCCCGCCGTTGGCGCATTCCCTGGCTGGCCGAAGTCGCTCAAGGAATTCAAGCTACTCGACCCATGCTGCGGCAGCGGGCATTTCCTCGTGGCCGCGTTCCTTTTGCTCGTGCTCCTGCGTATGCATGAGGAAAAACTCTCGGCCCAGGACGCCTGCAATGCCGTGGTGCGCGACAACCTGCACGGCCTGGAGATCGATGGCCGTTGCACCCAGATCGCTGCTTTTGCTTTGGCACTGGCATCCTGGAAATTCTCAGATGCCGGAGGCTTTCGGCCTCTGCCCCGGATGAACATCGCCTGCTGTGGTATTGCTCCACGTGGCAAAGAAGAAGATTGGGTTAAACTTGCTAACGGTGACACCCGGCTCAGCATGGGTATGAAGCGCCTTTATGATCTTTTTCAACAAGCCCCGGACCTCGGCAGCTTGATCGAGCCTCACAATGGGGACCTTATTTTCGCCGAATTCGCCGACCTTCAGCCACTCCTAGAGAAAGCTTTACAATCGGATAAAACTCAAAAGGATTTTGATCTTGCTGCTGCGGGTGTGGCTGCTCAGGGTATCGCGGATGCAGCTAAACTCCTTTCCAGCAAATATCACCTTGTTATAACCAATGTTCCATACTTAAAAGGAGGAAAACAAGGGAGGGTATTAAAAGCTTTTTGTGAAAGCTTCTATTCTGATTCAAAGTCCGATCTCGCCACTACTTTTATTGAGCGATCATTGAAGTTTTGTAGAAACTTCGGGACAATTGGATTAGTTGTACAACAATACTGGCGCTTTCTTGGCTCATACGAAAACCTTCGGATAAAACTATTGAAAAATGAAGAGATGAATTTTCTAGCAATCCTTGGTCCAAATGCTTTTGATTCAATAAGTGGTGAAATCGTTAATGTATTGCTCTTTATTACTTCAAAACGCGATCCCTCTGACAAGCATCTTATTCGCGGCATGGATTGTACCGACCATCCAGATTGTGATAAAAAAGCTCGAAGTCTAATCCAAGATCCTTTGAGAAATATAAATCAAAGACTACAATTAAAGAATCCTGATGCACGAATCTCCTTGGAAAATATTTCTGCAGCCGCTTATCTTGGTGATTTTGCTGATTTCGGCAAAGGCAGTGTTACGGGTGACTCGCTTCATTACTTGCGAAATTTTTGGGAAGTGCCGAGGCTTTTTTCAGGCTATAGGTTTTGGTTAAACGCATCTGATGGCGAATCCATATGGTCAGGGAGGGAACATGTGGTTTTGTGGCAAGTAGAAGGCCATAATATAAACTCAGAAATTGGAATGGCATTCCGTGGAGAACGTGTCCTGGGGAAGCGCGGAGTTGCTATTTCAAAAATGAGTAGCCTTACTTGTTCAATTTATCTTGGAGAACTTTTCGACGATAATTTAGCAGTGTTATGTCCTTATAAGATAGATAACTTTGCTGCCTTATGGGCATACTGTAATTCAGACGAGTTTCGGGGAAACTTACGTTCCGTAGATGCAAAAATCTCTGTGACTGCTGGTACCTTCGTCAAAGTCCCGTTTGACTATCACCGTTGGCAAGATTTGGGGAGGAGAATGGGACTCTTACCGGAGCCACATTCAAACGATCCGAGGCAATGGCTTTTTAAGGGAGATATTGTGGGGTCCACTGCTCCACTTCAAGTGGCAGTAGCAAGGTTACTCGGGTACCGTTGGCCGGACCATCCCAAAGATGAACTCGATCATTTTGTTGATCAGGATGCCATTCTTTGTATTCCAGCAGTGCGTGGAGAAAAGACAGCGCTGGATCGCCTCCGAGAAATCCTGATTGAAGCTTATGGAGAGGATTGGTCACCTGCGAGGCAGGAAGAATTGCTTTCCAATGTGGGATTTGGTGGAAAGACATTAGAGGATTGGTTGGGATACGGTTTCTTTGAGCAACATTGTAAACTCTTTCATCAGCGTCCATTCATCTGGCAAATTTGGGACGGACGGAGGGATGGTTTCTCTGCTCTGGTCAATTATCATAAGCTTGATCGCCAAAACCTTGAAAAACTGACCTATACCTATGTTGGGGATTGGATCAAGCGGCAGGAGGACGGTCTGGCCCGGGAAGAGGGTGGCGCTGAAGCACGTCTCCTCGCTGCCCGGCAGCTTCAGGAGAAGCTAAAGCTCATCCTTGAAGGCGAAGCCCCTTATGACATCTTCGTTCGATGGAAGACGATTGAGAAACAACCAATCGGTTGGGAACCGGATCTGAACGACGGGGTCCGATTGAATATCCGGCCCTTTGTTGAAGCAGACATCCTCCGTAGGCGACCAAATATCAATTGGAATAAAGACCGAGGTAAGAACCCCCCCGGTTCTCCGTGGGGCGGAGAACGTATCAATGAACATCATCTGACACTTAAAGCGAAACGAGAAGCACGGGAAAAGATTAGGAAAGCTCAGGTTTCTTGAAAATCATTTGGAATTTCTATAAATTGCAAAGGGCGACAAATTCTGGTACTTTTTGCAATTAAAAGGTCCACAATTCTAAATACATTAATTATAGGTGGCGAACGTGAGGTACAATATTCTGGTCGATTATGTTGCAGACTTGCAGAGTAAGGGGCGTTATACATTTACCCGCAATGAGGCACAGAAGGGTCTGTCTATATCTGGTGTGGCACTTAAAAGATCCCTGGAGCGACTTGCCAAGAAAGGGAAAATCGTACTGGTCCACAGGGGGTTTTATGTGATTGTTCCGCTTGAATATCGGACAAGAGGAATCTTGCCCCCTGAATGGTTCATCGGTGAATTAATGCAGTTCATGGGACTGAAGTATTACGTGGGTTTATTGAGCGCAGCGGCTATTCACGGAGCGGCCCATCAACAACCCCAGGAATTTCATGTTGTTATTCCTCGTTCACAACGTGACATTAGAGTCGGAAATCTATTCATCCGGTTTTTTAAAAAAGCACATCTCTCTTCGACACCAGTAGTTGAAACAAAGACCTCAACCGGGTTCATTCGAGTCTCTGAACCAGCAAGCACGGCCATCGATCTGGTCGCTTACGAGGCACGGATTGGTGGATTGAGTAGAGTCATGACTCTGCTACAAGAACTTGCAGAACTTCTAGAACCCGATGCATTAGTCCGTGCGGCAACGGCTGAAAAGAGTATCGCTCCCATTCAAAGAATGGGGTACCTTCTAGAGAAAATTGGACAAAGCAGTCGTACCTTAGGACTGGGTGAATGGGTATCTTCACTCCATCCACGGCCGGCACCACTTCAACCTGGGATTTCCAGGAAAGGCTCTATGCGCGATCCGAAATGGAAGATTCTCGTAAATATTGACTTAGAAGGTGACCTGTGATACCTCGTGCCAGCATCGTAGCGTGGCGATCGGTTGCTCCTTGGTTGGCCGACTCGCAGGTAGAACAGGATCTTGTGCTCTCACGTGTACTTGTTGAGGTGTTTTCTAATACCACATTGGGGGAAAAGCTTGCCTTTCGCGGAGGCACCGCATTATACAAGCTGCACCTTCCCTCAGCTTGGCGGTACTCCGAAGATATTGACTTGGTGCAAGTCCAATCAGGACCAATTGGTTTAATTATCGATGAAATTCGTCGTCTGATTGACCCGTTGTTAGGTACTCCCACCCGTGATTTGAAGGAGGATAGTGTGGTTCTGAATTATCGTTTTGCATCGGAGATTCCTCCGATTGTCCAATTGCGATTGAAGATTGAAATGAATACTCGTGAACACTTTTCCGTGATGGGGATCGAAAAACGAAATTATTCCGTCAAATCTAATTGGTTCTCTGGCGATTGTGAATTGGGTACCTACTCGTTAGAAGAACTTCTTGGTACCAAGTTACGTGCTTTATATCAACGACGTAAGGGACGCGATCTTTTTGATTTATGGATTGGTCTGACGGATGGACATGCCGACAATGAGGCCATTGTCCGAGTTTTTCAATATTATATGGAAAACGGTAGGTATCATGTGGCCCGAGAGGAGTTTCGTATGAACCTTCACGATAAGATGAGAAACCGAGATTTTTTGAATGACACGGAAGGACTGCTTAGACCCGGAGTCACTTATGAACCTCAGGAAGCATTTCAACTCATTGAAAACCGATTGATCAATTTGATATAGACTGGTATGCTTCTGTGGCCAGAATATATAATCCGATAATACGAATATGATAACTGTTTTAGATGCCCTCATTGAATCTTTGACGAAATCGGCAGATTATAATCCAAACGACCAGTCTGCTCCATCGGTGATTTTGTGGACAGATAAAGATCACCAGTGGGAACCATTGATTCCTGTTTTAAGAGAAAGACTGCCATTTCTTCTAACATCAGGAAGCTATGATGCTATCACAAAGACGGGACCTGCTATTTGGGTTAAGTGCATGATTGCTCGAACTTTGCCAGAGGCTGATTGGTCTCAAGAGACAGTCCCAATTCTTTATTTACCTGGAGTGAGCCGCCAGGAACTACGGGCCATGAAAGAATGCCCTAAAGACCTTCAGCCGTTAGCGGAACTGCAATACCGGGGGGTCTACTGGACACAAACAAATTCAAGGGACTGGACGCTTCTGGCTTTTCTCCAGTCAAAAGACGGGGGTCTTGGTCTCGACGTTGCACGAGATTCAGAAACTCTGGACGCTATGAAGCGAGCATTGCTCAAGCTGGCAGAAACGTCTGTTGAAGAGATACAAGGGAAACGTCTTGAGGCTGCTGATTTCGATGCATTAGTTGTTGATGACCCTGTTCGTGATCTTTTGATGTGGCTTAATGACCCAGCTAGCACCCGAAAAAGATGGGATGCTGACAAATGGGACACTTTCCGCAATCTTTGCAAAACTCAATTTAATTTTGACCCTCAGACAGATGGTGAGTTGACTGGTGCCGAGCTCCTGGGCCAACGGCATGGAAACTGGCAGAAGGTGTGGACCCGGTTTTCAGAAATCCCAAGACGTTATCCTCATCTGCCTGAGCTTCTCAGGAAGGCCAGACCTGCAAAATCAGACGGCCTGTTTTTTAAAAAGGACTCATGGCCACAGGATAATGAAGCGATGGAGGCCGAATTGCGGTATGTCCTCACTGCTTTCAAGGACTGTTCACAAACAGAAGCAATCACAAGAATTAAGGAACTGGAAAAAATTCATGCTGAACGGCGGGGTTGGGTATGGACTGAGTTGGGCCAGGCACCCTTAGCCTGTTCCCTGAAATATCTGACAATCCTTTCAGAATCTGTACAGAACAGATTGATCGGTGCTTCTCTTGAAGAGATAGCCCAGAAATATATCAATGAAGGTTGGCGAGCTGACGCTGCTGCTTTGGATGCCCTGACCGCCTTACAGGATAACAATGATGTGGAAGCAGTAATTAGAGCTATTCGTATCATTTATCAACCATGGATTCAGGAGGGTGCAGAGAAATTCCAAGCTTTGATCAAGGATCAGTTTCCAGATGCATTTAAGTATCATGATAAGAAAGGGACTGATGAAGAAGAAGGTACGGTCCGACTTTTTGTTGATGGAATGCGATTTGACATAGGACAAAAAGTGAAAGACCTTCTACTGGAAGAAGGATTCCATGTTGAAGAAACATGGCACTGGGTAGCTCTCCCTTCGGTTACACCTACATCAAAACCTGCTGTCTCTCCTGTGGTAGATCTACTGACTGCAGAAAGTATCCCAGAAGAATTCCGCCCCGCAATTTTATCAACAGGGAAAACACTTACACCGGATCGCTTCAAAGGCCTCCTTGTCGAAAAAGGTTATCAGTTCCTTAGCGGAGGGGAGACCGGCGATCCATCCGGAAAAGCATGGTCAGAGTATGGAGATCTCGATCGTTATGGGCATCTGGAAGGCTGGAAGTTGTCCAAGAGAATCGGGGAACTTGTGCTAGGACTGGTCAGCCGCATTGAAAAGCTACTAGAAGCAGGCTGGAAGAAGGTCAGAATAGTAACGGATCACGGCTGGCTCTTATTACCCGGGGGGTTGCCCAAGGCCGAGATGCCGGGGTTTCTTGTTGAAACACGTTGGGGTCGATGTGCCCTCCTAAAAACGACGTCTGTTATGGATATATTAATGATACCTTGGTTTTGGAATCGGGAGGTCTATGTAGCTATGGCCCCAGGTATCAGTGCCTTTAGAGGTGGGCTGGAGTACGATCATGGTGGATTAACTTTTCAGGAATGTGTGGTTCCGGAATTTTATGTAGCAAAGACAGTGCCTGGTATAAGAGAGGTTAACATCGTTTCAGTGGAGTGGCGGGGGTTGGTCTGCCGGATTCGCGTTAAAGGAGCTGAATCCGGAATGAAAGCAGATCTTCGTACCAAGGCAGCTGATGGGAAGACCTCTGTTACAAAAGCAAAGGTCATCGGTGAAGATGGGCAGGTCGCTCTTTATGTTGAAGACGATAGCCTAGAAGGTACAGCAACTCTTGTCGTGATCCTGGGCAAAGGTGGAAACGCCATTGCGAAGCAACCAACGACAGTTGGAGGTTAATAAAATTATGGAAATGGACCACCTGGATAATATTGCGGCTAAGGCTTTTGATGGATTCATCGTCCGGAAAGATCTGGTTAGGCGGTTTAAAAATCAATATCCTGTGCCCACCTATGTAGTCGAATTTTTGCTGGGACGATACTGCGCTACGATAGATGAAAAAGAAATCCAAGATGGGCTTGAAATTGTTCAACGACAACTCTCGGATCGCGCCGTAAGAGCAGGCACAGAAGAGTTGTTTAAATCCCGAGCTCGTGAGAAAGGATCTGTAAAGATTATTGATCTGGTTTCAGCCCGATTAGATGCCAGAACTGATTCTTATATGGCTGAACTTCCCAGTCTTCAGCTGCGTGATGTTCGCATAGATTCAAAATTGGTTCAGGACAACGATCGTATGTTAACCGGGGGATTCTATGCAGAAATTGAGCTTTCCTATGATGCTACGATTGCCCAAGAACATGCTGGTCGGCCATTTGGAATCGAAAGCCTGCGGGAAATTCAGCTCTCAAAACGGGATGTATTGGACATCTACAATCGCGGCAGGGCGATGTTCACTGCGGAGGAGTGGAAGAAGTTTTTGATCCGTAGTATCGGCTTGGAGCCAGACCAATTGAGCCAGCGGACCCAGGATGTCATTCTCATGCGTATGGTGCCATTTGTGGAGCGCAATTACAATGTTGTGGAATTAGGACCTCGTGGTACTGGAAAAAGTCATCTCTACCAGCAGATTTCACCTTATGCCCACCTGATCTCAGGGGGAAAAACGACCGTTGCCCGTATGTTTGTGAATATGAGTACCGGGCAAAGAGGGTTAGTCTGTCAGTATGATGTGGTCTGTTTCGATGAAATAGCAGGAGTCTCTTTTGATCAAAAAGACGGCATTAACATCATGAAGGGTTACATGGAATCAGGCGAATTCAGCCGTGGAAAAGAAAGCATCAGAGCTGATGGCTGTATCATGATGGTGGGCAATTTTGACGTGGACGTACACCACCAGCAGAGAATCGGGCACCTATTTGGTCCCCTTCCACCTGAAATGAGAAATGATACAGCATTTATGGACCGAATACACGCCTACCTGTCCGGTTGGGATGTGGCTAAGCTTCACTCCTCTCTCCTTACGGATCATTTTGGGCTAGTAAGTGATTTCTTGTCGGAATGTTGGACGCAACTTCGGGCACGAAGTCGATCTTCTGAGTTAATGAATCGCGTTTTCTTTGGCGGTGCGCTGAGTGGAAGAGATACGACGGCTACTCAAAAAACAGTCAGTGGGTTGTTGAAACTTATGCATCCAAACTTGGATGAGCCTGTGCCCGATGAAACCTTAGAATGGGCTGTTCGGTTAGCACTGGAGTGCCGTAGAAGGGTAAAGGAACAACAGAAGAGAATCGGCTCCGCAGAGTTTCGAAATACCCAATTTAGCTATCAGATGGGCAAAGATGGTGTAGAAAAGTTTGTGATTACACCCGAGTTACAGAGTGAGGATAGTATTGGTTCTGACCCCCTGCCGCCTGGGCAGGTTTGGACGATCAGCCCGGGTGGCCTCGATGAAAATCCAGGGCTTTACCGGATAGAAGTGAACGAAGGTCCTGGAAGCGGTGTAAAAATACTAAATCGCCCGGCTCCTCAGCCTTTCTCTGAGAGCGTCCGCTATGGGGAGCAAAACCTTTATGCACGTGGAAAAGATTTGGTCGGTGACCGGGATCCACGAGGACACGAATTTTCTATCCAGTTACGAGCTTTTGATGCTGCTCGAAGCGGTGGTTCCCTTGGAATGGCAGTGCTCTTGGCTCTCTGCAGCGCCTTGCTTCAGAAAAGCATCAGGGGCGGTTTGGTCATCGTGGGTGGACTAAATCTGGGCGGATCGATTGATCCGGTTTACAATGCTGTCAGTGTTGCAGAGCTGGCTGTTGAAAAAGGGTCAACCACGCTTCTGATACCCATCTCAACCCGAAAGCCGCTTGTAGAACTTTCAGATGAGATGGCTGCAAAGATCAATATACAATTCTACACTGACGCACGTGACGCCTTGGTCAAAGCCTTGATGGATTAAAATGCGGACCATGAAGGTGATAGATCATTATAGGTTTCTAACATTCCAAATGGGACGCGAAGGGGAAAAGTTATGAAGACAATTCTCGATGTCCTTAATCTCACTGACCTAAGAGATGATCCTTCGGTATTATCGGACCTCATCGATGATGAAGCTACAAAGTGCAAAAATGCGGGAGATCTTCTGGGCACAGGAGAATGGCTAACAAGCAAATTACTATATTCCCATCAGGATCAAGTAGAGGAAACTCTAAGTAAAGTGATTGCTTTGTGGGCTTCCCCAGTCGAATTAAACAGGACCATGGGGACGTTCGTGCAGAGCGTGCTTGGAAGTATTAAAAACAAACAATAGGGTGGCATCCATAAAAAAGTTGGCCTTGCCCTGAAGCATAGCGCCAAGGGCATAGAGCAGAGCGTCGTTTATATTT
>Ga0315282_10009056_pt1 | contig 15922 bp, 9 predicted proteins | sample YL17G07_20_MG_FD_203693 | JGI IMG/M metagenome (GOLD analysis project Ga0315282, IMG submission 203693) | Sediment microbial communities from Yellowstone Lake, YNP, Wyoming, USA - YL17G07_20 | ecosystem: Environmental > Aquatic > Freshwater > Lake > Sediment | place: USA: Wyoming | collected...
CTTCCTTGTGTTGAGGTCCTTCTTGTCCATCTCGGCGGCGTTGTATAACGCCTGCAGGGCCTCCTCCGGCCTCCCGACCTTCAGGAGCACCATGCCCTTGCCGACCCACGGCTCCACCATGTTCGGGTCCAGGTCCGTGGCCCTGTTGTATGCCTGGAACGCCTCCTCGAAGCTCTCGTCGGCCTCGGACATCCGGCCCTTCCAGTACCAGGCGGGGGCGCTCTCCATGTTGATGAATATGGCCTTGTCGAAGGCCTTCCTGGCCTCGGGCTTCCGGTCGAGTTCGAACAGGACCTTGCCCTTCTCGACCCAGCTCTCGTCGTAATCGGGCTGTAGCTCGATGGTCCTTTCCAGGGCCACCAGGGCCTCCTCGCGGCGGCCCGCCACCGACAGCATCTTGCCGCGTTCGAGGTAGTATTCCCACTCGCGGCCCTGCTTCTTGAGGTCCTCCAGGGCCTCGCTGCGGATCCTTATGGCCTCGGTGTACTCGGGCTTGATGTCGAGTGCCCTGTCGAGGGACAGCATGCCCTCGAGGTTGAAGCCGAGATAGTATTGTGCATTGCCCAAGTTGTACCAGGCCTCGTCGTACTTCGGGTTCAGGGTGACGGCCCGCTGGTAGCACTTGATGGCGTCGTTGACATGGCCCTTGGAGAACAGGGCCGTTCCCTTGTTGTACCAGGCCTCGTCGTAGTCCTCCTTGAGGTCTATGGCCTGGTCGAAGCAATCGATGGCCTCGTCCTCCTTGCCCATCTTGTGCAGCACGGCGCCCTTGTTGAACCATGCCTTCTCGTAGTCGGTGCGCAGCTCAAGGGCCTGGTCGAAGGCCTGCAACGCCTCCTCCAACCGGTCGAGCCTGAACAGGGCCGAGCCCTTGTTGTTCCAGGCCTTGTCATACTTGTCGTTCAGCTCTAGGGCCTTGTCGAAGCACCTGAGGGCCCCGGAGTTGTCGTTCATGTTGAGCAGTATGTTGCCCTTGTTGTTCCAGGCCTTCTCGTAGTCCGGGTCCAGCCTGAGGGCGTTGTCGAAGGCCTTGAGGGCCTCGCTGGTCCTGCCGAGGGCGTAGAGGATGTTGCCCCTGTTGTTCCAGGCCTTCGGGTAGTTGTCGTTGAGCTCGAGGGTCTTGTCGTAGGCCTCCAGGGCCTCGTTGATCCTCCCCATGGAGCCGTAGGCGCTGGCCTTGTTGTACCAGCCCCTGTCGTAGTTGGGGTCCAGCTCCGTCGTCCTCTCGAAGGCCTCCAGCGCCTCTCCGGTCCGCCCGACACTGAACAGGGCCACGCCCTTGTTGTCCCATGCCTCGACGTCCTTGGGGGCGAGCTGCGTCGTCCGGTCGAAGTCGTTGATGGCCTTGTCCGTCTCGTTCATGGCGAACCAGGCCCTGCCCTTGGCCTTCCAGGCGTCGGAGTAGTTCGGGTCCAGCTTGACGGTGTGCTCGAGGTTAGCTATGGCCTCTGGGAACTTCTGTAACTGTGAATAAGATGAGCCCTTCAGGTACCAGCCGGTCACGTAGAACGGCTCTATCTCCAGGACGCGGTCGTAGCACTGGATGGCGTCCTCGAACTGCCCGAAGTCGTAATAGACCGCGCCGATCTTGTCCCAGGCCTGGACGTGCTTCGGGTCCAGCTCCAGGGTCTTCCGCAGCGGTTCCAGGGCCTCCCTCTTCCGGTCGAGCTTGTAGAGCGCGTTGCCCTTGGAGAACCAGGCGTCCGTGTTCTTGGGGTTCAGTTCGATGACCTTGTCGAAGGCCCTCAGGGCCTCCTGCCACCGCTTCAGCTCGACGAGCGTGTTGCCCTTGTTGACATGCGCGATCTCGTAGCTCGGGTCCAGGGCGATGGCCTTCTCGTAGGAGTACACGGCCTCCTCTGTCCAGCCCAGCCTCGACTGGGCGTTGCCCTGGTTGTTCCAGCCGACCTTGTTCTTGGGGTCCAGCTGCGTGACCTTCTTGAATGCGTCCAGGGCCCCCTCGTGCTCGTCCAGCTTGGATAGCACGTTGCCCATGTTCAGCCAGGCGTCGACGTACTTGTCGTTGAGCTCGAGGGCCTTCTCGAAGCACTCCAGCGCGCTCTCCTGGTCGCCCAGCAGGAGCTGGCACTTGCCCTTGTTGTTCCAGGCCTCCTCGTGCTTGGGGTTGGCCCTGATGGCCGCGTCGAACGACTGCAGGGCCTCGTCGATGTGCTTGGTGTTGAGGAGCCCGACGCCGCGGTTGTTCCAGGCGGTGTCGAAGTTGGGGTCGAGCCTGAGGGCCGAGTTGTATGACTGGATCGCTTCGTTCCACTTGTTCTGGCGCGAGTAGGCGTTCCCGGTCATGGTCCAGGCGGCCGCGTTGGGCTTGATCTTGTTTATCTCGGCGTAGGCCTTGATGGCGTCGTCGAACTTGCCCATCCTGTAGAGGGCGTTGCCCTTGGCGTGCCAGGCGGCCAGGAACTCCGGCGAACGGGCGACCTCCGGGTCCTTGGATTCGAGGACCTTGTCCAGAGCCTCGATGGCTGCCTGGAACCTCTGGGCCTTGAGCAAAGCGAGGCCCTTGTTGTACCAGGCCTCGTAGTAATCCTTGTTGAGCTCGATGGCCTTGTCGAAGCAGCGCATGGCCTCGTCGGCGTGTCCCAGGGCGGCAAGGGCGTTGCCCTTGTTGTTCCAGGCCTTGTCCAGGTCCGGGTTCACGCGCAGGGCCCGGTCGTAGCACCGGACGGCGCTCTCGAACTTGTTCATCTGGCAGAGGGCGTTCCCTCTCGCGGTCCAGGCGACATCGCTGCCAGGGTTGGCCTCGATGGCCATGTCGACGTAGGTCAATGCGTCCTCCATGCGGCCGACCTTGGACAGCGCGTAGGCCTTGCTCAGCCAGGGGACCTCGTAATCGTCGAGCTTGGCCGAGGCCTCCTTGCTGGACTTCGGCGGGACCAGGACATGCGCGGCGCGGATGGCCCTGTCATAGTACTTCATGGCCTCCTCGTAGCGGCCGTACTTCGTGAGCCTGTCGCCCATGTCGAGCTCGGCGTCGATGTTCGCGATGATGTGCTTCTCGTATCTGAACATCCCGTAGGCAACGCCCAGCAGCAGCATGCCGAAGACCATGAGGGTCCACTGGCCGCCGCCGCCCATGCCGTAGGTGGTCGTGGGTGCGCCCCGGACGAACTGCCTGACGATGGACCAGAACGGGACCATAGATGCGAGGACCACGCCGGGCATCCAGATCCCTAGGTAGCCGACCCTCTCCTTGACCATCTTCATTGCCATAAGGGCTGTAATTATGCACAGCAGCAGGAAGCAGAAGAAGAATACCGGGAGGTCCCCAATGTACTGCAAACCTGGGAGGTATATCGCTGCCAGCGCCAGGCCTATGGCCGCGACCCCGACATAGAAAGTAGATTTGTACCAGCCGCCGGACAGCTGGCCCATCATGCTCATGAGCAGGCCGACGCCGATCAGGAAGAAGATGAGCATTGAGATCAGGAAGGATGCGTTGAATACCTCGAAGTGCCCGTCGTAGAACATTGTGAGATATGGAATTCCGGCGGCACCGAAGACGAAGACCGATACGACGACCAGAAGGGAGGATATTATTATCACGTCGACGAGGAGGGTCTTCCTTCTCCGGCCCTTGATGGTCTCGGTGGTATTGCCGGCGCGTTCGAAGGCTTCATCTAGCTCGTATTCGCTATCCGTTGAGTCCCGTCTCGGGACCGCCTTCGATGGGTACGCGCGTCCGGCCGCCATCCGAATGACCTACCGTTCTTCCAACCATCCCCTAGGGGTTCAGGGTCGAGGTGAACCTGAGCATCCGCTTCTTGACGTCGTCTATCTCGGACGCCATGCTGCGTCTGAGGGCCGCCTTCATCTCCTCGCGCTGCCACTCCTGGGGCAGGGACTCGAGCATGTCCTCCATGAGGAGCTCGACGAGGATCTCCCTCCGGCGCTCCGGGCTCTTGATGGAGCTGAGCATCGTGTCCACGGCCGAGAAGCGCTCCTTCTGCAGGAACTGCCTTCCCACCTTCGTGAGGGTGTAGGTGACGTTCCTCTTCGAGCGCACGTTCTTCTCGATGAAGCCCCTCTCCTGGAGCTCACCGAGGACGGAATACACCGTCGGTTCTGACACACCAGTGGCATCGATGGTCTGCTTGACCAGGGCCGCTGCGCGCATTGTATTGTAGTACAACAGCGAAACGACCTCGATGGCCACGTTCGGGTTCATGAATTCCATTTCTCCTCCCTCCTGACAATCTAATCTATCATTATATTGTATAATGAGCCGATCAGGCCCCTATCGTTTCCCCGTTAAGTCCGTTGGCGATGAGGTTCTCCAGCAGCCTCTCGCCCTCTCTCGTCAGCTTGTAAAGGTGCCCGTTCCGGTCCTTGTTGATGTCTACGACGAGCGCCTTCCTCATGAGGCGCTTCAGCGTGGACATGATGTCGGACCATTCCCAGGACCGCATGCTGGCCTTGAGTGTATCCTCCCCAATAGGCTCACGGTACAATTGGCTCATGATGACAAGGTCCATGGAGCCGCTGTCTGCTATCATCGTACCAACCTCCACTGCCAGGGCACGGACCATAACCAAAGTATGATCGTGGGCTGCCTGGCCTTGTTCCCGGGTAGAAGTTATATGGATTTACCCTATAATAAGCATTTCGGTCATAACGAGCAAATAACTCAGCATGGCTTAAACGACCCCGAGCGCCCTTTAAGAAAGTTTTATATATTTGCCATTACATATATCCTGGATGGTATACAACCAAAGGTTGTAATCCATAAGAAAGACGGGGGTTTGGGAAATGAACGAGAATTCCAACGAGACGGTCCTTCGCGTCGTCGAGGCGAAGGCAAGGGACGTGAGCCGGGGTATAGCCCGCATCGACCCCATAGTGGTCGAAAAGCTGGACCTCGTGTCTGGCGACATCATCATGATCAAGGGGGCCCGGGAGACCGTGGCCAAGTCCATGAGGGGATATCCTGAGGATGAAGGCCTCGGGACCATAAGGATCGATGGCGCCGTTAGAAGGAACGCCGGCATCAGTATAGACGATAAGGTCAGCATAAGGAAGATCGAGGCGAAGAACGCGACCAAGGTCGAGTTCGCCCCAACGGAGCAATTGAGGCTCGTGGGCGGCGAGGAGTTCCTGAGCCAGTACCTCGAGGGCCAGCCCATCTCTAAGGGCGACCTCATCCAGCTCAGCGTCATGAACCGCAGGATAGACCTCATGGTCGTGAACTTCGCGCCCCATGCCGAGGCGGTCATCATCGACAGGGCCACATCCATCAAGATCTCCGACAAGGTGGCCAAGGAGCACGCCACGGTCGAGAGGATATCCTACGAGGACATAGGCGGCCTGGACGAGGAGATCAAGAAGGTCCGCGAGATGATCGAGCTCCCCCTGAGGCACCCGGAGCTGTTCCAGAAGCTCGGTGTCGATGCGCCCAAGGGAGTGCTGCTTCACGGCCCCCCCGGAACGGGCAAGACCCTCCTTGCCAAGGCCGTGGCCAGCGAGACCAATGCGCATTTCATGACCATCAGCGGCCCTGAGATCATGAGCAAGTACTACGGCGAGTCCGAGTCCAACCTCAGGGACGTCTTCAAGGAGGCCGAGGAGAACGCGCCCAGCATCATATTCATAGACGAGCTCGACTCCATTGCGCCCAAGAGGGACGAGACCCAGGGCGAGGTCGAGCGCAGGGTCGTGGCACAGCTCCTGGCCCTGATGGACGGGCTCAAGGGCCGCGGCAAGGTGGTCGTCATTGGAGCCACGAACAGGCCCAATTCCATAGACCCGGCCCTCAGGCGCGGCGGCAGGTTCGACCGCGAGATCGAAATCGGGATCCCGAACAGGAAGGGCCGCTCGGATATACTGCACATCCACTCAAGGGGCATGCCCCTCGAGGAGACGGTCGACATCGAGACCCTCGCCAACATCACGCACGGCTATTCGGGGGCGGACATCTCGGCCCTGTGCAAGGAGGCGGCCATGAGGGCCCTGAGGCGCGTGCTGCCCGAGATTGACATGGAGGGCGAGACCGTGCCCGTCGAGATCCTGAACAAGATCAAGGTCACACAATCGGATTTCGAGGACGCGCTCCGGGAGCTCGAGCCGTCCACATTGCGCGAGGTCGTTGTCGAGAACCCGAACGTGAAATGGTCCGACATAGGGGGCCTCGAGGAGGTCAAGCAGCAGCTCATCGAGAGCATCGAGTGGCCCCTCAGGCACAAGGACCTGTTCGACCACATGGGCGCCGGCAACGTCAAGGGCATCCTGCTCTACGGCCCACCTGGAACTGGGAAGACCCTGCTCGCCAAGGCCATCGCGACAGAGAGCGAGGTCAACTTCATAAGCGTCAAGGGCCCGGAGTTCCTCAGCAAGTGGGTCGGTGAGTCCGAGAAGGCAGTTCGGGACACCTTCCACAAGGCCAGGCTCGCGGCCCCGTGCATCATTTTCTTCGACGAGATAGACGCCATAGCGCCCACCAGGGGCGCCGGAGGCGACAGCCATGTCACGGAGCGGGTCATAAGCCAGATACTGACAGAGCTGGACGGCATGGTGCGCCTGAAGGACATCAAGGTCATAGCGGCCACCAACAGGCCAGACATGCTGGACAGCGCCCTGCTCAGGACCGGCCGCTTCGACCGTCTCCTCTACATCCCGCCACCGGACGACAAGGCCCGCCTGGCCATTTTCAAGGTCCACACCAAGGGCCAGCCTCTTGACAGCGATGTAAATTTGGAGACGCTGGCCAAGAAGACCAAGAACTACACCGGCGCCGACATCGCTGGCGTCTGCAACGAGGCGGCCATGCTCGCGATCAGGGACGCCATCTCGAAGAACAAGGGGAAGAAGCTCAACCAGGAAGAGATCAAGGTCGCAAAGATCTCCATGAAGCACTTCGAGAAGGCCCTGGACGCGGTCAAGCCCATCCGTGACAGCGAGCTCAAGGCCTATACCCAGCTGGCCGAGACCTTCCAGAGGACCAAGAAGGAGAAGGACAAGGACGATAGGATGATAACATGAGACGAGGATTAGGCATTCGAAAGGGGGTGCAATGATGGCGGACAAGAAGAAGGGTTCCGACGAGGATGAGGATGACGGTGACTGGGACGAGGACGAGAACCTTCCGGGCTTCCCGAGGAAGCGGAAGGCCCTGGACCCGTTCTCCTTCGGCTGGGACATGGACGACGAGTTCGAGCAGATGCGGCGCTACATGGACCAGATGATGCGGGCCGCCATGCGTGGCGGTATCGCGGGCCGGGGCCAGAACGAGCCCTTCGTCTACGGTTTCAGCCTTAGGGTCGGTCCAGACGGCAAGCCCGTCGTCCAGGAGTTCGGGAACACCAGCAAGGCCCGACGCGTGGTCCCGCCAACGTCGGAGTCATCGGCCAGCTCGAAGGGAAGGGCCTGGGCGGCCGAGGACGACGACGAGCCCGAGGGTCCGCAAGGCCGCGAGCCCCTGACGGATGTCATCGACTGCGGGGACACCATCGCGGTGACCGTCGAACTGCCCGGGGTCGAGAAGGACGATATCAAGCTCGACATCGCGGACCAGTTCCTGACAATAAAGGTGAACACCGATGCCAGGCGCTACTTCAAGGAGGTCGAGCTCCCGGCGCCAGTGAAGGAGGAGGCCGCCAAGGCGTCCTACAAGAACGGCATCCTGGACATCACGTTGACCAAGAAGGTTCCAGCGAAGAAGAAGGGGACGAGGATCGAGGTCAAATGACCTCGTCTTCGTCCCTTTCCTCTTTCTTGACCTTTTTTCCCTTTGGTCTCTCTTTTTCCTTGGTCCCTTTTGGTTCGATTATCTCTTCTTCCTCGGGCGGGGCGCTGGCCCCGTGGATGCCGCCCTTCATGACAATCAGGGCTATCAGTATCGCGGCCACCACGACCGAGATGACGGCCGCGTAGACCATGATGCCCGGGCCCTGGGTCCCGTTGTTGTGAGGCTTGGGCTTCTGAACGGCCTCGACGACCAGGGTGAATGTCCTGGACACGGAGGCCCCCTCGTCGTCCGTGACCACCACCTTGACCGTGTAAGTACCTGCGACGCCGTAGGTGTGGACCCCGCTGGAATCGTTGGCCATGAAACCATCGCCAAAGGTCCATTGGTAGGAAAGACCGGCCTTGTCGGAGGTCGTGTCGTTCCCTTCTGCGCTGTAATTGATGTAGCCCCCGGCCTTGAAGGTCAATGGCGCGACGAGGGCGGATGCCAGCGTCGGCGCTGGGTTCGTGACCCTGACCTGGACTGTAGCGTTGGCCGAGAGGCCGTGAGGGTCGGTGACCTTCATGGAGATGTCGTAGGTGCCGGTCCTCGTGAAGCCGTACTGGACCTCCTTGCCCTTGAACATGGTCCCTTCTATTGTCCATTCGTAGGTGAGGCCGGACATGTCCGACGGATTGTCAAGGCCATCGCCCTTGAATGTGACCAGCTGGTCCTCGGCGACCTGGACGCCGTTGCTGGGCGATACGATCTGTGCCTCGGGGGGCGGGTCCATGACTATGATCTGTATCGTCGTGTTGTCCGTAAGGCCGTTGTCATCGCTCACCCACAACATGACGTGGAACGTGCCCGAGGTCTTGTAGACGTGGGTCGTGTTCGTCGAGGGCCCCCATGAAGTCGACACGCCGTCCCCGAAGTCCCACATGTACTTCAGGCCGGCCTGGTCTGAGACCGAGTCCTGGCCCATGCCCTTCAGCTCGACCTCGGTGTCCTCCATGACCGTCGTGCCGTTATCCGGGGCCACGATGGTCGCTAGAGGGGCGACGTCCGATATGTCGACCTTGACCGGATCGGTGGCGATGGCCCCGTTGTCGTCCTTTACCGAGAAGACGGCGGTGTAGTTGCCGGCGCTCGTGTAGATGTGGGTCGCGGTCTGGCCCTGCATCCAGTCCGTCACATTGCCGTCGCCAAAGTCCCACTTGAACAGCAGTGCGGGCCTGTCCGACGGAGTGTCGTTGCCGTTCCCGACAAGGTCCACGGGCTGATCCTCGAGCCCCTTTACCGTGTTGCCCGCCTCGGCCTTCGGGGCGACGTTCTTCACGGTCACGCCCAGCTGGTCGGTGGCCGTGGCGCCGAACAGGTCCTTCACCGTCAGGGCCGCTATGTAGTCACCTGACTTCTTGTAGACGTGGTCGGCCATGGGATTGGCATCGAAGTTCCTCGAGCTCCCGTCGCCGAACGTCCACTTGTAGACGAGCACGTCGCTCTCCGTATCGTAGGACAGCGAGCCATCGAATGTGGTCAATTGGTCCTCGTTCGTCGTCGAGTCGTTCCCGGCAACGGCCACGGGCGGTATGTTCATCACGGAGACAGGTGCGGCCACCGCCGAGATCGCGAGCCTGCCGGCGCTGTACGTGAACTTCGGGTTGTAGGTCCCCGGGGCCCTGAAAACGGTGGTGCCGTTGACCGACACATTGTCGGTGATGTCCCAGGTCCCGTCGCCATCGATGTCCCACAAGAAGTTGTTCTGAGGCAGGCCCTTGGGCCAGTATCCCACGAATGTGGCGTTGAAATCCAGCGGCTCGTCCATGTTGACATTCGACTTCGATGTCGTTGCCTTTGCATAGGGCGGGAAGAAGTCCGTCGCGCTGAGGTTGAACTTCAGGTCGTAGAGGCCGGCCATGTGGTCCTTCACGGCCTCCTCGCCGTAACAGAAGGTCCTGTAGGCCGGCACCCTGTTGAATATGTAGAGATAGAACGCGGGGAACAGGTAGGTCTCGAACGGCCCGCCGTGGCTCGCGCCCAGGATCTCCACCAGGCTCCGTTGTACTTTGAAGACCTTGTATGCCTCCTCCGAGCCACCTTTGTACGTGGAGTCGTCCTGGCCGACCTGGAGCAGGACGGGCTTGTGGAAATCAGCGGCTATCATATCGACTGTACCTGCATTGATGGCGGCCGCAAGGGTCTCCATGGCCTTGATGCGGTCCACATAGGCCGTGTCAATAACGCTGAGGCCGCCCCCCGAGGAATATCCTGAGAGCCCGAATGCCTCCTTGTCGACCATCTGGTAAAGTGACGATGCAGGTGTGGTGTTCTGGGCCTCGAGGTAATCGAGGAACTCGTTCATGTCCGAGATGTTCGCACTATCTGGGAAGTCGGTCCAGTTAACCCCCACGCTCATGACGACCAGGCCCCAGCTGCTCATCTGCTGGGCCAGCCCGGACATGGCTACCTGGTCGCCGCCGAAGAACGGCAGCAGGACGATGGTCGGATAGGGCGCCTTGGTCAGGTTGGCGTCGGCCCCGGACCCATTGGTCTTTGCAGGATAGAAGACGATGACATTGGTCTTGTACGACTTGGTGCTCGTTGTTAACGCGTCGTTGTAGGAACCGACCGGGAACGGGCCGAATCCTTCGGGTTTCGTGACGGTCGACAGCGGGGCATCCACATGTCTCCCCGAGGCTGCGGGCGCGACCGGGAGGACGGGCATGACGGATGTCAGCAGAAGGAGAACGACAACGAGCGTCCAGGCTTTCATTAGGGCCACCTCTATCATTCTATATTTGAAATATGAGACTTTGTAATAAATATAAACGTTCTTGTACGATGTTGAATGTCGGAACCCATTAATAGTCGAAGTCCAATCCAATGTCGGTGATGTAATGGCGAACGAGGTAAGGGCCAGTCACATTCTCGTGAAGACGGAAGGGGAAGCGATCGATATCCTGAACCAGGTCAAGTCCGGCAAGGACTTCGGGGAGCTTGCCAAGAAGCACTCCACATGCCCGTCCGGCAAGAAGGGCGGCGACCTGGGCTACTTCAAGAAGGGCCAGATGGTCAAGGAGTTCGAGAACGCGGCGTTCTCGATGGAGAAGGGCCAGGTCACCCAGCAGCCCGTCAAGACCCAGTTCGGGTACCACATCATAAAGGTCACGGACAAGAGGTAGGTATTTTCCCGCCTCGGGCCTTCCCGCACTTTTTTCCATTCTGTCCATTCTTTTATTTCTGTGTCAAACACGATAAAATATATATCGAGTAATCGGAATCCCCAATCTATCATCGTCTGTGATGGTCTAGACAAACCAGGGAAATGTTCGCATGGCCAAGCGGAAGATAGTTACCACCAAGGACAGGCACGAGGGCCAGGCACAGCTCCACAAGCTCCTGATGGGCATGTGCCGCAGGTTCAAGGACCCCGAGGACTACCTATCCGAGGATCTCATCGAGGCCATCAAAGAGATAAACGAGAAAATCCTGCCTACGGTGAAGTTCGAGAGGAGCTGGGACGATCATTTCCACTTGATAGACGCAATCATCGAGGCCAACAACAAGGACAGCCTTCTCTTCAAGGCGAGCTACAAGCGGCTCGGTAACCTTGGCATCCTGCTGGTGCTCAAGTTCGCGAGGGACGTGAACGGGGATGGGCCTTGGGCCGCTCCCACGACATTCCACCCGTTCGCCATCCTGCTCGCGGCCAACATCAAGCACCAGTTCCGTGACCTGTCCGTCACGGTCAAGCCGACGGTCTGGAAGATGCGAACTTCCGAGACCGAGATAATCATGCAGTAGGGACTGGGATGATGGCTAGTTGGATGGGATATTCAATAAAGGCCCAACGGAATACCAGATAGATCTCTTACTTCATCTCAAGCTTCCCTTTCGTGAGGACGTACTCCTTCCATCTCCTTGACCTGGCGTCGCAGATGCCTTCGACCCTGAGGTACGTTCTATCGCCCTTCTCCTTGAACCTGACGGTCCCGTCCATGAGGTGGCAGACGGCCGCGATGGTCCTCTTATCGGACAGCCCTTCTTCAAAACGGTAAATCGCTGTCACACCATCCTTCTTCAGCGAACCCGTGATCCTTTGAAGACGGGTGAGCACCTTGGCGGGGTCCGTGAAGGCCAACAAAAGCATCGTCAGCGACCCTACGGCCAGGCGCATGTGGCCAGACCCGGCCATTGACCGCTCCCTGAACCCATCGATGGCCCGTTCGATGCCGTCGAGGTCCTCCGGTCCGTCGACCATCTCGGTATTTGGCGCGGTCTCTGACGAGAATCTGATGGGCCCCGGGACCGCGTCGATATAGTTGATGAGATGGTGTTCCTCGAACTTCTCAAGATTCCTGACGACCGGTCTCAGCTCTTTTCTGACATGTGATGGCTCGTCCTCTGTTGTGAGCATCACGACGGTCTCGCCGTTGGCCATTCCTGCCCACATGAACTGGTTCAGAAATGCCCCGATCCCGATCCATGGTGGGCCAACGGCCAGTATCTGCTTCCCCGCAGGAACGCTGTCATAGAGCAGGTCGTCAACGCCCGGCACACCGATCTTGACGCACCTGTCCCTTCCACGCCTCTTCGGGTCCATAGCTGGCAATCCCTCGGTAGGTCTGCAGGTCCTGGCATCCTAATAAATGGAAAATGCAGGTATCACTTGATGTGGTCCAGCGTGAACGAACCGATGTTCAGGCCGCGCTTCGAGTACTGGTACTGGATCCACTGGCGCGATTGCACGTCGCAGATGCCCTGGACGGCCAGGAATGTCTTCGTGCCGTCCGTCTTGAACTCTAAGGCGCCGTCCATGAGGTGTCCCAGGGTCTGGATCTCCTGCTCGTTGTGCATGCCCTTGTCCAGCAGGTACATGACGACGATCTTCCCCTTCTTCGACCTGCCGGTCAGGTTCTGCAGGAACCTGTATGTCGTCGTCGGGTCCGACAGCGTTACCAGTGCCGATATGGACCGGACGCACACCCTCCAGTACGGTGACAACTTCTTGAATTCCGCCGTTATCTCCTCGAGGGCCCTGTTGATACCCTTGTAGTCGGTCGGGTGTTCGACGACCACGATGTTCGGGTTGTTCTCGTCCAGGCCCATGGCCTTGGAGTACGCGTCGATGTACTTGACCAGGCCCTTGTCCTCGTACTGCTCGATGTCGGGCAGGAGGTACTTCATCTCCTCCCTGATGTCCGACGGGGACGAGTCGGTCGTGAGTATGAGGCACGGGACTCCCTTGGTCACGCCCTCGAGCAGGAAGTTATTGACCAGGGTCTCCTTGCCGATGAACGGCGGGCCCATGATGAGTATCTGCTTGCCGAACGGGATGCCGCCGTAGAGAAGGTCGTCGAGACGCGGGTTGCCGCTCTTGATCTTCTCCTCCTTGAACTCCACGTCGCGCTCCTTGGCCCTGGCCGCCAGGTCCTCTTCGACGAGCGAACCCTCGCGCTTCTTGATATCCTCCATCTTGATGAGTATGAACTTCTCACGCTGCTTGATCTCCTCTTCCTTCTGCGAGATCTGCGACTCCAGGGCCTCGAGCCTCTTCTTCAGGTTCAGCTCGTCCAGGGAACCCCCTAGTTTCTTGGCCTCTTCCACCCTGGCCTGCTCCTTCCTCAGGACCTCCTCCTTGTGCTGCATCTCGATCTCCCTGCGGGAGAGCTCCTGGTCCTTGTAGGCGACCGCGTCCTTCAGTTTCTTGAGCTCTATTTCCTTGACGTCGAGCTGGGCCCTGAGGTCCTTTACCTCCTCGAAGAGCCCCTTGACCTGGGCGTTGGACGGGCCCACGGTGGCGGAGGTGCCACCGCTCTGCTGGACCTCGGAAAGCTGGCTCCCCATCTGCCTCAGCTGCTCCGTCATGTTGGTGATTATGGCCTCCTTCTCGGCAATCCTCTCCTCGAGGACCCCGACCTCGGCCTGGCCAGCGTTGCTCGCCATCTCGTTTATCTGGCCCTTGAGGGCGCTGATGGCCTCGTCCTTCTTGGCCAGCTCGTCCTCCTTCTTCAGGACGAGGTCCTGCAGGGCCGCGACCTCCTCGTTGAGGTCCGCGACGTTGACGCCGCCGCCGGAGGTCTTCAGGCTCTGGATCTCCTTGTCCTTCTGGGCCAGCAGGCTGTTCAGGCGCTGGGCCTCGTTCTCCAGGGCCTTGTCGCTGGTCATCTCGGACAGCCTGTGCTGGAGCTCTGTCTCGCGCCTCTTGAGCTCCTCCTCCTTCTCCTTTAGAATCTCCTTGACGCGGCGGAGGTCCTCCTCCTTGGCCTGGAACTCCCGCTTCACGTCCTGGATGATCTTGCCGTCCTTGATTTTCTTCTTGATCTCGTCCTCGAGGCTCTTGAACTTCGCGATGATCTCCTTCTCGCGGGTCTTCAGGGCCTCTTCCTTGGTCTTGATCTCCGCGCCCTTCTTCTCGAGCTCGGACTGAAGGCCCTTGACGGTCGCCAGGTCCACCTGCTTGCCCGAGGACAGCTCCTCTATCTTCCTTGTCAGGTCCGCCTCCTTGCTAGTGAGCTCCTCCTCGCGCTTCCGGATGGACTCTTCCATGGCCATCCGCTTCTCGAGCTCCTGCTCGAAGGCAGTCCTGAGCTCCGAGAGCTCCTCCTCTGACTTCTTGCTCTGGAGCGTGGTGATGTACTTCATCATGGCGACGGAGCCCTTCTTGACGTTGGTCAGCTCCGTCTGCGCGTTCTCCTTCTTCTTGACCTCGTCGGCCAGGGCTTTCTTGAGGTCGCCGATCTCGATCTCGCGGTTCTTGACCATCTCATCGAGCTTGGCCATGGCCTCGAGCCTCTTCTTTATGTCCCCGTCGACCTTGACGGTATCGCCGGTGCCGGCGCTCGAGGCCTTCAATGCGGCCACCTTGGCCTTCATCTCATTGAGCTCGACCCTGGTCCTCTCGAGCTCCCGCTCCTTGGAATCGAGCCTGTCCTCCTTGGCCTCGATGTCCGTCTCCCGCTGCTGCAGTTCCTCGTCGATGCCGCCCCGGGCCATGGAGAGCCGCTTCATGTCCTTGCGGATCTTCTCGATCTCCTTCTCGTACTTGATCCTCTGCAGCGCGACGGTGTTCTTCATCTTTTTAGCGTAAGCGTCCTTGATGTTGTTGAGCTCCTCGACCTTCTGGCGGAGCTCCTCCTCGAGGTTGGCGTTCTCCATGTTGGACAGGCGGAGCTGAAGCTCTGCCAGCTTCTGCTCCTTGGCGGCGAGGTCGGTCTCGAGGGCCTCCCTCTTCTTGACCTCCTCCGCGAGCCGCTTGTTCAGCTCGTCGTTCGGGGCCTCGGACTGGGCGACCTCCTCAGGGCCTTCCTTCGTCCCCTTCCTCTCGAAGACCTGGACGTACTTCGAGATCCCGTCGTTCTTTCCCCTATCCATCCCTCCAGTTCTCCCTTGTCACGCGCCTACTCTTCCTCTTCCGAGCGGCCGTGCCTCGCGGCCTTGGACCTCGGCCCGGCGCGCCCCTTGCGTGCGCCCTTCCTGGGGGTCTTGCCCTTGAGGCTCGTCCTCTTGGCGTCCACGAACCGCTCCATCTTGGCCAGCTCGGCCTCGAGCATGTCGAGCTTCCTGCTCCTCTGCTCCAGTATGGAAAGCCTCTCCTGGAGGCCCTCCCTCAGCTCCTTGAGGCCTTCTTCCACGGCCGGGGAGCAGGCCCCGTCGTTCAGCTGCTGCTCGACGGCCTTGAGCCTGTCCTCGCGCTCGTCCAGGTTCCGCCCCTTCTCCTCCAGGCGGGCCAGCTGCTCCTTGACCAGCGCCATCTCCTCGGTCTCTACTTCGAGCCTCTGCTCCAGCAGGTCCCGATAGCCCTTGACCTCCCGCCCGACGGCGGGGGCCTGCACACCCTTTTTATGCTTATCTTTACTAGTATTTATATTAACCGGGCGGACCCTGCCCATCTCGCCGACGGCGGCCTTGGCCTTCCCCTTTTTTGGCGCGGCCGCCTGTACCTTGTCGAGGGCGTCCAGCCTCAGTTCCAGGGTCTTAAGCTCCTCGTCCCTCTCGGCGATGCTCCTCTCCAGGTCAAGCCTCCTCTTGGCCTCCTGGGCGAGCCTCTCGCTCAGCTCCTTGGCCTTGTCCGTGATGTGGGACCTCACCTTCCGGTTGGCCTTTATTCCGAACCGGACCCCTTTTTCTATCTTTGCTTTGGTCTCCTTGACCTGGTGCCTCAGTCCCTTAAAAGCGACCTTGCCGAGGGCCCGGCCTTTGCCAGAAGACGCGCCCCTCCCCTTCTTACCCTTCGGCATG
>Ga0315282_10009057_pt1 | contig 15920 bp, 16 predicted proteins | sample YL17G07_20_MG_FD_203693 | JGI IMG/M metagenome (GOLD analysis project Ga0315282, IMG submission 203693) | Sediment microbial communities from Yellowstone Lake, YNP, Wyoming, USA - YL17G07_20 | ecosystem: Environmental > Aquatic > Freshwater > Lake > Sediment | place: USA: Wyoming | collected...
TCTCGTCGGTATGACGCCGACCCAGTGGGCCGCTGAGAGCGCATTCGGTACCGTCTGGGGCTTCGTCAGCATGAGCGGCGTACTACTCCTATTCGAGTTTCTCAGGAAGCGTTGGAAATGAATGAAACCCTTCCGCAGTCCCATACAAGCCTGCAATGCCCCCAATGTGAATCTTCCATCAGCAGAGATAACCACTATTGCGCGAAGTGCGGTGCTCACCTAATCGTATGCTATGGATGCAAATCACCGAATGTAGGACATGCCCAATTTTGCCACGTGTGCCGACAGCCGATGATACTCTCACCTGCTCCGAACGAGATTACAAGGATATTTGTTCGGGAGGCTCGGGATTTCGACATTCTTGACCAGGCAGCGCTTGCAATAGTCAAGCTTCGTGAAATCATTGAGAGCATCGAACGGCTTGAACTCGTGCATCAGATGGAATGCTCCCAGACAGTGTCCATTGTGAGAACTGTAGCGAAGGTCGTTGGAGATGAATGAGATGCCTACGAACCCTGCATACTCCTATCCTACGACCAAAACGACGGGGGTCAACGATAGCAAGATGGTAAGCACACAATGTCCTCAGTGCGGCACCGCTGTCAGCCGACGCACTCACTATTGTTCAAAGTGTGGCGCTTCACTAACAGTTTGTTCCAAATGCAGATCAATCAATCTCTCGTTTGGACGCTTCTGCCACATGTGCGGGCAGTTGCTAATGGTTGCGCCTGCCCCGAACGAAATCAGCAAGATAGTGACCTGGGAAACCCGGGATTTCGACGTTCTCGACCAAGCTGTACTTGCAATAATCAAGCTTCGTGGAGGTCTAATTTCGCTCTCTGAGACTGGCGCTGCACTGGACGTCGCCACTGAGGAGATCACTGAAAGCATCGTACGTCTTGAGTTTGCGCATCAAATTGAGCGCGCTGAGTCGGGGCCTAAGGTGAGTGAATTCTTCGTAGAAGATGTTCGTCGCACTGATACTTCAGCAAGGGGGCATACTGAATGAACGGAATGAGAACCTACGGTTTGATAGCGGTGGTCTTGTTTGCCTCAAGTATGATCTCTCCAGCTGTCTTTCATCCCACGTACGGTCCCTACGGATTCAACACGGAAATGAAGCTCTTCTACTATCAGAGTGAGAAGCTCCAACCGCATCAGGTGCTTGAAGAACAGAGAGTCTCGGATTGGAGCATAGGAAACGGGATTACGATTGTTGCGATACACGCGACGATAAGTGCGCTTCCAGACATTCACGTTCAGATTTGGCTTTGGGTTCCTGGCCGTGACAAGCTCTTTCCCGTCAACAGCGGAAGCTTGGGAACAGCGAACGCTGACATCACTGCCATAGCGCTCTACGTTGAACCAAACGCACCCCTGGCATTGGGATACTGGTGCGACAACCTCAGCGATAGAGTCGGAGACTTCCATGCAAGCATCACGATCTTCTACGTGAATTCGTGACCGATCCAGCAGCCATGGTGGTGTTGCAATACTTGCTGTCGTGTGTTGCATTTTGCGAAAATGTTAAGGCTTCAGTGACCGAACAGTTGTGTGATTTCTCTTGAGGTCTAGACTCCTGCTAGCCTTGATCTTCGCACTGACGCTTCTAGTGTTCACACATTCGGCGTGGGCAGAAGAAGTCGGTTCCGCAGATTCATACCATCCAATTCTTCTGTTTGCGGATCAGCAGACTGAATGCGTGCTGGTCGCCGATCCGCCATCTGTTGTAGTCGGCCAAGGAATGTCAGTGGCTTTCTCCACTAGAGTCCCATCTTGCGGATTGACGGGGCCAGTTGTTCTGGCAGTAACAGGCTTGCCAGCCGGAGCGACGTACAGCTTCAATCCTCCGGTGCTTCAGCCGCCAGCCAATGGCGTCGGGAACTCAACATTGACTGTGAGTGTTGCGTTGACCACGCCGGTAGGTAGTTATCCCCTCAACGTGACCGCGAGTTATGCATCTTCCCCCCCTTTTGCCAGATGGGTTCGTGTGATTGTGAACGTCCTCATTGGACTGGATGAGGTTAGCATCCATGTGTCTCCGCAAATGCTTTCGATCGGGAGAGGAGAATACGGAACCGCCACTCTGACTGCAACCTCAATTGGAGCATTCAGCAGCAACCTCCTGCTGACAGTTTCAGGGCTGCCCGCCGACGTGACAGCAACGTTTCAGCCTCCGAATGTGACTCCACCGGCAGGCGGTACTGCACAATCGACCATTAGGATCAGCGTGGGCAACGATGCAATGTCCGGAACATATCCGCTCACGGTGGTTGCCGAGAATGGTACTTTCATCAGATCCGCGCCACTGACCCTCGTGGTGCCAGGTGAGAGCTTGACTCCTCCCACGTCTTCTGTTGGTGTTGCCTTTGCCTTCATAGGAATTGGCGTTGGAGTAGCCGCGGCTGGGGCTGGTCTCGCCATCGTAATGTCAGGGAGACAGGGATCTGAAGTCATGGACTTCGGTGGCTACTACTATTGTAGGAAACATCGAGTTCCTTTATGGTATGTCGAGGGCAAACTATGGTGCCCTCTTCATCAAAGACATGTACGAACGGCGTAGGCTGGAAGCAGAGAACATGAGAGCATGTGCACCTTGACGAGAAGAAGAGCGATAAAGAAGACTCGTCGTCATGCAGTTCGAAAGAAGACGGTTGGTCAATTACTGACGGAGATCGAGCGAGAAGTCCGAGTTCTTGAGAAGACACGAACCGCTTCATCGGTGTATGGGAAGAAGCTTCACTTGGTTCTTCATCCATATGCTGTGAAAGGAAACCTTGACAGCATCGACTTGTCCAGAAACACCCGCCTCTGTCTCTGTATACCACACGATGTGGTGGCTCGAGTATTGCGGGAAGCTGAGACGTCTCCGGAGAAAGAGACTATTGGTGTGCTGTTGGGGTTTTTCGCAGGAGATGTGATCACAGTCTCCGACAGCATACCTGGGGAGCCAAGAAGTCCGACGCACGCCGAGTTGTCAGCTGAAGAGCTGGCCAGACTCCTGGACAGGGGCAAACTGCGGGACCCGGATGCGAGGCTGGTTGGATGGTATCATTCTCATCTTGGCCACGGCGTAGTCCCATCGAAAATAGACCTGAAGACCCAGTCTGTTTTGCAACAGTTTTCACCTAGCATATTCGCACTTATCGTCGACCCCAAGAGCGAGGACCTTGAGGCTTACGTCACGGAGGCTTTCACCGCCGTAGTGAGTAACCAAGCCCCCAAGGATTCCATAGTGTACAAGCTACCGCTAGTAGAGCAGGGAAAAGACGAGAAGAGCGCGAGCCTCTGCGGGAAGCGCGGGAAACCATTAACCTGGATCGAGAAGTACAGTCGATGGTACTGCTTCACGTGCCAAAAGTATCAGTAGATGTCGTGTGTTCTGAACCCAATTATTTCCACCTGAATCCCAACTTCGTCGATTTTTGCAAACGCTTCTCCTAATCATACTAGTATCAAACACACCTAGTGGCCGTCTGATTTGTCTCAGATTGGAAATGTTCGATTAGGCTGAACTATTTCTCGCGGACTCAAGATCCGATGCAGCTCTCTGTGGCTTGGGAATCTTCCAGCCTTTGCCAGCGGTGACTCGGTGCCCAACTCCGACAGCAAGCAGAGATAGGAAGCCAAAGTAGGCCAAAGGACTAGATGCGCCAGCACCCGCTGGACCCGCTCCTCCTGGACTTGCGGTTACGGTCGTGTAGACCACGCTCGTACTTGTAGAGGTCGTCGTGCTAGTGTAGCTAGTCACCGTCGTAGTGAGAAATGAGGCTAGGTATTGAGTGCTCTGAATCGTTGAGGTCACAGTTGACGGAAGCAGAACAACGGTTGTGACAGTCGGGATCGTGCTAGTCGAGGTCAACGTGCTAGTGTAACTCGTAAGAGTCGTGCTAAGAATTGATGTCAGATATTGGATACTCTGCACAATTGAGGTCACAGTCGACGCAACCAAAGCAACAGTTGTGGGGATTGTGCTCGTCGAGGTCTCCGTGCTAGTGTAGCTAGTCACCGTTGTGGTAAGGACTGAGGTTAGAAATTGGGTGCTTTGCTCGGTGGAGGTAACCGTCAACGGAACCAAGACAACAGTTGTGACAGTCGGAATCGTACTCGTCGTCGTGGTTGTGCTAGTGTAACTCGTAGATGTCGTTGTCGTGGTTCTGTATGAGTATGAGGTTGAAGTCTCCGTCAAAGTGACTGTTGTAGTGACAAGAGTCTGGATTGTTATGGACCAGTAGGACGAGAAGGATCCTTGGTTTCCTGCGCTGTCGACGGCACCTACTCGCCAGTACCAAGTTCCAATAGCTAATGGAGTGCTGGGTGTATAGCTAGTCGATGTGATCCCTGTAACGGTCCTGAGATTCCCTGAGTTGAAAGAGGTAGAGGTGTCTATTTGATATGTGTACGAGGCGACACCGCTGAGCGAGTCAGATGCGGAGTTCCAAGCGAAAGTCGGCGTTGGATTTGTTGTCCCCCATCCGCTACTCGGCGACGATAGCGAGGGCGTGCTCGGCGGGGTTTGGTCCACACCGAACTGGTTCGACCATGACCAATCAGACTCCAACCCCCCATTGTCTAGAGCTACTGCGGCGACCCATGCATCTGGGTCGTTATTGTTCGGACCACCGCAATCCCACGCAATGCTCCAACCATCCGCGCCATTCGTGTCATCACCAATAATCCAGTAAGGGCCGTTTGCCTTGTCCGGAGTCCAGAGAAATCGGACACGAACCACATAGCCGTCTGTGTCGCCTGCTGTGGCCGTAAGAGTTACAGTTCCGCGTAGCCAACCGGAGGGTGAGACAATACTGGCCCAAGGTTTCGCGTTAGCGTTGACGGTGAGCATGAAGGAATTAACATATTCCTGCTGCTGGTCGGTTGACCCTGAAGATGGATCCCAGTCAGAGGCATAGCCGGAACTGCCGTAGACCAGCGCAACTGTCTTGTAGTTGACTTGGAATTGGCCAGCTTGTGACGGATAAACGCGTGCAGTGATGTAGTGAGTTTGTCCCGTGGCGAACGATGCTGAACCTTCAGCAAACGGATAGGAAGTTGTGACGGTGCAGCTGCTGTAACATCCATTGACTGTTGAACCTGAGTTGTGAATGCTCGCAGACATGTCACTACTCATCACCTGAATGGACGAGATGGCGGAGGGAAATGACAGCTGCGCCGTCTGAGATACGTCACTCCCAGCTAGGTTCGTTACGGTCAGTGTGATGTCAAAGTAACCCCCCAGCGTTACCGAAGCGGACGAGACAGAATAGGAATACCAATGTGGATCTGCCGTGTTTATTATCACTTGACTGCTGCTTTTCAGAATCACATCGTTGGAGTCAATACCGCATTGACCTTGGTCATTGACGGTCTTTCCCCAACTTGGGGTTATTGTCGTTGACCCGGCGAGCAATCGTATGCTTTCGAAACTGATTCCACCAGAAAGCTGGCTACATGTCGATATGCCATACCCCTCAAGAGTTGTGACTGAATCGAAGTAGGTGTCCGTGTCAACTACGTTGAGGTCTGTCGGTCCAGTATTCGAGGTAAGATCTCTGCCGTGAATTGTCCAATACGAGCCGGACCAGCTCATCGAACCGTATATGAGGTCACCCGGATTGACCTGAACATAGTTGCTGACGAGATACGAACAGCTTGCGCAGCCTGCCCACCAATTGGCGAGCACCCAGTAGTTGCCTCCTCCCTCAGGACCAGATCCGTATTGCAGAACCGGCTGGATTATGTGACTGTTAGACTGAAGGCCGGGGAACCAGTAGACTAGGCTGCCAGTTGAAGTGGGAGCAGGTGGGACGATCCATTGCGCTGACATGAACGTTAACGATCCTTCAAACGGATAGATTGGATAGTAGTACTGATAATCGCTGTGCATTATCCAGCCATCGCTAATTGGGGCTGCCTCTGCCTGAGGAAGCCCGGTGTCAGGTGGAGGAGTGATTACCGATGCGTTCCTTACAACAATCATTCTTGAAGCATTCCTGATTCCTGCTGGCGTTGCCGCCTGCCACGGCAGGAGCTTCGTTGTTCTAATCTGCGCGGCTAGGTTGGGTGGGGCCGGGTTCGTAACTGTGAAATTTGCGGCAGTTTGCTGTGCCGTCGAAGATTGAGTTGTTTGCTGGCTCATCTGAGTAGTAGTCTCAGGTGGAGTGGCCAGCTGCAAACTACGCGATAGTCCTTGTCCTCTGATTGCATAGACTGGTAAGAATGCAAAACTGACTAAGACGACAAGCAGAAGTAGTGGATATGAGGGTGTCGATCCCCTACGGGATCCCCTGCGGATCAATTCCTCTACGCTGCTAATCGACTAGTCGATTTCTACCGAATATAAGATCTTGCACGCCAGAACTCACGCGTACCCCAGGCCGTATTCTGAGCGAAGCAGATCAGCTGAAGATGCGCATGTCTGCCCAACAGTGTCGCAAGAGGCAACGAAGCCAGTTCCAGAAGTTCGTCCATGCCTGACTCCAAGTCGTCGTCCAGGTGTAGGAGCTAGCCGTAGCTGTCTGAGCGGAGGTTGGACAGTAGATCCCACGACTGGGGTCGCATGTTCCATAAAGGCACGGCGATATTTCACCCGAAGAAGAAGTCAAGTAGCATATCCCACCGGACGAAGATACCGCAATGTCACCGTCATAGTCCATGCTCGCAGATGGCGTCGTGAGCGTACCAGTGACGGTTATGTGTGAACCATCTGGTAGAGACGGACCGTTAGTCAGATTCGGGGTTCCAAGACCAGCAAAAATCAGTTGGTACTTCTGTCCTGAATCAGTAACCAGCCAGAAGATTTGCGTTCCCGAAGGTATGTAACTGTGGTGGTAGTACCCGTTCACCGTAATTGATGATGGAGCGTAGATATTGTACGTGTTCTGCCCTTGGACGAGTTCTTGGCAAACGCCAGATGGAACGGGCACATAGGCTCCGGTGAGCGGCATCACGGCAACTATGACTACCATCACTACGGCAAAGACTGGCGAGGCCCAGGAGAACTGCTTCTTTGGCATGACTACTCATCAAGAGGAAAATATCGATCTATATTCGTTTTGCCGTGCTTAGCTCTGGTACCTCTTCGTCTGCTGCTTAGGGCTGTTACCTTTCGTCGGATGCGCGGGTTCTGATGCGTGGTTGCGGCATCTGAGAGGGCTGTTGCACAAGCGCGGCACACTACCGTTGTCTGCACTACTTGTTGGAACGCATTATGGCGACGAAGCTGCCGCCTAGAGCGACTACAGTAGCAAGAGCAGAAATCGTGTCCACCAGAAAAGGGAACCAGGTTGGAATAGTCGCCTCTCCGGAGATGGAATAGTCGCCTTATCGGACGACTGATTCTGCGTTGATTTCGGGAAATTACACGCGAAAAGTGGCGACACGTGAAGTCTGTGTTTCATCATCCTAGACGGGCGCGGTCGCCTTTTCCGTATTGTTGTGTTCTTCTGTTTCATTCTCGTCCTCGTCGACGTCGAGTATGGTCTTGCTTAGTCGGCTCTTCTTCATTCTCGTTTCAAGCATTCGTTCCTGCTCGAGAATGGACTTGTTCTGTTCAGTGTACCTGCTGATTATTCCCTTGGCTTCCTTTGGGTGACTCCAAATCTGGTCCAACGCCTCCATTGCCTCACCTGCGTCCTTTGCTACTCGACAGATTGCTTTGACGCTGGCTTTCTCCCAGCCTCGCCGCTGCAGCTGTTCGTTGATTTGGCTGACTGGGATGAATTTGATGCCTAGCCTGCTCGCGAAGCTTGCCACGGTGAGGTAGTCGTTGCCGACCGGAATGCTGGCTTTGTTGTCGATGGCTGCTCCCGCCATCCAGAGGACGACGCCGTTCCTGATGACGCGTCCATGCCTGTCGTCGGCTCCGAATTCCTTGCTGAACCGTGCGATGTCAAGAAGGTCCTCGACATCATCTCTTCCTATGAGGTTCTACTTCCTGCGCTTCTGAACATAGTAGACTCCGACCGCCACGATCACTATGAATGCAATGCCTGCGATCATCAGAGTCTCAGTTGTGAATGGCCGGGCGGATGGCTGCGCTGTGGTTGCTTCAGTTCCGGGTGTTGAGCCTGTCTCGGTGCTTGTTGAAATGGCCGTGACTTGAGTCGCTGTCTCTCTTGTTGTACTTGTTGTCGCAGAGATCGTTGTAGTCGTGAGTGTTGGAGCCTTGCTGAGTATGCGGATGCTGGGGAAGCTGTTCTCAGCTCCCCAGTGTGCATAGTTGGCGTATTCATATGTGATGCTCAGGCGATAGTCGCCTAGTTCGAGCCTTTGACCACACCATTCGTCAGGTACGCCAAAAGCTACGCGTAAACTGAATCGACCCTCATTCACAGGCGCAAGAGCCCACCATATCGCACGCCCGTTGTTCTGCCAGAAGGTCGGTCCATCCTGTGGTCCGACGCCCAAGAAGACCTGCTCGGCTCTTGCATCGTTCACAGATCCGGAGAGACTCAGCATTTGTCCTAACACAAGTTGACCCGGGATTATCGAATCAAGCAGGATGCCGTTGACTGCGTAGGCGTTGGGTGGAATATCTGCGATGATATTGAAAACAGTTGGCAGCCTTATCACGGAAGCCTGCAACTGAGATCCTGACTGACCCTCAAATCTCACCGCGAGTGCTCGAGATTTCGGAGATGCCTTCAACCGGAAATAGTCCACGCCAGTTGAGCGGAGCTGTCCGCCGATTTGATCGCCCACGGTAAGCTGGGTTTCTGACGGCCCGCGACTTCTGAGCGACCTCATGTTCAGAATCCCGAGCTGATACCTCTGGTCGAGATTGAGGTCTGTGTTGCTGAGAAACATTGCAGCTGACCAATCCCTAAAGATCTGAGCGAAATCTTGCCCAGTAGCGGCTTCAACATTGTCCGGCCCGACCTGGCCCGTCTGAGACAGCCTCTTGATGGCCTCTGCCCCATAGACCTCGTAGAGATACCACACGAAGGCCGTGTGGGCACCGTAGTAGCCGGTTGTTCGGTCAAGGACTGAGAATATCTCCGGCTTCCTCAGAAAATACGTGATGCAATACCGTGGCTCCGTAAGGCCGGCGTTTCCTAGCGCGACATATTCTGCAAGGTTTGCAAGACCTTCCCACATCCCGAGGTATTCGTTGGGCCCATTTCTGAGGTCTATATGCTGGGTCCAGTTGAGGAGATGGTTCAGAACATGCGCTATCCTGTGCGGTAGGTTCTCTTTGACTACTGTCTCCTTTGGGATTCCTTTCACGTAGTCTCCGTATTCCCCCTCGGGATCTGGTGTATACAGGAACAGAATGTTGCGATGATTGGTGTTGTACCCATGTGGAGTATCGAAATCATCTGCTAAGCCCGCGTTGAGATAGGGAGAAAAGACAATCACAACATGTTGGTCGTTGTCGGGGTTCGGAGCTGGACTTCCGAACGGTCCCGTTTCCTTGGGGAAGATCGTCTCGTCGAATAGCCGACCGAGATACTCGACATCAGTGGCGTTGAAATCCTTGGCTGGTGTCGTGTTGTCCACATAGACATAGCTGATTTCGGACACTCGCCATAACGTTGCGTTGATCATCTTCCTCCCTTGATCTATTCTGAAGATTCTTGTCTCTCCAGCAGACCTCTCTGCGGGGCTGGCAACAAAGGAACTCATTGTCTCAAGCTTGGGTTCTCTGCCGATATTCGTCGCACCAGGGATAGACCGAAGAGCAGCGGGGATTCCTGTAATTGATGCATTGTTTAACGCATCGACTGAGACTTTGAAGTTGAACAGGCCCTCTGGGTAGTCCGAGGGGTCGTATGTGATCCTATTGTGTTGATGGTAGGGATTGAGCGAATACAGCATCAGCTCATATTCCTCATTTCCGTTTGGAGTCGGCAGGTCGATCGAGCCCTGGTTCGTTGCGGAGTTCACGGGAACTGGATAGACATCACCGGCCACAAGATCGCTCACTGAGTTCGGGAAGACTGCGGCAGGAATCTGGAGAGGTGCAAGAGCAACAAGCAAGAATAGCACCAGGAGTCCAAAACTTCGGCCCATTCATCGAGTCGCCTCGGAAGTCTTCGATCAGACAACGGGCTCCATGTAGAAGAGCCATTCCTTCATCGTTGCGGTGGGAATGCCCTTTGAGAGCATGTCCTCTAGCTGTGTCCATGGAGTCTGTTCAAGTTGGTAGTACATATTGCCTTGAAAATGCCAGTACCCATTGTAGATCACTCCGCCTATTGTGCGCGATTCAAAGTACTTCTCTCTAAGGTAGTGTTGTTGGATGACTGGTGGTCGGCAGATGAACATGTCAAATGGTTGAGTCGTGTTTCCTCCCATGCCAGCTATCCAGTTTGGCATTCCGCCGTCGGAGATTTGGTTCCGGTATGCCTTCCAAGTCCTAGAGATCGGTTCGTAGTATATGATGAACGAGTGTGATAGCTTCTGAAGGTTATGTTGAGTGAAGAGGGTGTAGGCCCATTCTGAGAGAGTTGCGATGCCCCAGCTCTTCAGCCAGGCATCCGCGATTGTCATCTCTGTTCCACAGTCGCCCTGGAACCTGAGACCTTTCTCATGTTGTGTCCACTGCCAGTCCACATCGTGGACGGCCAATACTCCCTGGTCATTCACGATCTTATCGTAGTCGGTGCGGTAGTTGAAGTTAGGCCCGACGGGGAAGAAGAGGTAGTCTTCGATGGCGGAGACGAACGATTCCACGCCGCCGCCTAGTATTATCCAGTTGTGTGTGAGGGCTTCACTTCTCATTTCGACGAGTGTTGAGATGCTGACCGTGTCAGCCTCGTAGATGTCCAGGGGGAGCCTTTGCTTCGTCCAGTAGATCAGGCCTATCGGGGGCCCATAGCCATGTCTCATCGACTCCTCTCCCGTCCAACCGAGCGCAACCTTCGCTTCAAGCGGCAATTCCTCCAGCCTGAAGTATCCATAGGATTCTTGGAGAGCGTCGGTCTCTCTCAGGAAAGCAAGTAGGCTAGTCGTGTCGTTCCTCACGACTCCTCTGACCTGTTCTTCCCCGATAGTGAGCCAGAAGCCATTCGACATTGCAACAGCCAATGCTAGAGTGTCGTCGCGTTTGAACTGGCTCGAACTAGCAAGCCAATAGAGAACTTCGAGCTCCGTGTTGTACGTAGGCACTGAGTAGCTGAAGTCAGATTGGTCTGGTGTCCCGCCCTTGATCATGAGGCCGAATGCTTCCTTGACCTCAGGATTCGAAGCATTCAACGCTAGGTAAGCAATCTCGGCGACAGCGGTCGCGTTTGTCGCGTCAGGGAGCGCTTGGAGTTCCCCGCCCAGTTCAACATATGGCTGGGCACCAGCTGACTTCAACAGAGAAATGTAGTAGCTGACTGGCTTTGTGGCGGTGACGTTGAGCCATAGCGTCGTCTCCGACACTGAAGTGGCCGCTGTCGACATAGTCGAAGTTGCGAGGGCTTGTTCAGATGTCGTCGAGAGAGATGCTTGCTGAGTTGTATAGGTTACGAGTTCATTGGTTGCCTTCGGGACGAACAGCCAGTATCCAAGCCCCGATGCAACCACGACCGCTATCAGAACAAGTGCAATCAACTTCAGGAAACGACGACGATTCAATCAATGACCACGGGCTCGCCTATTGTACAGGGTATTGAGGATCGTTGAATTTCGTCCAATATCCTTCCGAGATCCATTCTTCATCAGAAGGAGACCATTTCCAGATTCCTGCTATCCAAGCCCCCTTTGGAACGCCGGCCACAGGAGAGTATGGGTCTATACAATAATCGTAGCCGTCTGACATATGCCTCCAAATCTGAAACGCAGTGTGGAAATCATCACTACTGTGCGTTCCTGTGTTACTTGACAATGCAATTGTGTCTCCTCGGTTAGCGTAAGCGCCAACTGGAACCCTTGTTTCTCCAATGTGAAGATAAGTCGTACCATAGCCTTCGAGGTGTGACAGACTAATCCACTTGACACCATCAGATTCCGTCCTAATTCCGTTAACTCTACCAGAGACCGCCGCTTTGACTTCAGTCCCTTCAGGCATGAAGAAGTCTATTTCAGGGTGTGCGTACTCGGGCGTGTGCGGTCTGGGAGCAGGTAAACGTTGCCCGTTCCACCATAAAGCATCAGGCCCAGGATCATGGTCAAAAAAGTCTCCGTTTACAGGGTCCACATAGATTGGAGTACCCTTAGGAAATGGCAAAGTCAAGAATCCTTCCATCAAAGCCATGTCCAGCCTCTGCCTGCCGCGAAAATCCACAGTGTAACCCTGTTTGGTTTCTACGAGTTCTGCGTTTGATCTGCACATGTACCGGAACTTGTTCTGAGGATGAACTGGATACAATCGATACCGGTCGCCTGGGAGATTCTTGAAAACATAGGTGCCGTTCTGCGGTTCCACCTTGAATGCAGCATTATAGCCTTGAGCAACTATTTCCACGTCATTCACAAAGGGTTCGTCTTCATCAAGCGCTCCATTACCGCTGTAATCATGAAACACGTACCCGCCCAGATCATTCGCTCCCAAATCAAGAGGCGGCAATTCCCCGCTCGTACTTGTCTCGGTTGTCGTGACTGAAGAAGTGCTTGAGAAGCTAGTTGTCGAGATCGCTTCAGTCGAAGACATGAATGTCTGCTTGATGGAAGGCGTAGGCCTCAGCAAATAGCCCAGTCCAAGAGCGGACGCTCCAACGACAGACGCAGTTGCCCCAGCATACATCAGAAAACGACGACGATTCAAGAGTCCCAAGAAGATGGCTCTGGTGAGAGAACTTCAGTCTTGTGGAACGAGGAGGCATGATTGTGCCGCATGGTTCGCATGTCGTGTCTGTAGGTCAGTTTCATGAGCCTCCGTGATCTCGCTCCTCGTCCCTTTCCTATCTTATGCTGTAGGCTCTCGCATTGCATGAGGGAGAGCGGTGATCGGCAGAACGATACCGTGGCGTGTCCTTGTAGAACAGAAGATGGCGGAATCAGACAGGTTCAAGCAGTTCCTCAGACCAGAAGACCGAGCGATCTTCGATGATCTCCTCACTCAGTGCAAGCTCTATGCGGCGGGGGGTGAAGTCTTCACGTCTCCCGTGAAGGAGATGTCATTGCTATTCTGGATGATCTTTGCTCAGCATAAGAAACTCGTAGAACTCGAAAAACGCCTCAACGAAAACCCAGACTTGCATCTCGACAGAGCGGCCCGTGCGGACGACGAAACCGAGAGACTTATACACCCGTAGCTACTACCGTATCTACAGGAGACGTTGTAGGACTTGGCAAATGGTCTAGGTGAGAAGGAGGAAAAGAAGCGACTACAGTTTTACAACGAGCTCAAGTCCGATTCCGAGATAGCGGAGGAGTGTGGTGTTACTCGAATCAGCATTCTGAATTGGAGACTCCGTAAGGGGCTGCCAAGCAACTACAAGATCGTAAAGAGAAAGGCGGAGAAATGAATGTCCGCTGATTTGAGTCCCCTTCTGAATCAAGCAAACATGACCCTAGTATTCCAATTGGGTGGTTTCGGGACCTTTGGTGCTTGCATTGGCTACGCTGTCAAAAAGGTCGCTAAGATTGTAATCAAGATTACAGCCGTAATTGCAGGCCTCTACTTTGCGAGCCTAGCAGGTCTCTCGTATGCGGGGTACATCACGATCAACTTCGACAAAATGGCTCAATTGCTAAGTCAAGGAATGGTATACGCCGAACAGGTCATTGGCCTACTGAGTAATGCTCTCAGTAGTATCAGCAACGCTATTCCAGCAAGCGGAGCCTTCATGGCTGGATTACTATTGGGATTCAACAAAGGCTAGTTCTTGACCTCAGAACTCGAAAAGGCTCGGAAAAGGAAGAACGAGAGAAAGAAAAGAGGAGAGACTGGGATCACTGACGCGAGCGCCCAGTCGCTGCTGTGACCAGTTCATGGAAGCCAGACCATGCCGCTAGACATAGATGGCGAAAACGCGTCGAAGGCTCGGACAAGCGTGAGGGTGTTTCCCGAACGGTTCCCCAGACAGCTCGGTAATCGCTTGGAGAGATCGTTCGAGACACGCGTCGCAAAGATGGAATTCGTGCGTTTCCTCGCAACACTCTCGACGGATCAGGAGAGCCAAATTGGCGTTAGCTCGAGGGATCTGTGAGCCACAAAAACGGCAGATCAGGCCTTCCTCTTCAGATCGGATCCTTTCACCTCCAACCGTCGATGCTCTCGCACCAGACCACTGGTGCGCAGTCAGCATCCGACAGTATTGGAGGCTACATGCTTCTGAGTGGGTATCCGCTCATGCTTAAGCACACATCTCGAAGCTCGACACATCGAGTCCTAAGGACCATTCCGAGTAGAGCAGTAGAAGGATTAACGGCAATCATCCGTGAACTCTCGGCCTTCATGCGAACTGGTAAGTGATCTTCATTCTATCTTGTTCCAATTATCGAGATAGTGCCTTTGGCCTGCGTTCAATTTAATCTCGATCGGCAGCAAATCTTCCTTCCTCCTTGTCTTGTGCCATTTCGCGAATGTATCCCGAATCTGAGTCTCTGAGTACTTCCGAGGGAAATAGAATAACAGGCATGGGTTCGTAGCGGGGTGATCGGCTAACCATTTCCTTTTGGGCAGATCGGCCAACTCTTCCCGTTTGAAAACGAAGATCTCCTTCTTGCGCATCCCTTTGAAGGTCACGAAGACACAGTAGTCGAACTTCTTCTTTATCTGCTTGCCCTGTCCGAAGGACGCCGCCACATATTCTATACATTCGCCGGCTTTGCCTCTCCCGAGTTTCGGGCTCTCGTACCTGCCCGATTTCACCTCCACATGTTTCTTATTGTTCTCTAGGTAGATGTCAGCGCCAGTTTCCTTTCCTCTGTCACCAAGGATACGAGGGTCATGCTTTTTTTCGGCTAGTTTGCGCGCGACGTAGTACTCTGCATATCTATGTCTGATGACGCTATCCTCCAACTTGTGATTACTCAGAACCTTAATGACACCTTCTAGATGCTTGCAGATCCCTTCGAAATCTACTTTCTCCGTCCCCCTTCCTGTCGTGAGGTTGTGAGACAACTGAAGTCGCCGTGGCTTGATTGATGCTGGTATCACTTGTTCTGTTTTTTGGTGGTGGGTCCCTTGGTGCGGGCGTACGAATTTGAACCATCATACGTCATCGTTTCAGTGTGTGCCATCCTTGGTGTGAGATTTGGAGTCTGCCCCCGACCCAGATGGAATAGTCGCCTCTCCGGACGACTGATTTTGCTGTGATTTCGGGAAAATACACGCGAAAAATGGCGGCACATGAGGTCTGGTGATTCGTCATCCTAATCGGCACGCCAAGAACCAATTCAAACATGCCGTCGTCATCTCTTTGAAAGAAAAGTTCCGTCTTAACCGCTCGCAACTGCTGGGTATTGCGGGACATGCCTATAGTGACTAACATAAGTATTCGACTATGTTAAGCCTGAATCTCTTTGTCCTGAGCGTCTTCGAGATCTCCTTCTTCATGCTCTCGAATGTTGGATAGATGCGGTTGGCTTGTATGATGTCTTTGCTCTGCCTCCAGCATTCCTCGATGGGGTTGAGTTCCGGCCTGGCTGTGGGGAACCATTTGACCTTTACACAGCCGCGGTTCCTTCGTAGCCATCGTCGTACTCGTTCGTCGCGGTGGTGGGGCGCTGATTTGTCTAGGAAGAGGAGGGATGCGCCGAACCTCCGTCTGAGCTTCCTAACATAGGCGAGGAAGCTTTGACCGTTGACCGTGTCGTATTGTCGGAAGAGTTGTTTGCCATCGAGGGAGATGGTGCCGAAGAGGCAGGTGCGATGGTGGGAGCCCGTCGTCAGCACCAAGGGCTCGCTTCCTCTTTTGGTCCACACGTAGCGGGAGACGGAGTCGTAGAGGAAGATGGATTCGTCCTCGCATAATACTGTCCAACCGCTTCTTTCCGCCTCTTTCATCGCCTTTCTCGCCCTTTTTTAAACCGCTTCACCTCTTCAT
>Ga0315282_10009058_pt1 | contig 15920 bp, 16 predicted proteins | sample YL17G07_20_MG_FD_203693 | JGI IMG/M metagenome (GOLD analysis project Ga0315282, IMG submission 203693) | Sediment microbial communities from Yellowstone Lake, YNP, Wyoming, USA - YL17G07_20 | ecosystem: Environmental > Aquatic > Freshwater > Lake > Sediment | place: USA: Wyoming | collected...
AAATAAGGAGGCAAAAGATGGGAAGCAAGGGAAGACGCAATGTGAAAAAGCAGAAGAAAGAGAAGCTGGAGAAAGGAAAGAAGCCAGAGGAAAAGAAGAAATAGAAAAAGGGAGAGTTAAAGAGAGGCGAAGCCTCTCTTATTAAACAAATTCCCCTTCCCCTTGCTAAGGGGAAGGGGATAAAGGGGATAGGGTTACCTGCCTTTTACCCATCCTTAATTAAGCGAGGGTTTTCTTGGAGCCTTTTTCTCCATTTTCTCCATCTTCTCTGCCTGTGCCGCAAGTTTAATGAATCGGAAGACAGTCTTGGCTTTTCCGCTTATAATAATATTCTCCATGATTTGCCTCCTTTTTAACTCCTTCAAGTACTATCCTTATAATCTAAGTCTAGCAGGCAAACATAAAGACAGGGATAAAGATTATAAACATTTCGTAAAGGTTTCATTAAGGTTTCATAAAATTGCCTGATTTGTTGTAAAATAGCAGCCGTGAGGGAAAGTAAAAATGGATGAAGCACAGAGAGTAGGCGAGGTTATTGAAGCCAGCACCACGGACTTCGTTGCCCAGTGCTATGAGCTTTACCAATCACCACCTCTAGGCAGTCTGGTGAAAACCACAGACTTGCCGGTGGAGCTATACGGTATAGTCTATAATGCTACTACCACCAGCCTGGAGCCGGGGCGGCGCCCCATTGCCCGAGGCAAGGATGAAGCCAGCGAGGAGGAGATTTACAAGTCAAGCCCTCAGCTTTTGCAGCTACTTAAAAGTGAATTCAGCACTTTAGTAGTCGGGCATAGGCAGGGTGATAAACTATATCATTATCTGCCCCCCAAGCCAGCCCGAATCCATGGCTTTGTTTACCTGTGCCCCCCTGAGGAGGTGAAGGAGTTTAGCCAGTCCTTTGACTTCCTCAATATATTGATTAACACCCATTTGCCGGTTTCCGCAGAGGAGCTTATTGCTGCCTGTCTGCGTCAGATGAGTCAGGTATATGAAGACCCTCACACCTTTCTGGTAGCCGCTGGTAAGGAGCTAGCCATATTACTTAGTGGCGAGTTTAATCAACTCAAAGCTATTCTGGGGAGGATTAAACAATGACTCAGGAAAATACTAAGAGGTTGGGCATCGTCGTCTCCGGCTCATTAAATAAAGGGATAGAGGTTAAACTGGATAGTTCGGCTTCGGTTGAGGATATGGCGGTGGGGCGCTATGTAACTATTGAGGGAAACAAACGGCGTTTCTTTGGCATGATAACCGATGTCAGCCTGGAGGTAATTGACCAGAAGCTTACCTTGACTCCGCCCGATGTTTCTGACCCTTTTATGGCTGAGGTCTTAGCTGGCACCAGCACCTACGGAACACTTCATGTTTTACCTACGCTCACTATTAGCGGTGATGCCGCCAGCTTACTTCAGGGACCCCAACCGGTTAAGACTGTCCCCAGCCATTTCTCGGCAGTAAATGTGGCATCGCAACGGGATGTAGAGCTAGTTTTTGGCAGTGAGGACAAAAGGAAGTTCTATATTGGCACACCCTTGGATATGGAGACCAAGGTTTGCCTTGACCTACCGGAGCTGGTCAAGCGGTCAAACGGTATATTTGGCAAGAGTGGCACGGGAAAGACCTTCCTCACCAGGCTGCTTCTCATTGGCATGCTGCAAAAGGGAACAGCCGTGAACTTGGTCTTTGATATGCATAGTGAGTATGGTTGGGAAAGCAGGAGTGAGGAGGGGCGGAAGGTTAAAGCGCTAAAACAACTTTTCCCATCAAAAGTAGCCGTGTTTACCCTTGATGAAGAAAGTTCACGGCGGAGGCAAGTGAGCACCGACTTTGTGGTTAGAATAGGCTATGACGAGATAGAGCCTGAAGATATGGTATTACTTCGTCAAACTTTAAACCTTACTGAACCTGCCATTGAAGCCGTATACCAGCTATCCAGAAGGTTTGGCAAAAATTGGTTGCAGAGTTCTTTAGACCTGAAAGACTCTGAGGAAACCAGAGGAATGTTAAAAGAGATGAGCATACATGAGAGCACCTATCAGAACCTACAACGAGGGCTGGCGACTATCAGGCGGCTCCCCTTTCTATTACCTCACGCCCCTGATAACCCGGTAAAGCGCATCTTAGAATACCTTGACCAGGGCATAAATGTAGTTTTGGAATTTGGTAGATACACTGATATTACTGCCTATATTCTAGTAGCTAACCTGCTTACCCGTCGCATCCATGCTCAATATAGAGAGAAAATGGAGAAGGCAATAGGTGAGGACATTACTCCACCCCACCCTCTGGTGATAACTATTGAGGAGGCACATAGGTTCCTCAATCCAGAAGTGGCAAGTCAGACCATCTTTGGCACTATCGCTCGAGAGATGCGCAAGTATAATGTTACCCTGTTGATAATTGACCAACGACCTAGTGGCATTGATAGTGAGGTTATGTCGCAAATCGGAACTAAAATAACCTGCCTACTGGACAATGACCGAGACATTGATAGTGTGCTTGCCGGTGTATCTGGTAAGAGTGAACTCAAATCAGTGTTATCCAGGTTGGAATCCAGGCAACAAGCCCTCATCTTCGGTCACGCTGTGCCTATGCCGGTGGTAGTCAGGACCAGGGAGTATGGTTCCCCCGAATCCTATAAGGACTTTATCCCCAGTGGAGAGGCTGATGTAAGGAAACAGGCAGAGAAAGACATTGAGGAGCTATGGGAATAGAGATGGGGTAGAATAAGCAAGCCACCCAAAGCTCTATTCTTGAGATAAGAAGAAAATTGGAAGCCTAAAATTTCTATCCTTCCTATCTACCCTCTTTTGGTTTTTAGTGATAACCTCGCCCCTGTGCCCCCTTTCCCCTTCAAGAGGGCTAAGCCCCACCTAAATACCCAGGGTAGGGTTGACAATAATATATTTATGTGTTATAATAGTTGCAAATAAGAAGCATTAGCAAAAGGCAATGAAAACTAAGTCATTTAAGAATAATCGTAGAGCATTAAATACAACCGGACTGAGGGTTACTAATCAGCGGGCTCTAATTCTGGAAGTCATCCGTCAAGGGCATCTGGATGCTGATGAAGTCTATCGCCAAGCCCGAAAGAGGCAACCTCGTCTTAGCTTATCCACTGTCTATCGCACCCTGCGGATGTTCAAGAAACTAGGTTTAGTAGAAGAACTTCATTTTGATGAAGCTCACCATCACTATGAAGTAAAGCCATCTTCTGAGCATCAACATCTGCTATGTCTCGGCTGTGGCAAAGTCGTGGAGTTTAAGTGCCCGCTGAGCCCGAAAATGACGGAGGATATAGCCCAGGAGAAGGGCTTTGAAATTACCGGCATTGAGATTCGTATGACCGGCTATTGCCTCAAATGTCGCCAGAACAAGAAATAATTTTTTTTAATAGCTATTGCAAATAAGAAGCATTTGTATTTAATGACCTAACTAAAAAACTAAGGAAGGGGATATGATTTATGCCCGAGGGAAAGCAGATAACTTTAACCCAAATGCAGATTGGGCAGAGCGGCATAGTAGTCCAAATTCAAAGTGGACATGGCTTGGTTAATCGCCTTAGTGCTCTAGGCATCAGACCAGGTAGAAGAATAACTAAGTTGAGTTCCATGCTTATGCGAGGACCAGTAACCATTCAGGTAGACAGAGCTCAGGTGGCTATTGGTTTCGGTATGGCTAGAAAAATAACAGTTGAGCTAGATTAGGCAATAAGATGAAGATACTGCTAATGGGCAATCCCAATGTGGGCAAGAGTGTTATCTTCTCCCGTCTAACTGGAGTCAAAGTGATTGCTTCTAATTACCCAGGCACGACAGTAGGCTATACTAGTGGATTTATGAAGCTGGGTGATGAGACGGTTGAGGTTATTGATGTGCCTGGCACCTATACCCTAGAACCAACTTGTGAAGCCGAGGAAGTAGCCTTACGAATGCTTGCCACTGGAGACACGGTTATCAATGTGGTTGATGCCACCAATCTGGAGAGGAACCTTTATTTAACCTTGCAATTACTAGAGAGAGCGCGCCCAGTAGTGGTAGCCTTGAATATATGGGATGATACCAAGCATCGTGGAATATATATTGATTTGGACAAACTAAGGGAATCTTTAGGGGTGCCGGTCATTCCTACTGTAGCTGTAACTGGTGAGGGGATGAAAGAGCTAGTGGAGAATATTCCCAAGGCTAGCTCACCTGACACTCCTGTCCGTGGTCGTGATGAGCGCTGGGCTACTATTGGTAGCATCACAGACCAAGTTCAGCATATTACCCATCGTCATCACACCTGGTTAGAGCGCCTGGGGGATGCCAGTGTAAAGCCATTAACCGGGGGCATTATAGCTTTAGCTGTTCTAGCCAGCACCTTTACGGTGGTTCGTTTCATTAGCGAAAGCCTGATTAGCTATATCCTTGACCCCTTATTTAATACCCTGTGGGCACCGGTGTTGTTAAGGTTAAGCGACCTCCTGGGGGGTACTGGTCTTCTCCACGATATTGTGATTGGTAAGATAGCCAGTGGTGAGGTGAACTTTGTTGAGTCATTTGGGCTACTCTCCAGTGGACTCTATGTGCCTTTTGCCATGGTTTTGCCTTACATTATCGCTTTCTACCTGGTGCTTGGTCTGCTTGAGGATATAGGTTATCTGCCACGACTGGCAGTTCTAATGGATACCATTATGCACCGTCTGGGTTTACATGGATATGCCATCATTCCCACTCTGCTTGGGCTTGGCTGTAATGTGCCGGCTGTTTTAGCCACCCGTATTCTGGAAAGCAAAAGAGAGAGGTTTATTGCTGCGACATTAATATCTATTGCTATACCTTGTGCTGCCTTGCAGGCGATGATTTTCGGCTTGGTTGGTGAGCGTGGAGGGCAGTATGTAGCCATTGTCTACGGAACGCTATTCGTAGTCTGGATTATTCTGGGGTTTATACTTAACCATACTGTAAAAGGATTCAGCCCCGAGCTTCTAATTGAGATACCCCCCTATCGTTTGCCATCATGGCGAGCCATGTTACAAAAACTGTGGATGAGGAGCTATGGCTTCCTAGTAGAGGCTGTTCCCATAATTTTAGGCGCTGTCTTGGTAATCAACATTCTTTATTTTTTGAGGGTATTTGATGCTATTGCTAATTTTACGGCGCCAGTAGTGACCGGACTTTTGGGACTGCCCAAAGAAGGAGTAGCCGCTTTAGTCATTGGCTTTCTGCGTAAGGATGTGGCTCTGGGTATGCTGGCTCCTCTGGCATTAAGTGCCAAACAACTGGTGGTAGGCAGCCTGGTTTTAGCTATGTTCTTTCCTTGTATTGCTACCTTTGTTGTCCTGCTCAGGGAGCTTGGCGTGGTAAATATGCTTAAATCAGCAGGGATAATGATTTCGGCTGCTCTAATAACCGGAGGAATATTAAACCTAATCCTATAAATTGCTACCCTCTTTTTTCTAGCGCTGTCTATACCGGCCAGCCCAGCCGATCAAAGACACCGAGCATCCTGAGTCCCATATAGAACATTACCGCAATGAATATATACCTTAGTTGTTTGGCAAACAGCTTATGGGCAGGTTATATCGCGATTTGTTGGGTAGAACGAATCAGATACTAGCCCAGCAAGCTGACGAGGTTTACCTCATGGTTACCGGTTTACGGCTTAAGATTAAGCCCGCCTAAGTGGACTGTGTAGCCGGAACTCGGCTTAGTCACCTTACCAGTAGAGTATTATTCCTAATATTCCGGCGAGAATGAGTATGAAGATGGGGTTAATTCTGCGGCTTGTTATTGCCAAAAAGCTTGCTATTCCTATGATTATTCCCTTTGTATCAGCTATTGCTTTCCCATTCACCACTATAGAATAGACGGCTGCCACTATTAGGGCAACCAATGCCGGTCTTAAGCCCTTTATGATGCCGCTTACCCAGGTGTTCTCCTGAAATTCCCCCAAAAGCTGAGCAATAATGAGCACGATTACTATTGGTGGAAGGCAAAACCCGATGGTGGCGACAATACCCCCCAGAACCCCGCCTAGTTTGTATCCAACAAAGGTAGCTACATTTACCGCCAGAGGGCCGGGAGTAAGCTCTGAAATAATGAGAATCTCCAGAAGTTCACTATGAGTGAGCCAGTGCAGTCCGCTTACTATTTCCTTCTCAATAAGAGGTAAAGTTGCCGGACCTCCGCCAAAGGCAAAAAGCCCTATCTTGGCAAAAATCAGCAAAAGCTGAATAAGCATCATTGTTTTCCTCTGAAGAAAAGCCCTGAAATACCCGCAATTACTATGGCTAAAATGGGATGTATGTGAAGATAGATAAGCAAAAATAAAAGCCCGATAGTGATGATTATCTGTCTATAATCCCTTAGGGATTCCTTTCCTATACCTATAATGGCACTAGCGAGAAGTGAGACTATAGCCGGAGCTGCCCCTTTGAAAAAATGCTGTACTATCGTCAGCTCTCTAAACTGTAGGGAAAGTCTAGCTACAACCATTATGATAATAAGTGAAGGAAGCGCCGCCCCTAATGCTGCTGCTATTGCCCCCCGTTTGCCATAAATCTTGTTACCGATGAATGTGGCGATATTTATTGCAATTGCTCCTGGAACGCTTTGCGCCACCGCTGCTCCATCTATGAAGTCTTCAGAGGTAATCCATTTTTTCTTTTGAGTTACCTCGTTTTTTATCAGGGGTAGCATGACATAACCTCCCCCCCAGGTAAAGGCACCTATCTTAAAAAAGACAGTAAAAAGGGAGAAGAAAGTCTTAGTTCTAGTGTTCGTCAGGCTTTTTCTTATCATCTTTCAGATACCAACTTAGGCTTTAATTGCGTCAGTTATGGTGATTGAAATCCTTGATGACGGTTTCAGAGATATTATCCAGTTATATTTCAGTGTTTCAGTTTACTCTTGAGTGATTCTATCTTACTACTAATGCTCGAGGTTTTATCTCGCCTATCGTCTATCTTAATCATAATTACTACCCTCATCGCCCCGGCATCAAAGACAGACTCGTGCATTTTCCTAACTAGAGCTATGAGCTGATTCAAATCGCCTTCAATAATTGTTCCCATTGCCGTTAGCTCGTATTTTATGTTTTCCTCTGCCTGCAATACCTGCACCGCCCGAGCTACATATTTGCTGATTGAAGAAGTTCCCGTCCCTAAAGGAACAATAGTGACTTCCACCAATGCCATTTTTCTAAACCTCCTTGAGAGAGCTAATGTACCCTCCCATTTTATCATTTCTCTTACTTTAGGTAGTAATTACATGTTAATTATTCTAGTATTGTCAAATATTATGAAGCTCTGCAAGTAAATTGCGAATAGAAACCTTTGCTGGTATAATGTTATATCATAATGGGGCTGTAGCTCAGCTGGGAGAGCGCCTCCCTTGCACGGAGGAAGTCAGGAGTTCGAGTCTCCTCAGCTCCACTTAGGGGGACGATACCGAGAACTCGTCATCTCCTACAGAATCAACTTCCACCAGCCAAAGTCTTCTCGCTAACCTTTCCATGGTTTGTTCAAAAGCGTAAAGTACGCTAAATGACGATTTATCATAATTAACAACACTATTACTGACGTGCTATTATGCATACATAAGTATTGGAGAAGGTTGCCTTTACTATGCCTGCAGTTGAAGTTAATCATATAGTCAAGTCCTACGCAGATAAGGCTGTGGTTAATGATCTATCCTTTTCTGTCGCTCAGGGTGAGATATTCGGTCTAATTGGTCCTAATGGCGCGGGCAAGACCACCACTATAAGGATGATGATGGACATCATCAAGCCAGACTCGGGCGACGTGACAATCCTCGGCGAGAAGTTGAGTGAAGCTAGCAAGAATAAGCTTGGTTACTTGCCTGAGGAAAGAGGGCTTTATAGGAAGCTGACTGCCATCGACTCTATCATCTACCTTGCCTCGCTCAAGGGTATGGACAGGCACTCAGTCGAGGAAAAAGCTGATGAGCTGCTCAACCAAACAGGTATGCTGCCCCACAAAGGAAAGAAGATTGAGGAGTTGAGCCGGGGCATGGGGCAGATTATCCAGTTCATCGTTACTATTATTCATAACCCAGAACTTGTTATTCTTGACGAACCCTTTGCCGGTCTAGACCCGGTTAACACCGAGTTACTGAAAAGGATGGTCGCTGACCTGAGGAATCACGGTAAAGCCGTCATTCTGAGCACGCACCAGATGAATGAAGTAGAGGAGCTCTGCGACCGCATATTGATGATAAACCACGGCCGCTCGGTTCTTTACGGGAAGCTACCTGAAATCCAGTCCAAGTATAGAAGCAATTCGGTTCTCCTGGAGTTTGAGGGGAAGCTAGAGGAGGTGCCGGGAGTTACAGAGAAGCGCACCCACAAAGGCTACGTTGAGCTGGTCCTAGATGGCAAGACGACCCCTCAGCAAATCCTGGAACGATTGGTAAGCACCGGCATAACAATCAATCGCTTTGAGGTAGCCACTCCCTCACTAAACGAGATATTCCTGAAGGTGGTGGGTAAGAATCATGGATAAGATGCTCTTGATATTCAGGCATGAGTTCCTGCACACGATAAAGAGGACCGGGTTTATTATCCTGACCTTCGCCCTGCCCGTATTGGCCCTTCTGGCCATAGGAATTTCCCATATAGCATCAGGACTTATCAAACCGCCGGCAGAAGTGACCAAAATCGGATACGTCGATGAAGCCGGCGGCTTTGAAGAGTTTACCAGTCCGGGAAACATGACTCTCGTCCGCTTCGATACCCGGGAAGCTGCCACCCGGGCATTGATTAAAAAGGATATCAACGAGTATTTCGTTATTCCACTGGATTATATCTCTGCGGGGATAATTAATCGTTATACTGTGCAGAAAGAGGTAACGCCCCCTTCTGCCACCGCAACCGCGATTAAGAATTTTCTCTCGAGTAATCTATTAGCGTGGAAGGTGCCCGCAACAACTGTAGCCAGGATTGAAGCGCCCTTGAACTTGGTGACCACTACACTTACTGCAACCGGGAATGTTGCAACGGAGCAAGGTGGACTGGGGAACCTTGTCGTTCCAGGTGTTTTTGGCCTTCTGCTGGCGCTCGCCCTCGTTTTCTCCTCCACTTATGTGCTGCAAGGACTTGGCGAGGAGAAAGAGAATCGCCTTATGGAGATTTTGTTATCCTCGGTTTCTACACGGCAGTTGATAACCGGTAAAGTCCTAGGGATTGGTGCTGCCGGGCTGGTGCAGGTAGTCGTCTGGGTGGTTTCAATTCCATTCCTGTTGAATCTGGCTTCATCATCTATCGGGGGCTTTATCAGCACGATACAAATACCGGCCAATTTTCTTGTTCTAGGTGTAACGTATTTCATCTTGGGCTACTTACTGTTCGCTGTGTTGTCAGCTGGTGTCGCTGCCATCAGTGCCACTGTACGAGAAGGCCAAGGATTAGCCTCGATATTTACCCTTTTCGCAATTGCCCCATTCTGGTTCTTCAGTCTGCTTCTGGTGTTCCCGAACAGCCCGATCTGGGTTGTTTTCAGCATTTTCCCCTTCTCTGCCCCAGTGTTAGTAATGTTACGGCTCGGCATGACAGGCGTCCCAGCATGGCAACTAGCCGCCAGCATAGCTGTGCTGGTTCTGTCCATCGTTGGTGGTTTGTTACTAGCAGCTAAACTTCTGAGGACTTACATACTCATGTATGGCAAGAGACCAAAGCTGGTGGAGATTATCCGAAATCTCAGGCGTGGATAGTGTGACAACAAATTAGCGACTGAGCAGAGCATCCTGTTCACATTTTGTATATTTCATTCCACCAAAGGGGACAAGACCATGTCATTTATAGATTTTTCTAGAAACCAAATTAGGAAATTGTTGACTAAAGAGAACAACATGATACTTGAAAATAAGATTCCTTCCTACGAGAGCCTTGAAAGGAAGTTTCAAGGTATAGATGAATTTGGACTTTATCTCCATATCCCTTTCTGCAAACAAATATGTCCTTACTGCCCATACAACAAGGAGATTTATCAACCTGAGGCAGCAGAAATGTATACCAGAGCTGTCAAAAAGGAAATCGACTTCTATTCTGCTCTTTTTGGTGATAAACCGGTGACATCTTTTTACATTGGTGGCGGAACACCTACAACAATGCTTTATAGCGGTCTTGACAAGATTTTAGAACATATCTTTAAAAATTTTAATATTCAGTGTGATATACATATGGAGAGTCATCCTAATGATTTGAGCTTAGACAATCTTAACACTATAAAATCCCTTAACGTAGAGAATCTAAGTACCGGAGTAGAAGCTCTACAAGACAAATACCTAAAAATCCTCAATAGACCATACAATACAAAAGAAGTGAAGGCAGCAGTTGAAAGGGCTGTCAATAAAGGATTCACATGTTTCAATGTGGACTTCATTTTTGCTTTACCCAATCAGACATATAGTGAGCTGGAGCAGGCAGGTCGTGAGCTGGTTGAGATGGGTATCGACCAGGTTGCCGCTTATCCTCTTTTCAACTTTCCTTATACCAAAATGGGAGAGTCGGCTAAGCAAAGCAACTACAACATACGAAATATCTTTAAGAGAAGAAATATGCTTCATATCTTGGAGGATATATTTTATGATAGAAAATATGAACGAACGTCTGTTTGGGCATTCACTAAAGAGGGGACTCCAAAGTATTGTTCTGTGACAGTGCCCCTTTATGTTGGTCTTGGTGCAAGCGGAGGCTCTTACTTGAGAGATATTTTCTACCTTAATACCTTTAACGTTGCTGAATACATAAAGAGATTTGAAAATGGAAGAACGCCAATTGCCCTATCATTAGATTTGTCAGAAAGCATGCAGATGGCATGGTGGTTTTACTGGAGAGTCTATGAGACAAGGTTTAAGAGAAGTGATTTCAAGAAAAGGTTTGGAAAGGAGTTCAATGAAATATATGGAAAATACATAAAGCTATTTTCTCTTTTTGGCTTAATAAAGAAGGATGATGGAAATGAGGTAACCCTATCTGATAGGGGTACTTTTTGGCTGCATGCACTGGAAGATTTGTTTTCACTAGATTACATTAGCAAACTATGGGGAACTTCAAAGCAAGAACCTTGGCCAGAGAAGGTTGTTCTGTGAGCTAAACGAGTAAATTGAGCAGAAGCGAACTTTTAAGTAATGGCCAATCTCACAGTTGCCTATGGACGATTAGTTATCTTGTTTAGATTCTCGGATAGCAGACAAGCAACTGCTGTATAGCCGGAATCAACTGCTTCTTCTCAAACAGAAGCTCGGGAACTGTTCCCCAAGGCCCACCATAAAGGTAATATGATTACCTTAAATTAGCTATAACTCCACCTGTCTGAAGTCTTACTCTCTACTCAATTTTTGTATTTGTTTTGCATTACCCTTATTCAACTTCAGGTTAGGCCTTAGGCTCAAAGCTGTCATTATTCATCATTGATTAAAAACTGGTTAGTGCTGAAGCTCAGCTCTTCTTGGTAGGCCACTCAGTTCTGTAGTGTTTATTATGATACGTGGTCACAGAAGTGAAGCAGTAGCTAGTAGCTACGATTAAGGCTGACACACTCAATAGTTGGGGGAAGATATCAGAGAACTACTCAAAAAGTATTAGAACGTGCGAGGCTGGTGTTTGATTGGACACGCTATATTCAAGTTGCATCTTTGCTATCTTGTTTACCCGGCTCTCCCTGCATTCTATTTCTCATATTCTCTAGCACCCAGAACCATATATAACCATCTGCTAAAGCCACCACTACTTGAGCACACAAGACGACCAGACCTGTGAAGTACCGTCCCTCGCCAAAGCAAAAGCCGACGAAGGTGCTCACCGGTATGCTCAACGCACCAATTACTATAGTGGTTGCCTTTAACATGACATATTTGGTTCGGAGGTTCATCCTCACACCTCAAGAAATTACGTCTTTGCATCTTCCATCCCCTATCTTGCTTAGGGTTATTTCTCACTAACCTTGCTGATAACCACATAGATAATCTCATAAACCTACCAAACTAGTGTCCATGAAACTAAAAGCAGCCTGATGATGTCACCAGGCTGCTGCTTGGTCACTGTTCACCAGTTCCCTTTTTATGTATGTGCTTTCAACATGCTTAACATATATGAATAGTATAGCATAAAATATTTATTTGTCAAGTGGCAAAGGTACGATTTCGTCAGGCCCCTTATCACAAAACTAATTTGGAAGATAACAAGAACTCATCCAAGGAGGCTGCCTAGCTCTCAAGCTACGATGAGTTGAAAAGCAGCTTTACTGAACCTTAATCTTGGTTTTCTTTCTCACCTTCGTTTCCCCGGACTCTTCTGCCCTCTCAATCGCCCTATCAAGCATACTGCGCAGTGCCATCAGCACTTCCTTTCGCGCTACCGATAGATGCTGCTTGGTAGAATCGGGCAACCATTGAAAGCTTGGCGATTTGAAATGCAGCACTATTTCCTCACCGGGGTGATACTCCACCTCAAAAATGCTGTCGCTCATATCCTCACCTCCTAGTCTCTATAAAAACTTTGTCTATTTAGTCTCCTTGGTTTCCCTCTGATGGAATCTAATCTTTAGCTTCCCCTCCTCCAGCTTTGCCTCATTGACCGCTAAGCCACGGAGACCGTGGGGAAGAATGACATTCCGCCTGAAGCTTGCTACTTGGATGGTAAGCTCATCACCACTCTGCAGCAAAGAGATTTTCTCCTTATTGCTGAAGGGCAGGGCAAGAGTGAGAACATAATGCTTGTCCTCTTTCTGGATATCCTGAACTTGCCCCCGAAAGAAGATAATGGTGGGGTCATCCCCACCGTAGAGCGCCTCTGCCATAGCCCTCAGCATGGGTATGCCTACTACTTCTTGTTCCATAAGGGGAACATCTGAAATAGGTAAAGGGGCGAAGCACTCGCTAATTAGCTGGTGATATTTACTCTGGCTGTCCTTCCAGGCTTGAAGATAATGGTCCTTAACCTGCTCAGGGATGAGACGATTACAGATGATGAGGTCAGTGAAATAGCCATAGAGATTAAGATAGGTAAAAGTGCGCTGAGCTTCCTTAATCACCATCTTTTCCGGATTAACCACTAAGCGCACCGATGTTTTTTGGGCATCAGTGAGCAGGGTGCGTATCTTGTCAAGCTCAGAGTAGAGTTCCTCAATCGAAGCAAAGACCTCACTATCGGGAAGAGGCATATCCATCAAAGCCCTTGCCAAGGGATATACCGCACTGGCAACCCTTCGCCCAATAGGAAACAGCCTTGTCATCCACCAGTGCATTATCTCAGGAAAACTGAGCAGGCGCAGTGTTTCCCCGGTGGGGGCGCAATCTATAATAATGACATCATATTGTCCTTCATTTTGGTAGCGAACAATATACAGCAGATTAGCTAACTCCTCCATTCCGGGAAAGATAGCTATCTCCTCAGCGACCATCTCATCTATGCCCCGCCAAGCCAGCAGCGCTGACAGATATCTCTGGATGCTTCCCCACTGAGTCTCTAAGGTCTGGGATAGTTCAGTTTCCTGCCCCCAAAGGTTGGGGATAATAAGCCGTGGCTCATTGCCCAGGGAAACCTCAAAGGAGTCAGAGAGGCTGTGAGCAGCATCGGTACTGAGAACAATAGTCCTGTAGCCCAGCTCTGCCGAACGCAGAGCTGTAGCTGCTGCCATACTGGTCTTGCCTACCCCACCCTTACCGGTAAACAAAATAACTCTCATGGCTTCAACTCCCGAATATCCATAAAGCCTCCTCGTTGACACTAGAAACTAAGCCAAGTATAATTTATTTGTAGAAAGGAGGCAAGCGACTCCTACCATGCCGAAGTGGCGGAATGGCAGACGCGCTACGTTCAGGGCGTAGTGTCCATAAGGGCATGGGAGTTCAAATCTCCCCTTCGGCACCATCATTACTTTGGGCGCTTGTAGCTCAGTTGGACAGAGCGCAGCCCTGCGGAGGCTGAGGTCGTGGGTTCAAGACCCGCCAAGCGCGCCACCCATGGGCGGTTAGCTCAGTTGGTTAGAGCACCTGCTTTACACGCAGGGGGTCAGAGGTTCGAGTCCTCTACTGCCCACCATCTGGTAATTATATTACCCTAAATTAAACCAGTATTTAGCTAATCACCTCACTTGTTTTTGCTATTGTAGATATATGTCTTCAGAGATTAAGCACGGGGGTCCTGCAACTGGGAAATTTTTCTACGGCTGGGTAGTAGCATTATGCTGCACGCTTATCACTATAATAAATGGCGGCATTTTCTTTAGTTTCAGCGTCTTTTTCAAGCCGGTGGCACTTGACTTTGGTTGGAGCAGGGGCGAGTTCGCTGGTAGCTACACAGCCATGCTGGTAGCCTATGCCCCTGGGGCTTTCTTCGCTGGAAGGCTGGCTGATAGGCGTGGTCCCCGGGTCATCTTGTTACTGGCAGCACTGCTCATCGGGCTTGGGTTTATTGGATGCAGCCAATCTCCTAATCTGGTGTTCATGACGTTATCCTATGCCATTGTAGGCTTGGGGTTGGGGGCTACCCTAGCCTTGCCCACAGCCACCATACAACGCTGGTTTACGAAATGGCGAGGACCGATGGTCGGAATAGTGGTTGCTGGCAGCGGTATCGGTGGCTTTATCTTCGCCCCAGTAGTCAACTATCTGATAATCCTTTATGATTGGCAGTCAACATACCTGATTATAGGGCTGATCTACGGGGGAATAATCGCTGCATCAGCCTCATTCCTCGTATCTGAGCCGAAAATGAAACAGCTAAGATCCTTCGGCAGTGGGGAGCAGGGTTGGGTCTCTGATTCTCGTATTCAAAGTGGCACATCACCAGGCTTACCCTCGGCACAAGCCTTTAAGCTGGGTGCCTTCTGGGGTATGATAGCAATATCCATCCTGATTTTCATGCCTGACTTATTCATCAAATCGCATCTGGTTCCCTATGTTACTGACCGAGAGGTCAGTGCTGCCGTTGGAGCCCAAGGCCTCGGTCTGATTGCGGCTATGAGTGTGGTTGGGCGAGTAACTATGAGTCGAGTGGCCGCAAGGATTGGCTGGATGAAGAGCCTAGCCATCTCCTGTTTTATCTCCTCCATCTCCATTATCTGGCTGGTGTTTGTCACCAAACCTGAGGCGTTCTACCTGTTTGTGGTAGTTTATGGCTTCTTCTGTGGCAGCACCATAGCCTTGCTTGTCGGCACTGTCGGCTCCTTCTTTGGCTTGCTTGCCTTGTCAGAACTACTGGGCTCTGTACTGGGCCTAGGGGTGCTAGTCGGGGCCATTGCTCCTTTGTTAGGCGGGCTGAGCTTCGACCTAACCGGCAGTTACCTCACCGCCATGGCTGTTGCCGCCTTTTTCTTTGCTGCTGCTGGACTGTTGTCTTTCTTGCTAAGACCGCCGTGATAGTCTTAGATTATTCTGGAAATCCTACCGGTGCTTTGAACAAATAGCCATAAGGGAGAAGGGGTTATCTACTTTGGTGACAGCAACGGAGTAATGCCTGTAGTTTTCCAATTCCTATTATATTGGCTAGTTTTGAGCTGAACTTTAATCCATGATATAATTTAGATTAAGGATGTGACTATAAAGACGGTAGCTATCAACCGCAAAGCTTATCACAATTATCTTATACAGGATAGCGTAGAAGCTGGCATTTCACTCACCGGCACCGAGATAAAATCAATCCGAGCCGGGAGAGTAAGTTTAGGTGATGCCTATGTTAGACCTGAGGCTGGGGAATTATGGTTACTAAATGCTCATATTGCCCGCTATGAGGCAGGTAGCTATTTAAGCCATGAGCCAACACGACCTCGAAAGCTTCTGCTACATCGTAAGCAGATTGATAGTCTCAACAGCAAAGTGTTGGAAAAGGGCTTTACATTGGTTCCACTAAAATTATATATTAAAGACAGTATTGCCAAGGTTGAGGTGGCTTTAGCCAAAGGTAAAAAATTA
>Ga0315282_10009059_pt1 | contig 15919 bp, 13 predicted proteins | sample YL17G07_20_MG_FD_203693 | JGI IMG/M metagenome (GOLD analysis project Ga0315282, IMG submission 203693) | Sediment microbial communities from Yellowstone Lake, YNP, Wyoming, USA - YL17G07_20 | ecosystem: Environmental > Aquatic > Freshwater > Lake > Sediment | place: USA: Wyoming | collected...
GCCGGCCTCTTCGGCAAGCCGACCAACATCAACAACGTCGAGACGTGGGCCAACGTGGCCCCCATCATCCTGAACGGCGCGGAGTGGTTCTCCGCGATGGGGACCGAGGGCAGCAAGGGCACCAAGGTCTTCTCGCTGGCCGGCAAGGTCGCCAACACGGGCCTGGTCGAAGTGCCGATGGGCATCACCCTGCGTGAGCTCGTATTCGGGGTCGGCGGCGGGATCACCCGTGGCCGGCGCTTCAAGGCCGTGCAGATGGGAGGCCCTTCGGGCGGTTGCCTTGGTGAGCGGCATCTTGACCTTCCGGTCGACTACGACTCGCTCACGGCGGCCGGCGCCATCATGGGATCCGGCGGCGTCATCGTCATGGACGAGACGACCTGCATGGTCGACCTGGCGCGGTTCTTCGTTAACTTCACCCAGTCCGAGTCCTGCGGCAAGTGCGTCCCCTGTCGCGTGGGCACGCGGCGGATGCTCGAGATCCTCACCAAGATCGCCACGGGCGATGGTGAGATGGAGGACCTCGACCGGCTCGAGCGCCTCGCCGAGGTCGTCAAACGGACGAGCCTCTGCGGCCTCGGCCAGACGGCCCCCAACCCGGTGCTCTCGACGCTCAAGTACTTCCGCGACGAGTACGAGGCCCACATCCTCGAGAAGCACTGTATCGCCTGCCAGTGTGAGGGGCTCGTGAAGGCGCCCTGCACCCACACCTGCCCGGCCGCGGTCGACACGCCGAGCTACATCGCGCTCATCGCCGGGGGGCAGTTCAAAGAGGCCATGGCCGTGCACATGGAGCGCAACCCCTTCCCCAGCATCTGCGGGCGCGTCTGCCACCACCCCTGCGAGGCGATGTGCAAGCGCGTCGAGCTCGACGAGGCCATCTCGGTGGCGGACATCAAGCGCTTCATGGGCGACACGGTGCGGCCGTCCGAGATCGTCGTCCCACGGTCCCCGAGTCACCTCCAGAGGGTGGCCGTCGTCGGCTCGGGTCCCGCGGGCCTGTCGTGTGCCTACCAGCTCGCCCTCGCCGGGTTCCCGACGACGGTCTTCGAGGCGCTGCCGGTGGCCGGCGGGATGCTGGCCGTCGGCCTGCCGGCGTTCCGCTTGCCGAAGGACGTCGTCGAGCGCGAGATCCAAGCGATAGAGAGCGTGGGCGTGGACATCCGTCTGAATCAGGCACTGGGCCGCGATTTCATTCTTTCGTCGCTGTTCGAGGAAGGCTACGAGGCCGTCTTCCTGGCTGTGGGTACCCACGTCTCCGACGCGCTGGGGATCGAGAATGAAGAGGCGCCCGGGGTCCTGCCCGGCATGGAGTTCCTGCGCGACATGAATCTCGGCAGCCCGCCGCCGGTCGGCGCGCGGGTGGCCGTGGTCGGCGGCGGATCGGTGGCCATGGACGCAGCGCGCAGCGCGCTGCGCCTGCAGGAGATGGCCGGCATGCCGCGCGATGTGACGCTCGTCTATCGCCGCTCGCGACTCGAGATGCCGGCCTACGAGTGGGAGGTCGTCGAGGGCGACGAGGAGGGCCTGCGCTTCGAGTACCAGGCGGCGCCCGTCCGCGTCGTGCTCGACGAGCGCGGACACGTCGCAGGTCTCGAGTGCGTGCGCATGGAGCTCGGCGAGCCCGACGACAGCGGACGCCGCCGCCCCGAGCCGCTCGCGGGATCGGAGTTCGTCGTGGCCTGCGACACCGCCATCCCGGCCATCGGCCTCTCGGTCGACCTGTCCTGGCTGACTGACGAGCTCGAAGTGAGCGGTCGCGGCACGATCGTCGCTGATGCCGCCGACCAGCAGACGGCAGATCCCAGGATCTTCGCCGGCGGTGACGCGGTGCGCGGACCGGCGACCCTCATCGAGGCGATCGGCGACGGTCAGCGGGCCGCCTTTGCCATCGAGCGTCACCTGACCGGCGCCGACACACGGCAGACCTACCTCGATCAGATGCAGGCTCTGCGCGCCGTTCCGCGCGCCGTCCCGGCGGCGGAGCTCGAGGCGGAGGCGCCGCGCGTCCGTGCCTCTCTCGAGCCGGCTGACGAGCGGGCTTGTAGCTTCGTGGAGGTCGTGCACACGATCACGGCCGACGAGGCGCGCTGCGAGGCCGAGCGCTGCCTGCGCTGCGACCTCGAGCACTGAGTCCGATGCGGGCACCGCTTGACTTGCCGCCGAGGCGGGTATGCTAATGCGAATCGCCGTTCGGCAGGATCGAGAGGGCTGCCGCTCGGCCTGAAGGGGGGTCGGCGTAGCGTCAGCGTGCTGCAGCCGACGATCGCAGGTCACCGAGCCAAGGGGAGGCCGGGTGGCGGAACGACTTGCGTACGCGCGTCGGGCGAGCGGTCTGGTCCGTGGGTTGTCGCTGTGGGACGCCTTCGCCGTGGGCTTCATGAACCAGGGCCTGGTGGCGAGCATCGCGCTCACCGTGACGCTGGGCCTCGGCGTCTTCCTGGGCGGCAACCTGATCATCGCCGCCGTCATCTCGGTGGTCCCCGCTGCGATCGGGTTCACCCTGGTCTGGGGCGTGCTCGGGGGCAGCATGCCGCGCAGCGGTGGCCCGTACGTCTACAACTCGCGCATCATCCATCCGCTGGTCGGCATCGCGCAGAGCTTCGGCGACGCCCTGATCTGGCTCTGGTGGATCGGCACCCTGGCGCCGTACGCGGTCGACCCGGGGCTCGTCCAGATGTTCGACTTCCTCGGCTGGGAGCGGGCCAGCGACTGGCTCCAGCACGACTACGCGCTCTTCATCGTAGCCAGCCTCATCAACGTTGTCGGCTTCAATCTCGCGGCCTTCGGTCTCGGTGTCTTCCGCCGCGCCCAGAACGTGTTCATGGCCCTGGGCCTGGCCGGCGGTGTGGTCATGGCCGTGGTCTTCACCGTCACGTCGCACGCGGCGTTCGTCGAGCACTGGAACACACTTGCGGAGCGGTCGGGTTCGCTCAGCTACGACGGCTTCCTTCAGAAGGCCAGCGCCGTAGCAGAGGCCGGAGGCATCGTCGGCGGCATCCCGACCACCTGGAACTGGGTCGACACCCTGGGCCTCACGTTCACGATGTCGTGGCTCTTCGCCTACGGCTACTCGATCTCGTTCGTGGGCGGCGAGGTCCGCCGGCCCGAGCGCAACCTGGTCGTCGCCAACTTACTGGCCATCCTCGTGCCGTTCGCCTTCATCCTCTGGATCGCCATCGCGCTGTACCACAGCGTCGGCTTCCAGTTCCTGTCGGCGGCCGCCTGGCACGACAACTTCGTCGACAGCGGTGGCTCGCTGCCGGGATACGTGGCGCCCGGGCGGACCGGCGTCCTCGGCCTCATCGCCGTGGCAGCCGACAACCGCGCTGTGGCAGCGTTCGTCGCCCTGGCTTTCGTCGGCTTCAACATCTGGTGGGTGGCGCTCTCCTACCTCGCCTTCCCGCGCACGCTGTTCGCCTGGGGCATGGACCGCATGGGTCCGAAGTGGTTCACGGACATCAACCCGCGCTTCGCCTCACCGGTGAAGAACCACATCGTGTGCTTCGTCTTCGGTGAGCTGCTGGTCATGGCCTACGCCTTCCTGTACAGCGACAGGATGCAGAACCTCACTCTCACCGGCCTCGAGATCACCTCGGTCTTCGCCATCACCGCCGTCGCGGCGATCCTGTTCCCCTACTCGAAGCGGGCGCGCAGCGTGTGGAAGCAATCGCCGCTGGGCCGGCGCGGCGCTCTCGGTGCGGCGCTGGTCGTGACGGGAGGCGTGGTCAACCTCGCGTACCTGGGGGTCCTCATGTACGCGCTCATCGTCATGGAGGCGTCGACCGCCTTCCAGTGGTTCACCTTCGCGGTGTTCGTCGTCGCCTGGCTGCTGGGCATCGCCTGGTACTTCTTCTGGCGGTCTCGCGGTCGCCAGGTCGGCGTCGACGTGTCGCGTGCCTACGGCGAGCTGCCGCCCGAGTGAGCGACGGGCGGGGGGGGGGCGGGGCGGCGCCCCGCCGCCCCCCCGCCTCCTCCGGCGTCTGCCGCTTCGCGGTCACGCGATGGCGGAGAAGGTCTGTTTCGAACACCGACGATGGAGTAGACCTGCCGAAAACGACAGACCTCCACTCGAACCTTGACATTTCCCGACGCCGATTGAATAGTTGCATGAACGCTATGAGCCCGACGGAGGTCCGGTTGGCTTTCAGCCCCGACGCGATCGACCGCCGCATCATCGCCCTGCTCATCGAAGACGGCCGCATGTCGTCGGCGGCTATGACCCGTCGCATCGGAACGGTGTCCGCACGCGCCGTGCGCTACCGCATCACGCGCCTCGTCCGCCACGGGGTCATCCGCATCGGCGCCATCGTCAGCCCCCAGGCGCTCGGACTCGAAGTGACCGGCGACATCCTCATCGAAGTCGCCCCGGGCCGCCTGCAGGATGTGGCCGCCCAGCTCGTCGAGTTCGACAACGTCAGCTATGTGGCCGGCTCCGTCGGGGCCGGCGATCTCTCGGTCCAGGTCTACGCCCACGACGCGCAGGAGCTGATGCGCTTCGTCAACGAGGTGATCGGCACCATTCCCGGCGTCGTGCGCACGCGCACGGCGATCGTCCCGTGGAAGCTCAAGGACGTGTTCCAGTGGCGCGTGCCTCTCGAGGCCGATCGGGCGACGGACGAAGGGAGGCTCATCGGGACGCGGTCGTGACTCTTGAAGGGGAGCCCGCAGCGCGCGGGTGACAGCCGCCGAACGCCGTGGGGGCGGGCGGCGGGCACCAAACAGGGACCCAAGGGGGTCGATATGGCTGAAGAGATTGCCTTTGCCCGCAAGGCCAGCGGACTTGTCCGCGGCCTGTCGATGCTCGACGCCTTCTCCGTCGGGTTTATGAACCAGGGGCTCACGCCCGGCGCCTGGGTCTTCATCAGCCTCGGGCTGAGCACCTTCATGGGCGGCAACATCGTCATCGCCACCATCATCTCGGTGATCCTCGCCGGCGTCAGCTTCCCGCTGGTCTGGGGTATCCTCGGCGGCTCGATGCCGCGCTCGGGCGGCGAGTACGTCTACAACTCACGTGTCCTGCACCCGATCGTCGGCATCGCCCAGAGCTTCGGCGACGCGATGATCTGGCTGATCTGGGTGTTCGCTCTGGCGCCGCTGGTCGTCGACCCGGGTCTGATGATGTTCTTCCAGTTCCTGGGCATAGACGCGAGCTGGCTGACCAACACCTGGTATGAGCGCTTCCTGTTCTTCTCACTCTTCAATGCCGTGTCGTTCCTCTTCGTCCTGTTCGGCATGAAGATCTTCGCCCTGTCGCAGAAGATCATCATGTTCTTCGGCCTGGGCGGTGCGGCGGTCATCGGCATCGTGTTGACGGTGACCTCGCGATCCGCCTTCACCGACAAGTGGAACGCCTGGATCGACACGAACGCCGCCGACATGCCCCAGGGCGTCGACAAGGCGTCGCTGCACTACGACAAGTTCGCCGCCACGGTCGCCAAGGTCGGTGAGCTGGGATCCATTCCATCGACCTGGAACTGGCACGACACCATCGGTCTGCTGGTGGCGGCGTCGTGGCTCTACGCCTACGCCTACTCCATCTCGTTCATCGCCGGCGAGGTCAAGCGTCCCGACAAGAGCATCATCTGGGCCAACGTGTTCGCCATCCTCGTTCCCTGCGCCTTCATGCTCTGGTTCGGACTGGCGCTCTACCACTCGGTCGGCTTCCAGTTCCTGGGCGCCTCGACACAGACCGACCCGATCAACGGTAGCGGCATCGAGGTGGCGACCCTGCCGTGGGGCACGAACTTCATCGGTCTGGCGGCGATCATGGTCGGGACGGGTGTCTTCGGCAAGATCGTCGCCGCCATAATGGCGCTCTCGTACGTCGCCTTCGCCATCTGGCTGGTGACGATGACCTACATGGCGTTCCCGCGCATCATGTTCGCCTGGGGCATGGACCGCATGGGCCCCAAGTGGTTCACGGACGTCAACCCGCGCTGGGCGTCGCCGGTGAAGAACATCATGCTCGGATTCGTGCTCGGCGAGGCGCTGCTGCTCTGGGCGGCCCTTAGACCAAACGCCGTCGTCAACATCGCCCTCACCGGCCTGCAGATCACCTCGGTGTTCGCGGTGACGGCGCTGGCCGCGCTGCTCTTCCCTTACATGAAGGGGGTCAGGAACATCTGGGATTCGTCCCCGTACAAGAAGTGGACGTTCCTCGGTCTGCCGGTCATCGTCTGGGGAGCCATCGTCAACTTCATCTACCTCGGCATCCTCATGTACGGTCTGTTCCCGACAGGGTGGGGCGGCCTGGCAGCGGGTGGCGATTGGACGTTCGAGATGATCTACGCCATGGTCGCGGCCTGGGTCCTGGGCGTCGCCTGGTTCTTCTTCTGGAAGTGGCGCAGCCGCCAGGTGGGTGTCGACGTGAGCGTCACCTACGGCGAACTGCCGCCCGACTGATCGATATCCGGTATCCGACGAGGGGCGGGCGCCGCAGGCGCCCGCCCCTCACCTCTCCTCCAGGAGCGTGATAGATGCTGAAGCTCTTCTACGTGACCGACATCCACGGGTCGCAGGTCTGCTACCGCAAGTTCCTGAACGCGCTTCCCATCTACGGTGCCGATGTCGCCATCCTGAACGGCGACCTGCTCGGCAAGGTGCTGATCCCACTGGTCGAGAAGAACGGCGGCTGGGAGTGCCACCTGATGGGCCAGTACACCGAGATGAAGACGCAGGAGGAGCTGGCCGCCGTCAAGACGATCATCGAAAACGCCGGCTACTACTGGGAGCACCAGACTCGCGACGAGTACGACGCCATGAAGGGCGACCCTCACGCCATCGACAAGCTCTTCAAGCATCAGGCCTACAAGCGCATCCAGGAGTGGCTCGAACTCGCCGACGAGCGCCTCGAGGGCAAGAACCACATCGTCTACATCTGTCCCGGCAACGACGATTGGTGGAACATCGACGACATGATCAGCTGCATGAAGCTGGTCCGTCCGTGCGACCACATGCTGGTCGAGTTCGACGACTACCAGATGGTCTCGTCGTCGCGCAGCAGCCTCACCCCGTGGGACACTCCTCGTGAGGGCCCAGAGGAGGAGCTCGGTCCGCACTACGAAGAGCTCTGCCGGAAGATCGGCACCCAGCCGAAGGACTTCGAGAGGGCCATCTTCAACTTCCACTGCCCGCCGACCGACTACTCGCTCGATCTGGCGCCCAAGCTCGACGCGAACCTGAAGATGGCGGCCGAGGAGAAGATCCACGCCGGCAGCGACAGCGTCAAGAAGGTCATCGAGGAGTACCAGCCGCTGCTCAGCCTGCACGGCCACATCCACGAGTCGCGGGGGGCTCAGAAGGCCGGCCGCACGCTCATGATCAACCCCGGCAGCGAATACTCCGAGGGCGTCCTGAAAGGCGTCATCGTCATGCTCGACAAGAAGAAGGTCAAGGACTACGTCTTCACCGAGGGCTGATCGATGCCCAAGCCGTTCATCCTTCCCAAGGACATCCCCCTCGACCAGTACCCGGGGCCCGAGGTCTTCCTGGCCGAAGGCAAGCGCATCGTCGACGCTGCGCGCAGCGCCGACATCACGATGCGCGTCATGGGACCGCTGGCGCTGCATTACTACTTCCCTGAGCAGGTCGACCTCTACGCCAGGCTCGAGCGTCTCGGCGAGCGCTACTTCACCGACATCGACTTCGCCGCCTACAAGAAGATGGCCGGCAAGATGAAGAAGTTCATGGAGAGCATCGGCTACGAGTGCGACCTCAACACGTTCATGTCGTCGGGCGGCACGCGACACATCTACTACGCCGGCCCGGTGCCGATGATCGACGTGTTCTTCGAGAAGCTCAACTACTGCCACGAGGTCAACTACGAGGGCCGTCTCGGGCTCGACGAGTACTCCGTGTCGCTGTCCGACATCATGCTGCAGAAGTTGCAGATCTGGGAGATCAACGACAAGGACCTCAAGGACATCGAGTACCTGCTCACGACGGCCGACGTGGGCGACGACGACGCCCGCAAGATCAACCAGTCGTACATCGCCAAGCGCTTCGCCGACGACTGGAGCTTCTGGTACACGGCGACGACCAACTTCGGTCGCGTCAAGGAGCACGTCGACAAGGTCGACGCGCTCAGTCCCGAGCAGAAGCAGCACATCAAGGACCGCTGCGACCACTTCCTGGCGCGCATCGAGGCCGAGCCCAAGACCAAGGGCTGGAACAAGCGCGCCAAGAAGGGCACCAGCAAGCTCTGGTACAACACCGGCTTCTCGGACTGGTGAGCCTCCCTGTCGGGGACGGCGGGCGTCGCTGACGCCCGCCGTCCCCCGTTGCCTGCGGAGCTCCGCTTCCGCGTCGCCCCGCCCCACGCTTCGTGACCCTCGTTCCCCGCGCGCGGGGGCGTTCTGTGCTTTACACGTCCGCATCGCTCGTGTAGCCTCGCCGCGTCAAGCGGAGGTCGCGGCAGGCATGCGGCCTCCCTGGATCGCCACGCACCGTCGGCGGTCCGCAACAGGAGGTAGCACGTTGGCGCAAGGCACGGTCAAATGGTTCAGCAACGAGAAGGGCTACGGGTTCATCGAGCGTGAGGACGGAGAAGACCTCTTCGTCCACTTCTCCGAGATCAACATCGAGGGGTACAAGACGCTGAACCAGGGGCAGGTCGTCGAGTTCGAGATCACACAGGGCGACCGGGGGCTGCAGGCCTCGAAGGTCACGCCCGTCGGGTGACCCTGACGACACGAGGGTGAAGTGTGCGGGCGGGCCCGCCGGCCATCCGGCCGGCGGGCCCGCCCGCATGTGGTAGCATTTCAGGCCCGCTTCAGGCCTGCACCCAGCGCGAGAAGGACCGGCCATGATCAGCGAAGACGACGTCCGCCACGTGGCGCGCCTGTCGCGGCTGCACCTCGAGCCCGACGAGGCGCGGCGCATGACCGCCGAGCTGGCCAAGATCCTCGAGCACGTGGCCAAGATCGCCGAGCTCGACCTCGCCGAGGTGCCGCCGACCGCCCACGTCCTCGACGTCGTGAACGTCCTGCGTGACGATCGGCCGCAGCCCGGGCTCGAACGCGACGAGGCTCTCAAGAACGCCCCCGCGGTGAGCGACGACGCGTTCCGTGTGCCGAGGATGGGTTCGTGATCTCCGGTCTCGACCCGCAGCGGCTCACGGCTCGCGAGGCCAAGCGTCTGCTCGTCGACGGCGAGACCACCGCTGCCGAACTGGTGAGCGTCTACCTCGACCAGATCGAGCGCGTCGAGGACCGCGTGCACGCCTACGTCCAACTCACGGCCGAGAACGCGACTCGCTACGCCACCGAGATCGACCGCGAGATGGGGGCCACCCGAGGTGCCCTGGCCGGCCTGCCGACGGCGATCAAGGACAACATGGTCACCGAGGGCGTGGTCACCACCTGCGCCTCACGCATCCTCGAGAACTACAACCCCGTGTACACCGCCAGCGCCGTCAAGCAGATCTTCGGTGACCACGTGGTCATGCTGGGCAAGGCGAACATGGACGAGTTCGCCATGGGCTCGTCGTGCGAGAACTCCGCCTTCGGACCTACGCGCAACCCCTGGGATCTCGCGACCGTCCCTGGCGGCTCCAGCGGCGGCTCCGCCGCCGCCGTGGCCGCCGGCGAGGCTCTCTGGGCGCTGGGCTCGGACACGGGCGGCTCGATCCGTCAGCCGGCGGCGCTCTGCGGCGTGGTCGGCATGAAGCCGACCTATGGAGCCGTTTCGCGCTACGGCCTGGTCGCCTTCGCCAGCTCGCTCGACCAGATCGGGCCGATCACGCGCAGCGTGTGGGACTGCGCTCTGCTTCTGAAGCACATCATCGGCCACGACCCCCGCGATTCCACCAGCGTCGAGCTGCCCTTTGAGATCGAGCTGCCGACCGCCGAGCGGCTGGACGGCCTGCGGGTCGGCATCCCCGCAGAGTACCTGGCGGCCGGCATCGAGAGCGGCGTGCGGGAGAGCTTCGACGCGACGGCGAAGCTCGTCGAGGAGCTCGGCGGGCGGGTCGTCGAGGTGAGCCTGCCGCACACCGACCATGCGCTGCCGGCCTACTACATCATCGCGCCGGCCGAGTGTAGCGCGAACCTGGCGCGCTTCGATGGCGTGCGCTACGGCTACCGCAGCGAGCACGCTAGCGACCTGCTCGAGATGTACGAGCACACCCGCGGCGAGGGCTTCGGGGCCGAGGTGAAGCGGCGCATCATGATCGGCACCTACGCGCTGTCGTCGGGCTACTACGACGCGTACTACGGGCAGGCGCAGAAGGTGCGCACGCTGGTGAAGCGCGACTTCGACGAGGCGTTCGCACAGGTCGACGTGGTCGCGTCGCCGACCTCGCCCAGCGTGGCCTTTGGGCTCGGGTCGCGCACCGCCGACCCGCTGGCCATGTACAGGAGCGACGTGTGCACGATCCCCGTGAACCTCGCCGGCCTGCCGGCGCTGTCGATCCCCTGCGGATTGTCGGAGGGACTGCCGGTCGGGTTCCAGCTCATCGGGCCGGCCTTCTCCGAGAACCGCCTGCTGTCGGCGGCTCACGCCCTTGAGCAGGCGCTCGGCTTCGTCGAAGTGGCTTCGTTTCACGAGCGTGCGGCATGAGCGCCTGGGAACCCGTCATCGGCCTCGAGATGCACGTCGAGCTCGACACGCAGACGAAGATGTTCTGCGGCTGCGCCGTGACCAAGGGCGAGCCGCCCAACACACACGTCTGTCCGGTGTGTCTGGCGCACCCCGGCGCGCTGCCGGTCGTCAACCAGCGGGCGGTCGAGTATGCGACGCGCATCGCGCTGGCGCTCGGCTGCACGGTGCAGCCGCGCAGCGTCTTCCACCGCAAGAACTACTTCTATCCCGACCTGCCGAAGGCGTACCAGATCAGCCAGTTCGACGAGCCGCTGGCGATCGACGGACACTTCGAGTACTGGGTCGGTGACGAGAGACTGTGCTGCCGCATCAACCGCGTGCACATGGAGGAGGACGCCGCCAAGCTGGTTCACGCCGGCGGCGAAGCCGGACGCATCGCCGGCTCCGATCACTCGCTGGTCGACTTCAACCGCGGCGGCACGCCGCTCATCGAGATCGTCGGCGAGCCCGACATCCCCTCGCCGGCGGCGGCCGGCGAGTTCCTGAAGCAGCTTCGCCAACTCGTCATCGAGCTGGGCGTCTCGGCGTGCATCATGGAGGAGGGTCAGATCCGTTGGGACGCCAACGTCAGCGTGAGGCCCGCCGGCGGCGACGAGCTCGGCACGCGCACCGAGCTCAAGAACATGAACAGCTTCCGTTTCCTCCAGCAGGCGCTCGAGGCCGAGATCCCGCGTCAGATCGAGATCCTGGAGGCCGGCGGCGCCGTCGACCAGGAGACACTGCACTTCGACCCCGACAGTGGTGCGACGATGCCGCTGCGCTCCAAGGAGGAGGCGCATGACTACCGCTACTTCCCCGAGCCCGACCTGGTGCCGATCGTCGTCGATCCACGCTGGGTCGAGGAGGTGCGCGCCGGGTTGCCGGAGTTGCCCGCCGCGCGCATCGAGCGCTTCGCCGAGCAGTACGGCCTCTCCCGTCAGGACGCCTTCGTTCTGGGCGGCGGCTCCGGCACGCTGGCGCGCTTCTACGAGGACGTGGTCGCCGCCGGCGTCGACGCCAAGCTGACCGCCAACTGGACGATGGGCGAGTACCTGGCGCACCTGAACGAGACCGGACTCGAGCCCGGAAAGGGTCACGTCACGGCCGGCCGGCTCGCCGCGCTCGTGAAGCTGGTGCAGGACGGCACCGTCTCGGCGACCGGCGCCAAGCAGGTCTTCGCGCTGATGGTCGACGAACGCGGTGAGCCAGCCGCCATCGTCGAGGCGCACGGCCTGGCGCAGGTCTCAGACGCGGCAGAACTCGAGGCGGCGGTGCGGAAGGTGCTCGCCGACAATCCCGCCCAGGTGGAGCAGTTCAAGGCCGGCAAGGAGCAGGTGGCCGGCTTCTTCGTGGGTCAGGTGATGAAGGCCACCCAGGGTCGCGCGAACCCCAAGCTCGTCAACGAGCTGGTGCGGAAGCTGCTGGCCGGCTGACTGCGTTCCCGGTGGTGGCGTCCGTCGTCACCCCTGGTCTGCTTGCCAAGCGCTTTCGCGCTATGGCAGAATGCGGCACGTTTCCGAACGCCCGGGTCCTCCGGAAGTACGTGGCAGTCCAGTCCTCAAGCGGCCGGTCCGGCGCCCCGACGACTCCGTGGACCGTCGGACCGAAGGGTGGTGGGAGCCATGGTGGCCGACCTCTCCAGCTTCGTCATCGAAGAAGGCACCCCCGACGCACCACCGGTGCGCATCGACGACACCACTCTGCGCGACGGCGAGCAGACCGCGGGAGTGGTCTTCTCCAATCACGAGAAGATCCGCATCGCGAGGCTGCTCGACGAGGTCGGCGTGCACCAGATCGAGGTCGGCATCCCGGCCATGCTCGGCGACGAGAAGGAAACCATCAAGGAGATCGTCGACCTCGACCTCGACGCCTCGATCCTGGCCTGGAACCGTGCCGTGGTCGTCGACATCCAGCACTCCCTCGACTGCGGCGTCGACGCCGTCGCCATCTCCATGTCGGCCTCCGACATCCACATCGAGCACAAGCTGCAGAAGTCGCGCCAATGGGTGCTCGACCAGATCCGCACCTGCGTCGAGTTCGCCAAGAAGGCCGGCAAGTACGTGTCGGTCAACGCCGAAGACGCCTCGCGCTCAGACCTCGAGTTCCTGCTGCGCTTCGGCGAGGCGGCCAAAGACGCGGGCGCCGACCGCCTGCGCTTCTGCGACACGCTCGGAATCCTCGACCCGTTCGATACCTACAACGTGATCAGCTTCCTCACCAAGGGCGGGCTCGAGATCGAGATGCACACGCACGATGACTTCGGCATGGCGACGGCCAACGCGCTGGCCGGCATCAAGGCGGGGGCCACCTACGTCAACACGACGGTGAACGGCCTCGGCGAGCGGGCCGGCAACGCCGCGCTCGAAGAGGTCGTGCTGGCGTTGAAGTACCTCGGCAAGGTCGACCTGGGCATGCAGACCTCGCGCTTCCGCGAGCTCTGCGAGTACGTGGCCGCCGCCTCGGCGCGCACCATCCCGGCCTGGAAGAGCATCGTGGGCACCAACGTCTTCGCGCACGAGTCAGGCATCCACGCCGACGGGGTCATCAAGAACCCGCTCAACTACGAGACCTTCGCGCCCGAAGACGTGGGTCTCGAACGCCAGATCGTGATCGGCAAGCACTCGGGCTCGCGTACCATCTACCGCAAGTTCCAGGAGTTCGGCATCGAGCTTCAGCAAGAAGACGCTGACGAGATCCTCAGGATGGTGCGCAAGACGGCGGTCGAGCTCAAACGGGCCCTGTTCTCCAAGGAGCTCATGTACATCTACCAGGACTACTTGAAGAAGAGCGGCAAAGCGCAGGTGGCGGTCGGCACCGCGCCGCCGCAGCCCTGACTGCCGCCGGTCAGCGTCGCACCATGCCGGCCACCCTCGCCGAGAAGATCATCGCCGCCCACGCCGGCCGGCCGGCGCTGGCCGGCAGCATCGTCGTCGCCGACGTCGATCTGGCCATCGCGCAGGACGGCACCGGGCCGCTGGCCGTGCAGCAGTTCGACGCCCTCGGCGGCGCCGAGCTGAAGGTCCCCCGGGCGGTCTTCTTCATCGATCACGCGGCGCCCTCGCCGCGCGCCGAGCTGTCCAACGCACACCGCATCGTGCGCGAGTTCTGCGATCGCAGCGGCGCGCTGCTCTCTGACGTCGAGATGGGCATCTGCCACCAGCGCGTCGCCGAGAGCTACGCGCGGCCGGGCGACATCGTCATCGGTGCCGACTCACACACCTGCACGGCTGGCGCCCTGGGCGCGTTCGGCACCGGCATGGGCTCGACCGACGTGGCCGTCGGCATGAGCAGCGGCAAGACCTGGCTGCGCGTGCCCGAGACGTTCCGCATCGAGGTCGGCGGCGCCCTGCCGGCCGGCGTCGAGGCCAAAGACCTCATGCTCACGCTCATCGGCCGGCTGGGCGCCGCCGGCGCCACGTACAAGGCGCTCGAGTTCGGCGGTCCCACGATCGACGCGCTGCCCATGCACGGACGGCTGACGCTGGCCAACATGGCCGTCGAGGCGGGCGCCAAGGCCGGCCTCGTGGCCTCGGACGACGTCACGCGGGCCTTCCTTGCGGCCCAGGGTCGCGAGGCCGAGTGGCGCCCGCTGGCAGCCGACGATGGGGCGACCTACGAGCATACGGTAACCATGCTCGCCGACGAGCTCGTGCCGGTCGTCTCGGCACCGCACGCCGTCGACAACGTGCACCCGGCAGCCGAGCTCGCCGGCACCAGGGTCGACCAGGTGCTCATCGGCACCTGCACCAACGGTCGGCTCGATGATCTGCGGGCGGCGGCGGCGCTGCTGCGCGGCCGCCGGCGGGCGCCGCGCACGCGACTCGTCGTCACGCCGGCGTCGGCGGCCGTGTGGCGCGCCGCCGCCGACGAGGGCCTGCTGCAGACGTTCGTCGACGCCGGCGCCGTCGTCACCAATCCCGGTTGCGGGGCCTGCGTCGGCGTCCACGAGGGCATCCTCGGCGACGGCGAGGTCTGCGTCAGCACCGCCAACCGCAACTTCAAGGGCCGCATGGGCAACCCCCAGGCCTCCATCTACCTCGCTTCGGCGACCACGGCGGCCGCCTGCGCCGTGGCCGGCGCCATCATCGACCCGCGGGAGTTGCCGGGGGCCTAGAGGCCGCCGTCCCGCCGACCAAGGGAGTCCGACCATGGCCAAGCAGTACGACGCTCCGCCGGCGATGGCCATCGACGCGGCCAAACGCTACACGGCCACCATCGCCACCGACAGCGGCGATATCGTGATCGAGCTGTTCGCCGACAAGGCGCCGCTGACGGTCAACAACTTCGTGTTCCTGGCGCGCGAGGGGTTCTACGACGGCGTCACCTTCCACCGCGTCATCAAGGGCTTCATGGCCCAGAGCGGCGATCCCACCGGCAGTGGTCGCGGCGGCCCCGGGTACCGCTTCGACGACGAGTTCGACGCTACGCTACGCCACGACGGCCCGGGCGTGCTCTCCATGGCCAACGCCGGCCCCGACACCAACGGGTCGCAGTTCTTCATCACGTACAGGGCAACGCCGCACCTCGACGGCAAGCACGCCGTCTTCGGCAGGGTCGTCGAGGGCATGGACGTCGTCCTGGCGATCCCCGAGCGCGACCCCGTACGGGCCCGCGAGCCCGGCCTGGCCATGAACAGCGTGACCATCGCCGAGAGCGAGTGAGGCGGGGGACGGCGGGCGTGATGGCCCTCATCCGGCGAGCGACGGGCACCACGTGAGCGACGGGCACCACGTGAGCGACGGGCACCACGTGGGCGACGAGCACGGCATCCTCCGCGGGCGCGCCTGGACCTTCGGCGACGACATCTCGACCGACCACATCGCGCCGGGTCGCCTGTTCCACCTGCGCACCGACCTGCCCGAGTTGGCCAAACACGTTCTCGAAGACGCCGATCCGGGGTTCGCGGCCGCCATGAAGCCCGGCGACTTCGTCGTCGCGGGGCGCAACTTCGGTCTCGGCTCGAGCCGTGAGCACGCACCGCGCATCATGCGGATCGCCGGCGTCGGCGCCGTGCTGGCGCAGTCGTTCGCCCGCATCTTCTTCCGCAACGCGGTCAACGTCGGGCTGCCGGTGCTGCAGTGTGACACCGGCGGCATCCAACAGGGCGACGAGCTGCAGGTCGACCTGGCCGGCGGCGAGGTCCGCAACGTGACCAGAGGTACGGCGGTCCCCTTCGCGCCGCTGCCGCCGGTGATGGTCAAGATCCTGTCCGAGGGTGGTCTGGTCGAGCACATCCGCCGGCACGGCGGCTTCGAGCTGCCCGAGGCGTAGAATCACGGGTGCCGGGCGGGGCGCGGCGCGCCGCAGGCGCGCCGCGCCCCCCCACGACAGAAAAGGA
>Ga0315282_10009060_pt1 | contig 15917 bp, 13 predicted proteins | sample YL17G07_20_MG_FD_203693 | JGI IMG/M metagenome (GOLD analysis project Ga0315282, IMG submission 203693) | Sediment microbial communities from Yellowstone Lake, YNP, Wyoming, USA - YL17G07_20 | ecosystem: Environmental > Aquatic > Freshwater > Lake > Sediment | place: USA: Wyoming | collected...
GGCCCATGCCGCTCGACGATGAGTATCGCGAGCTGATCCGCGGCCACATGGCCGACATCCAGAACGTCGGCGGACGGCACGGCGGCGCCGTCACCGCCGCCATGTTTTTGAAAGAATTTGCCGGTGACACGCCGTGGATCCACCTGGATATCGCCGGAACAGCCTGGGTGGACGAGGCCAAGGCCTATATCGCCAAGGGCGCCTCGGGGGTGGCCATCCGCTCCCTGGTGACCCTGGCGTTGCGCCTGGCCTCTTAGCGTCGTAGCTCTGAAACAAGCTGATAATGGTGAAGAAGGCGGAAGGCAGAAAGCAGAAGGCAGCGAAACAAGCGTTTGCCGCCTTCTGCCCTCCGCTTTCCGCCTTCCGTCTGTTGTAGCCTGTAGCCTAAGAAGATGCAGTATTCATACGCCGTCTTCATTACCGCGGCCGCGCTGGTTCTGCTGGTGGCGCTCATCTGGGCGCTGCGGCGGCCGCCGAAACTGCCGGTGGAGGTCGCCGAGGCCCGTGCCAGCGTCAGCGGCCTGCGCCGCATCCTGGTTCCCGTCCGCGGCTTTCGCCACGAAGAGCGCGCCGTGGAGCTGGCCTGCCGCCTGGGCCGGGAGCAGAAAAGCCAGATCGTGCTGGTATCGGTGATCGAAGTGCCGCTGACGCTTAGCCTGGGCAGCGCCATGCCACAAGAAGAGGAACGCGCCCAGGAAGCCCTGCGCCGCAGCGCCGAGCTGGTGAAGGCGCACAAACTGGAGGCGGTGATGCGCGTGGAGCGCGACCGCGATGCCGGCCGCGGCATTCTTCGCGCCGCCAGCGAATTGAGCGCCGACCTGGTGGTGATCGGCGTGCACCCGGCCCGCGGGTTCGCCGTGGATCCGGTCGGCCCTACCACCGAGGCCCTGCTCCGCAAGGCCAATTTCGAGGTGATCGTCGATCGTCCCGCCACGGCCCTCGCCGACTGACATCCGCCCGTCCGCAACCCAGCCAAGCCGGAACCAAACCTAATCTGCGGGTTACGCGAATGAGTAAGCGAGAACGGGCCGACGCCTGCAAATCGTCGCATCTATGTGAAAAGCCGCCTGCAGTAGGCCTTCAACTTCAGCGTCATGCCTGACCGGACCAGATGAGAGACCGCGGGACGCTTCGTGTGGTATTCTGCCCACGCTGTGAGTCAAGATTTGGAAAAGATCGCACACGAACTTGCGCCGGATGTGGCGCAGAGAATGCTCGCGGCTGCCCATGCGAGCCGCACGGAGGCGGACTTTCGCCGCGAGGCTGCGCTCATTCTTGAGGATGTGGCTTCCAAAGCGGGCGTGGTGCTGACTGCCCGTGAGGAATACCATGTTGCGTGCGGTCGGGTGGATTCGGTCTACAACCGCCTGGTGATTGAATACGAGCGCCCGGGAACGTTGGGGGAGCGCAATGCGCCACCGATAACGCTTACCGCGGCGAAAGCCACGGTTATCACGGCCAGCAGCCAAAATACATCGATCAAAACCAGCAACGCTGTTTCAGGCCCAAGCGGATTCATGGTCTCCTCCCCAACTAACCGGCAAAGGGGATCCCATGGCCTCGGTGCTTCAGTTCAGCGCGTACAGCGTACCGGGGTTGTATCTGAACCAGATGTCGGAATTGTCATGATTCGGTCAAGTTTCAACCACCAAATGACATAGGCGGTGAGGGATTGCCTGGAGCCCAAATCGCTCAGTGCGAAAGGGAAAGGGGTTCTTCTCCCAAAAGTGTAACGGCGCAAGGCGCAGCCCGCGAAGCGGGCGGAAGAGTAAAGCCCATGGCGCAAGCCGTGGGAACCAGTGGCAGGCGCTCACCCAGCCCGCGAAGCGGGCGGAAGAATAAAGCCCATGGCGCAAGCCGTGGGAATCAGTGGCAGGCGCTCACCCAGCCCGCGAAGCGGGCGAAAGATGCAAGCGCGGAGCGGCGATTCTTCGGTTGTGGAAAGGGTTCTCTTTGCGGCAGAAGGCAGTCGACGCCGCCCCTCCGCGCTGGGCACGGACAGCGAACGCCGTGGGCCTCACTCTTTCGCCCGCTTCGCGGGCTTCACCACCTAACGCTTTGCCCCCCACGGCTTGCGCCATGGGCTTTCATCTATCGCCCGCTTCGCGGGCTTGCCCGCATTCGGGCTCGCCCGCATTCGGGCTGGCGCCCTGGGCTATCCCGCCGTGCGGGACCGCCCGCTTCGCGGGCTCGCCCGCATTCGGGCTTCTCGGTCTTGCCTCGTGGCCACCACACTTTTGGGAGAAGAACCTAAAAAGAGAGTGACAAGCGACGAGCTGAATAACTCGTCACTTGTCACTGGTCACTTGTCACTGTTTTTTGGCAGCCGGCGGCAGGAAGTTCTCCAGCACCCACAGCTCGCTCTTAAACTCCTCCAAGACGCCGAACGCAAAGCGGCGGTTGTCCGGGTGAAGCTTGAAGGCCAGCGTTTTTGGAACGGAGAGGTCCAGCTTCAGCGGCGTCCCGCCCTGCGCCGGAACCCGCCAGATTTCACGGCTCGCGGTACCGCGTGCCTGGGCGATGATGTAACGGCCGTCCCTCGTCCACCCCAGGAAATAATTCTGCGCCAAACCGCGAAATAGCTCCCGCGGCTCCCCTCCGTTGAGGGAGACGATCTTTACCGCCCCGTCCACCTGGAACACCACTTCCCGGCCGTCCGGCGAGAGGTGGAAGAACATTCCTGCTTTGACAACTTCCGACTCCTCACCGGTGTCGAGGTTGCGTTTCCTGATCCCTCCCCCGCCCCGGAACAGCAGGGTCTTCCCATCCGGGCAGAGATGGGGGAACGAGCCTCCATCTTTCAACTTAGTGATCTCGCTTGTTTCAGTGTCAATTCGGAAGATTCCTCTTTCCGTCTCCGTCATCCCGTACGCGATGATGGAACGGCCGTCCGGCGCCCAGGAGATCTGGATAACGCCACGAAGACGCGGCGACAGAAAGCGCTCTTCCCCGGTTGCGGTGGACCGGATCGTGAGGATGTTGTTTCCGGGAACGGCGGAACCCGGACGTGAAAGGTAGGCCAAGTTCCTGCCGTCGGGTGACCATGTTAGAAAGTTCTGTGGGCCGGTATACCGCGTCGTGACCGGCGCGGGTGGCACGAGTACCTTACCGGTTTCAAGGTCGACCGCACCGTTGTAGAGGCGACCTAAGACGGTGTAAGTCCTGTAATAAAAGGAGCCGTCGGGTGCCAAGCCAAGAACCTCTGAATCCCAGCCGAAGTTCTTTTTCAGCAGTTCTGGTTCTCCTTGCTGCTTCCCCCCGGTGATGTGGACGGTCCAGATGTCCCACGTCCCCGAGCGGTCGCTGAGGAAGACAAGGCTCTCCCCGTCCGGTGTCCATCGAAGCAGTCGATCCTCCGCGGGATGCCCGGCAACAACGGCCTCATTCCGGCCATCGGCGGTCATCAGGAAGACGTCGCCATGGGGTGGGCTGCCCTCACGCGCAACACTGTACGCGACAGATCGCCCATCGGGCGAGAAACTGGCACTTTGAAAGCCGCCCGAAATACTCCTCAGGACGCGCACCGAGCCGTCCGCTGTCGAGATCAGCGTCAGTTCATTGCCGCGAAATGCGAGGATGGACCCTGCGTCAGGCGACCAGTCCAAGGGTCGGACGTAAGAGCCTTTCTCACTGTAAAGTGTGCGAAGGCCCGAACCATCCACGTTTCTAATCCGCAGTTGAAAGACCCAGTCCTTCGCATCCGAAAGGACTTCGGCGTCGTATGCGATTCGTTTCCCGTCGCGTGAGAACACTTGCCACCGGGCGGACTTCTCAGGCTCGCTCCAGGGCCCCCTATTTGTGATTCGGCTCCTCTGTCCGCTGGCAACTTCGAACTGGACCACGTCACCCGTGTCCCAGTCTATACCTCTGATGTACCTGCCATCCGCGGTCAAGACCTCAGCGACGTCGGAGGTGTCTGTGAGAACCCGGCGTGTGACGAGTCCCCCGGCGGCACCGGGACCGCCAAGTGCCGCCAGCCTCACCCGCGCCTGTGCCACAATCTCGGCCTGATCGGCGAAGTCGCGCACCAGGCGCTGGTAGGCTGTGCGGGCCTCTGCATTGCCCAACTTTTCGTGGCACTGGCCCATCCGCAGCAGGGCGGTCGCGACCGTGGCGCGGCCGGCGCCGGGCTGCGCGGCGATCTTCTTGTACTGCTCGATGGCGCCCTTCAGGTCGCCTTCGACTTGCTCCTTGTGGAGCGCTGCTTTCAGTTGGACCTCGGCCGAGCGGGAGGCTTGCGCCTGCCCAGCCGCCGGGGCCGGCGAGACGCCGGCGCTCCATAACGCAACGGCCAAAGCGATTGTCAAAATGTTTTTCATGGTCGAACCCTCCATGGCCAAGGAGGATAGCCACCCAGATTCGCGCCGTATTCAGCCCTTTGTCATAGTTTGGTCACGGCTCATGCAGGTTCCAGGTTCCAGGTTTCAGGTTCCAGGTTGTCAAAATCCACGTCGGCTGCTCTTCAATCCGCAATCCGCAATCCGAAATCCGAAATCAGTTCATCCATCAAAGCGGTAGCCGAGCCCGCGCAGGTTGACGATGTAGCGCGGGCGATCAGGGTCGGGCTCGATTTTCTTTCTCAGGTTCGTCACCTGGTTGTCCACCACGCGTTCGGTGACGAAGGTTTCCGAGCCCCAGACTTCATCGAGCAACTGCTGGCGCGTGAGCACTCGGCCGGGGCGGCGGACGAAGGCGGCCAGCAGCTTGTACTCGAGCGGCGTCAGCTCCACCGGTTGGCCGGCGCGCCGCAGCTCGCAGCGCGCAAAATCCAGCTCGGCATCGCCGAAAGTGTAGGTGGCGGCCGTATCCGCGCCGCTGCGGCGCAGCAGCGCCTTGATGCGCGCCCGCAGCTCGCGCGCGCTATAGGGCTTGGTGACGTAATCGTCGGCGCCCAGTTCCAGCCCCATCACCTTCTCGGCTTCGTGGGCCTTGGCGGTCAGTAGGAGGATGGGCGTCTGGATGCCGGCGCGCCGCAGGTCGCGGCACACCTCGAAGCCATCCTTGCGCGGCAGCATCACGTCCAGCAGGATCAGGTCCCAGCGCTCGGCGGCCCCCTCGCGCGCCGCGGTCTCCCCGTCCGCCACCACCCGCACTGCGTAGCCCTCGCGCCGCAAGTCGTCCTCCAGCGCCAGCGCCAGGCTCGCTTCATCCTCGACGATGAGAATTCGGGGCACGTTCGCTCCCCAGCGACAGAATTCACCACGGATGAACACGGATGAACACGGATGAACCGGGATAGGAATGGGACGCCCGCCGCGGCGGGAATGCACACACACGCAGATTTCCTTTTCTTGATCTGGGTCTTTCCCCGTTCATCTGCGTGTTGTCCGTCGATCCGTGTTCATCCGTGTTCATCCGTGGTGAATTACCCTGTCGGCAGCAAAATGGTGAACCGGCTGCCGCGCCCGGGCCCGCTGTCCACCACAACCGACCCGCCGTGGGCCTCGACGATGTGCCGCACCATGGCCAGCCCGATGCCGGTTCCTTTCACGTTGAGATCGCGGGACGAAGAGCCGCGCACAAACTTGCCGAAAATCCGCCGCTGCTCCGTTTTCGCGATCCCATTGCCTTCATCCTGAACCGACACCGCCACCTGCTGTCCCTCGGCGGAAACCTCCACGCGAACGGGGGAAGAAGCGGGTGAATACTTGACGGCGTTGTCGAGCAGGTTGCGGACGGCGCGCGCCAGCGCCTCGCTGTCGCCCCGCACGCGGCGCTCGTCCGCCGGCAGATCGAGCTGGATCCGCCGCCCGTTGGCGAGCGCCTCCTCACTGAAGGCATCGACCACCCCGCGCACCAGGTCGCCGACTTCCAGCTCTTCCTTGCGGTACACCTGCCGGCCCGATTCCAGGCGCGCGAAATCGAGCAGGTCCTCCACCATCTTCGTGAGCCGCCGGTTCTCCCTGGCCAGCGTCCGGTAATAGAGCGGGCGGCGATCTTCGTCCACTCGATTCTCTTCCAGCGACTCGGTCAGGTGGCACATGGCGGCCAGCGGCGTTCGGAACTCGTGCGACACCGCAGCCACGAAGTCGGACTGCAGGCGCGCGACGCTCAGCTCCTTCGTAACCGCGCGGAAGATGGCGTAGCCGGCGGCGGCCAGGGCGAGCACGATCAACGCCAGAACCGAAATCAGCAGCTTGCGGCGGGAAGCGGCCAGCGCCCGTTCGGCCGCGTGGTCCGCGCCGGCCACCCGCACGCTCCAGGGCAGCCCGGTCTCGGCCGTTGTCTTCATGATGTGAAGCGCGCTGTTGGCCAGCGCGTCGCCCCAGATCGATCGGCCCCGCGGATCGATGATTTCGAGGCGCACGCGAAGCTGGCGCAAGGTGGGATGGAGGCGGAGCATCAGGTCGTCCAGGTTCGCGACCAGCACAACCGCGCGGCCTGGGGTCTTTCGCAGGACCGCGACAAACGCGACGCCGCCTGCCGGCCAGGCCGTCCTGGCGCCGGCGCCTTCCGGCGCTTCCCGCCACTCGGTCCAAACCGCCTCGACCGCCTCGGCAAGCGCCAGTTTCCGGCCGCTTTCCGGCGATCGTGCTTCGGCCGGCAACGAATCCCGGTAGAACTCGTAGGTCGCCCGGTCGATGCGAAAGCGGCCGCTGTCGAGCGCGGCAGCCAGCAAGGCAGTCTCGCGCCCGCGGGCTTCACTGTCACCGCGTGCCTGGTAGAGGGCGATGCGCTCGCGGCGGGCCAGCAGCCCGGCCGGCGATCCCGCCACCGGGGTGTCGCCGAATTCGGCCAACTCCGCGTACACGGCCAGGGCTTCGGTAAGCCGTTGTTGCCGCCGCAGGCAGCGCGCCAGACGCATGAGCGCCCCGGCCCTGGCCAGGCGATTGCCGGTGCGCGTCAGAGCGCGGTACATGGCGCATGCCTTCTCGTAATCCTGGCTGCGAAACTCCTGCCTCTCGGCGGCGGCGAACAGATCGGCCGGAGGCTCCGGTGGCGCGGCTACGAAGGGGTGATACAGCAAACGCGCGCCCTGCTGCCGGGCGATTCCGGCCGGCTCAAAAACCGCGGCCACCGCCCCGGCGGGCAGGGCGGCCGGAGCGCCGCCGGCGGCCGGGCCCAGGAGCTGCTCCCAATCGCTCAGGCTGCGATCCAACTCCCGGCAAATCAAGCTCGCGGCGCTTTCCAGGCGTTCGCGGATGCGCTGGTTCTCCAGGGCGCGATCCTGTTCGATCAGTCGCCAGCCCACCCAGATCAGCCCGCCCAGCAGGATGGTCCCCACCAGCGCAAAAAGCGCGGGCAGCCTTGCCGGTGCATCGCGGTGTGCCCAGGTCGCCATGGTGAAGTTGGCCCTATTGTAACCAGCCGATGCACGGGCCAATCACGGATTTGTCACGGTTCTGTCAGGAAGGGGAACCATCCGCAGATCACGCAGATTGCACAGATTGACGCGGCTTAATCTGCGCAATCTGCGTAATCTGCGGATTGGGCCGGCCCTTTTTTCAGTGAGACGCTTTCGGCGTGGGGAGGAAGTTTTCCAGCACCCACAGCTCGCTCTTGGACCCCTCATTGACGCTGAACGCAAAGCGGCGGTTGTCCGGGTGAAGCGCGAAGGACCCCATTTTTGGAACGGAGAGGTCCAGCTTCAGCGGCGTCCCGCCCTGCGCCGGAACCCGCCAGATTTCACTGCTCGCCTTACCGATTACCTGGACGATGATGTAACGGCCGTCCCTCGTCCACTCCAGCCCGTAATAGTGCGCCGCCGAATCGCGAAATAGCTCCCGCGGCTCCCCTCCGTTTAGGGACACGGTTTTTACAGCGCCGTCCACCTGGAACACCACTTCCCGGCCGTCCGGCGAGAGGTTGTAGTGCATTTCTGCCTTGACAACTTCCGACTCCTCACCGGTGTCGAGGTTGCGTTTCCTGATCCCTCCCCCGCTCCGGAACACCAGGGTCTTCCCATCCGGGCAGAGATGGGGGAACGAGCCTTTATCTGCCAACTTAGTGATCGCGCTTGTTTCAGTGTCAATTCGGATGATTCCACCACTGCCGCGCGCGATGACGGAACGGCCGTCCGGCGCCCAGGAGATCTGGTTAACGAAACCAAGACCCGACAGAAAGCGCTCTTCCCCGGTTGCGGCGGACCGGATCGTGAGGATGTGCTTTCCGACCGCACGTGAAAGGTAGGCCAAGTTCCTGCCGTCGGGTGACCATGTTAGGAAATTTGGTGGGGCGGTATACCGCGTCGTGACCGGCGCGGGTGGCACGAGCACCTTACCGGTTTCAAGGTCGATCTCACCGTTGTAGAGGCGACCTAAATAGGTGCGAGTCGTGTAATAAAAGGAGCCGTCGGGTGCAAAGCCAAGAACCGCTGAATCCCAGCCGCCCCAGCCGAAGTCCTTTTTCAGCAGTTCTGGTTCTCCTTGCTGCTTCCCCCCGGTGATGTGGACGGTCCAGATGTCCCACGTCCCCGAGCGGTCGCTGAGGAAGACAAGGCTTCTCCCGTCCGGTGTCCATCGAAGCAGGTGATCCTCCGCGGGATGCCCGGCAACAACCACCTCATTCCGGCCATCGGCGGTCATCAGGAAGACCTCACCCACGGAACTGAACGCGACAGATCGCCCATCGGGCGAGAAACTGGCACTTTGAACCGAGCCCGAATTACTCCTCAGGACGCGCACCGAGCCGTCCGCTGTCGAGATCAGCGTCAGTTCTTCCGCCTTGTTACGCCAGAGAAGTGCGAGGATGGACCCTGCGTCAGGCGACCAGTCCAAGGGTTGGACGTAAGAGCCTTTCTCACTGTAAAGTGTGCGAAGGCCCGAACCATCCAGGTTTCTAATCCGCACTTGAGGGACCCCGTCCTTCGTATACGAGTTGTATGCGATTTGTTTTCCGTCGCGTGAGAACGCTTGGTTCTCGTAGGACTTCTCAGTCTCGCTCCAGGGCCCCCTATTTGTGATTCGGCTCCTCTGTCCGCTGGCAACTTCGAACTGGACCACGTCACCCGTGTCCCAGTCCATATTGCTGATGTACTTGCCATCCGCGGTCAAGACCTCACCGACGTCGGAGGCGTCTGTGAGAACCCGGCGTGTGACGAGTCCCCCGGCGCCACCGGGACCGCCCAGTGCCGCCAGCCTCACCCGCGCTTGCGCCGCGATCTCGGCCTGGTCGGCGAAGTCGCGCACCACGCGCTGGTAGGCTGTGCGGGCCTCGGCATTGCCCAACTTTTCGTGGCACTGGCCCATGCGCAGCAGGGCGGTCGCGACCGTGGCGCGGCCGGCGCCGGGCTGCGCGGCGATCTTCTTGTACAGCTCGATGGCGCCCTTCAGGTCCCCATCCACCACCTCCTTGTCGATGGCGGCCTTCAGCGCCACTTCGGCCCGGTCCTGGCTTTGCGCAGTCGCGGCGGGGATAAAGGCCAGCCACAGCGCGGCAGCCGCCGCCAGCATCAAGATTCGTACAGCATGTTTGTTCATTTCGAACCTCCTGATGCGCCACTGTAGTCATCCAGCGTCAAGCGATCGCGGGGTGAGCGTCGAGATTGCGTCAATTTATTTCGGATTTCGGATTGCGGATTGCGGATTTCAGACCGCATGTCCGTTCGAAATCCGCAATCCGCATTCCGCAATCCGCAATCGGTTCAGGCGTCGAAGCGATAGCCGATGCCCCGGACGCCGCGGATGAACCGCGGCTGGCCGGGCACCGGTTCGATCTTCTTGCGCAGGTTCAGCACATGCGTGTCTACGGCGCGGTCGCTCACGTGCGTGCCCTGGTCCCAGGCGGCGTCGATCAGTTGGGCGCGAGTCAGCACGCGCCCGCGACGCCCGATAAACGTCTGGAGGAGCCGGAGTTCCAAGGCCGTGAGATCGACCGGGATGCCTTTCTTGCGCACTTCGGCGCGGTCGAAGTCCACCTCGACATCGCCGAAGCGGTGCAACCCGAGCGACTCGCCGCTGAACCGCCTCAGTACCGCCTTGATGCGGGCACGCAGCTCGCGCGGGCTGAACGGCTTGGTTACATAGTCGTCGGCGCCCAGTTCCAGGCCCATGACTTTCTCGGCTTCCTGCACCTTGGCGGTCAGCAGGATGATGGGCGTCTTGATGCGCGCCCGCCGCAATTCGCGGCAGACTTCAAAACCGTCCAGCCTCGGCAACATGACGTCGAGCAGGATCAAGTCCCAGGTCTCGCGGCTGGCCCGCCGCATCGCGCTTTCGCCGTCACCCACCGTTTCCACTTGGTAGCCCTGGCGCTTCAGGTCCTCCTCCAGTCCCAGGGCGATGTCCGGTTCGTCTTCCACAACGAGGATACGGGCCACGTTTCCTCCTTCAATGAGAGCCGGAATTCGCCACGGATGAACACGGATGAACACGGATAAACGCCGATCAAGACAGAAATGGGACGCAGATCAACGCAGATGCAGGCAGATTCGAAATGCTGTCTGACCTGCGCTTTTCTGCGTTCATCTGCGTCCTTTTATCCGGCCTATCCGTGTTCATCCGTGTTCATCCGTGGCGAGTCACTCCGGGCAACACGATGGTGAATGTGCTGCCTTGGCCGACTTCGCTTTCGACACGAACCTCGCCGCCGTGCGCATTGACGATGTGCCGCACCATCGTCAGACCGATACCGGTTCCCTTGATGCCTTGCGATTTCGCCGCCTCTCCCCGCACGAACTTCTGGAAGATGCGCTTCTGTTCGGAGGCTGGGATGCCGGTCCCGTGGTCGCGCACGGCGATGGCCACCGCGCTGTCGGCGCGGCCCACCGCCAGCTCGATGGTGCGGCTTTCCCCCGAATACTTCGCCCCGTTGTCGAGCAGGTTCCAGAGCGCCCGCGAGAGCGCTTCCGAGTCGGCGTCCACCAGGTACTCGCCGGAATCCACGCTGCACTGGACAGCAAAGCCGCGTCCCGCGACTTCGCCGCGAAACTCCTCCACCACATCTCTGGCGAGTGCGGCGGCATCCAGCCGCTCGAACCGGTAGGGCCGCCCGCCGGCCTCCATGCGGCCGAAGTCCAACAGCGACTCGACGAGCCGGTGCAGGCGTTCCGTGGCGCGGGTCTGCGCCTGATAGTAGGTGCGGCGCTTCTCCGGCGGCAGATCGTCTTCTTCCCCCAGCAGGTCGTTGAATTGGCGGAGGGCGGTCAGTGGGGTGCGAAACTCATGCGAAACGGCGGCCACAAAATCGGACTGCAGGCGTGCCACGGCCAGCTCGCGGTTCACCGAACGCCAGATCAAGTAGCTTCCGGCCGAGATGAGGACGAGAAGCGCGCCGAAGCCCGCCAGCAGGATGCGGCGCCGCGCGGCCAGCTCGCCGGATTCCTCCTCGGGTCCCGCGCCGGCCGTAACGACACTCCAAGGCAATCCCGTGTCGGCAGCGGTGCGCTGGACTCTTCGGGGGTCGCCGCGGCGCCCCGGGGGAGCATCGCCGGCGACAGGTTTCCCGCCGTTGGCGGCGAAATACGCCCGCGCGGGACTGGCGGCTTTCTGGACCTCCGCCAGCCAGTGCGTCCGCAAGTACCGCGGTCCCGCAACCAGCGCCGCAACGCGGCCACCCCCGGATGCCCACAAGATGGTAATCGGCACGCTGCCGAAGGGCTGGAACTGGATTCCCGTAGATGGGAAGCGGTCCGGCGGCGTGCTGGTCCATTTCTGGTGAAGCCAGGCGACGGCCGCGGCCAGCGCCTCTTCCTCGTTGCTGGCGCGAAGCTCCGAACCCAGCCAAGTCCCGACCTGTCCGGCGACGTGGAGAAACGATGCCCGGTCCAACTGCCATCGGCCGGCACGCATGTCAGCTTCAATCGCTGCCGCCTCTTGTCGAAGCTCGCTCTGCCGCGATTGTTCCGCCAGGAGGGCGCACCGGGCCCTGCGCGCCAGCAAATCGGCCGGCATGCCGCCGATGGAAACGGATGTGGCCCGGCTCAGTGTCGTGTATACCTGAAGAGCCTCGGCCGCCCTGCCCAGCTTGCGCAGAATCCGGGCCTGCCGGAGTAACGCGCCGGCTTGTATGAGCGCATCGGGTGAGGCCGCCAGTTTTCGGCTGATATCCAGCGACTTCTCCAGGTTCTGCGCCCTGAACTCTTGCGACTCCAGTTCGGCAAAAGGTTCGGCCGGCGGTTCCCTCAGCATCTGCCCGGAGGGATAATACGGCAGCCTGCCCGGCGGAGTTGCCTGGACGCGATCGGGGCGCAGAACGACGTACACCGAATCGCCGGGAATGTCCGCCGGCGCCCAGGAGGGGTCGGCGAGGCGTTTGGTCAAGATGGCGAGGTTCTGTTCCAGCGCCCGCACACCACGGTCGCAGGCTTGCTCCAGAATCTCCGTCTGCCGCTGGCGGGCCAGGGCGCGATCCTGCTCGAGCAGGCGCACACCCAGAAGCAGCAGTGTGGCCGCCGGGAGAGCCACCACCGCCAAGAACAGAATGAACAGGTTGCGAGGAGGCCGCAACCATACGCGCAGCCTCTCCATGCTATTCGACATCTTCGCTCATTTGACCGCCCCTGCATAGCGGTTCTGTCAGGCGTGTGTCAAGATTGCGTGGAGACCAGGTCTCTGACAGGCTTCAGAGCTTTTCATCGCCGTCTGACCTTCCGAAACGGGTCAACGACTTCGATCCCGTCGTACTTCTGGCCGTGGCTTAGGTCCTCGGAGAAAATTGTGTCGCAACCTTGGGCTCTCGCGGCTTCGATAATGGCCGCATCCCAGTAGGAAAGCCGGAACCGTTCTTTCGCCGCCAGCGCAGACTGCACCAGCTTTAGAGTTGTCTCCTGCACCGGAAACCGCAGGAAGGATTCGATCAGCAGGGTCGCCTGCTGATGCGTCAGCCTGTCATGTTTTCCTGGACGGGTCGCCTGAACGTAAAACTCTTGAAGAACCTGCACCGATAAAACCAGATCCTCGGCTTCCAGAAGCGACAAGGCCACATGCGACTTGGCCTGCTCCTCGGGAGCGGTGCTGGCGGCGTACAGCAGGATGTTGGTATCAACGAAGCGCATTTCTGTCGTGCGCCTGGCTGCGTGGCAGCCGGTCACCGGCCCGGAAATTTCTTACGGTGGCCAGAACCTGCTGCTGAAGACGCTTGCGGGTCTCGAAATCCGATTCTTCTCCGCCGAGGCTCAGCAGAAACTCCCGGACCAGCGCGGTCAACGAGGTATCCCGCTCCGCCGCTCGAATCCTGGCGCGGCGGTAGACCTCATCTGGTAAGGTTACTGTGATATTTCTCACAATATCACAGTATCACAGAAGTCTTGAGAATGCCTATGGCCGGGAGCCCGCGGTTCAGGAGCGAATCGCGGGAAACAGGGGCCGCGAAGTGGAATGCTCCGCGGCCCTGTACTTGCGGAAAACGCAGTAGGCTCATCGACCCGCCTTCCGCGTGGGCAGGAAGTTCTCCAGCACCCACAGCTCGCTCTTGAACTCCTCCCAGACGCTGAACGCAAAGCGGCGGTTGTCCGGGTGAAGCGCGAAGGAGCCCATTTTTGGAACGGAGAGGTCCAGCTTCAGCGGCGTCCCGCCCTGCGCCGGAACCCGCCAGATTTCACTGCCTGCCCGGGCGATGATGTAACGGCCGTCCCTCGTCCACCTCCAGTCGTAAAGCTTCGCCAAACCGCGAAATAGCTCCCGCGGCTCCCCTCCGTTGAGGGACACGGCCTTTACAGCGCCGTCCACCTGGAACACCACTTCCCGGCCGTCCGGCGAGAGGTCGTAGTACTCTGTCGTTATTTTGACAACTTCCGACTCCTCACCGGTGTCGAGGTTGCGTTTCCTGATCCCTCCCCTGCGCTGGAACACCAGGGTCTTCCCATCCGGGCAAAGATAGGGGAACGAGCCTTTATCTGCCAACTTAGTGATCTCGCTTGTTTCAGTGTCAATTCGGAAGATTATATTTATCGTCTCCGTAAACCCGCGCGCGATGACGGAACGGCCGTCCGACGCCCAGGAGGACATGTTAACGCCACGAAGACGCGGCGACAGAAAGCGCTCTTCCCCGGTTGCGGCGGACCGGATCGTGAGGATGTTGTTTCCGGGACCGATTCGACCCGGACGTGAAATGTAGGCCAAGTTCCTGCCGTCGGGTGACCATCTTAGAAAGGCCGGTGGGCTGGTATACCGCGTCGGAACCGGCGCGGGTGGCTCGAGTACCTTACCGGTTTCAAGGTCGACCGCACCGGTGTAGAGGCCACCTGAAGAGGTGTAAGTCTTGTAATAAAGGGAGCCGTCGGGTGCAAAGCCAAGAACCTCTGAATCCCAGCCGAAGTTCTTTTTCAGCAGTTCTGGTTCTCCTTGCTGCTTCCCCCCGGTGATGTGGGCGGTCCAGATGTCCCACGTCCCCGAGCGGTCGCTGAGGAAGACAAGGCTTCTCCCGTCCGGGGTCCATCCCAGCAGTTGATCCTCCGCGGGATGCCCGGCAACAACCACCTCATTCCGGCCATCGGCGGTCATCAGGAAGACGTCGCCATGGGGTGGGCTGCCCTCACGCTCAACACTGTACGCGACAAATCGCCCATCGGGCGAGAACCTGGCCCTTTTCAACGTATACCAGGCCGAAGCAATACTCTTCAGGACGCGCACCGAGCCGTCCGCTGTCGAGATCAGCGTCAGTTCATCCGTGTAGTTGTTTGGTTTACGCTCGAGAATTGCGAGGATGGACCCTCCGTCAGGCGACCAGTCGAAAAGTCGGACCCAAGACTCCTCCTCACTGTAAAGTGTGCGCAGGCCCGAACCATCCAGGTTTCTAATCCGCAGTTGAAGGGCCCAGCCCTCCTCCGCTTTCGTATACAAGTCGTATGCGATTTGTTTTCCGTCGCGTGAGAACACTTGGTACTCGTACCAGTTCTCACCCTCGCCCCAGGGCCCCCTATTGGTGATTCGGCTCGTCTGTCCGCTGGCAACTTCGAACTGGACCACGTCACCCGTGCCCCGGTCCACCCTGCTGATGTACTTGCCATCCGCGGTCAAGACCCCACCGACGCCGGAGGCGTCTGTGAGAACCCGGCGTGTGACGAGTCCCCCGGCGGCACTGGGACCGCCAAGTGCCGCCAGCCTCACCCGCGCCTGTGCCACAATCTCGGCCTGGTCGGCGAAGTCACGCACCAGGCGCTGGTAGGCCTTGCGCGCTTCGCCTGCTTCCGCGTCGCCCAACTTTTCGTGGCAGTGACCCATCCGCAGCAGGGCCTTGGCCGCCGCCGCGCGATTGGTGCTTGCCGCCACTTTCTTGTATAGCTCGATGGCGCCCTTGAGGTCCCCATCGACTGCCTCCTTCTTGAGGGCGGCCTGAAGCGCGACTTCCGCCCGGTCGTCCCTTGCTTGATTCGCGGGGAACCCCGCCGCCAGGGCCGCGCCGAGCAGCCCGGCGAGAAGAAAAAGTGTTGCTGGTTTCATGCTGATTTCCCTCCTTCGCGATCAGGCTACAGGTCGCTTGTCCGGCTTCTATCCGCGCAACTGTCAGGATTCGGTAAAAAAGAGGTCCAAGGGTCCAAAGGTCCAAAGGTCCAAAGTCCAAGGTCCAAAGGTCCAAGGTCCAACGACTGCCTACTGCCCTTCGAAACGGTATCCCAGGCCGCGCACGCTCAGCAGATAACGGGGCTGCGAAGGCTCCGGCTCGATCTTTTTCCGCAGCGTGACGACGTGGTTGTCCACCACGCGGTCGGTGACGAAGGTGCCGGCCCCCCAGACCAGATCGAGCAGTTGCTCGCGGCTTAGCAGCCGGCCGCGATTGCGCACCAGCGCCGCCAGCAGCTTGAACTCGAGCGCGGTCAGTTCCACCGGCTTGCCGGCCCGCCGCAATTCGCAGCGCGCGAAGTCCACTTCGGAATCACCGAAGTGGTAGATTGGCGACTCGTCTTCCGCGCTGCGGCGGAGCACGGCCTTCACCCGGGCACGCAGCTCCCGAGGGCTGAAGGGCTTGGTCACGTAATCGTCGGCGCCCAGTTCCAGCCCCAGCACCTTCTCCGCCTCCTGGGCCTTGGCGGTCAGCAG
>Ga0315282_10009061_pt1 | contig 15914 bp, 20 predicted proteins | sample YL17G07_20_MG_FD_203693 | JGI IMG/M metagenome (GOLD analysis project Ga0315282, IMG submission 203693) | Sediment microbial communities from Yellowstone Lake, YNP, Wyoming, USA - YL17G07_20 | ecosystem: Environmental > Aquatic > Freshwater > Lake > Sediment | place: USA: Wyoming | collected...
TCCACCGGTCGGCAGGAGCGTTTCCGAACTGATCCGACAAGTCAAGGCCTTTCAGCATGTGCGTGCAACGGGTGAGGTCATGCCTGCCGGATGGCAGCCAGGCAAGCCCACGTTAAAACCTGGCCCAGACCTGGTAGGGAAGGTTTGGAAGGTCTGGAAACCGGAGATGGCTTTTTAACATTCTCCCCTCACCTCCTGCTTACCGGCAGGCAGGCGCTGGGGAGAGGGCTTCGTCGTGATGGTTCGACTAGCTCACCATGCAGCATCCTGAGCCTGTCGAAGGATCAGCCGAGCGGGAGGGGTGAGGGGCACAGATGCAGGATGGATAAGGAAGCCGAACAACTCAAAGATGTTTTAGGGTCGAGGGGTCTAAAAAACACCAAGGAAAGGGAAACGATTCTCAAAGAACTCGAAGTTCGAAAGGGTCATTTCAACGCCGAAAAACTGTACTCTGTTCTCAACCGAAAAGGAACGAAGGTCTCCCGGCCCACGATTTATCGGACATTAAAACTTCTTGAAAAATATCATCTCATCGACCGATTGGATATCAAACAGAATTGCTTTTACTACGAGTCAATATTTCAGAAAAAAGATCACGGCCATATGATATGCGAACGTTGCGGGAAGATTGTCGATTTTTCGAGCGAGACTCTCAACACTTTAAAATCAGAGATGGGCAAAGATAAAAATTTCAAGCTGGACAATATTTCCATTCAGGTGTTCGGGGTATGCAGGAGCTGCCAGAAGGCATCCAGAAACAAGAATTGAATCCTAAATTGGCGATTTTTGTAGCCGCAATCTTTATAGTGAACGCCATTGATAAGTTGTCATTGCGAGGAACGGAGTGGTTGCGAGGCGCAGCCGAAGCAAACCCGGAGATTCCTCGCGCCGCTCGGGACAAGCTCCGCAATCCCATGAGATTGCCACGCTTCGCTCGCAATGACAGCTCTGTTGATGTCCATTTATTTATGACGTTCACTATAGATTGCGCTGTTTCTAAAGGATTTGACATTCACCGAGGATACTTCTTGTCGCAGGCTCAAGCGTTCGACTGAGCTCACGCTGAAGTCTTGCGGCTACAATGGATATAAAGGAGGCAAGATGTCACAGAGAGAGAAACTCGTCATCGTTGGTGGTTCGGCGGGTGGCCCGAGTGCGGCAGCCAGAGCAAAACGCGCCAATCCTGATCTCGAAGTTCTCATGTTCGAACAGGGTCGATTCGTCTCCTATGGCTCCTGAGAGACTCCCTACTACATCGGTGATGTAGTAAAAGATCAGAAGAAATTGGTGGTCCGAACCCCTCAACAATTTAAAGAGATGCAGGATATCGACGTCAAAACGGAACACCGGGTTACTAAAATTGATCCGAAGGAGAAAAGAGTTGAAGTCGTTAACCTATCCAAATCCGAAACCCAATGGTTTCCCTACGACAAACTCGTCATTGCCACAGGAGCCCGATCCAGGCGCCTAAACCTACCGGGAAGCAAGGCCAGCAACATCTTCACCCTGAAAGACCTACAGGACGGCATCCGTATCAGAAACTATGTCGATGAAAAAAGGCCTAAAAGGGTTGCTATCTTGGGCGGGGGTTTTATTGCACTGGAAATGTGCGAGGCTTTCCGCTCGAGGGATATTGAAACCCATGTTTTTTGCCGCAGGGAGTTGCCAGCAGGAAATTTAGAGAGGGAAATCTCCGAGAAAATTCTGAAGGAATTGCAGGAAAACGGTGTCTATTTCCTTGCTCAACACGAACCCGCAGGGTTTAAAACCAACGGTAAGGGTAAAGTAACAACCTTCGAAACCCATAAGGCCAGTTACCAGGTGGACATGGTGTTGATGGCGGTCGGAGTCATCCCGAACGTGGAACTTGCCAGGGAGGCCGGCATCGAACTCGGGAGGACCGGGGCGATCCGGACAGATAAGACCCAGAGCACCAATTTGCCGGATATTTACACTGCGGGAGACTGCTGTGAAGTCTTTAATCTTGTGGGTCAGGACTGGGTTCATACTCCCCTCGGTGATATTGCCAATAAACAGGGGCGGGTAGCTGGAGATAACGCTGCGGGGAAAAAATCTGTTTTTCATGGCGTGGTGGGGTCCGCGGTTTTTAAAGTTTTCGAATTGGAAGTTGCCTTTACGGGTCTCGGAGTGGAGGCAGCCCGGAGATATGGCTTCGATGTGGATTCACAAGTTATCGAGGCTGAGTCAAAAGTGGGTTATATGCCTGGATCAAAACGGATGGTCGTCAAATTGATTTTTGATCGACGGAGCGGAAGACTTCTGGGTGCCCAGATGGCAGGCCACGAAGGGGTAGCAAGAAGGATCAACGCATTAGCGGTTTGTCTCCATCAGAACATGACGATTGATGCAATCTCAAGACTCGATTTTGCCTATGCGCCCCCTTTTTCGGGGACTCTTGATCCCATTTTAATTGCAGCCGAGCAGGCAGCCAAAAAAGTGCAGAGATTGTGATGGGTTTCTTTCTCTTCACTCGAAGAAACATGTGACCTGACCTCAGAGCGGTTTGCTGTATTTTTCAAGGGAAAAACTGAATGGGAATGGATACCTCCAGTTTGGAGAATTCTCGGATTCAATTGGACAAAATCGCCACTAAGAATGGATTGCTTAACGCCTCGGTATCCGTCTTGGTTAAAACCCTGACTCCTGAAGAGGCGATTGGGGTGCCAGGGAGGAGGGACTTTCCAATTATTCTGGGAAGGGAAAGGGTCGTCGAGGCGGAAGTTCTGGGAGCTAAGGCTCATGCCTTTACCGATTCTCCCGGAGAATTTGTGGGCAACTTAGAAGAAGTGCTCACTCTTCCCCTTACATCAAATAGAGACCGAAGTATCTATGTGGCGGCGCTGAATGCGACCCTCAAGTATCTCAATCTCATTGAGAATACGATCCACTGTAAAGATGAAGATCCCGAGAAATGCGGAAAGGAAATAGCTTCTCAACTTCTGAAACGATGGGGAAAGGCGAAGGTCGGTTTCATCGGTTTGAATCCAGCCATTGCCGAGAACCTGATCGAAACTTTCGGCATTGAAAATGTTAGGATTACCGACCTCAATAAACAAAATGTGAATTCTTTCAAATATGGAGTAAAGGTGTGGGATGGCAACGAAATGACAGAAGAATTAATCAAACAATCCGATGTTATCCTGATCACAGGGACGACCTTTGTCAACGGAACTTTCGATAGCATCATGCTTTGCGTAAAGAATTATAGAAAAGATTACCTGGTCTACGGGGTCACGGGAGCGGGGATATGCAATCTGACGGGATTAAATAGGATATGTCCATATAGTAGAAACCAGTAGGCTCCAGGTTGGACCTTTTTGAAAAATTGGGGACAGTTCAGAGCAATGAGGTAATGAAAAAGCGAACGATTGAACACAAAGCCTCCAATACAGCTGGGTACACCTGCTTCTCACGGGCCTGTGCGAGTAGGGAAAAAGACGCCAGTTTTCGCGGACCAGATAACTTGGCCGAGATTTTTCTGCCCTTGGGAGCAAGGGTTATCCTCGGTGTTCCTCTCTTTAGATGGCTCTTTATGAGGAAGATAGCTCCCCTTGGAATATACGAGTATGTGCTGGCAAGAACGAAGTTGCTTGATGAGGTTTTCATTCATGCGCTAAGGAATCGATTCGCACAGATCGTCTTGCTCGGGGCTGGTTTTGACACGAGAGCTTTGCGCTTTACGAATGAAAATTTAGGATCGAAGATATTTGAACTTGACATTTACACCACACAGCAGCCTAAAGTTGAAATCCTGAATCGAAAACAGATCGAGCTGCCCAAAGAACTTCTCTTTGTGCCTATTGATTTCAATAAGGACAGTATGACCGATGTACTTGGCAAGGCTGGCTACGGGACGAACGAAAAGAGCCTTTTCATATTAGAAGGCGTAACCATGTATTTGACTTCGGATGCAGTGAACAGGACGCTTGATTTTATCCGCTGCAGCGCAATGGAAGAAAGTATCCTTGCCTTCGATTATGTCTATGCCTCAGTACTTAGACGGGAAAACAAGTTCTATGGCGAAAGGGAGATCCACGAGACTGTGTCAAGGGCTGGGGAAGGCTGGACGTTCGGTATAGAAGAAGGAACCATAGGGGATTTTCTGACACAACGTGGTTTCAAGCTAATGACACATTACACGCCTTCTGATCTTGAAAAGGCGTACCTCGTAGCGGATGATGGGACGCGTTTCGGACGAATAAACGGCACCCATTGTATTGTGACCGCATCGGTTTGTGAAAGCTTCGCCAACTCAAAGAATGCCTCAGAGATAGAATTCCCGTCAGGATTCTAAATTTCATAGGAGATGGAATATGGCAGTCATCATTGATCAAGAGAAATGCACAGGGTGTGGAACATGTGAAGAAGGTTGTCCAGTAGAGGCCATTAAGGTTGAGAATGAGAAGGCCGTCGTCGATGCAGAAACCTGCGTCGATTGTGGGACGTGTATTGAAGAATGCCCTGAAAAAGCCATCAGCGAAGGAACTTAAGACGCCATGGAAGAGTCTGGAAAAGTTGTTGGTGTGTGTATGAGTCAAAGAAGGACAGACCCCAAGAAAAATGTGGGTAAGTGGATCCTAATAAAGGGTCTGGGGTTGGCAGGCGATTCCCATGCTGGTTCAGAGAATGAGGTGAGCCTTCTGGCAATCGAAAGTATTCAAAAACTCTCCCAGGAGACACGCATCTCTGCAGGACCTGGATGCTTTGCTGAAAATATCACTACCGAAGGAATGGATTTAACCTCCCTGCCCATTGGTTCCAAATTACAAGTGGGTGAGGCAAAACTGGTGGTGATCCAGATAGGGAAAGATCCATCTCAACCTCATACTTATGATTATCAGGGATATTCTATCCTGCCTAAGGAAGGCATCTTTTGTAAGGTCATAGAAAGCGGAGAGGTAAGAGTTGGAGACTCTATAAGAATGATAAAAGGTTAAGGTTAGAGAAAAGAATTCGACCTTCCATCAAAAGGGGATAAAGCTCATGAAAACAAGAATCACAATATTATGTGAGAATTTGGTAGGTAAACGGGTCGGTTTAGGGGAACATGGATTCTCAGCTTTTATTGAGACGGATCGAGGAAATTACCTCTTCGATACGGGCGGTGGGCATTCCATCGTGGTAAACTCCCTTGCTCTAGATAAAGACCTGCGAACAGTCCGCAAGATCTTCTTGAGCCATGGACATTATGATCACACCGGAGGGCTCCCGGAAGTCCTGAAATTAAAGGGAAACATAGATGTTCACGCCCATCCCCATGTCTTCTTAGATAGAATGGCAAGGCTTGAAGAAAACGGCAAGGAAACAAAAAGATTTGTAGGGATTCCTTACAAGAAAGGATACCTGGAGTCTTTGGGGGCCAATTTTGTTTTTAACAATGCTTTTACCGAGGTAGAGAAAGGTATATATTTAACGGGAGAAGTTCCAAGAAAAACTCCCTTTGAAAAAGCAGACTCAAGACTTTTTAGTGAGATCGATGGAAAAACGACTCAGGATATCTTCTTGGATGATCAATCACTCATTCTTGATAGTGAAAGGGGAATGATCCTGATTCTCGGGTGTGCTCACTCCGGAATGATCAACATCATACATCATGTCATCAATAAAACTGGGAAACAAAAGTTTTATGCTATTCTGGGTGGAACCCATTTGGATTTTTTGACTCCCGAACAATTGGAAGAATCCATCAATGTCCTCAATCAATTGGAAATTGAAATGATCGGTGTCTCCCATTGCACTGGAATGAGGGCCGCGTGCAGACTTCATCTAGAGTTTGGCGACCGTTACTTCTTCGGGAGTGTCGGAAGTGTTTTAGAAGTTTAAAATGTGTGGAGCCCCACGAGCAAAGGCGTTGGCCTTCTACTGCCGGGGTAGAAGGTGGTTGAATGGCAAATTGGCAGATCCAATATTCTATTCTTCCAAAATTGCATCATTCCATGGGTCGCCCCTTATGAGCTCCCTGCGGCGGGTCTATTACGACCTATTTTCTAAAATCTACGACCTCATCATCCGTCTGCATTCCCGGGACGTAGCAGGTTCGCTCCGGAGATTTATCGTCGAGAAGACAAGTCTATCGGAGGGAGATAAGGCACTAGATCTTTGCACCGGAACCGGCTCTGTGGCGGTTGAAATGACTAAACAAGTGGGAGAAACGGGTTTCGTAATAGGCCTCGATTTTTCCCGAGGAATGCTTGAGAAGGCTAAAGAGAAAGCCAGAAAGTCCGAGATAAATTGGCTCCACCTCGTGCAGGCAAATGCCAGTCAACTACCTTTTAAGCAATCCTCCTTTCACGGAGTAACCTGTTCTCACGCATTCTATGAACTGAAAGGGGATGAAAGGGCAAGGGCCATCGATGAGGTGGCAAGGGTTCTCATCGGGGGAGGAAGATTCTGTCTCATGGAGCATGCAAAGCCCAAAAAGTTGTTTCCAAGACTTCTCTTCTATGTTCGGCTTTTCTTTCTTGGTGCAAAGGATGCGAGGCAGTTCCTCGCGGAAGAAGGGTCCATATTTGGGAAAAGGTTCAAAAATATTACCAGGGTGATGAGTCCCACAGGACAGTCGAAACTGATATATGGCGAGAAGGGAGGATAATACGATGGAATTATCAGTAGAGGAAAAATGGAAGCGGTCCAGAGCCGCCCTTTCCATGCTACTCGGCACATCCATCAAAGCAATCTCAGAATCCTATGGGAAGGGGGGATTGGAGAAAGTCGCTAAGGCCTGGGAGGAGAATAATAAGAAGGCGGCCAAAAGGTTGATGGAAATTGTCGGGCGGCAAGAAAGGGACCTAGAAACAGCTGCTCGGATCATTGACTTCACCGATTCCATTTATGGCGTTGAAGGTGAATGGACGGAGATTGGACCCAAACGGGCAGTAAAGATTGAAAAATCATGCCCTCTTGCCAAGCAATTTCCTCCTGAAACCTGCACGATGTGCTTCTCGGGCTCGATGCAGGGAATCGCCCGTGGGGTATTGGGCCATGATAAAGTGATCTGCCGAATGCCAAAATCCCTTCCCGGCGGAGACGATTGCTGCGAAATTATCCTGGAGGTGAAAGATTGAAAATTCTCGACGATCTAATTCTAAGCCTCAAAGGAAATGATGTCCCGGTTAGAAGTGTCCATACCTGTGTCTTTTGGACCGCTGTAATCACGAAGCACTGCGGTCTCTCTTCGACTTTCAGGGGTGAAGGGCCTTCCCACGATCGGGGTGTGAGGGATGTAGGAAACCTTACCCGAAAGACGGCATTGGAATTGGCAGAATATGCCAAGTCAGAAAGTTTACTGGAGGCATCCATCGGGATGGCAACCATTAATTCACTGGTCGATATCGATGAGTCAAAATGCATTGAAAAAAATGCCTTCGAGATCATCCTGGAAAAAGGTCAGGGGAAAAATGTGGCGATTGTGGGTCACTTTCCGTGGATTCCGAAATTGAAAGGAAAGAGCAAGAATCTCTGGGTTCTCGAACAGAGGCTCCGGCAGGGAGATTTACCTGCACAAGAAGCAGACAGAATTTTGCCCGAGTGTGATGTCGTAGGAATAACTGGAACATCCTTTATCAACCATACTCTTGAAGGACTTTTGAACCTGTGTAAAAGAGCTTTTATCATCCTGATTGGTCCCACTTCCCCCGTCTCCCCTGTTCTTTTTGATCATGGAATCGACGCCATATGTGGCTCAAAGATAATAGATCCTGATCAATTGATTCGCTCCATCAGCGAAGGCGCCACGTTTAAGGAAGTGATTGGAGTGAGACTTCTCACCTTAAGCAAGACATAAACTATTTGGGGATAGCGACCATGTTCATCCAGTGCGCCAGATGCAGCAAGGAAATAGAAAAGCAGCAATGCTATGAACACCAGGGGAAAGTATTTTGTGAAGACTGTTATATGGATATCTTATCACCTCCTAAAGCTTGTGACCCCTGGGCCGTTCATTCAGCCCAGACCTTCCTAAAAGGGAAGGATAAACTTTCTACGCTGACCCCCTTGCAACGGAATATCGTTAATTACATTAAGAAAAAGGGAGAGGCGACCCTGGAGGAATTGATCCAGAATCTTAATCTGACAGAGGAAGAGTTAAGACGAGAATTTGCGGTGCTGAGACACATGGAGGTTCTTGGAGCGACGAAAAAGGAAGGGAAAATTCTTTACATATTATTTTAGAAGAATTCTGAAGAAGTTTAGAAATGTGAAGCAGGGAAGAAGAGAGAAATAGCTTAGGGAGAGAATAAATCGTGATTGGCGCTAAGGTAAACGAAATTGTCGACAAGGTATTCGATGGTTCTTTCATAGCCAGGGAGGAAATTGGATCCCTTTTAAGAATTGATCCTCACTCCATGGAGGGCGGCTTTATCATGACTGCTGCCAATTCCATCACACGGACTACCTCAAAAGGTAAAGCAGAAGTGCACGCCCAAATTGGTCTGAATTTATCTCCCTGTCCGAATAACTGTTCATTTTGTGCCTTTGCAGCAAAGAATGGGGTCTTTAAAGACACTAAAGAACTTTCAATCGAAGAGATTGTTCAATCCGCCCTGAGCGCTGAAGCCGATGGTGCCAACGCCATATTTTTTATGACCACACATGATTATCCATTCCGGAAATACATCGAAATCTCAAAAGAGGTGAGGTCGAAACTTAAGCATGAGACCGTCATGATAGCGAATATAGGAGATTTTGGGTACGAAGAGGGCAGGCAAATGAAAGAAGCCGGTTATACTGGGATATACCATGCGGTCAGGATGGGTGAAGGAACAGATACCAAGATCGACCCGCAGGTTCGTTTGAATACCGTCCGGGCAGCTTCTGAGGCCGGACTGCGTGTTGGGACATGCGTTGAACCCATCGGCCCAGAACATTCCATTGACGAAATTGCAGAGAAACTTCTTATCGGAAGAAAAATGAAACCATGCTATAGCGGGGCAATGCGGCGAATCAGTATCCCAGGGTCTGATCTGGCAAAGTATGGAATGATCAGTGAGTATCGATTAGCCTTCCTTGTTGCTGTTGTTCGTTTGGCGATGGGTCGAGAGATCATAGGAAACTGTACGCATGAACCCAATTTACTAGGGCCTGTGGCAGGAGCAAATCTTTTTTGGGCTGAAGTGGGAACGAACCCTCGAGATACACACGTTGAGACCTCCAAAGGAAGAGGAATGGATGTGAAATCATGTATGGAAATGCTTAAAGAAGCAGATTTCGATATCCTCCAGGGTCCTTCAGCGATCTATAGAGAAAACAAACACGTACGATAGTTATGTTGTCTCAGGAATTGTCTATAAAAAAGCAAACAATCCGTGCGCTGCCCTTTATACGACAGGCTCCTATTATGCGCGCATGCTGAGAAAGGGATTTTGAAATAGGCCCCCTCACCCTTCCCCTCTCCCCACTGGGGAGAGGGAGGGGGTGAGGGGCAATTGTGAAAAGGAAGGATACCTAACATGGCTCAGATGGAGACAGAAATCTTGATCATCGGCGGAGGGGTCTTGGGAGCGGCTGTGGCCAGGGAGCTTTCCCGATATAAGGGGGATGTACTTTTGGTTGAGAAAGAAGTTGATTTTGGCTGGGGTAGCACCAAGACCAATATGTGTATCGTCTGTCAGGGGGGAGATACTCTGGAGTTTCGCCCAGAATATCACCGCAGCAAGCTCGTATGGGACAGCATCCCTCTAATGGAGCCCCTTTGTCAGGAACTCGATGTCCCCTTCAAGAAAGTTGGAGAACTCGCCCTCATTCGTAACAATGAGGAGCTGAGCAAATTTCAAAAGCTGAAGTCGAGAGCCGAAAAGCTCGGGCTCACAGGCCATCAGTTCATAGATCAGGATTCACTGAGACAGATGGAACCTAATATCACTCAGGAGGCCATTGGGGCCCTGTACGACCCTAACATTGCCATTGTGGATCCGGTCAGACTCACCATCGGCCTGATTGAAAGCGCTTCCCAAAACGGGGTTGAAGTCATGAGGGAGACAGAGGTTTTGAGAATCTCCCGACAGGCGAACCAGTTCCAGGTTGAGACGAACCGTGGCTCGGTGAAGTGTCGCTTCATCGTCAATGCTGCCGGGATCTCAGTTGATAAAATCGCCCGGCTCGTGAACTCGGATGATTTCGTTCTTTATCCGATCAGGGGATACGTGGGAATTCTCGATAAAAACTTGGGGGGCCTCATCAAACATGAAATCCATATGCGGCCGGATGCACCCGGTCAGATGAACATCCTGACGCCCAGCGTACACGGCAACCTCTTCTTCGGCACGACCATGCAGCCAGCCCTGAGGGGAGACTGTTCCGCCACAGCTAGGATTGCTGAAATCGGTCTTCAAAACGTCCGTAAAATCCTCCCCGACCTTTCTGAAAAGGAGATCATTCATTCCTTTGCCGGCTTTCTTATGTTCCGAAACTGGGAGATCGGCTGGCATGAATGCGTGGTGCAGGCTTCCCAGAAAGTGCCACGGTTCATAAGCATTTGTATTGGTTACCCCGGGGTGAGCGCTGCCCCTGCGGCCTCCCGAGAAGTGACAGAATTGCTTCGACGAGAGGGCTTGAGATTAGAGAAAAATGAAAGGTTCGTCTCTATCAGAAAGGCTCCACCGGTTTTCAACGAGCTTCCTGAAGAACAACAAAAAGAATTGGTCGCCAGGGACAGCCGCTACGGGCATGTGGTCTGCCGTTGCGAAACCGTCACTGAAGGAGAGATTGTCGAAGCCATTCGTCACGGGGCCACAACGCTGGATGGAATCAAATTCAGGACCAGAGCTGGAATGGGAAGATGCCAGGGAGGATTTTGCACACCCCGTGTCGTGAAAATATTGGCGAGAGAACTCGGGCTGTCAGAGGAAAAGATAACGAAGAAAGGTCGGGAGTCTCGTTTGCTCCTTTATAAATCAAAAGAGTTACTTGAGGCACAACTATGAAACTCTCAGATATTGATGTGGCGGTCATCGGTTCTGGCCCTGCAGGAATGGCGGCTGCGATCAGGGCCAGGGAAGAAGGAGCAGAGCATGTCCTCATCCTGGAACGCCAGGAGCAGCTGGGTGGGCTTTTGCATCAGTGCGTTCACAACGGCTTCGGCTTATTTTATTTCGAGCAAGACCTGACCGGCCCGGAATATAGTCACCGATTTGTGGAGAAGGTCAAAGATTTAGGCATTCAGGTGCTCCTGGAAACCATGGTCACGCAAATATCTTCTGACCGCCAGATCACCGCTGTGAACAATCGCGAAGGGGTTCTCCGCTTGAAGCCTAAATCGATCGTCCTTGCGATGGGTTGCCGTGAGCGCAGCCGGGGGCAATTGAATGTCCCCGGTACGCGGCCCGCAGGCATCTTTACCGCCGGAACAGCCCAACGATTCGTCAATGTCGAAGGATGGATCCCCGGAAAGAAGGTCGTCATCTTGGGCTCCGGGGATATAGGCATGATCATGGCTAGCCGTCTCACGCTTGAAGGTGTCGAGGTGAAAGCAGTGGTGGAGATCCTTCCCTATATCGGAGGCCTAACCAGAAATGAGGTCCAGTGTCTGCACGATTTTCATATCCCTCTACTTCTCGAGCATACGGTCACCGAGATTCATGGACCACAGCGTCTGGAAGCGGTCACCATGGCAAAGGTGAATAAAGATAAAAAACCCACCAACGGCACCGAGCGGAGGATCGAGTGTGATACGTTACTCCTGTCGGTCGGGTTGATCCCTGAGAACGAGCTTTCCAGAATGGCCGGAGTGGCGCTCGATCCATTGACAGGGGGCCCTGTAGTGGATCAATGGAGGGAAACGAATGTGTCGGGAATCTTTGCCGGCGGCAACGTGGTTCATGTTCATGATCTGGTGGATGACGTCTCCTGGGAGGCCGAAATAGCAGGGGCCTCGGCTGCCAGGTTTGCAAGAAAAGAAGAAATGGGAAAGGACAAGAAGATACTTAAGCCCGGCAGAAACATTCGTTACATTGTTCCACAGACCATCAGCGCTCAACACGACGTCACCCTCTATGCGAGGGTAAAGGATATAGAAGAGAATGTTACACTGAAGGTAGGGGATATCTTTTCGGAGTCCCTAAGGGTGGTAAAGCCTGGCGAGATGCTCAAGATCGATCTCTCCCGTAGCCAATTGCGGCAGCTGAAGGATGATGCGGTTGAACTATCCATTGAAAGTGTAAGAAGGAGGCAAAATGGCTGAGGAAAATATCGTTTGTATCGGTTGTCCTCTCGGTTGTAGGACCACCCTCAGGATCGACCGTCATGGAGACGTGGTGAAGATCACAGGTTATAAATGTAAAGAAGGACGGCAATACGTGTTGGAGGAATATCGCAATCCGGTCCGAATTCTCACCGCCACGATCCGTACCGAGAGGAGTCTTCGCCCCCTGCTTCCGGTAAGGACAAATCGACCTATTTTGAAATCAAAGTTGAAAGAGGCAACCCTCACCTTGGTTCGCGTAAAGGCGGAGCCTCCAATCAAGGTAGGTCAAGTCATTTTACCTAACTTATTGAACAGTGGTGTCGACGTAGTTGCCACGGACGATCTTTTCGAATAGGAGCGCCTAATATGAAAGAGTTGACTTTAGAGCTTGCCCTGAAGATGCTGGAGGCTGCTGAGAGATGGGCAAAGGATATTGCTGGCTTCTCATGCAGCATTGCCGTTGTAGACAAAGCGGGCGCGGTCCTGGCGGTTCACCGCATGGACGGAGCAGCCATGGCTACGACCGATATTGCGATTGAGAAAGCGTGGACTGCCGTTGCCTTTAAAATGCCCACCCTGATGGGGTCTCGCTGGCTCGACCCCCGCAATATGGGAAAACTCATGGGCGATCACGCCATGGGAATGATCGGGAGGGGAAAGGGACGGCTCTGCTTCATCCCTGGCGGTATTCCGGTTACCGACGAGGAAAATGAGGTCATCGGTGCCATAGGCTGCAGCGGTGTTCCCTCGGGCGTGGGAGATATTAGCGATACTTCCGTCAGCCAGGCCGGTGTCACGGCTCTTTATGAATAAAAGAGGACCACATTATGGAGATGAATCTAAAGCTTGCAAAAATCATCCTCAGCACTGCCATCTCAAAATCCAAGGAAATGGGCAGGTACTGCAGCATCGCTATTGTGGATGACCATGGCTGGTTGGTCGCCCTCCACCGCATGGATGGCGCGCCCATTCCCACTGCAGAAATCGCCCGAGACAAAGCCTGTACAGCCGCGACGTTCAGAAGACCCAGTGCTGAGGTTTCTCAATTTGGTGACCCCAAAGTTCCAGGATATGGATTTAATGTCCAAAATTGGAACGAACGCCTCACCACCATTCCCGGGGGCCTTCCGATCTGGAAGGACGGCCATGTTATCGGGGCCATAGGTGTTTGCGGCAAAACCCCAAGGGAGGATGTCCCCTTTTGCCAGAATGTTCTCAAAGAAATTTTCGGGGAAGAGAGAGTTTTGAAACCTAAAAAACGAATCGTTCGAAAAAAACATGGAAGAAAATAAGGATGTTTCAAAAAAGGGGGATACGCCGTCAAGAATCGCCCTCCTCTCAACCCTGCTCAATATATTGGTGGCAGGGACGAAGGGAATTCTCGCATGGCTTTCGGGTAGCTCTGCCCTTTTAGCAGACACCATCCATGGTTTTTCAGATACTTTTGCCAGCCTCCTGGTGCTTGTTGGGATCTGGTTATCTAAAAGAAAGTCCAAGGCATTTCCGTGGGGTCTTTACAAAGTTGAAAATTTTGTCGCCATGGTGAGTGCTGGTCTCATTTTTTTTGCGGGATATGAAATCGTCCACCATGTCTTTAAGGCAGAAAACACCTTAATCCTCGGTCATTTCTACTCCTCTCTCTTTGGTCTTTTAGCTATCATATTGGCGATTGCCATTTTTTCACGCTTTGAGGCAAAGAAGGCAAAAGACTTCAACTCTCCCAGTCTCATAGCGGACGCCTCCCACTGGTATTCGGATATCGCCTCGACGGCACTTGTTCTTCTCGCCCTTTTGGGATCAAGAGTTGGGTATCCTATCCTCGACCGTTTGGCCGCCCTTATCATGGTTGGAGTCATTGCGAAGGTCGGATGGGATATCCTGAAAGATTCGATGAAGACTTTGCTTGATGCATCGGTTGATCCAATCACGCTGGATCGTATCCGAAATGTTATTCGGCGCTTTTCACAAGTCAGGGAAATCAAATCCATTCAGGCAAGAAACTCCGGCAGATTTGTCTTTGTCCGGACAGAGCTTGTCTTTGGTATAAAGAAATTTTCTCAAGCCCATCAGCTCAGTGAGGAGATCGAAAAGGCTATTCTGAAAGCAATTCCTCAGGTGGATAAAGTGACCATCCACTACGAACCAGTAAAAAAGGACTACCTGATCTATGCTATTCCCACCGGAGAAGATAAGCGGACCCTTTCAGACCACTTTGGCGACGCCCCCTACTTTTTTCTTATGCAAGTGAATACGGAGGATAATACGATCCGCGAAGAAAAAATTCTTCTGAACTCTTACCTGAAAGAAGAAAAGGCGAAGGGAATCAAAGTGAGTGAATGGCTCCTCAAGAACGGAGTGGATACGGTTTACACAAGGAAGGTCTTCAATGGGAAGGGACCAGCCTATGTATTTTCAAGCGCAGACGTAGAGGTGATCGTGACCGAAGCAAAGACCGTTGAGGAGATTCGTCAACAATTACCAGGCGGGTGAAAACCGATGACACTGGATCAAGTCTACGAGAATAAAACGGCAAAGGTGATCGATATTTAGGGAGGTTCGGGGGTGAGGCTTGGGATTATTCCATGACGAGGAGATAGATGAGAGAAAAAGTTCCCCTTTTCGTTGCAAGAATTAAAGGCCTTCCGAGGATTTTTAGGGAAATCCTATATGGAATGACGGTCCATGAGATGGATCTCGAATTGAAAAAAGAAAGGGGGAATTTAGATCACCTTTTCATGTTGGTCGTCTTTGGGGACCTTGTCGGTTTGCCCCTGCTTCCGCCCTACTATTCAATGAGGCTTCTACCTTATATCATTTCGTCTCTTGAAACCTGGAAAAGGAGTGTATTGAGAGAGAAGGACCTAACCGATTTTGTATCAGTGGATATTTGATTTTAAGGAGAAAAGAAAGGATCAATAGTGAGAAAGATTAGAATAGAAGATGCCGTCGGCATGGTGCTCGGCCATGATGTCACTCAGATTATACCCGGAAAATATAAAGGTCCCCGTTTCAAGAGAGGTCATAAGATAAGAAAAGAAGATATCCCCGAATTCCTAAAAATTGGCAAGGAACATGTTTATGTGACGGAGTTAAAATCTGGTGCCATACATGAAGATGAAGCGGCGCTGCGATTAGGCAAAGCATTTTCAGGTGAAAATATTGACTTAACAGGGCCTTCGGAAGGGAAGGTAACGTTTCTATCAAAAATAAATGGAATATTAAAGATAAACCTAACATTGCTTCACCGTATTAACCTCTTAGAGAATATCATCCTTTCCACCCTTCACCGATACACTCCGTGTACTCCTGGGATGGCGGTTGGGGCGACTCGAATTATCCCTCTGACTGCACCAGCAAGAGAGATTGACAAAGTGGAAAACTGGTGTGAAAAATATGGGCCAGTCATCGAAATTCTTCCTTATCGGACGCTGAATGTCGGTGTGGTGGTAACGGGAAACGAATTCTTTCATGGAAGAACGGAGGATCGATTTGATGATAGGGTTGGTAAAAAAATTATTGACTTTGGCTCTCGTGTGTTGAAGAAAAGGATCGTCCCAGATGACATTTCTCAGATCTCTAACGCATTGTCTGAACTTAAAGACGAACCCGTTGAGCTCATACTTGTCACCGGAGGACTCTCCATCGATCCGGATGATGTGACTCGGGCGGGAATCAAGAAAGCTGGCACAAGGATCATATTTTATGGTACCCCAGT
>Ga0315282_10009062_pt1 | contig 15910 bp, 15 predicted proteins | sample YL17G07_20_MG_FD_203693 | JGI IMG/M metagenome (GOLD analysis project Ga0315282, IMG submission 203693) | Sediment microbial communities from Yellowstone Lake, YNP, Wyoming, USA - YL17G07_20 | ecosystem: Environmental > Aquatic > Freshwater > Lake > Sediment | place: USA: Wyoming | collected...
CGCAGCAGCAGGTCGTAGTTTTCGTGCACCGAGCCGGCCAGCGTGTTTTCAATGGGCAGCAGTCCGCAATCCACGTCGCGCCGCCGCAGCCGGCGAAAGGCCTCTTCAAAGCTGGCCGACGGCACCAGCTCAATCCTGTCGCCGAGCAGCCTGCGGGCCGCTTCCTCGCTGAAGGCCCCTCGCTCACCCTGAAACGTTACGCGCATCAGCCGCATCATAGCAGGTTGTAGCGCCGGCGTCCCGCCGGCAACCTTTGGCGTGGGGCGCCCAGTTCAGGTCGCCGCGGCGGCCCGGCGGGACGCCGGCGGTACAACGCTCTCACAGCAGAGGCAAACCGTTCCCCAATTTGCCCGGGCAAGGTAAACTGAAACATCGCGCCTGGAGCCGCGGAAGAAGCTGTGACGGAATCTTTTTGACTCCCGCGGGCCGGCCTGCTCATCCATGGAAGAGGCGCGGCGTGGGCAGGCCGGAACGGGCCGCAGGAGGCGGTTGCCAGGAGTGGGAGAGGCACATGAGCAAAGCGCCAGACAACATCGGCCTGCACCGCTACGCGGTGATTACCGCGATCTCCACCTTTTGCCTGATCATCGCCGGCGCGCTGGTTACCAGCAACGACGCCGGCCTGTCCGTTCCCGATTGGCCGCTCTCATACGGCAAGCTGATGCCCCCCATGGTGGGCGGGATCTTTTATGAGCACGGTCACCGGATGATTGCCGGCGGGGTCGGGTTGCTGACCATCGGCCTGGTCGCCTGGCTGTTCCGGAGCGAACCGCGGCGCTGGGTGCGCCACCTGGGGGTAGCCGCGCTGGCGGCGGTTGTGCTTCAGGGGTTCCTGGGCGGCATCACCGTGCTGCTGTACCTGCCGCCGGTGATCTCCATCGCGCACGCCAGCCTCGCCCAGTTCTTCTTCTGCTGCGCGGTGGGCCTGGCGATCGTTACTTCTCCAAAGTGGCGGCAGTCGGAAGGACAAGGTCTGGCGGAAAGCGCCCTGAGCGACCGCATCCCGCTGTTCCACCTGGCAGCCGGGGCCGCCGCCGCCGTCTACCTGCAACTGATCCTGGGCGCGGCCATTCGTCATCCGATTCTGGGCGTTCTGCCGCATGTGTTCTTTGCCGGTGTGGTGGCCAGCGTCGGGTTTGCAGCGGCCTTTCGCGCCCTGAAGCACCACGCCGACCGCGCCGAGTTGCGGCGGCCGGCTCTGGCGCTGGGCGTGCTTCTTTTCATCCAGATGATTCTTGGCACCGGGTCCTACCTGGCGAAGTATGCGCGCCAGGACGCGCAGCCGCTGCCGTTCACGATCGTGATTACGACGGCACACGTGGCCTGCGGCGCCCTGATCCTGGCCGCGGCGCTGTCGCTGGCGCTGTGGTCGCGGCGGCTGCTCGGCGCCCTGGGGCGCCCGGTGCCGGTTCTGTCCCCCGTTGCGGAAGGAAGCGCCAAGTGCTGACGAACGTGGCGCCGGGGCTCGCTTTTGGCATGCCCGAATCGGGCATGCCGGGCACGAGGCCCGGCGCTACATGTTCCGGTTGTGAATTTTGCGGGTGCCTCAGGTGTCAGGTCCAGGCACCTAGGGCTGAAAGCTGATAGCTGACAGCTACGTGGCCGGTTGCTTGATGAAGCCGGCCAGCACCGCGTCCTCATTGGGGATTTCCCGGATGCCAACCTCACCCAGCCCGACCACCAGGTGCGAAATCGACTGCCAGGCGAACAGCGTCATCCCGGCCAGCACAGCCGCCAGGACAATTCTCTTTGCCATCATGGCCCCCCTCTATTTGATTCGCCGATTCTAGCAGACGCCGCGGTAGCATGTAGGGGCGCCCGCAGGGGCCGCCCTTACATGCTTGGAGGAACCACCGAATGGACAGACGCGAATTCCTGAAAACCACCGCCGCCGGCGCCGTGTCGCTGGCGGCCGGCGCCGCGGAGGCGGCCGCGCGCCCCAACATCATCTTCATCCTGGCCGACGATCTCGGCTACGGCGATCTCGGCTGCTATGGCCAGCAGCGCATCAAGACCCCGAATCTCGACCGCCTGGCCGCCGAAGGCATTCGCTTCACCCAGGCCTACTCCGGGGCCACGGTGTGCGCGCCGTCCCGCTGCTGCCTGATGACCGGGAAACACGGCGGCCACGCCACGGTGCGCGGCAACAAACGGCCGGAGGTCGGGTTGCGCCCCGATGAGGCGACGCTTCCGGCACTGCTCAAGAAGGCCGGCTACAGGACCGCTCTGTCCGGCAAGTGGGGACTGGGCGGGCCCTCAACGCGCAGCATGCCGAACCAGAGAGGCTTCGACGAGTTCTTCGGCTACCTGGACCAGCTTCATGCCCACAACTCCTATCCCGAGCACCTCTGGCAGAACGAAGAGGAAGTGTTTCTGACCGAGAACTGGTTCAACCGCAGGAAGAAGTTCGCGCCCGACCTGTTCACCGAGAAAGCGCTGGAGTTCGTCAAGCGCCGCGAGAGCCGGCCGTTCTTCGTTTACCTGGCCTATACCGTGCCCCATGCCAACAACGAACTGGGAGCGTTACAGGGCAACGGCATCGAGGTGCCCAGCGACGAGCCCTACAGCAACGAAAACTGGCCGCAGGTGGAGCGGAACTTCGCGGCGCTGGTAACGCGCATGGACCGCGACATCGGCACGCTGCTGGCGGCGCTCGGCGACGGCGGCATCGATCGAAACACGCTGATCGTTTTCTCCAGCGACAACGGGCCGCACCGCGAGGGAGGCCACGATCCCGACTATTTCTCCAGCCGCGGTCCGCTGCGCGGCATCAAACGCGATCTGTATGAAGGCGGCATCCGCATGCCGTTCCTGACCCGCTGGACGGGGCGCATCCGCGGCGGGCAGGTTTCCGGCCAGGTGCTGGCCTTCTGGGACATCCTGCCGTCGCTGTGCGAGCTGGCCGGCGTCCCGCGGCCCGCCGCCCTCGACGGCATTTCGGTGCTGCCCGCATTGCTGGGTGAGCGGCGCGTCGAGCACCCGCCGCTGTGCTGGGAATTCCACGAGCGCGGGTTTTCCCAGGCGGTTCGATTCGGTGATTGGAAAGCGGTCCGCAACAACCCGCAGAAACCGATCGAGCTGTATGCCCTGGAAACCGACATCGGCGAGAAGAACGACGTGGCGGCCCAGAATGCGCCCGTGGTTCAGAAGGTGGCCGAGCTGATGAAATCGCTGCGCGTCGATTCGCCGGACTTCCCGGTGCGGGGAACGTAGCGCGATTAACCACAAAGGCACAAAGACACGAAGAACCGCGGACTTCAGCAGGGGATTCCTTCGTCGGTCCGGTGGAAGAGGCGGAAACCGCAGCGAGGGCAAGGCGGCACCGTCTCGCCTGCTCGCACGGCGATGATGTGGCCGCACTGGTCGCACTTGTAGTTGGCGTCCGCGGGCGCGCGCTGAAAGCTGGCGATGCGGTCCTCAGTCATCGGTTATTGCGGCTTCGGTTTTTCCGGCGGCTTCTCGGGAGCCGGCTGGCTCTGCTCGTGCGCTGAAAACTGTGAACCGGTAGACTTCGCCAGCTTCACCGTATGGGTGAACTCCTTCCCGCTGATCTGGAATTCCTCCCCGACGGTCTGAAAGCCGGAGGCGATCACCTGCAAACGCACCTTGCCCGGAGGCATTTCCGGCAGGTCGGCAACCCCCTTGCTGCTGGTCTTGGTATTCCACTCGGCGCGGACCTTCTTCACGTACATCTTTGATCCGCTGACAAAAGTCACGGTGACGGAGGCCTTGGGCACCGGCCGGTCTTTGGGGTCCAGGACGACGATCGACAGCTTGGTCATCTCCTTCTGGGCCAGGGCCGGCAGGCACGCCAGCAGCGCCGCCACCAACAGCAAAACCGAAAGCTTTCTGGCAGGCATGGCAGTGGTTCACATTGTACGCCAGAAAGCGCCCGGGAAGGAGGCCGGAGGCGCAAGGCAGTAGGAGGCAGCCGCCTCTACCATCTTGCCAAATGGCACGCCGCTGTTGATCCTGTAGTAACACCACCAGGAGGCGTGCCGTGGACATCGCAATCCGAAGCGCCCAGAACTGCTCCGAGGCTCTGGGCGGCGATGACTTGGACTTAGGCAGTTTCTCAAAAACAGACAACATCCTCAGCCTGCGTCTGGGGCTATGGCCCGGATCTCCTTCTGATCATTAGGAAAGGACCGCCGCACGCCTGTCTCTATGTTGGAACCTCGGATGCACTGACTCAAAGTGGAACGCAGGACCACTTTAGGGTGAGTCCGCGAGATGTCAATGGCGACGCTTTCCAGCACGGTTCTGTTGTTGTGTCTCGCAGTTGGCTCTGCAACAGATGCCAATTTCGGATTAAGGAGCCCTAATGGACGAAGCCGGTGAAACTTTTGCTTCCGTTCCATCTCTCAGGCCGGGAATGTGGGAACGGGTAGTGGCGAGAAGCGGGTCAGGGTGGGTTCCGGTCGGTGTCGGCATCGCTGTCGTCATTTTCACCCTCTGCCTCTGGCACACAGCGGTGCTGGCCACCAGCATGCACCTGCTGGCGGCCCTGCTGCTGGCCTCGTTGATCCATTTTGCCCAGCAGGCCCGCAAGCATGCCCGGCTGGTGGAGGCGGTCAACCACGAACTGGTGAATGAAATCGCCGAACGGCGCCGGGCCGAGGGAGCGTTGCAGGCCAGCGAAGACCGGTTCGCCGAACGGCGCCGGGCCGAGGCAGCGTTGCAGGCCGGCGAAGAGCGGTTCCGGGAATTGTTTGAGGAAGCGCCGGTCGCCTATCACGAAATCGACCGTGGCGGCATCTTGCGGCGAACGAACCGCGCCGAGTGTGAGCTGCTGGGCTACGCGCCCGAGGAGCTGCTGGGCCGGCCGGTATGGGATTTGGTCGTCCCTGAAACGCGCGAGGCCGTCCGTGCGGCCATTGCCGGCAAATTCGCGCGCCCCTACCAACCGGTTCCCTTCCAGCGCGAATGGAACCGGCGGGACGGCGGCCGTTTGACCGTGGAGATGCATGAACGCCTGATTCTCGATTCCCAGGGCAACGTGGCCGGAATCCGTTCCGCGCTGCTGGACGTTACCGAACGGCACCAGGCGGAGCAGGCATTGCACTGCCAAAAACTCGCATTGCAGGCCGCCAATGCGCAGCTCAACATGCGCAACAGGCTCCTCCATGTTCTTCTCGCCAGCAGCGACGAGGAAATGTACTCGAACTGCCTGGACATCATTCTTGATGTCTTGAAAAGCGACCTGGGCCTGTTCGGATATGTGGACGAGGAGGGTTCCCTGGTTTGCCCGTCTATGACGCGAGGGGTCTGGCAGCAGTGCCAGATCGCAAACAAGAAATTGAGTTTCCCGCGGCAAACGTGGGGTGGCCTGTGGGGACGGGTGCTGTCGGAGCAGAAAAGTTTCTACAAGAACGGACCTCACCAAGTGCCCGACGGTCACGTCAAGCTGTTGCGTTCGTTGGGGACACCCATCGTCCACCAGGGACGGCCGATCGGCTTGCTGCACGTGGCCAACAAAGAAACGGAGTACAACGAAGGGGATCGGGAGCTTCTGGAAAGCATCGCTTCCATTCTCGCGCCGGTCCTCAGCGCCAGGTTGCAGAGAGACAGAGAAGCGAGAGAGAGGGAAAAGGCGGAGGCGCAACTCGCGAGGGCCAGGGAGGTCGCCGAAGCCGCCAGCCGCGCCAAGAGCGAGTTCCTGGCCAACATGAGCCACGAGATTCGCACCCCCCTCAACGGCGTTATTGGAATGACCGAACTGGTGCTGGACACCAACCTGACCCGCGAGCAGCGCGAGTATCTGCGTCTGGCCAAGACCTCAGCTCATTCACTGCTGGCGCTGCTGAACGACATCTTGGATTTCTCCAAGATCGAAGCGGGCAAGCTGGAGCTGGAGCAAGTTGATTTCAGTTTGCGCGACGCGCTTGGGGAGACGGTGAAGACTTTGGCATTGCGAGCCCATCAGAAAGGCCTGGAACTGGCCTGCCATATCCCGCCGGAGGTGCCGGACAGGCTGGTGGGCGACCCGGCCAGACTGCGCCAAGTAGTGGTGAACCTGGTGGGGAACGCCGTCAAGTTCGCAGACCGGGGCGAGGTCGTCCTGCACGCCTCGGTGGAGGCGCAGACAACCGACAGCGTCCGGCTACACTTTGCGGTGACCGATTCCGGGATTGGCATCTCTCCTGAAAAACAGGCGACCATCTTCGAGGCCTTTTCCCAGGCGGACAGCTCAACCACGCGCAAGTACGGCGGCACGGGGCTGGGACTGGCGATTTCCGCCCGCCTGGTGGGGTTGATGGACGGCCGCATGTGGCTGGAGAGCGATGTAGGCCGCGGCAGCACGTTCCACTTCACTGTCGGCTTCGGCATGCCGGCGGCGCGGCCGACCGAGAGCGTCTCCGCCCTTGAGGACTTGCGCGGCCTCCCCGTGCTGGTGGTGGACGACAACTCGACAAATCGTCAGATCCTTAAAGAAATGCTGGCCAACTGGCAGATGAGTGCCACCCTGGCCGAGGGTGGACGCCAAGCCCTCGATTTGATCGAGAAGGCCAGGCTCGCCGGAGTCTCCTATCGGCTGATCCTGCTGGATTCCCACATGCCCGGGATGGATGGATTTACGCTGGTTGAGCACCTCCGGCGGAAGCCTGAACTGGGCGGGGCAATCATCATGATGCTGACCTCCGATAGTCAGCGGGGCGATGCCAAGCGCTGCCGGCAGTTAAACATCAGCAGGTACTTGACCAAGCCGATCACTCAATCGGAGCTGCTGGACGCCATCCTGAATGAGATCGGCAACCGGCGGTCGGCCGAGCCACCGATGGCCGCCGAGGCCCACCCCAACCATGGCGCAGACGCAGGACGGCCGGCCCGGCGCCTACGTATCCTCGTCGCCGAAGACAACGAAGTCAACCAAGCCTTGACGGTTCGGCTCCTCCAGAAGCGGGGACATGCGGCGGTTCTGGCCGCTAACGGGAAAGAGGCTCTGGCGGCCCTGGCGGCCTTTCCGGGCCAGTTCGATGCTGTTCTCATGGACTTGCAAATGCCGGAAATGGACGGACTTGCGGCCACGGTCGAGATTCGCCGCCGCGAGCAGGGAACCGGCCTGCATGTCCCCATCATCGCCATGACGGCCAACGCCCTGAAGGGCGACCGGGAGCGCTGTCTATCGGCCGGAATGGATGGGTACGTCTCCAAGCCCATCCGGAGGGCAGAGCTGTTCGAGGCCATCGAAGGGGTGCGGCCGCCGGCCGGCCGTTCCGAGAGTACGGACGTCGTGCCCGAACCGGCCGACCCTGTCGTGGACAAGCCGGCGGTTCTGGCGTCGTTCGATGGCGACCAGGAGCTGATGGAGGAAAGCGCTCAGATCCTGCTCAACAGCCTCCCGCAGCGCCTGGGCGCCATCCGGGCAGCGGTGAGCGAAGGCGACCCGGCCACCTTGCAGGCTGCCGCCCATTCCTTCAAAGGCGCGGTCGGCTATTTCTGCCCGCCCGCGCAAAAGACGGCCCAGGAACTGGAAACCATGGGACGCCAGCGCTCGCTGGACAAGGCCGCAGAGATTTACGAGAGGCTGGAGCGGCAAATCGCGCTCCTGCAGCCCGCTCTCGCCGAACTGGTCACCGGGGTCGGCTCGCAACCTGAGGCGCCGCGGCCGTTCGGAGGAGGATAACCATGAACATGACTACTGTGGAACCGCGCTTGGTGAAAACGCCACATCTCGTCGGCGCGATGCCGCGTGCCAGACGGCAGGCCGGCCCGCACTGGCACGACCGTACGATTCTCCGCATAGTCCGGGAGGCAAGCCTGCTTCCTGAACAACGGATCGCCGCCGCTATCCAGAGCGCGAAGTTGGAGTCCAAGCCGGTGGCGGAGGTCTTGTTGGCGGCAACGGGAATCACGGAGGAACGTTTGACTCGGGCGCTGGCGAAAATCTTACAACTGCCGTTCGTCGGCTTGGCGGCCATGACGCTTGACTCGGAAGCGATTGGTTCGGTGCCCGAAGAGTTGTGCCGAAAACACACCTGCCTGCCGGTGCGGAAGGATGCCGGGGCCGGAGCCGGGCCCCAAACACAGCGCCCGACGATGCTGGTAGCCATGGCCGATCCCACGGATCTGGACGCCGTGCAGGACATGGAATTTGCCAGCGGCTGTTCCATCAGGCCGATCCTTGCCACGCCCACTGAGATTCGGGACGCCCTGGACCGGCATTGCTCACCCGAGAAGTGGCTGCGCAAGTTCCTTGCCAACGTCAGCGAAAGCGAAGGCGTGAAGCTGTTGACGGCCGAAGCTGGCGAGGAACAGGCGGAGCCCAGCCCCGCGCAGAGCAAGGCGCCGGCGGTGAAAATGGTCAACCTGATCATTCAACACGCCATCCAGGAGGGTGCCAGCGACATCCATGTCGAACCTAACGTGAACGACATGCTGGTCCGCACGCGCCACGAAGGAATGTTACGCGAGTTCCTCAGGGTGCCTAAATGGCTGCACGAGCCCCTGGTATCTCGCCTCAAGATTCTCGCCCACCTGGACATAGCCGAACGGCGCCGTCCCCAGGACGGTCGCATCCGGGTGTCTTTCGAGGACCGCGAAATCGATTTGCGGGTGGCGACCCTGCCCACCTATTTCGGCGAAAAAGTGGTTCTGCGGATTTTGGACGGTTCGCGCCAGCTTCCCTCTCTGGAGGCGATGTGTGCCGAACCGGCCCACGTGGAAATCATCCGCAATGCCGCCAGCCAGCCTCAGGGCATGATTCTGGTCACCGGCCCCACGGGGAGCGGCAAGACCACCACTCTGTACGCTATCCTCAATGAGCGCCGGGATCCGGCCGTAAACATCGTGACCGTCGAAGACCCCATCGAGCTTCAGTTGCCGGGCGTCAACCAAGTGCAAGTCAACCAGAAGGCGGGGGTGACGTTTGCCACGTGTCTGCGCTCCATCCTGCGTCAAGACCCCAACATCATCCTCATCGGCGAGATTCGGGATTTGGAAACGGGTGAGATCGCCTTCCACGCGGCGGCCACGGGGCACCTGGTCATGTCCACGCTGCACACCAACAGCACACTCGCCACCGTCTCCCGGCTGTTCGATCTTGGACTCGATCCCTATATCGTCTCGTCTTATGTCAACCTGATTGTCGCGCAGCGACTGATCCGCCGGATCTGCGACCAGTGCCGCGAGGAATACACCCCTCCGGCCGACGTTCGGGCCCGGTTGCGCTTGCAGGATGCCAGTTTCCGGTTCTTTCACGGCTGCGGCTGTGCCGCATGCGGGCAAACCGGCTACAGCGGCCGCATCGCCGTCCAGGAACTCCTGCGCATGACTCCTCAGCTCCAGGAACTGATCAACCGCAAGGCCTCGGAGGCAGAACTGCGAAGGGTAGCCATTGCCACCGGTACGCAATTCCTGCTGGACCAAGCCCTGGAAAAGGTGAAGCAGGGCGTCACCACGGTGGAAGAAGTGCTGCGCGTGATCCAGTTGAATGAGGAGCAGCAGGTACTTGCCTGCCCGCAGTGCGGGACCTGCGTCGGGGCGGACTTCACGTTCTGTCCCAATTGCCTGTTCGCCGTGCGGACCATGTGCCAGTCGTGCGGCCAGGAGCTGAAGCCCGAGTGGCACGCTTGCCCTTACTGCCAAACGCCGGCCGGCGAATCCGCGCCGGCGCCGGCGTGCACGCCGCCCGCGGCTGCGCCGGGAGCCAACGAGCCTCTCGCCCCCGGCCAAGCCGGCCGGTTACCCCCGCCGCCCTGCCAAAGCGCCCCGGTAAAGCGGCCGCGCATTCTGGTTGTCGACGACGATGAGCTAAGCCGCTTCGTGGAGGTGAAGGCTCTCAGAGGCCTTCCCAATGCCGATATCTTCGAAGCCGACAGCGGCCCGGAAGCACTGGAGTTGGTCGACAGCCTTCGGCCCGACCTTCTGATTCTTGATGTGATGATGCCGGGTATGAGCGGGTTTGAGGTGTGCCAGAAGCTGCGCAGCAATCTGCCGACCGCCTTCATTCCAATCCTCATGCTCACGGGGACAGTCGATGAAGGCAGCCGCACCAAAGGCTTTCTGGCCGGGACCGACGACTACATGGGCAAACCCTTCTCTGTTCCTGAGCTTCACGCCCGGGTTTCACGGCTCCTGCGCCGCACCTACGGCATATAGGAACGTGCCCGAGTAAGCACCCCCGGCGGCCTTGTCCATAACGCGCACTGCCCGACCGACAGCAAGCGGAAGCATCCGTGTTCGATGGTGCGGGCAAGAGCCTACAGCCGTTTATCCGTGTTCATCCGTGTGCATCCGTGGTTAATTAGAAAGCTATGGGATTCGCTACTGACGCCATTCACATCGGGCAGGAGCCGGATCCGGCCACCGGGGCCATTGTGACGCCCATCTACCAGACGTCCACGTTCGTACAGGAAGGGTTGGGCCGGCACAAGGGGTACGAATACGCGCGCTCGCGCAATCCGACGCGCGATGCGCTGGAGCGCAACCTGGCGGCGCTGGAGGGCGGCGCGGGGGCCCTGGCGTTCGCCTCCGGCATGGCCGCCATCAACGCCGTGCTCAGCGTTTTCAGCCGCGGCGACCACGTGGTGTGCACGCGGGGCGCTTACGGCGGCACGCTCCGCCTGTTCAACTCCCTGCTCACCCGGTTTGGGCTGGAGTTCACCTACGCCGACACCGGCTGCCTGACAGAGGCGGAGAAGGCGCTGCGGCCCGAGACGCGGCTGCTTTACGTGGAAACGCCCACCAATCCGCTGATGGCCCTCACCGACCTGCGCGCCGCCGCGGACCTGGCCCGCTCGCGCGGCCTGTTGCTGGCGGTGGACAACACCTTCATGAGCCCTTACTTCCAGCGCCCGCTGGCGCTCGGCGCTGACATCGTCATCCACTCCACTACCAAGTATCTCAACGGGCACAGCGACGGGATCGGCGGCGCCGTCGTGGTGGCGGCCGGCCGGGAAGATCTGCTGCGGCGCTTGAAGTTCATCCAGAACGCCGCCGGGGCGATTCTCGGGCCGATGGATAGCTGGCTGGTGCTGCGCGGCGTCAAGACCCTGGCGGTCCGCATGCGCCAGCACAACGAGAACGCCATGGCCGTGGCCGCATGGTTGAGCAGCAATGCCCACCTCGCCCGCGTCTATTACCCCGGCCTCCCCAGTCATCCGCAGCACGAGCTGGCCCGGCGGCAGATGAGCGGATTCGGCGGGATGATCGCCTTTGAATTGCACTCCTTCGAGGCAGTTGGCGCGATGCTCGGGCGCCTGCGCCTTTGCTCCCTCGGCGAGAGCCTGGGCGGAGTGGAAACGCTGCTGTCCCATCCGGCCACCATGAGCCACGTCTCGCTGACGCCCGAAGAGCGCGCCGCACTCGGCATCAGCGACCGGCTGCTGCGAATCTCGGTGGGCATCGAGGACGTGGAGGATATAATCAAGGACTTGGAGCAGGCGCTTGAGTAGCTGTCAGCCGTCAGCTATCAGCTCTCAGCCCAAGCTGATGGCTGATAGCTGACAACTGATAGCTTCTCTAATGCCGGAGCGAGTCGGAGAGCCAGGCCAGGTAGTTCTCAGCGCCCTGTTCGATGGGCACGGCGATGATCTCGGGAACCTGGTAGCTGTGCAGCCGTTGCACTTCGGCGCGCACCTGCTCGAACAGAGCGCGGCTGGTTTTCACCAGCAGCAGGCACTCGGCGCTGTCTTCGACCTTTCCTTCCCAGCGGTAGATGGAGCGAACCTGGGGGACGATGTTGACGCAGGCGGCCAGGCGGTTCTCCACCAGCGCCCGGGCGATTACTTCGGCTTCGGCCACGTTGGCGCTGGTCACAAAGACGATTAACTTATCACTCACGGCGAAATCGTACCATGAGCGAAATCAAGTTCGGCACTTCCGGATGGCGGGCGATCATCGCCGACGACTTCACCTTGGCCAACGTGCGCCGGGCGGTGGAGGGCATCTGCCGCTACGTCGTCGCCCATCACGGCGAGGGCGTTCCGTCGCTGGTCATGGGGCGCGACCCGCGATTTCTGGGCGAGACAGCCGTGCAGCTCGCGGCCCAGGTGGCATCCTCGTTCGGTATTCACTGCCTGGTGTCGGAGGAAGCGGCGCCGACGCCGGCCATTTCCGTCGAGATCCGGCGGCGCCACACCGACGGCGGCATCAATTTCACCGCCTCGCACAACCCCGCCGAATGGAACGGGATAAAGTACTCGACTCCCGATGGCGCGCCGGCCCTGCCCGAGGTGACGCACGAGATCGAGCGCTTGATTCGGGAAAGTGGTGACAGGCCTCCCGGCCTGCCCGGCCAGCCGGGCAAGATTGAATCCATCGACCTGCATCCGCCCTACCTCGCCGACATCCGCGCCAAAGTAGACCTGGATGTCATTCGCAAGGCCGGGCTGAAACTCGCCATCGATCCCTTCTATGGGGCCGCCCGCGGCTATACCGACCGCCTGCTGCGCGAGGCGGGCGTTTCCGTGGTTGTCATCCACGACCGCCGCGACGTGCTGTTCGGCGGCTACCCGCCGGAGCCCTCCGACGAGCGGCTGGGCGACCTGAAGAAGGCCATGGCCGAGAGCGGCGCCGACCTGGGCCTCTCGACTGACGGCGACGGCGACCGCTTCGGCATCCTCGACCGCGGCGGCCGCTTCATGCAGCCCAACTACATCGTCGGACTGCTGTTCGATTACCTGGCGGAAACCCGCGGTTGGAAGGCGGGCGCGGGCAAGAGCGTGGCCACCACCAACCTGGTGAACGCGCTGGCCGAGCACCGCGGCGTGCCACTTTATGAAACACCCGTGGGCTTTAAATACATCGGAGAACTGATCAAAGCGGATAAGATCGTTCTTGGCGGCGAAGAAAGCGCCGGACTGTCGATTTACGGCCACGTGCCCGAAAAGGACGGCATCCTGGCCTGCCTGCTGGCGGCCGAGATGGTGGCGCGGCGCGGCGCGCCGCTGGCGGCGCAGCTCGAAGAGCTGTTCCGCAAAGTGGGCGGCTTCTATCCGGAGCGCGTCAACGTACGCTTGAGCACGGAGCAGAAGGCGCGCTTCGACGCCCGCTTGAGGCAGGAAGAGCCGAGCCAGTTCGCCGGACGCCGGGTGAAGCAGGCGGTGCGGACCGACGGCTTGAAGCTGATCTTGGACGACGGCTCCTGGGTGCTGTTCCGGGCCTCGGGAACCGAGCCGGTCGTCCGCCTGTATGCTGAGGCGCGGGCCGCCGCGGAAGTGGCGCCGCTGCTCGAGGAGAGCAAAAAATTCGTATTCGGCTGATTTTGCGAGAAGGGACGGCGCCGCCCGGCATTTCCGCCCGCGGGGTGGATCCGGCCGCCCTCCGGCGCCGTCGCTGGCTGGTGGCCCTGGGCTGCCTGCTGTTCCTGCTGTTCTGTCTCCACCAGATTCTTGGTGATAACGGCTATCTGGCGTTGCGGGCGCGGCAGCGCGAGGTCCGCCAACTGGAGAATGAAGTGCGCCGGTTGGCCGAAGAGAATCAGCGGCTGGACCGCGAAGTCAATCGGCTGCGCAACGACCCGCGCGCCATCGAGCGGGTGGCGCGCGAAGAAATGAAACTGGTGCGTCCCGGCGAGGTCATTTACACCCTGCCCGCTCCGCCCCCACCTCCGGCCGCGGCCCAGGCCCGCAAGAAGTAGCCCCCCGGCCGCATCCATCAGAGCCAATCCGCAGATTCCACTGCGCGGCTGAGGCTGAAGCCAAGCATGATCCGCGGATTCACGCGGATTTTCGCGGATTTGCAGGCCCAGCCCGGTGACGGTGGCTGGAATTGCAGATCGGCGAGAATCCGCGTAACCCCGGCGGGATTACGCGGACTGACCCGAGCCGATCTCGTAAATGCCCTCCGAGAACGGGAATGCCCGCAAGGAGGGCCGTCCATGACCGCGTCGTCGGACGACGCAACTGGAGTGTTGGCCGCTGCTGGTTTGGCGGCTAGAATGGTCTATGGGGCGCGTAGCGAGCCGCTGCCCGGCGGCGGCCAAGAGCGGGCCGCCGGTCGTTAAGCTCGGCGAATAACCCAAACTGTGGGACCGATTGATGCGTGTTGAGTGGGATCCCCGAAAGGCCCGTGAAAACCTCCGAAAACACGGTGTCTCGTTCGAGGAAGCTTCGAGCGTGTTTTTCGATTCTCTCTCGGCGACCGGTGACGACCCAGATCATTCGGCCGATGAAAGGCATTTTGTTACCTTTGGCGTGTCTTCGCTTGGGAGAGTTCTCGTGGTGGCACATGCCGAAAGAGGGGATGCCATCCGCATCATAAGCGCACGCCGGACCACCCGGGCAGAAAGGAACCTCTATGAAGAAGGCTAGAAGACGTGCTGTGGACGAACTGCGCTCTGAGTACAAAAGGTCCGATTTCGGCGTGTTGGTCCGCGGAAAGTACGTCGAGCGACTGCGCGAGAAGTCGAACGTGGTTGTGCTCGATCCACGAGTCGCGGAACTCTTTCCGAACGCCGCGTCCGTGAACTCCGCTCTTCTATCGCTGGCGGAGGTTGCCAGGCGATCGGCGCGCCAGCCACGGTCGCGTGCTCGCCGGCCTGGGGCCCTGGCCTGACCAGGGCATGCATCCTACGGCCACTGTCGGGTCCATGAGCGGCCGCGGGTGAGCTTGATGGCGTTAGCCCTCCGAAGGCAGCACGGCCTGTTGACAGCCAAGGGACATTAGAGATATTGTTAAACGTACCTCTGGAGGTTACCTTTGTGGCCAGGGTGCCTGATATCATTCCCATCACCGACCTGCGGCAGGATGCCGCCGCAGCCCTGAAGCACGTCCAGTCATCGAAGCAGCCCGTCGTGATCACGCAGCGAGGCAGGGCAGCGGCGGTTCTTCTGAGCCTGGAAGCCTACCAGCGCAGCGAACACGAGCTGCAGCTTCTGCGTCTCATCGCCCGGGGTGAACAAGAAATCGCAGCCGGCAGGGGATTCGACCTGGATTCGGTGCTTGCCGAAGCAGACGCTCTTCTCGCCGGTGGACCGAAGTGAAGCTCCGCTTTACACCCACCGGGCGCATCCAGTTTCTGACGGCGCTGTCCTATATTCAGCGCGACAATCCGCAGGCGGCCGTCAAGTTCCGGAAGCGAGCCGAGCATGCACTCCGACGCCTGACGCGGTATCCAGAGTCGGGTCGGCTCATTCCGGAATTCCCGGATCTTCCCTTTCGCGAGGTGATTGTTGCGCCCTATCGTTTCTTCTACCGTCGTGAGGGTAGAAACATCTGGGTGGCCGCATGTTGGCATGGAGCGCAGTTGCCGGCGGAACCGCTGCGGGGAACGGACGTCTAACAAACCGCTCAACCCGAGGGTCGCCTTCAGCGCCCACAGGTCAGCGCCGTGGCGTTAGCCCCCTGGAGGACTGGGGCCACCAAAAACGAAAGGCGCCAGGGAGTGATTCCCTGGCGCCTGTGGTGTCCAAGCGGGAACCGCGATCAGGCCGTGGCGCTGGCCGTGGGGCCCCGCTGTGCGATCGGAACTACCTGGCGCTTGTGTCCGCCGGTGTAGATCTGGCGCGGACGGGCGATCTTCTGCTCCTTGTCGGTGAGCAATTCCTGCCATTGCGACAGCCAGCCCGCCATCCGCGGGATGGCGAACAGCACGGTGAACATGTCGGGGGTGAAGCCCATGGCCTGGTAGATGATCCCGGAGTAGAAATCGACGTTGGGATACAGCTTGCGCTTGATGAAGTATTCGTCGGACAGCGCGATCTTCTCCAGCTCGATGGCCATATCGAGCTTGGGGTTGCGCCCGGTGACCTTGAACACTTCCTCGGCGGCCTGCTTGATGATGCGGGCGCGCGGGTCGTAGTTCTTGTAGACGCGGTGGCCGAAGCCCATCAGCTTGCTGCCCTTGCCGGTCTTCACCTGCTCGACGAAGGCCGGGATGTTCTCCTTGGTGCCGATCTCATCGAGCATCTTGAGGACTTCCTCGTTGGCGCCGCCGTGCAGCGGGCCGGAGAGCGCCGCAGCCGCC
>Ga0315282_10009063_pt1 | contig 15910 bp, 16 predicted proteins | sample YL17G07_20_MG_FD_203693 | JGI IMG/M metagenome (GOLD analysis project Ga0315282, IMG submission 203693) | Sediment microbial communities from Yellowstone Lake, YNP, Wyoming, USA - YL17G07_20 | ecosystem: Environmental > Aquatic > Freshwater > Lake > Sediment | place: USA: Wyoming | collected...
GGTCATGGTTGATGACCTCCTTGGCGAGTTCGAGGTAGCTTTCCGCCCCGCGGCATTGCGGGTCGTAAAGGAAAATCGGCTTGCCGTAACTGGGCGCTTCGGCAAGTCGGACATTGCGAGGAATGACGGTCGAGAAGACCTGGTCGCCGAAGAAGTCGCGCAGGTCGTCGCGCACTTGGTGCGAGAGGTTCGTCCGTTCGTCGAACATGGTGAGCAGAATGCCCTCCAAGGCAAGCCTGGGATTCAGCGTGCGCCGGATCCGAATGAGCGTGTCGAGCAGCTCGGAGACGCCCTCCAGGGCAAAATACTCGCACTGAACAGGGACGATTACCGAGTCAGCGGCGACGAGGGCGTTCAGTGTGAGCAGGTCGAGCGCGGGCGGGCAATCGAGGATGGTGAAGTTGAACTTGTCGCGCAAGTTTTCCAGCTTGCGGCGCAGGAGCTGCTCGCGCTCTGGCATCTCGACGAGTTCGACCGTGGCCCCCACAAGGTTTTTCTCCGAGGGTATCAGGTGTAGCCCCTCGACTGGGCAATCGAGGATCATGCTGTCGAGCGGAACGTCCATCATGAGGGCGTGGTAGAGAGTTCGGCGCGCGGGATCCTTGGCGAAGCCCAGACCGCCTGTTGTGTTGGCCTGGGGGTCACAGTCCACGACAAGAGTCCACATATCCTGCTGGGCAAGCGCCGAGCTGAGATTGATGGCGGTGGTGGTTTTACCAACCCCTCCCTTTTGGTTTGCTACCGCGATGACTCGTCCCAATTTGATTCAACCAATTGAAATTATGGAGAATCTAACAGATAAGGCGACCCTTGACAACGGAAAAGGCTTTTGAGGTTTCACGTGAAACACACACCACGGCAAAGGAATGAGGTCGGGATAATAGGCGATGAAACTTCGGGCCACACTTCTTGCATCGTAGCCTCAGGATTCCTCAGGTCCTTTCCTCCCCACTAGAATCTGCCGCTCCCGGCCAAGCGGTAGGTCGATGGGTGGTTGCCAAGTCAAGCCGAGGCTCTGCTGAGCCAACGCCGCTGCCTGTCGCTGACTGAGCCAGAGGCACAGGCGACCACCAGGGGCCAAGCATTTCGCCGAATCCCTTGCCAGAGCCTCAAGCTTTCCCACGGCCCGCGCCGTCACGAGATTAAAGGGCGTTGCCGGAGGCAGCCGAAGATAACCCTCCAGCCTCTCCCCGCGGACCTCGACTCGATCAAATCCACACTCCCTGGCCACCTCCTTCAGGAAGGCGCGCCTCTTCGCCACCGGCTCAAGAAGGGTGACCGCGAGCTCTGGCTCCGCAACCTTAAGCGCCAAGCCCGGGAATCCGGCGCCGCTGCCAACATCGAGCAACCTCCCGCCGAGGGGTACCCACTTGGCGAGGTAGAGGCTTTCGCCGAAATGGCGGGTGACGCACTCCTCGGGCCGTCGGATGGCCGTGAGGTTTATTTTCCGATTCCAGCGCAGCAAGAGCTCGAGGTAAGTGAGCAGGGCCCTAGATTGCTGCGCGGCAAGAGAGATTCCAAAAGGGGAAAGGAGCTGGCCGAGGCGGGTCTCATCGAGCACAGGGGCATTCTAGGCGCGGCGTCAAGCCCTCGCAAGGGGGCGACGTAAGGCACGCAGAGCCAGGGGGGGGATAGGGAAGCTGCCCGAGTTTCGCCGCGCCGAAATGTTTCACGTGCAACACGTTGCCCTAACAGGTTGAAAATAAATAAGTTAGCAAAAACGTGGCGCGGCCATACAAATTCGGAACTGCTCCCCCGGAGGCCGCAAAACCGCCATACTTGCCGTGGAGGGTTCCAGACGATGTCTAGCCTAGATACATGGGCAACCCATGACGCGTGCCATCTCGCCGTCGCCTCCTCATCCCCCGGCCGGGGTGAGACCGAGGCCGTATCCGTCCGTTGTGTACCCGGCGACGCGCGGCACTTGCCGCACCGGCGGCCGGACGTGTTACGATCAGTCTTCGCTTCGGGGTTTCAGCCCAGGAATACACAGAGTCTCGCGGCTCGTCGCGTTATGCGGAGCGGCGGCGGGCCAATCCGCGCCCGCCCGACCTTCACGAGGCAGGGTGACGCGGTGAGACGAGGGCGCGAGCGCCGAAGCGCCGGCTCGTCGAGGCAAGACAATTGACCGAACCCTGTGAATCCCTCGCGGTGGTGCTTTTCCAATTGGGCGGGCCGGACTCGCTTGAGGCGGTCGAGCCCTTTCTCTACAACTTGTTTTCCGACCCCGACATCATTGACTTCCCGTTCGCGCGCTTGGCGCGGCCGACGCTGGCGCGGCTGATCTCGACGCGGCGTGCGCGGCACGTCCAGAAGCACTGTGCGTCGATTGGCGGCAAGTCTCCGATCCGCGAGCTGACTGCGCGGCAGGCCGCGGCGCTCGAACGGGAGCTGCGCGAGTCCCACGCTCTCGCCGCGCGCGTCTTCGTCGCCATGCGTTACTGGCATCCGCTCACCGAAGAGGCAGTCGAGCGGATCGTGCGCGGCGATTTCCGCGAGCTGGTCCTGCTGCCGCTCTATCCGCAATACTCCAGGACCACGACGGGCAGCAGCCTCAACGAGTGGAACCGGCAGTACCACGCGCGCGCCCGTCAGCCGCTTGCCACGCGGCTCGTGCGCGAGTTCTACAATCACCCGGGCTACCTCGACGCTTTGGTCGAGAAGGTCAACGAAGGGCTGGCGCGGTTCGCGGTAACAGCGCGAGACACTTCTTCAGGGGCAGAGGCCGGGCAGGCTGTAGCGGCGGTGTCCGACCGCCGTAGGGACGTTCCGGTGGAACGTCTCGGGAGACGGCCCGCCGGGCCGTCTCTACATGAGGATGTCCATCTCGTTTTCAGCGCGCACGGTGTCCCGGTGCGCGTGATTGAGGCGGGCGATCCGTATCAGGCCCAGATCGAGGCGACGGTGCGCCTAGTGGTGGCGCGCGGGGGCTGGCGGAATCCGCACGTGCTCTGCTGGCAGAGCCGCGTCTCGCCGGGGAAGTGGCTCGAACCTTCGCTCGGCGCGACCCTGCGCAACCTCGCCGCGCGCGGCCCTGCACCAGACAGCGCTGGGCCCGGCGCTCGCCGCGTCCTGGTGATTCCCATTTCCTTCGTCACCGACCACGTCGAAACGCTCGACGAAGTCAATATTGAAGCCCGCGCCCTCGCCGCCCGCCTCGGCATCGCGCAATTCGAACTCATGCCCGCCTTGAACGATTCCCCCACCTTCATCCGCGCGCTGGCCGACCTCGTGCTCGCGCGAGTTGACGTAAAGACGGCGGCCCTACGATAACCAACCCGTCCTAGGCCCCCAAGTCGGAACAAGGTACCCACAGCAATCCCGAAAAAAGGACTTGACGTGGCCCCAGAATCCATGTAATATGTTCCCAGCCTGGGAACATCGACTGTGTTCCCGTAGTGGGAGCATCTATTCGGTCGTGAGGTGGCGTTTGAAGGTGGTCGGCAGAAAAGCGCTAATCGATTTCGCCGACCGCCATGCGGAGCTTCGGCCGAAAATTCAGGCATGGTTCTGGGAAGTAGAAGAGGCGAAATGGAACGGACCGCAAGATATCAAGATACGCTATCCCAGCGCCAGCTTCTTATCCGGCAACCGAGTCGTGTTCAACCTGAAAGGCAGGAAGTGCCGATTATTGGCAACAGTCAGCTACGAGCAGCAGACCGTTTACGTCGTCAAGCTCGGCACACACGCGGAATACTCGACATGGGACCTATGAGGGGGAGAGATGGCGAAGGTCATCAAATCTGACGCCGACTACGAAGCCGCCTTGGCGGAAATCGACAGCCTGCTTGCCAATGAGATCGCAGCAGGTACGCCTGAGGCAGAGAAACTGGAGTTACTGACTCTTCTCGTGCGCGAGTACGAATCAAGTTATTTCCCTATCGGCCTGCCCGACCCCATCGAAGCAATTAAGTTTCGCATGGAGCAGCAGAATCTCTCTCAGCGTGATCTCGTGCCGTTCATTGGAAGTCGAAGCAAGGTATCTGAAGTGTTGTCGGGTCGGCGACCGCTCACGCTTTCGATGATCCGGGCGCTTCACTCCGGTTTGGGAATTCCTGCGAAGGTTTTGCTCCAAGAAAGGGAGCCCGCAGATCTCGACGAGAGCCCAATCCATTGGGACAGGTTTCCCCTGCGGGAGATGGTAACGCGAGGCTGGATTGAAGAGAAGGTCGAGGACTACCGCTCGCAAGCTGAGGACGTGCTTCGCCGCTTTTTCAGCGAGTTGGGTCCTATCCAAACAGCGGTTGCGCTCTATCGCCAGAGTCAACATGTCCGATCGGCACGGGACCTGGACCGCTACGCGTTAACGGCGTGGACAGCACGGGCGATGATCTTGGCGCGAAGGAACGCTCCCAAGGCAGAGTTAAAGGAAGGAAGTGTGGATTTGGGTTTCATGCGGGAACTAGCCCGACTGAGTTTCCTTGACGAGGGTCCCCTTTTGGCACAGGAGTTCTTGGCAAAACACGGAATTGCGTTTGTCGTTTTGCCTCACTTGCCTCGCACCTACCTCGATGGCGCCGCAATTTTGGTGAAAGGGCAGACACCTGTAGTCGCTGTCACGTTGCGGTATGACCGGCTTGATAACTTCTGGTTCTGCCTGATGCATGAGCTCGCGCATGTCGCGCTCCACGCGGGCCAAGATACAGCGCAGTTCTTTGATGACCTTGACGTAGGGAGCCAGGGGGATCCAAAGGAGAAGGAGGCTGACGAGCTGGCCGGTGAGGCACTCATCCCTGAGCAGCAGTGGATGAGAAGTGCAGCCAGCCGTCTGCGATCACCTGAGGCAGTCCGAGAACTAGCCAACCAACTGGGCATTCATCCCGCAATCGTCGCTGGACGTTTTCGCCACGAATACAAATCTTACCGGGTTTTAAACCAGTTCGTTGGTCATGGGCAGGTCCGCCGTCTGTTCAGGGACGTGAGGTGGAGTTAGGAGGGGCCGTGTTTGACCATAAGCACTATGTGCCGATACTACGCTGGAAACGCGCTGAGAGGGTCGCCTTGCGTTTCCTAACTGAGCAGGTGAAGTCCTACATGACCCCTTTAATTGAAGTTACGCCGAGGAGCTTTTCGCCACGGGCTTCGGGGCGAGTCCCACCCGTGGACGAAGTGCTATCGCACATCGCCGAAGATTTACTTGCAAGCTGGGGGACGGAGCCCATCTTCATCGACCTGTGGCTACTCAATCCGAGCTTAAGTGTGCGCAACGGACTTCATCCGTTTATCTTTCTCGCTGCGGAAGCACGGGCGCGGGGTGTTTCTTTGATTCCCGTTACAGGGCTAGATAGAGATGATGAGTACCAGAACGCCGTTGCGTCTCTGAATGCCACAAACGACGGAGGCGTCTGTGTCCGGTTAGTGCGCAGCGACCTGGAGCGCTCAGCCCTTCGGACAGATCTGAACCGACTTCTGTCGCGGCTTCACCTCCAGGAAAGGCAAGCCCACTTACTTGTCGATTGGCAGTTCGTGCAGGGAGGTTGTCCCGACTGGACTGCGGCATTGAGGTCGTTCCCCGATTTGCGACTCTGGCGCACCCTTACCGTGGCAAGTGGAGCGTTTCCTCCAGATCTAACAAGATTCACGCTAGGTCAGCACGACCTGCCGCGTCTAGACCGGCTGGCATGGCGTCGCCAAGTAGCTCTGGAGGACCCATCCCTCAGACGAGCAGCGTACGGCGACTACACGATTCAGAACCCTATCTATTCCGAACCGCCAGGGCTGGCCAACGTGAGTGCTAGCATCCGCTACACTGCGGATGAGCATTGGGTGATTATGCGGGGGGAGGGCCTTCGCAATGAAAACGGCCCTGGGCACGCGCAGTACCCGGCCAACGCGCTGCTGCTTCGGAGAAGGCCTGAGTATTGTGTTTGTGGGCCAAACTTCAGCTACGGAGACGCGTACATACACGACAAAAGCGAGCACCCCGACCCGCCCGGGAATCCGGAGACGTGGCTCCGAGCGGGCTTCAACCACCACATGACTTTCGTTGTTCGTCAGGTCGCCAGTCTGTTCGTGACTTGAGTTGGTGACGAACGCGAGCCCGAAGGCCGTCCAAAGGGACGACCTCTGCTAAACGCCCGTAAATCGTGCGGCGCGGCTTGGATCGAAGTCCGTCCGCAGACCCCAATTCCTCGAGGAACGCAAGCGCCTCATCACGCCACAGGAGCTTGGCAATCGCCACCTTGTCAGGGGAAGGGTTCTCGGATGGTCTCCGCACATCCAGAAGCTGCAATTGGCCATCCCGACCGTGCTCCGCGACCTGAATCCCCCACCAGCACGGAACCGCTGGCTCTGCTTTTCGGGCGTGGCGTCGACCAACCACCAAGGTAACGTAGTCCAGAATCTCGCTGTACATCCTCACCTGGCGAGCCAGCCGTTTCAGTGTGTCCCGGTCGCTCTTGACCTCAAAACCGTGCAAAAAGCCGTTCACCACAACAATGTCAACACGCGTCGCTCCGTGCCTCAAGCCCAATTCTTCCAAGATCAATGTTTCTGGGTCTGCCCGGAAGGCTGCTGCCAAGTTCTCTTTTAACGCCTTGCGAATTTCACTATCGTTCGTGAGACCTTCTTCGCATCTGCAACTCGTGTTTCGTCCGCCTTGTGCGCCTGCCGACGGCAGAGCGTCCATAGTCCGCACCTCTCACCGTCCCGTCGGGCAGTAAACTAACCCGCGGGACCGGCCATTGAGATCCCACGACTGGCGCAGATAACGCGCCGAAATTCTAGCTGAGTTTCATCCAAGAAGCTACACGTTCCTTTCCGGTTGGTACGCGGGGAACGGCATGGCATGATGGGCCGTCATGCCGGAGCTGCCGGATATTGTGGTGTGCATCGAGACGCTGGAGGCACGGATTCGCGGCGCACACGTCGCGACAAGAACAACTTCGCCCCACACGTCGGCACAGCCTGGGATTTCACTGGCAGCGGGAAGTGGCTGGTGCGGGCGGGGTCGGGTGTTTTCTACGCGCCCAACATTTCCCGCAATCTTATGCCCGAACGACAGGATTTCCTTCCTCCGGGGATTGGTAACTACGTCGTGTACCCGCCTTTTTTGCCCGTGCAAGATCCCGGGACCGGCGAAACCATCTGGAATGGCACATGCTGCGGCGGGCAGAGCATGGGCGGCCTTCCGGCAAATACTCCAGGCCTGATCGATGCGGTTTTTGAAGCCAGCGAGGCATTCAAGACGGCATCGCTTGCGGCAGCCGCTGCCTTTCCCTCTGGCGCTACCACCTTCGAGCGAACCTTGCGTACCCTCTACCTGTATGATCCATCTTTCAGCACACCTTACAGCTTTCACTTCAACGCGGGCATCCAGCACGAATTACGACCGGGGTTGGTCCTTTCGATGGATTACCTTTACCAGCGCGGCGTCCATAGCATCCTGGGACGAAACTCCAACCGTCTGGGTGCCGCCGATACTCTGAGTGTTCCCAATGCCCTCGCTGTCATGGACCGTTTGCACGGCATTCTGGGCTGCCCTCCCGGGAAGGATGGTGTGGACTGCGCGATCGCCTCCGGCGCCACCATTAGTGACTATGGCGCGTTTGGGTTGGGGATATGCGAGTATGCCTCACCCGGCTTCCCCAACCCTTGCGCCTTCCCCGGCCTGAACCCGAACTTCAACCTTGTGGACATCCTGGGGATGCAGGGAAAGTCCCGATTCAATGCCTTGCAGGTGCAAATCCGGGGAACATTGCCCAACCTGGGTTCGGCCGTCAAGAACTGGAGCCTGTTGGCCTCCTACTCGCTTTCGCGGTATGCGGCCACGGCCGAGGACACGGCATCATGCATAAACGGTGCGGTCAATAACGACAACGTAATGGCTTTTTACGGCCCCTCCGCGCTCGACCGCACACACATGCTCAGCGTCGCGAGCCTGTTCACTATCCCTTCCGGTTTTCGGCTGAACAGCATCTGGCGCATCAACAGTGCCCTGCCGCAGACGGTTTTGGTGCCGACAGTCAGTGGGGGACCGGAAGAAATCTTTCTGACTGACTTCAACGGAGATGGTCGTTTCGGCGACCCGCTGCCGGGGACAAACCGCGGTTCATTTGGGCGAAGTATCACCAGTCCCGCTGAGTTGAATCAGCTCATTTCGAGCTTCAACAACAACGTGGTGGGGACATTCACACCCGCAGCTCAAGCATTGATCAGCGCAGGTCTTTTCACTCCGGCCCAACTGGTGGCACTGGGTGCAGTGGCGAACGGTGGGAATCCTCTGCCGCTGGCACCGACCGACCAAGTCATGCTCGACTCATTCATCACCACGGATCTGCGCGTCTCTCGGCCCTTCAAGTTGTGGCGTGAACGCATCACCATCGAGCCCGCGGGGGAGGTCTTTAATCTCTTCAACGTGGCCAACTACGACCTGCCCGGCAACACACTCACAGGTCTGCTCAGCGGAAATGTTGGCTCTATCAGCGGGACCACCAGGACCAACCGACCCAACCGCGCTGGTTTCGGGTCCGGAAGTTTCGCCCAAGGTATTCCCCGCGCCTGGCAGTTTGCCCTGCGCGTCTCGTTTGAAGGTGGAACAGCGTAGCGCCGGGCTTCAGCCCGGCACGGTGCCCGCCTGAAGGCGGCCGCTACGGGGGAAAATTCATGCGGCGCAGGAGGTCTTGAAAGCGCGGGTCCGAGCGCAGGCTGTCGGAAAAGATCTCCATTTTGAGGCCAAACAGGCTGGCAGAGTGCTCTTTGTAGGCCCGTTCCAGCCATTCCATCGTCAGGTTGTTGTCCTTCAGCCCATCGCACAGCCAGGCGATATTGTATGGATCCACGTACCTTTGTTCTGACATGCGCTTCAGCTTGGCCAGCAGGTCCAAGGCTTCGCTACGTTTTCCTGCCAGCCCGTACACCCGCCCGCAACTTCCCAGGGTTACCTGTTCCTCAGGCAGTTGCTCTATTGCCTTCTGGCACTCGGCGACGGCTTCCGGGTACATGCGTTTTTCCGCATAGTTCCAGCCAAGCTCCATATTCGCCCCGACGAGGTTCGGGGCCAGCTGTAGCGTCTTGCGAAGTTGCGCAATCGACTCATCGTGCCGCCGGGCGTAATACAGAATCCAACCAAGCTGCAAGCTGAGGGTGGGTGTGAGCGGATCAAGGTCCAAAGCACGCCGGGCCTCTGCGATGCTTTCATCAGATCGCCCCATCACCGCCAGGTACACGTTGTAATTCAAGTGGGCATTTGAACTGCTCGGATTCAGCTCCACGGCCCGCTTCAGTTCTTGTTCCGCGCCGAACCAATCCCAGTCGAACTGGAATTTGATTTGGCCGAGTGCGGCGTGCGCTTCGGCCAGCGTCTCATCCAGCTCTAGCGCCTTCCTGGCCGCTGCTTTCGCCAAGGGGAAGGCGTCTTTCGGCGGTCGCAGGCCAAACCCCGCCACAAGACTATAGCAATCGGCCAGCCCCGCGTAGGCTGGCGCGTATGTGGGATCAAGGTCAATCGCCTGCTGGAAGTGTTCGATGCCCTTCTTGAATCCCTCCTCGGTCCACTTATTGAGGTAGTACCGACCCTTAAGGTAGGCGTCATGGGCCCCAGGGTTGACGGGATGGGTGGCGGCGAGGCGAGTCTGCTCCTGCCGGGTCAGCGTGACCTTGATCTGCTGTGCAACCGTGCGCGCGACCTCGCTTTGTAGGGCCAGGATGTCGCGCAGGTCGCGGTCGTAGGTTTCGGCCCACAAGTGCTCATCGGTGGCGGCGCGGATCAACTGCGCGGTGATTCGGACGTGCTCACCCGATCGTAGCACTGAGCCTTCAATCACCGCGTCCACGTTCAGTTCCCGCGCAATCTGCGGCAGAGGCTTCTTCACGCCTTTGTACTGCATCACCGAGGTGCGCGAGATCACCTTCAAGGCGCTGATCTTCGAGAGATCCGTGATCAGTGCTTCCGTCATGCCGTCCACGAAGTACTCTTGCTGCGGGTCGCCCATCAGGTTCTGCAGCGGCAACACCGCTAGCGACTGGATGCGTGGCGCGCCCGCTCGACCCAGCAGCCGGTCGCGCAGGCCGGCGACGTTAAGACCAAGTAGCACGCCAAAAACCGCTACCAGCACACCAGTAGCAGCGACGACGAGGCGCCCCCAATGTAAGGGCGCTGCTTGCTGCGCCCCCGCGGGCGGGGCAAGCCCCGCCCCTACACGCGCCGATTCCGTGTCGCGCTTCAGCCGCTGCAGGTCGGCTTTCAGGTCGGCTGCCGTCTGGTAGCGCAGCGCCCGATCCTTCTCCAGCGCCTTGCTGAGGATCTTTTCCAGCTCCGGCGGCAGCTCGGGATTGATGCGCAGCGGCGGGATGGGCGCGCGGTTGAGGATAGCGTCAAAGATCATCGCCACCGAGTCGCCGGCAAACGCGCGCCGCCCGGTGGCCATCTCGTAGAGCACCAGCCCAAAGCTGAACAGGTCTGTGCGCGCGTCCGGTTCCTCGGCGCGCACCTGCTCCGGCGACATGTAATCGAACGTGCCCACGGTCATTCCCGCGGTGGTCAACGACTCTTCCGCTGCGGCCGTCGCCGCCGTAGCACACGGGCATCCTGCCCGTGCACGGGCGAGACGCCCGTGCTACGTGCCACCTTCGCCAGCCCGAAGTCCAGAATCTTCGCTTGGCCGCGCATGGTCACAAAGATGTTCGCCGGTTTGATGTCGCGATGAATGATCCCCTTCGCGTGTGCCGCTTCCAGCCCGTCGGCAATCTGAATCCCCAGGTCGAGCACTTCTTCCGTCTTCAGCGCCTGGGCGCCGAGGTGTTGCCGCAGCGTCTTGCCCTCCAGGCACTCCATGGCGATGAAGGGCTGGCCGTCATGCTCATCAATGTCGTAAATCGTGCAGATGTTGGAATGATTGAGCGCGCGCGTCGCCCGCGCCTCGCGGCGGAAACGCTCCAGGAATTTGCGGTCCTGGGCCAGTTCTTCGGGCAGGAATTTGAGCGCCACGCTCCGGCCGAGCTGGGTGTCCTCGGCCTTGTAGACCACGCCCATACCCCCGCCACCGAGCTTCTCCAGGATGCGGTAATGGGAAACGGTCTGGCCGACCATGAGGCGATTGCCTCACCGTAAAATGCAGGCGACCTTAAATTGGCGCCAGCATACGCCGCGTGTATCGGCAAGTCAATGTCTTGGGCCGGCATCTTAGTGGCAGCGAAGAGCCGATGCCGCGTGTGAACGGCCCTTCGGCCCTGAGGATTTGGTTCTAAGGATTCTGCCTCAGTCCATGGCTGATCAGCTACCCTTTCGCGACATCACCCTGGGATTTGCCGCGCTGACCGAGGAGGGCGGACGTGGCTACGTCGCCGGGATTCTTTGCCACAGGGCGGAGAGCCTGGCGGAGCAGACCATGACGCCTCCGTATCATATTCTCGCCCACGCCGTGGCCCACGAGATCGGTCACCTGCTGCTGCGCACACTGAAGCATGCCCGTACGGGCCTGATGCGCGCCAACTGGGGACCCGAGGAACTCCAACTTGCCTGCAGAGGCCTGCTGCTATTCGCGCCGCGGGAGGCAGCCCGCCTCCGCGCTGAAGTTCGCGCTCGCGGTGCTGCGGAGGCGCTCTAGGGCAGACCGACTTGCGATGTAAAACCGCCTTGGAGATTGGCGCGCAGCTCTCCGACGTGGCATGATTGCGAGCCATGCAGGAGCTGCCGGATATTGTGGTGTACATCGAGGCGCTGGAGGCACGGATTCGCGGCGCGCGGCTCGAGCGTGTGCGCATTACAGGCCCATTTTTGCTGCGCACGGCGAGCCCGTCGATTCAGGACGCAGAGGGCAGGACAGTCAGGGAACTGCGCCGGGTAGGGAAGCGGATCGCCATCGGGCTCGAAGGCGACCTGTGGCTGGTGCTGCACCTGATGATCGCCGGGCGGCTGCATTGGCGCGAGCGCGGCGTGAAGGTCAGTCGGAAGCGTAACCTCGCCGCATTTGATTTCACCTCTGGAAGCCTGCTCCTGACCGAGGCGGGATCGCAGCGGCGAGCGTCGCTGCACGTCGTGGCAGGCGAAGAGGGCTTGCGGTCGCTCGACCCGGGCGGACTGGAAGTTTTGGAGTGCGACCTCGGCAATTTCTCTGCGGCGCTCACCCGCGCCAACCACACTTTGAAGCGCGCGCTTACTGACCCGCGGCTCTTCAGCGGCATCGGCAACGCCTATTCGGACGAAATCCTGCACCGCACGCAGCTCTCGCCCGTGGCGCTCACCCAGCGGTTGAGCAGTGCAGAAATCGAGCGGTTGTATGTAGCGACGCGCGAGACGCTGGTCGAATGGACCGAGCGGCTCCGTGCCCGTCAGCTGACGGGCGGATTCCCCGAGAAGGTCACGGCGTTCCGCCAGGGGATGGCCGTGCATGGCCGCTACGGCAGGCCCTGTCCGCGCTGCCAGACCGGCGGTAAGCAGCTCGCCGACCGCGCTCTCTCGCGCCTGCTCAAAGAGGATTGGCCCCGGACGCTGGAAGAATGGGAATCGCTCGTCGAACGGTCACGGAAGACCACTTTGCCGGCGTAAACGCGCCTTTGCGGGCGAGGCCGGCAGGGGAACCCTAGGGGCTCACACGCGAACTTGACGGCAGTCAAGGGGGCGGTCCCCGGCATCGAAGAGTCCCTGGGCCGACCCCCAGCGGCGGAAAAAAGGGGCTTCCCTTTCCCTGGGCATCCCGTCTAAGTAGACTAGAGGACGGTACGAGCCAAAGCCCCGATGGATGGCATCTGCTTGGAATTGGCGCGACAAGTAGGAACCTCGCAACAGGGTGAGGCAGAGGTCGAGCGCAGTTTGATTCGCCGCGCGCAACGCGGCGACCGCGCGGCCTTCGACGCACTCGTCCGCCGGTACGACCAGGAAGTGCTGCGCATGACGCTCAAGATCGTCCGCTCGCCCGATGAAGCGCAGGACCTTTACCAGGAGGCTTTCTTGAAGGTCTACCGTTCGCTCGGGCAGTTCCGGCTGGAGTCGCGTTTTTCCACTTGGCTCTATCGCGTGGTGATGAACGTCTCCTACGACCATCTGCGCCGCCAAAAGACGCGGAGCGAAGTCCAGGCAACGGAGAATCAAGACGGGCAGCCGGATTTCGCGCAAACGCTCGCCGACGACCGTCCGGCCTTGAACCCCGATCGCGCGCTCGCGGCCGGAGAGATTTCCCGGCGCCTGCAGGCGGCGCTGGCCCGCCTGAGCCCGCGCGAGCGGATGGTTTTTGAACTCAAGCACTGCCAGGGGTTAAAGCTGCGGGCGATCGGCGAAATGTGCGGGACGAGCGAAGAGGCGGCAAAGAATTCACTGTTTCGCGCGCTGCAGAAATTGCGCGTGGACCTGCGCGATCTGGCTTAGCGCGGGTCCGGGCAGGAGAGACGCCCATGAACTGCAAGGACTTTGAAACCACGAGCGCTCTTTACTTGTACGACGAATTGAGCGGCTCGGAGCGTGCCGAATTTGAAGCGCACGTCGCGGCCTGCGAGTCTTGCCGCGCGCGGCTGGAAGAGTCGCGGCGCCTGCACCGGCTCCTCACCGATTGCCCCCGGCCCGAGCCTACCCCCGATCTTCTAGTGCGCTGCCGGCAGGTGCTCGACGAGGCGCTCGACCGCGAGGAACTGGGCTGGCGCAGTCTGCTGCGCGGCTGGATGTGGAGCTTCGGGGCGGCGCCGGCTACGCGGGCGGCTGCTGCGGTGACGCTCGTGCTCTTCGGATTCGGCCTGGGCTGGACCTTGCGGCCGCGGGCCACGGCACTGCCGGGGACGGGCGGTACTCCCACACAGGCCGGGTTCAACACTTCCGACCTGAGCGACCTGCGCATTCGCAGCATCAGCCAAGTGACGCCGGACCCGCAGTCAGGCGGCGTGCGCATCACGCTCGACGCCGAGCGGCGGGTGACGCTCGAGGGCTCGCTCGACGATCCGCGCATTCGCCAGGTGCTGGTTGACACGATGAAGGGCTACGACAATCCGGGCATCCGGCGTGACACGCTGGACGCACTGCGCATGCAAACTGACGACCCCTCGGTCCGCGGAGCTCTGATGTACGCCCTGGCACACGATGCGAATGCCGGCGTCCGCCTGGAAGCCTTGAAGACGGTGCAGCACATGGAGTGCGGCGCGGATACGCACCAGGGCCTCCTCAACGTCGTTGAACACGATTCCAATGCGGGCGTCCGAGCGGCGGCCATTGACGCCCTCATGCAGCATCTCCAAGAGGAAGGAACGGACGACGAGGTACTGGCGGCTTTCGAGCGACTGGCAACCAGCGACCGGGATCCCGTGGTTCGAATGCGGTGCCTGTCCGCCGTCCGCAGGTTACAGGGCGATGAGTAAAAGGTATCTTCGGATTCAAACTCTGTTTTTCGTCAGCGCGTTCCTGGCGGCTCTCCCGCTCGGCGCGAGGGCGCTCGAACCCGGCGAGCAGGGCTACGTCAAGCGTGGCGAGCCGCAGCGCGTGGGCAGCTATTGGGAGGAGCGTGCCACCTGCGACGCACCGGCTCGCGAAGGCAGCAAGCTGATCGTGCGCGCCAACTTCGGCTCCATCAGCGTCAAGCCCGGCCCGAGCGACCGCGTAGGCTGCCAGGTTCGCCTGCGCGTTTACACCTCCAATGAAGCGGAAGCCCGGCGCTATTTCCGGAGCTACCAACTGAGCTTGCGGCCGCACGAGGCCGGTTTGTACCTGAAGGGCGAGCTGGGTCAGGAGCGGCACAACTTCCGAGCCGACTTTGACCTCACCGTGCCACTGCGGTTCAGCCTGGATCTGGAGACGAAGGGCGGCGGCATCGAGGTTGAAAAGCTCGAGGGCGAATTGAAGGCCGTCACGGCGGGCGGTGACATCCGCGCCGGCAACCTCCGCGGTCCGGTGCAGGTGGAGACGGCCGGCGGGAGCATCCAACTGGGGAATGTCGCCGCGCAGGTGGAAGCGCGCACCGCCGGGGGCAGCATTCGCGTCGGCGACGTGCGCGGGGCTGCGGTGCTCGAAACCAGCGGCGGAGAAGTGGTCGCGGGGATGATTCAGGGGCCGCTACGAGCGGAGACGGCAGGTGGAGACTTGATGTTGCGCGGCGCCTCCGGACCGATTGAAGCTCAGACCGCTGGCGGTCAGATCAATATCGGCGAGACCGGCGGGAACGTCGTCGCGCAGACGGCGGGCGGGAGCATCCGTCTGCAGGGCGCGCGCGGCAAAGTGGAGGTGAAGACCGCCGGCGGCAGTATCGACCTGCTGCAGGTCCGCAATGCGGTCCGCGCTATGACCGCCGCAGGCTGCATCATGGCCCAGGTGGACGCCGACCAGAAGACGTTCGCCGCCTCGGAGCTCGAGACTTCCGCGGGCGATATCCGCGTTTTCCTGCCGCCTACTCTGCCGGTCACCATTGACGCGGCCATCGACATGGCAGCGGGGCACAAAATCATGTCCGACTTTCCCTTGAATATCCAGGGCGATAATCAGATCTTCGCGCCCATGAAACTGCGCGGCGAAGGCAATCTGAACGGCGGGGGCGAAGTTCTGCGCGTCCGGACCGTGGCGGGCAACATCGAAATCCGCAAGCTCGACCCGCAGACCCTCGAGGAGCTCCGCGCCAACCAGGCATCCTTCTGGAAACGCTGGCAGGAGCGAGAGAGGAGCCGCCAACAGAAGCAGCAGGAGCTGCGCGACAAAGAATAGACGCGCATTCAACGGAATCAGCCGGGGAGGAGACACGTGAAGCGAATCGCTCTGGCAGTCATGGCGGTGGGCCTTGTGGGACTGGTGACCCCGGATGTCCAGGCAAGCCGCTGCTTGGCGCAGGATGATCTCGCCGGAAGATCTCTGCGGCTTGGTGGGGCCGGCGGCGGAGCCCCGGAAGCCCGTCTGTGGGTGGCGCGCTATCCGCTGGTGCCGGCGGGAAGCGTCAGCGTAGAGAACATCCAGGGGGATATCGAGGTCGAGGGCTGGGACCGCGCGGAGGTTCAGGTGGCCGTT
>Ga0315282_10009064_pt1 | contig 15909 bp, 15 predicted proteins | sample YL17G07_20_MG_FD_203693 | JGI IMG/M metagenome (GOLD analysis project Ga0315282, IMG submission 203693) | Sediment microbial communities from Yellowstone Lake, YNP, Wyoming, USA - YL17G07_20 | ecosystem: Environmental > Aquatic > Freshwater > Lake > Sediment | place: USA: Wyoming | collected...
GCCACATCAAGCGCTGGGTTACCTAACACCATTTCAATTTCTAGAGCAGTGGAAACAAAAACAAAGAAGGGAGGTCATGTGTCACTAATGTACTGGACGAGTACATCCAGTTCCCAAGTTAATTGAAGCAATGCTATAATAACACGGTGCGCCTTGCTATTATAGGGCTTGGTCTTATTGGTGGCTCTATAGGTTTGGCTTTGAAACAAGTCAATTGGCGGCAGGCTGAGATAGTTGGCTATGTCCGACGTCGCGAAGCAGGCTCTTTAGCCCTGAAATTAGGCGCTGTCGATAGGGTTGAATCAGACCTCTGTGAAACAGTCAAAGGTGCTGACATTGTTATTATTGCTACGCCAGTTCTGACCATAAAGGGCATTTTTTCGCAAATAGCTCCTGGCTTATCAGGTGGTTCCGTTGTTACCGATACTGCCAGTACTAAATTACAGGTCATGCGATGGGTAGAAGAGTTGTTGCCGCAAGGTATAGATTTTGTTGGTGGTCATCCCATGTCAGGTAAAGAAATATCAGGAATCAGTGCTGCCACAGCCGACCTGTTTCGCAATTGCACTTACTGCCTAACGCCAGCACCGCAGGCCAGGTCGGCAGCAGTGCGGACTGTGAAGGAAATGGTAAAGAAACTGGGAGCTATTCCCCTAACCATCGGTGCTCAGGAACATGACAGCTTAGTAGCTGGTGTTAGTCATCTACCATTATTACTGTCGGTGGCTCTAGTCTCAGCGACTACTAAAAATCCCTCTTGGCAGCAGATGTCACGCATAGCAGCCAGTGGTTATCGCGACCTTACTCGTTTGGCCTCAGGTAATCCGGAGGTTAATGCACATATTTGCCTCAGTAATCAGGCTGCTATTGTCTCTTGGATCGATGTGTTCAGCGAGGAGCTACAAAGGCTGCGTAAGCTGGTGGCTGACGGGAGTAATGAAATAGAAAAGGCTCTGGCTCTTGCTAATGAGGCGAGGCAGAAATGGCTGAAAAGGCGCTGTTAAGAAGAATCTCATCCCCCAAGCAGTTGGTCGGAGAAGTCACTGTGCCCGGTGATAAATCTATTTCACACCGCGCTCTCATCCTCAGCAGTTTGGCGTTAGGTAACAGTAAAATCAGTAATATTTCGCCCGGGAGAGATTGTCAATCAACTATAAACTGTCTGAAAGCTCTGGGTGTAAGGTTTGCAAGACAAGAAAACGAACCGATGGCTATACTCATTCACGGTGTTGGTAACACAAGCTTAACCGAAGCTAAAGATATTCTCAATGTTGGGAATAGTGCTACAACCATGCGCCTTCTCAGTGGTGTACTTGCTGTCCAACCCTTCCTTTCCATATTTACTGGTGATGGTTCTATTCGTTCTCGGCCTATGAAGCGGTTGATTGAGCCACTTCTTTTGATGGGTGCTGAAATATATGGGCGTGGCGAGGATTCTTTTGCTCCTTTGGTTATCAGGGGTAAGAGACTCTACGGTGTTACCTACTCCTTACCAATACCCAGCGCTCAGATTAAATCGGCAATTTTGCTGGCAGGCCTCTTTGCTGGCGGGAGCACTGCTATAGAGGAGTCTCAGCATTCTCGTGACCACACCGAGCGGCTGCTCAAACGGATGGGTGCTAAACTCGAAAGTGACGATTCTCATATTTTCTTGACACCGTTAACAGCCCCCTTAACTTCAGTTGATCTTTGTGTGCCTGGTGACATCAGTTCAGCAGCTTACTGGCTGGTTGCCGGAGCCATACATCCAAATGCTAAGATTAAAATAGCAAACTGCGGCATTAATCCGACACGGACTGGGATTATAGATGCACTTTTAGCTATGGGGGCCAAACTTAAAATAGAGAATCAACGATTGGAAGGCAATGAGCCACTTGCTGACCTGTATGTAGAATCCAGTCGATTGAAGGCTATTGAAATCAGCGGGTATATAATTCCTCGTTTAATCGATGAGATACCGCTTTTGGCTGTGGCAGCCTGTGTAGCTCAAGGCGATACGTTAATCAGGGGGGCTGGTGAGTTGCGGGTCAAAGAATCTGATAGAATTAAGACTACAGCCCAAGAGCTTTCCCACCTGGGTGCCAATATAGAAGAATTATCCGATGGTATGGTTATTCATGGTGGTAGACTATTGCTAGGCGCAGAGGTTAGAAGCCATTTTGACCATAGGCTGGCAATGAGTTTGGCAGTAGCTGGTCTGGTAGCTAAGGGAAGCACCTTGATTCATAATGCTCGTGTTGTAGAAATATCCTATCCTGATTTTTGGGAAGAGATGGAAAATCTTGCCAGATAGTAAGAGAGCTTCAAGGAGGTTGTGATGAGTGCAGAGCTGGTTCATATAGGTTTTGATAATATTATCGCCATGAGCCGGGTGATTGTTATGCTGTCGCCCACTCAGCAGCCGACGAAACGTCTCATTCAGGAGGCTAGAAATAAAGGCATGCTAATTGATGCTACCCACGCCAGAAAGGCTAAAGCAGCTGTAGTTATGGATACAGGGCACATAGTGTTAGCTGCTATTTCCGCAGAGACTATTGCCAGAAGGCTAGATGCCAGTCGAGGAGAAGCTAGTTTTAAATCAGGAGGTGATGAGGAATAAAAGTGACTCATGACAAGTTAAATGCAACTCTATCTGCACATCCCCTTCTTATTGTTATCTCTGGTTTCTCTGGTGTTGGCAAGGATGCTGCATTAGGTAAGATGAAAAAGGCGGGTTTACCTTTCCACTATGTTGTGACGACTACGACTCGCCCGAAGCGTCCTGGAGAGAAGGACGGTGTTGACTATCATTTCTTGTCCGAAGACAAATTCCGCCAAATGATTATGACGAATCAGTTTTTGGAGTGGGCAAAGGTTTATGGTAATTACTATGGCGTGCCTAAGCAAGAAATAGAGGAGGCATTAAAAAAGGGACAGGACACTATTGTAAAGGTGGATGTTCAGGGGGCAGCTACTATCAAACGGATTTTACCGGATGCAGTATTTATCTTCCTTATGGCTCCATCGACAGAAGAATTGGCTAACCGTTTGAAACAGCGGCACGGCTTGCACTCAGCAGATTTAGACTTGCGATTAAGCAAAGCCCGGGAGGAGATAGAAAGCTTACCCCTATTCGATTACGTCGTGGTAAGCCATACAGGCAACATAGACCTCACTGTTACCCAGATAAATGCTATAGTCACTGCTGAGAAAAGCCGGTTAAAACCAAGAGTGGTAAGGTTATAGGACTGCCTAGTACAGTTCAGTTTTTTTGTTGTAGCTGATGAAGATAGCCTTCGATCTATCAGTCTTAAGGTCAATGAGCTTCTGAAGTGAGGTAATTGCTTGACTTGGTTACCACATATGTAATAGTTGTGCCATTTTGTCCTTAGATTAAGTTTAGCCTTTTAAGAATCTCGTTTTCTCTGGCTTTCATCTGTTGTTTCTCTTCAGGAAGCTCATCGTCGTAACCTAAGAGATGAAGAATCCCATGAACAATTAACAATGCTAGTTCTCGTACTACATCATGGCCTTGCTCTTGCGCTTGCCTGACTGCCTGAGGATATGAAATCACCACTTCACCCAGATGACGGACCCCGTCCGGAGGGCCTACAAAGCGGAGTTCGGATTCTTGACTCGTGCCAGGAACCATATGGAAAGCGAGTACGTCGGTAGGTTGGTCCTCACCTCGATAGGTTTTATTTAGCTTTTGAATTGTTTCGCTATCTGTGATGACCAATCCCATCTCCACTGGTGAGCAAATGCCTTCGGCTTCAAGGGTTCTTATGGCTATTCTTTGAAGCCAGCTTTCTTCCAGGGGGATTTTCAGCCTCTGTTTTACAGAGATGTTGATTTCTAGCTCAGCCATGGCTTGTTCCTGCCGAGGCATCATATCAAAATAGCTCGTTGCAATAAAGGCCCACGAGCCTTTTAATTTGGTTGAAAGCAATAAAAAGACTATGATATATTGAACTTGGGAATTTCTCTGTGTAACTGGAGGGATCGCATAGTGGTCTAGTGCGGCCGCCTGCTAAGCGGTTGCTCCGAGAAATCGGGGTCATGGGTTCGAATCCCATTCCCTCCGCCATTCCAGATGTAGAATCTCAATTCCATTAAGCCGAGTTCAAGTCTTATTTAGGGAAATCTCGAAAAATCAGGAATTAGGTATGCACAAGTATTACATTTGGACAATAGGTTGCCAGATGAACAAAGCTGAATCACAACGAGTGGCTGATTATCTAGAGCTATTTGGCTATCAGTCTACTCCTGTGCTGCAGAAAGCTGACTTAGTTTTGCTCAATACCTGTGTGGTCCGGCAGAGCGCTGAAGGCAAAGTCATTGGTATGCTTGGCTACTTGAAGGGCATTAAGAACAGCAAACCAGATTTGTCTATTTTAGTCACCGGTTGCTTTGTTGATTCTGGTGTTAAGCAACTTCATAAGAGCTTTCCGCATGTTGACCTGTTCTTTAAACCTGGTGATTACGACGTATTGCTCAACTGGACTGAAAAGCAAGGTATTAGTTTACATGGGTACAAAATAGGCTTGCCTTTAACCAAGAGCGTAGCAGTCAGTGCTTTTGTCCCTATTATTCAAGGTTGCAACAATTTCTGTTCCTATTGCATTGTCCCCTACCGGAGGGGGAGAGAAAAGAGTCGGGTTGTAGATGAAATAGTTTGTGAAGTGAGCACGCTAGTGAAGCATGGAGCGAAAGAGGTAACTTTATTGGGCCAAAATGTGAATTCCTATGGGCATGACCTCCCAACACAGCCTAGCCTTAGCGACCTGCTCACCGAGTTAAACAATATTAATGGGCTGTCCAGGATACGTTTTCTAACAAATCATCCCAAGGACATGAGGCAAGAGCTTATTAAAGCAGTCGCCTCTCTAGATAAGGTCTGTGAGCATATAAGCCTTCCTCTCCAGACAGGAGACAATGATGTGCTCAAAGCTATGCGGCGAGGTTATACAGTAGAACAATATCGCCACCTTGTTGATAACGTTCGCAATTATATCCATGAGGTGGCGCTTAGCACCGATGTCATCGTTGGCTTTCCCGGTGAAAGTGAGGAGCAATTTGAGCGTACTTTGGCTGTACTTGAAGAAGTGAGGTTCGATACTGTCCATGTTGCTGTTTACTCTACACGTCCTGGCACCATCGCCTCAAGGGAATATGAGGACGATGTTCCGCCTGAGATTAAGAAGGGACGCCTTGACAGAGTTGAAACACTTCAAGCCGAGATAGCAGGTGAAATTAACTCTCGGCTTATAGATAAAGCAGTGGAGGTGTTGGTAGAGGGCAAAAAAGGCGGAAAATGGTATGGGCGCACCCAGAGCAACAAACTGGTTTTCTTTGAAAGTGGTGGTAATTGCCTGGGGCAGTTGATAGATGTTACTATAACTAAGGCCAGCCCATGGGCATTACAAGGTGAAATCGCAATTAGTGATAATAGCTTGGAAGAGCCAAAAAGATGAGCTGTTATGATTACGGCATAATTGGCAGTGGCATTGCTGGACTTTATACTGCCTTGCTAGCCAAAGAAGCGGGTAGTGTTCTACTTCTGACTAAAGGTAGCATCGAGGATTGCAATACCAGGCATGCGCAAGGCGGAATTGCTGCTCCGATAGGCAAAAATGATTCTCCGGAGCTTCATTTCCAGGACACAATGAATGCCGGTGACGGCTTATGTGACCCTGAAGCAGTGCGCATTCTGGTTAATGAGGCACCTGATCGCATTGCTGACCTTATAAAATTCGGTGTCCCCTTTGACACACTGGATGGAGAAATTGCTCTAACCAGAGAAGCTGCTCACAGTGTCCCTCGCATTCTTCACGCTGGTGGTGATGCGACTGGTGAGCACATTGAAGTTACTCTTAGCCGGCGGGTGCGCATGTCGTCGATAAAAGTCCTTGAATACTGTTTAGCTACTCAAGTTCTGATAGATAATGGCAAGGTTAAGGGTGTGCGAGCCCTCGATTCTCGTACTGGTCTGGTTGAAGAGTATGAATGTCGTTTTATTATTCTAGCTACGGGTGGTGCCGGGCGACTGTTTAAGTACACTACCAACTCTGATGTAGCCACTGGTGATGGTATAGCGCTGTCTTTTCAAGCCGGTGCCGAAATCACCGATATGGAGTTCTTCCAGTTTCATCCGACTGCTGTTCGCCTCCCTGGCGTTCCAACGTTCCTCATCAGTGAAGCTGTACGTGGAGAAGGAGGCATCTTACGCAATGTAGAAGGCTATCGCTTTATGCCCGATTATACGCCTGAAGCTGAGCTAGCACCCAGGGATGTAGTAGCCAGGAGCATTCTCTATGAGGTGAGAAAGACTGGGAGCGACCGGGTATTTTTGGACGTGACTCATATACCTGCTCGCCGAACTACCACGCGTTTCCCGCATATTTACCGATTCTGCCTTGAGCATGGGCTAGACATCACTAAAGGTCTTATCCCGGTAGCTCCGGCCGCGCATTACTTAATGGGTGGGATTAAAGTCAATATCTGGGGTGAGACCAACATCGCTGGCTTGTTCGCTGCTGGTGAAACTGCTTGCACTGGTGTCCATGGTGCCAATAGGCTGGCCTCGAACTCATTGCTTGAAGTCGTGGTCTTCAGTAAACGGATTATTGAAAGGACTCAGGATGGGGATAAGGTTATCCCGACATTGTCAGCTACTCAAACTGGCTGCTATTATCTGGAAGAGCGAAAGAAACTAAAGGCTGTACCGCAGCTTAACTTGCCAAACCTTCAATCTCTTCTATGGGATAAAGTAGGTATTGTTCGTTCTGGCGAAGGTTTGTCTAAAGCTGCGGATATCTTAGCTACCTGGCAGGGTTCGCTATCTCAGCCAACGGACCGACCTTCTTATGAGTTGAATAACATGATATTGAATGCTCGCCTTATGGCTGAAGCTGCCTTGCTTCGTCAGGAAAGTAGGGGTGCTCATTTCCGTACTGATTTTCCTAAACTTTCAACAGACTGGCAAAAGCACATCGTTTTCAAGGCATCTAACTAAGCGCGAGAAGACAAGCCGTACCCGCGTGAAACATAAAACATCTTTGTTACCAGCTCAAATTTGTCGGAGGGAGGCTTATGGAAAAGATAATTCATGATGTAGATGTTCTTATGAAAGGTGGACCTTATTCCCATGTTGTGGAAGCAGGAGGCTTTCTGTTTGTGTCTGGCATAGTTCCTACAGACCCAGAAAAGAAATTAGCCATAACTGACGATGTAAAAGCGGCTACTGAACTGGTTCTCACCAACATAAAGAAAGCATTAGAGTCGGTAGGCAGTGGACTCGATAAAATTGTTAAAGCGACTGTTTTCCTGCGGGATATGGCGGACTTCAATGGCATGAACGAGGTTTATAGAACATTTTTCCCCGAAAGTCCTCCAGCGCGCTCGTGTGTGGTTGTGAGAGGGATTCCCGGCAATTTCCCCTTGGAGATAGACGTTATCGCCATAAAGTAAAACTTCTGGTTTCAATAAAGCCGCTATTCGAGATATTTTGAAAAGCAAGGGGAACCAGGTTTGCGCGTAATCGTAAAAATCACCTCTCCGATTAAAAACTAACTCCACCTGTTGCTATTTAGCTGGGCACAAAAGCCTGTTTTTTAGCAAACCTCAGCAACTCATCACCCTTTTTTACGTCCAAAGCTCCTCTAAGGGCTTGACAAATGACTAAAAAATGTATACACTTGTTTGTAGAACATTGGTTTGTAAAACATGTGTTTAAAGACATAAGGGAATTCGGATGAGAAAGCCGGGTATAAGTGAAACAAGGCAGCGGATATGGAAGTTTATCCGTGATTTTTTTGAAGACAGAGGTTATGCGCCCACGGTTAGAGATATCCTGAAGGGGTGCAATATAAGCTCAACGGCAGTCGTTCAGCATCATCTGAATATACTGGAGAGAGAAGGCCACATTCATCGGGATCCAGAAGTTTTCAGAAGCATCCAGCTCCTTGATAGGAAGAATACTGTTAGAGTGCCGCTCTTAGGCTACATTGCCGCAGGCGAACCAATCCCCGTGCCAGATTCTGAGACATGGAAAAACGAGGCTGTAGAAACGTTAGAGCTAACTGCGGAGCTTATTCAAGGAAAGGAAGTCTATGCTTTACGAGTGAAAGGGCTTTCAATGATTGATTCTCTGATTGATGACGGCGACGTTGTTTTGATGGAGCTGGCGAATACTGCCGATGATGGAGATATGGTTGCTGTCTGGCTAAAAGACAAACAGGAGGTAACTCTGAAGAGGCTGTTTAGGGAGCAACAGATGATTCGCCTTCAGCCGTCTAACTCTCAGATGGAACCACTCTATGTAAATCCCGAGAATATGGAGGTTCAGGGAAAGGTTGTCGGGGTTATCAGAAAGCTATGAGGAGAGAATAAGAGGCGATGGTTGCCTTTATTCAAATAAATTGCGGAGGTTAGAAATGGCTAAACTGCTTGAAAAACCAGAAGAGCTAAGAGTAACTGCTAATATTGAGGGCACACCACTAACCGTTACCAGAAATGGCAAGGCAGAGCGTGTGACCAGAATATATCAGCAGTGGCAGGTATCGGAACAGCTCTTTGAACAGGAGATTCTAAAGAGTTACTTTAGGGTTAGGACAAGTAAAGGCGTTATTTGCGATATTTATCGCGATACTTCGTCCAATTCCTGGTATTTGGGCCGAGTTCATGATTAGAGCTTGAATTTGCGAATAAAAGCTAGCACTGTTTCTAAACCGTAAGTTGATGCTATTGATTAAAGTGAGGAGAATTATTCAGCGATGCAGGCAGTAAAAGACACAGTCCAATGTTCGAGATGTGGTTGTATTGCTTTACCTGATGCCACAAAATGCCCGAAATGCGGTGCCTCATATAATGGCAATGGGGCAAAAGAGGCACTTAGTGCTATTAGCTATCTTTCAAGCCCATTGATGGAGGATGCTGACACTAAAGTAGTACGGGCTTACTATCAGCTCACGTGCAGCCGTCATGGCAAGATATATGTCAAAGCCACAGTAATTGGCTCTCCTATCAAATGTCCCTTCTGCAAGTAGGTGTGGGTGCAGCATAGAAAAACCCCCAAGGCATGCCTTAAGGTATTATGCTTTGCTAAGTTGGTTAATTTGCGGTATCCCGCTAAGCGGGATACAGGAAATCGGGGTGAGAGGATTTGAACCTCCGACCTCATGGTCCCAAAGCAGGCTAAGCAAAAGGCGGAGACCGCTTGCCTCCTTTCAGCTTCAAATTATACCTAAAAATGGAATATAAGTCAATAGTGCGTATATGATTATGGCTATTGAACAAACCAGGCAAATGTTTACCTATATAAAAAACAAACAGTTATGACTTTTATCGGATAGCAGATCATAAGTGAATCAGGTCCAGCAACCTTAAAAATCTCTTTTGAGAGCTTTGCAGGTTCGAGTCCGGTCTACCGCTCCACGTGATTCAGATTAGTAAGTGATTTTGACAAGCCAGGGTGAACATATATAAAAGGGACGCCATATCCAGATATAACGTCCCTTTTTTGCCGTCTAACGAGAAACTCTAACCTAACTAGGACTATTTCTTAAAAATCTTAATATCTCCTACGTTTACATCTTTTTGCATAGCATCAACCGGACTCACAAAATAGTCACGATAGCCTTTTTTCTCCACCAGCAGCGAATATGACCCTGTGTTTAACTCCTTAAACCAGAAATCACCGTAGCTATCAGTTTTAGTGGTAGCCTTTACGCCGGCCTCAAGATTAGTTACCGTGACAGTGGCTCCCTCGGCACATTCATCTGCATCAGGATCATACACAGCCCCGGCGATAAATTTTTTAGGCAAACCTATATAATACACCCTTGGTTTTACTTTCAGCTCAGGCCTCAGCGGTTGTGCCTTGCTTATCAATGCCTTAATCTTCGGATCTGTCTCCTCGCCAAACGTGAATGCTCCAGTTGGGCAGGCATCAACACACCGCGGCTCTTTCCAGCCATTATCCAGGAGGTGCACACAGAACGTGCACTTCTGAGCGATGTTGAGTGCATCATTGAAGTAGATAACGTTCTCGTACGGGCAGGCCGCGATGCACATCTTGTTGCCGCGACATTTAGCGGGGTCAATGATGACTGCTCCATCATCCCGCTTGTAGATGGCCTTGGCGTTGCATGCTGCTATGCAGGGGGCATCGTCACAGTGCTGGCAGATACTGTGCTCGTATGTGACCTTGACTTTGGGAACTTGGCCGCGGACATTATCGTAGACCTTATTCCAGAACTGTCCGGTATCGGGCTGCGGCTTTGCAATAGGTGACCAATCATTGGCCACATGCTCGTCCTTGCATGCCACCTGGCAGTTGTAGCAACCATTGCAGATGTCGTAGTTGATAATCAGAACCTTACCCATTATTTACCTCCCATAATACATGCCTCTAAGCCGGGACCCGCACATGGGTGGAAGGGGCGCTTGAAGGCTTCTGGATACTTGCGCTTGAGTTCTTCCATGTCGGTTTTTTCGACTTCTACTAGGAAGCCGCTGACCGCATGGCCCACTGCGTTCTTCGAAGTGGTATTGCGGGGCACGATGGTGTTGATGGCACCGCCACGATCAATCTCCCCGGGCACTATCGGATCCCACTTCGCACCGTGGTCGATATACAACACACCGGGCATAAGGCGCTCGGTGACGTACGCGCTGCCGAGCACCGTGCCACGGTCGTTGTAGATGGAGACGATATCCCCATGCTTGATGCCACGCTTCTCTGCCTCTAAGGGGTGCAGCCACACCGGATGATACTGATAGCCATCGGGACCCTTTACCTTGCAGGTCTCTATCTCACGCAGCCAAGTGATGTCATCGTGCTGCGAGTGCACGCCCCAGCGCGGATGGTTGGAGCACACAAGCAGCGGATACTTCTTGGATCGTTCGGTGCCGATGGTCTCCTCGTGGCTGATGCCTTTTGCGATCCACTTCGGCACTGGTGGCCGCTCGAGATCTGACGGGAAGTGTTTGAGAAGGCCGGTGGCCTCGAACTCGAGCTTACCGGTCGGTGTCGAAAGCGGATACTTCTCCGGGTCCTTGTAGAAATTGTAGAAGCCGGCGGGCACGTCCTCCCAACCGTCGGCGGTGGGCACCACGTAGTAGCCCTTCTCGTTGAGCTTCTCCCAGCTTATGAGGTCGCTGCACCGAGAGGTTTCCCAGCCGTACTTGATGAGCTCGGGGATGGATTTGCCACCGGTGTACTTCTCCAACAACCCCAGGCGCTCAGCGATCTTACAGACGATCTCGTAATCGCTGAAGGACTCGCCGAGAGGCTCTATGCACTTGTGCTCCGGGAAGAGGAGGTTATACTGACCACTGAAGATGTCGCCAGCGATGTCGTCCTCTTCGAGCTTGGTGTTCACGGGGAGGATGATGTCGGCTAGTAGGCAGTCGTTCTCCAGCCATGGGTGCTGGGCGAACATGAACTCGATGTCGGGATGACGCATGGCCCGGACGTAGTCGTTGCCCGTGTTCCAGCATGTGATCCACGATGGTGAGTCGGTCCAGACCATGTGGATCTTGGAGCAGCCATCCGCCGGGTACTTGTAGTGAACGAACTGATCTTTGCGGTCGGCCGTCTCGGATTCGCAGCCCCACCAGTCGCACTCACCCTCGAGAATAGCCTTGGGTACGTACGTCTTCGGGATAAACGAGGGGTGGTTGGTGTCCATCGGGTGGCCGCCGGTGTAGGCCTTGCGCAGGTAGGGTACGCGCAGCGGCTTGGGCTGAGCGTACTGATCTGGCTTGTCAAAGAGTCCCCACTCGATCATCTTGGCCTGGTTGACGCCCGGCTTACCAAGTCCTTGCATGGCCAGGCAGATGTTCTGCAGACGAGCCGGCTCGGTCGCGTAAGGACCGCGGATACCAGGGCCGCCGTTGCCAATAACCACGGTAGTGCGCTTGCTCGCCCACTCCTCGGCCAGCGCTTTGATCACGCGGGACGGCACGCCAGTGATGGGCGCCGCCCACTCGGGCGTCTTGGGCACTCCGTCCTCTTCGCCCATGACGTAGGCCTTGTACTTCTCGACGCCAACGGCGTGAGTCTTGAGGTACTCCTTGTCATACGTTCCTTTCTTGAACCAGTGATAAGTAATTGCGAGATACAACGCCGCGTCGGTGTTTGGCAGGACCGGGATCCACCGGTCGGCGTGCACAGCGGCGGCATAGTTAAGATCAGGGCATACGTAGATCTGCTTGATGCCGAGTTCCGTCCACCAGTAGCTTAATCGGCTCGGCAATTGGCCTTGCCAGCCCCACGGCGTGGTTTCCTGATCGCAGCCCCAGAAGAGGAGCAGTTCGGCGTTCTTCGAGATGTCGTAGAGCAGGTTGCTTTGCATCCCCTGGCCAACCGGTTCACAGCCCCAGAAGTGCTTGCTTCCCCACCACCAGCCTTCCCAGCTGTCGGGCTGACGGTTCTGCTGCGTGAAACCGCCCCACAGGCGGAGCAGCTTGCGGCCGGCGCCGTGGCAGGCCTGGACAACCTTGTTTTCTCCGTGCTGGTCACTCTGGTAGAGAATAGCAGTGGGGCCGTACTTCTCCTTAATACGATTCATCTCGCTGGTGATGATGTCAAGAGCCTGGTCCCAGGAGATGCGCTTATACTTGCTTACGCCGCGGTTCTGCGGATTGCGATTGCCGTTGGGGTCGAAGTCGGCACGCATCATAGGGTAGCGGATACGCGCCGGTGAATAGACGCGCTTTTTATACGCAATGGAGTAAGGTGGAATCAGGGTCTTCATGCTGGGCTCGAAGGTCTTGCCCCGCACTTCCATCTTCCAGGGGTTCATATCCTTCTTGGGATCGTACTTCCAATCGTAGTGCATCGGGCGGATACGGATGATCTTGCCATCCTTGACGTCCACCATCGAGGCGTTGGAACCGTTTTCAGGCACACCACAAAAGCTGATGTCCCTGATTAGTGTTTTTTCTCCGGCATTTACCATACTGCCTTTCTCTTTTTCTGCCATATTTCCTCCTTTTTTTTATTTTATTGATAACTGAGTTGGCTGTCGTGCACATTACCTGGAAATTACGAAGCTTATCCATCAGCAAGGCTTTTATACTATACACAGCCCATTATTCTATGTCAATACTTAAACCATTTAATTATAAAGAGATTGCTGAAAACGAAAGGTCTTAATTAAAATAGATGAACACAAACACCTAAGCAGGTTCACATACTCATCTGCAAGTCTGCGGTATCACTCGTCCAGCTGATTACCCCCTTTGATAACCCATTCAGTGCACGCCCCCTATCACCACTACCCCGTCACCATCCAGTTTTCATCTCCCTCGATTAGCTATGACAAGTTAAGGAAGATGAATAGGGTAACAGCCACGCCTTTGAGCTCTCACATGCTGGAACTCCAGTCTATTTCACATTCAAATATTAGTCAATATGCACTTACAAACTTGGCAACTGTTTACGACTTCATCTTGCGGTGGAGTACACATTCCATCGTTTTGTATAGCTTAACATTACGATGCTTTGTACAGGCATGGTTCTGCATGTTAAACTTGGAAGGTGTATCAGTCCATGCTGAACATTGAGAATCTCAGAATAGACCCAGAGATGGTAGCTTCGCGATTACAGGGCTTCATTCGAAAAAGCGTTGAACGCCTGCAGCGAACTGGTGTCACCTTGGGGCTCAGCGGCGGCATTGATTCCACGGTGGCAGCTTATCTGGCGACCAGGACGCTGGCAAAAGATAAGGTGTTGTGCCTGATTATGCCGGAGAAATATACTGACCCGCAGGCTAAGGAGGACGCTTTATTAATTGCTTCCGAGCTTGGAGTCCGAGTGAAAGTGATAGATCTTACCAAAGGGCTTGAGCATTTCGGCATATATGACAAAGTCCCCATCCACCTGGTGCCAAGAAGGCTTAGAGGGTATGTTTTCCATGCTTCTTACAAGGCACTCAAGGCCTCAGGAATGGACTCTTTCCCCAGCTTTACTAAGGGCTCCAACATCGCGATCCTGCGCCGCGTGTTAGCTTACGGCAAAATAAAGCACAGGTTGAGGGCAGTAACGCTTTACTATGAGGCCGAGCTTGAGAACCTGCTTGTGGTTGGGACAGCTAACAAAAGCGAGTGGCTCAGCGGCTTCTTCGTCAGGTATGGCTGCGATTACGCCGCTGATATCCTGCCCTTGAAGGGTCTTTACAAGACGCAAGTTAGACAACTTGCACATTACCTGGCAGTACCTGATCGGATTATCGATAGGGTTCCCAGCCCAGACGTCGTTCCTGGGATGAAGGATGAAGACATACTCGGTGATTACCAGACGCTCGATCTCATACTCTTCGGTCTGGAAACAGAAATACCTCAACCAAGAATAGCCGAAGAACTCGCAATTAGCAAGGAACGCGTTGCCCGTATTGCTTCTCTAGTCGAGATTTCGAAGTACTCGCGAGAGCCGCCACTGAGCCCAAAATAGGCACTATTTGTTGAAGTCGCCTATCTTTTCGTCGAATGAACTATTTGGCTTGTATTCTATTTATTAGGACGCAGTTACGAGGGTAGTTTCTGGTGCGGCGCGAACTCATAGACTTTGTCATCACTTTTGGCATATAGGAAAACCCATAGATTCAGGGCCATTCGGAGAGCCTGAGGTAATCTATCTTCGATGTACTTGAGATATTGTTCAGGCAATGCTAGGCCAAGTTGTAATCCTTGGCTTCGGTCATAACATGACACGGTGCTTGCAAGTGCCCTATCAAACTGGTTTCTTACCGTAGAAGAAGGCAAATCGGTTCCAAAGCTCTTGCACTCAATCCGCCACAAACTGTCACCTTTTCTTACCCTAATGTCCTCTCCTTTAGATACCAGTCTTATGCTTTTCTCTTCGATACCGAGTGTAATTAACTCAGCTTTTAACTTATTCTTATTACCAACACTGTCAATCCTCTGCCCATGGGGTAAGGAAAGGCTTTCGACAATCCACCCATTCGAATGTAGCCACTTTACTACTGCGGCCTGTACGTTAAATTCAGGAATATATTGCGGTTGCAAGAGTTCCGCCTTCAGCGTAGGTAGTGATTAGCAATTACTCCGGTAGTTATAATGTGCTCTAGGAACATATTATATACCATTACTTGGCACCGTATCAGTGAGGCGACTATGCCAGCCGCGAAGCACTAAAGCCCCAAGAGCTTTTTCTTAGTGAACAACATGATGGAACGTGCATATAAATAGTTGACGATACTGGTGGACGAGGATACTAAATCAAGTAGAAGCACATCAGCCCTTCTGAGCCTTCATCGTGACTTCGAGTTACGGCGTAGTAAATTCCTTTGCCTGCCTCTTTAGATAGCCAGAGTTGATAGCGTATTATCCTGGTCTTATTTTCTGTAATTTTCACACCCCTGGTATATCTAGGTGCTAAAAATTTTGTAGCATTCGGGGATAATTGTCAATACCTTAGGGAGGCTTTTCCCCCTCAAAAGAATTTCAGTCCATTCAGGGCACAGTATTTTATGTCTCGCATCAGTACCCCGTGATATAGATTTCAGTTCACCTTCCGCCGCCAATAAGCTTTTCAATCTTTGCGGTCATACCTCAGCAACCTCAGCTTCAACAGATTCTGGACTCCAGACTATCGACATTCAGGTCATCATCTGGTAGTATATTAAGGTTGCGAGTTTTACCTACCATCACGTAATCGTAAGAGTATATGGCCCAGAGAGTTGTCTATGGGAAAGTTGTTGTACAAACCCACTAAGGAACTTAAGCAAAGCTAAGGTTTTGATATCCGGATTGCTGTTCTGGGGCCAATTGAGAACGCCGATATGGCCGGGCTAGATTTGATTCTAGCGATCTACAATACCGTTTTGAAAGATTTAGAGGCTTCTCCCAACCCCTCACCCCTTTTACGGGACAAAGTAAAGAAAGGTGAACTTGGGTTTAAAT
>Ga0315282_10009065_pt1 | contig 15908 bp, 18 predicted proteins | sample YL17G07_20_MG_FD_203693 | JGI IMG/M metagenome (GOLD analysis project Ga0315282, IMG submission 203693) | Sediment microbial communities from Yellowstone Lake, YNP, Wyoming, USA - YL17G07_20 | ecosystem: Environmental > Aquatic > Freshwater > Lake > Sediment | place: USA: Wyoming | collected...
TCCTTCCAATCACGCTTTTGCTTTTTCTTCATGCTGAACCACCCCTGTTTTTTTGTTAACCACCGCCGGTGGCCCAGCCTCCAGAAGCGATTCTATGCCAAACTTAAAGGATTAATGCGACACACCACAGCCCAACAAAAGGAATTTAAGCAGCGGCGGGCGAGTTTCCTTGGAGGCTGGCCCAAAGGGGTGGTTACCCGAGGGTCAGAAATTGCCGTACATAACCAAGATAGAGATGAGAGGCTTCAAGTCGTTTGGGAATAGCAAGGTGACTATTCCCCTTTCTAAAGGTCTTACAGCAGTTGTTGGTCCAAACGGCCACGGCAAGAGCAACATCGTGGACGCATTGGACTTTGTTATGGGGAGTTTGAGCGCAAAGACACTGAGGGCCGAGCGCTTTTCAGACCTCCTCTTCAAAGGCGACGAGAAAACAGGGATAAAGCAGGCCCCATTCGGGGAGGTGGTCATTCACTTCAACAACGAGGACGGGGGGTTGGGCCCCAGCGCCCCCAGCGTAGGCATCTCCAGGTGGATAAACAAGAGCGGAAAATGCGAGTACAGAGTAAACGGCAAGGTCGTAAGCCGTCAGGATGTCGTGGACCTTCTGGGTCCGGTCGTGAGTAGCCCAGGAGGGCACAACTTTGTGATACAGGGCACGGTCAGGAGCATAGCTGAAAAGAACCCAATTGAGCGCAGGGAGATAATGGACGAGCTTGCAGGTGTCGGGGAGTACGAGGAGAAGAAGCAGAAGGCGATTGGAGAACTACAGACGGTTGATTCAAACATTGGGATCCTAGAGGGCGGGATGAGGGAGATTTCAAACCACATGGAAGGGTTGCGGAATCAAATGGAGGCGGCGATGGAGCACAACCAGCTGGTCATGGAGCTGGAGCAGGCAAAGGCCGCTTTCGTAAAAAAGAGGTTCGACACCCTCTCCAGAAAGGTTTCAAAGCTGAGGGGCGATGGCGCAAAGATCAGCCGTAATCTCAACAACCTGGACGGGAAGTACAAGCACGCGCTCAAGGTGGCCCAGGAGCGGGAGAAAGAGTGGGAAAAAATCAGCAAGAGCATAGAGGCACAGGAAAGGGTCGGCGTTATCCAGAAGGCAGAGAACCTCAGGACTCAGTTTTCCACGCTGAGTTCCCTGCAGGGCTCCAAGATAGGCAAAAAAGAGAGGCTCATCACGGAAATAGAGGCACTGGGCAAGCGCCTTGAAGGTATGGCGGCCGAGGGCCAAGGCAAGTTCTCCCCCCTGCTATCTGATTTCAACAGGCTACACGGCGAGTTCCTGAGCCTGAGTGGAGCCCTGGCCTCCGCGAAGACTGCTGAAGAGGCGCTTGGTGTGGTCCAGAGCATCCAGAAGGTGCTGGAGAACCTCGCCCAGGTGATAAAGGGAATCTCGGAGCATGACTTCAGAAGCGCTCAGGGCGGCAACAAGGAGTTTGGGGAGCTCCGCGACAGGCTCATAAGTCTGAATGCCGTCAGGGACAGCTACGAGGAGGAGCTCAAGGGCCTGGACCAGAAAATCCGCGCGGCCCAGTCCCAGCTGGAAAAGATAAAGCCAGAGGAGAGCAGGCTGCGGGCGTCGATCCAGTCGCTGCGAGAAAAGAGCAGCAAGTTTATGGAAGAGGCGCGGAAGCTCAGGGGGAGCGCTGACTCCATCCATGGGAAAATCCAAGATTTGACGTACAAGCGCGGGACAAAGATGGTGGAGATGGCCACGGCGGAGAAGGAGCTTGAGGAGGTGGAAATCCAGCTCAAAGAGACAGAGGCCGACCCAGCGTCTTTCCTTCGCATGGACCCAGATACGCTCAAGGTGAAAATCAGGGAGCTTGAGGGGAAAGTCGAAGCGGTCGGGCCGATAAACCCGCTGGCTGCGAGGAGCTTCAGGGAAACTGAGGATAGGTACAACGGGGAGAAGGCAAAGCACGACAAGCTGCAGGCCGACAAGCAGTCCCTCCTTGACTTCATGGCGAAGGTCGAGGAAAAGAAGAAAGAGATTTTCATGAAGACATTGGGCGAGATTTCCTGGCATTTCAACCAGATATTCGCCGAGCTGTCGGGCGGCGGCACTGGGGAGTTGAAGCTTGAGAACGAGCAGTCGCCGTTCGAGGGCGGCCTGAAAATGGAGGTCACATTCGAGGGGTCTCCCCCGGGCCTCCAAAGCCTTTCAGGCGGGCAGAAGACACTTACAGCCCTCGCTTTCATCCTCGCCATCCAGCGCTATAGGCCCACCACATTTTACGTCATGGATGAGATAGACGAAGGGCTCGACCCCAAGAACAGGTCGCGCGTCGCAGAGATGTTGCGGAAGTTTTCGAGGGAGTCGCAGATAGTCGTGATCTCCCACCACAACACCATCCCGTCCCTGGCAGACAGGGTGTTCGGCGTGATCAAGGAGAACAAGGTCTCCCGCCTGTACTCCGTGGACCTTTCAGGGATAGGTGGTTAAGATGAAGCCCCTGACCGACCAGCCCATCAACATCCTTCTGGAACTGGTGCAGAAGCACAAGCTCGACCCCTGGGACGTGGACATAGAGAAGCTGGTGGCCATCTACCGCCGCAAGATAGACCGGGCAAAGTCGCTCGACCTGAGGGTTCCTGGGCGGGCGGTCCTCTCGGCGTCGGTGCTTTTGAGGATGAAGTCAAGCTGCGCCGTCAACGGGAACGGAAAGAAGAGCCTGGAGAAGGAAGAGGAGGAGCTGCCAGACATAGCGCTTCCAGACCTTGGGGAGCTGACGTTGCCGCAGTTCATGCCGCGGAAGATAGAGCTGGGTGATTTACTGGGCGCTCTCAAGGAGGCACTGGCGGAAGTGCCGGAAAAGAAGGAGCCTCCGATGTTCAAGGTCGCGGGCAGGTTCTGGAGGCCGGATGAGTTCGAGCAGCTGTTGGAAAAGGAGAGCCCGAGGCTTCTCGCCAGGATCCAGGAACTTGTGGCCGCCAAGGGCACGGTCGCATTCGTAGACCTTTTTGAGCAGCCGACGAGGGAGTCCATGGTCCTCACTTTCTTCGTGATAATCTTCCTCTGTGCAGAGGGCAAGGTTAGGCTTGAGCAGCCGGAGCTTTTCGGCCCGATATTGGTCTCGCTTCCGGGGACGGGATGAAGATGGGAGTGGAAGATGACAGGAGGGTGCTGGAAGGGGCCCTGTACGCGGCCGACCATCCCTTGGTGATGGAGGAGGTCAAGAAGGTTGTCGGGACTTCTTCCGAGACATACGTCCGCAAGCTCATAGATGAGTTGAAGTCTGAGCATGGGGGAAGAGGAGGGGCCTTCCGCTTGGTTGAGGGAGAAAAAGGCACATTTTCGCTTAAACTGGCGGAAGAGCTCCTTGAGAGGCTGGACGACATCATACCAAAGATGAGGATATCCCGCGGGGCGCTCAAGACCCTGGCGATGGTCGCTTACAGGCAGCCGGTGACCCAGGCGAAGCTGGCCGAGCTCAGGGGAAGCAGGACATACGACCACATCAGGCAGCTTTTGGCGGTCGGGTTTGTGGAGTCAAAGCCATTCGGGAAAACGCGCACACTCCGGGTTTCGAAGAAGTTTGCGAGCCACCTAGGTTTTGAGGACGACATGGACAAGATGAGGGAGAAGCTGGAAGAGCTGGTGCATTAGGGATTTATGCCTCCTTTCCTATTCTTCTAACGTATGGCTAGATGGCAGGGCAGGTCCCTCAAGAAGTCCACGGGCGGCAGGATATGGCCCAGGCGTGGCAAGCGGAGGAGGGAGATGGGACGCGAGTTCATTGAGGTGAAGATGGCCCCGACGGAGAGGGTGAAGTTTAGGACATTTGGGGGAAAAGAGAAGCTGGGGCTTTACTCGGCAGATGTCGCGAACGTCACCGACCCAGCTACAAAGAAGATGTCGAAGGCCAAGATTTTGACCGTGGTGGGTAACCCGGCCGACCCACACTTCGTGCGGAGGAATGTCATCACCAAAGGAGCAATCATAAATACGGAGATTGGAAAGGCCCGCGTGACGAGCAGGCCAGGGCAGCACGGCGTGGTGAATGCCGTACTTTTGGAGAAGACCCAGTAGTTTGGGTTAAGGGGACAAAAAAGTACAGTCCCCTAACCGATTTTCTTCATGTGGAAGTGTGTCAGTGTCCTTATTGCCAGCACTATGATGGCCAGCGCCGAGAACAGCGCAATGTATGTGATTACCAGGTTTAGCGCGGTGCCTATGTTAGCACCAATCGCCGTGTTGAAAGAGGTAAACACACCCATGTTGCTTGCGACCAGCAGCCCGAGCGAGACCAGCACTAGGACGTAGATTTCTTCCTCGATTTTCTTTGATGTTGTAATGAAGGCTCCGATTCCTAACCCAATCAACACAAACGCGACCGAAATCCAAGATTGTACGTCAGCTCCAAGGTTGCCAAGACCTACAGCCAGACCCGCAATCACTGCTGCAATCAGACCTATCACAAATAGATAGCTGGCAATGTGGGACAAATCCATAGTTTTCGCCATTTCTTACCCTCCTTGATTTTGTGATTATTATTCAAAGTGCACGGTTATAAATTTTTCTTTTGCGATTTCAGCACAAAATCTGCTACTACTTGGTTAGCGCTTCTTCACATGTTCTGGGACGATGTCCGCTTTGAGCTTCGGTAGACAGTGAACCAACCGAGACTTCGTCCACGCTGTGTATAACTCCGCCCCACTCCTCTATGGCGGAGCGGATCTTAGAGTAGTCTAGTTCTCCTTCCACTGTCACCTTCAATGTGTCCGTCTCCCTGTCGATCTCGATCAGGGTCACGGTCACGCCTTTCACGCCTTCAAGGGAGCTCAGCCTCGTTGCGAACTCTGGAAGGCCGGGGTCATGGGGCTTCAGCACGTCAAGCACAAGTCTTCCTATTTTTGTGTGCGATGATTTTTTTGCCATACCACCACCGCATAGTCCGCATCCGCGGTTAAAAAAGGTGGGGGCAGGCTGTTCAAGGGATGTTGAGGAGCTTGTGTATCTGAGGGACAATTGCGACCTCGACTCCAGCCTTGGCAGCGGCTTCGGCGAGGTGATACACGTGTGCCATGCTGGGGCAGGTTTTGACTTTCTTGGTGGGGGTGACGGGTTGGAGGACGACTGGAACACCGCTTGGTACAACACTACAGACGCGCGAGATTGTCGACACCTTTGTTGACGGGAGCACGACTATCTTAACAAAAGTTTCAACGCCAGCCCTGGAAGCCAGCCTTGTACATCTCAGTTCCTCATCCAACAATCTCGCCCACATTTTTCTCTGCACGGCTTCGTGTTCAGGAAGTTTCAAGTCCACGGCGGCATAGTTGATGTAACGGACGACTCTTTTCATTACTTTCGAGTCCATGCCGTTAGTTTCCAGATAAACCTTGAATTTTTCTTGTTTGCATCCCTTCGCCACTTCAACCAGAAAATCTCCGGCCAAGAGGGGTTCTCCCCCCGTCAGCGAGATGCTGTGCGTGTCGGGGGTTTTCAAACGTTTGACATGTCGGAGCACTTGGGCGGCCGTCATAGGATTTTTCACGTTCTTGAACCTCATTGCGCCGGGTTTTGTCTCGACTTCGCATTTCAGTTGAACGGTCTTTCTGAACTTCTCCGTGTCGCAGTAACAGCAGTCCAGGCTGCAGCCGGAGAAGCGAACGAACACCTGTCTCCTGCAGACGTAGAGTCCTTCCCCCTGCAGGGAGTTGAAGATCTGGCCGACGTATCCCTCGCCCATTTTACACCATAATGTGTTCATCGCCAAAACTTAAGCGTGGAGCCGCCGGTGGGTCTCGATCCCACGACCTACGGTTTACAAAACCGTCGCTCTGCCAACTGAGCTACGGCGGCCCAAATCTATTCAGCATAGGGGAAAAAAGAAGTTTCCTACTCAGCAATACCTTTGACAATGTCCTCTATCGCGGCTCTCTGATCCTTCGCAAGCACTATGCCCGATGCCAGAAGCACCCCTTTGGTCCCGAGCTCCACGGCTTTCTTTATGTCGTCCCCGGTCGTTATCCCGGCGCCACAGAGAACCTCCACCTTAGGGTTGATCTTCTTGATTGTCTCAACAGAGCCGGTGACCACTTCTGGCTTGGCCTTGGACACAGAGACCCCACTCCCGATGAGCTCCGGCGGCTCAACTGCTATCATCTCAGGGCCCAAAGCCGCGGCCTTCCTGCTTTCCTCCACATCCGCGGTGCAGACTACGGTGGAAAGCCCGAGCGCCCTCAGCAGCTCGATGGTCTTTTTTATCTGTTCAATCGGGATTTTGTGCTCAGCATGGTTCAGAAGGGTGCCGGCTGCCCCGGTCGCCTTCACCGAGTCAGGCGTGACCCACCCAGTGTTTTTCCCGGGTGAAACTGCATCAACATGCTGCGCAAGCACCGGGATTTTGACCTCGCGGGCAATCCTGTAGACATCCGCCTGCTGGGGGCAAACGGCAGAATGCACACCATACTTGGACGACACCTCCTCGATGAGTTTCGCCAGCTTCAGGGCCCGTTCGCCCGTGGCCTCCACGTATGTCTTGAAGTTCACGATGACGATTGGAGTTCTTAGCATCAAACCAATTTGTCTCGATTGTATTTAACACCTTCAGCATATCTTCGAATATGCGACGTCTGCTCCTCTCCAGCTTCGTGGTTTCCCTCGCGATGGGGATTTTCACGCTTGTTCTCCCGCTCTACGCCGCCAAGGAGCTCAACGCAAGCTACACTGAGATTGGGATGCTTGGCGTCGCCTACGTGATTTCAGACGTGCTGCTTTCCGTGCCGTTGGGCAGGATTGGAGACCAAAGAGGGAGAAAGTCGTTAATAGTCGGCGGGTTCCTCACAACAGCGCTGGTCTTTCTCGCTTACTCCGTTGTTAGCTCGGTGGCGTTGCTCATAGTTCTGAGGTTTATCCAAGGAGCCACCGAAGCCCCGATATGGGTGAACGTCCAGAGCGCGGTGGCCGAGCGGTCTTCAACGGAGAGAAGGGGAAGGGCAATGGGTGCGTACGGGACTTCTTGGGCGGCTGGCCTCGGAATAGGTCCAATAATCGGTGGAGTGCTTTATTCAACGGTCGGCGCGCCGTTGGCTTTCATCACCAGCGGGTTAATCGCCCTCGTCGCCACGGCCATCGTCGTAACAGTTTCCCTGCAGAAGCCAACCACATCTGGAAGAAAGCCAAGTGTTTCGACCATCTATCCCGCGCTCTTGGCATCAGTCATCTACGTTGGGTTCGTGTCGCTGTTGACCACACTTCTTCCCGTCTACGCGACAAAGGGGCTTAACATGTCGGACTTTGGAATTGGCGCCCTGCTAACAATCTTCACCTTGGGGCGGGCGGTTTTGTTCATCCCATTCGGAAAGCTCTCGGACAGGCTCGGGCACAGGCCAGTCATTCTGTTGGGGGTAACCGGGGTGGCGCTGATTTCGCTCGGGATATCGCTTGCGCAGGGGTACATTGCGCTCGCATTTCTCATCTTTTTGATGGCAATCTGCGAATCACTGGTTTACCCATCCGTCGTGAGCATGATATCAAAAGCCGGCGAGGGGAAAAATTTGGGCCTGTTTATGGGCATCTTCAACTCCGTGGCAATGGTCGGCGGGGCGGTTTTCCCAGGAGTCGGTGGTCCGTTGGCAGACAGCTTTGGCCCGTCGGCACCTTTCCTGGCGTTTGCCGTCGTTGGCATCGCATTCATTCCGATTCTTGGAAAGGTGCTGAAAGATTAGTGGTGCCGGGGCGGGGAGTCGAACCCCGACCTCGGGATTTCCCACATCATCTCGTGGATCAGCACTCACAACCGCCAACGAGGTTATGAGTCCCGCGCTCAACCTTTGAGCCACCCCGGCTGATTAAACGCCGGCTTCCAAAACTTTAAGCTTTGTTTATCTCTTTGCTCATGAACTTTAGAAAGTCTTTCTTGCTGCGCAGCCTCTTGCAGCCCCCCTCATACCCCACGAGCACCTCGTCCGTCAGGTCGATGAAAAGCCCATTTTCAACAACTCCAATCTGAGATAGCTCGCCGAGTTTCCGTTCAAGCGCAGCAGGGTCAGAAATCACGCCGAAATCTACATCCGCAATGTAGTTGCCGTTGTCTGTCACAAACGGCTTTCCACCCTTTTCAACCCTCAGCTTGGGCTTCCCCCCCAACTCGGCAAGCTTTTCCATGACATGCTTGTGGGCGAAGGCGAGTGATTTGTCGCGGATGAAAGGCAATATCTCGATTGGCACAGGAGAACCTTCGCCGAGCTTCCGGACAAGCTTTGTTTTGTCCACGACTATCACAAGTCGCTTGGCGCCTCTGGCCAAAATCTTCTCCCGGGTGTGGGCCCCTCCGCCACCCTTGATCAGGTTGAAGTCCGGGTCCACCTCATCGGCGCCGTCAAGCACCAAGTCAAACTCGTCGTAGTCATCCAAAGAGCTCATTTTCAGCCCGAGCTTGGTCGCCAGCCTTTCGGTTGAAGAAGAGGCGGGCACAAAAGTCGATTTTGGCTTAACCTTCGCGAGAGCCCGCACAATTTCCGCGACGGTGGTCCCTGAGCCGAGCCCGATTACCATCCCATCCAGCGCAAATCGGGCAGCAGCCTCGGCGACAGCACGCTTCCATCCATCCGTATCCAAGTTTTACCCCAAACAATCGCCAGCGCGAAGATATTAAATAGCAGCGCAATATTCACGATTGGTGTAAATGAAGCGGGTCGTTTCAATCAAAGAGGCCATGACCGCCAAAGTCCTCATGACGGGGGCCAAGACAACAGTGGCAAGGGCTGCAAAGATGATGGCAAACCGCAGCGTTGGAAGCATAGTTATAGTGAAAGGCAAGATCCCGGTTGGAATTTTGACCGAACGGGACGTGCTGATGAAGGTGGTGAGCGAAGATCTAAAGGCCAGCAAGGTTCTGGTCGAGAAAGTGATGTCATCTCCAGTGATGACAATAGCTCCAGACACCGACGTCAGCGAGGCAGCGAAGATAATGTCAAAGAACAATATACGCCGGCTGCCGGTGGCAGAAGGTGGCAAACTAGTGGGCATCATCACAGCCAGCGACATAACCGCGATTTCTCCAGAACTTCTCGAGGCCCTTTCCCGTCCTGAGGAGCCAGCGAAGGAGGCAGTGGAGGAGAGCGTCTGCGAGTCCTGCGGGGAGGTCACCGCTGATCTCTATGAGGTCAACGGCATGTGGGTTTGTGAGACCTGCCGTGATGAAGCGGGCGAGTAGATGGTGTAATGGCGTGCAGGGATGCGCTTGCGGCGTTCATAGTCAGTGATGTGATGCGTCCATGTACGGTGTTTGTTAGCTCACATGATCTTGTGACTAGGGCGAGAGCCCTCATGCGCGAAAATGGGCTTCGGACTCTCCCCGTGATAGACGGTGGGCGGCTGGAGGGAATAGTAACCCCGCGGGAGGTAATGCATGTCACGTCAACCCGTTCCAACATCCCGGTGGCAGGGATAATGTTCTCAACTCGTGCGCTGGCCACTCCAAGCATGGCTCTGTCGGAACTTGCACGGCAGATGGTGGATCTAGATGTTAACGACATACCTATCGTCCAGAGCCCCACGAACAGGACGGTGGTGGGGTTGATTAAAATGGAAGATGTGTTGGACAAAATTTCCAACAAGCTTCCCAAAGAATTACCCGTAAAAGAATTTATGGTGGGTGATGTTGTGACCTGTGGTGAGGATGACGAGATCACTCAGGTGTGGGAGCTCATGGAGAGGACGAAGTACTCCGGCCTGCCAGTAGTTCGTTACGATAGCGCAAGGCACATCAAAAGGGTGGTCGGGATGATAACGCGTTCGGACATCATAGGGAGTGGGGCGACCAGGATCTCCGAGGAGTCAAGCAAGGGAAGGACGGCCGCGAAGGTGAAATCCCTTATGCGCACATCCATCATAGCGGTCTCCTCTCAGACGCCAGTCTTGGAAGCTATCGAGCTCATGATAAAAAGGGACATCGGCAGGTTGCCAGTAATAGATAAAGATAATTTGGTAGGAATCATATGTCGCTCAGACGTGGTGAGCGCAGCCTGTGGGTGATCTGGTGAAAAAAATACCCCAATATGGGTCGAGAGACCGGGGGGCTCTGGAGTTCAAATCACACATCCACCGCGAGGAGGGGGACGTGATGGCTTTGGCCAGAAAGCCGATTGTAACGGCGACCCCAACTACTTCGATAAAAGGGGCAGCGGAGCTCATGGTAAAACACAAGGTGAGGCGGCTTCCGATAGTTAGATCGGGCACAAGAAAGCTGCAGGGGATGGTAAGGTCACGCGACATAATAGACTTTCTGGGAGGTGGAGAAAAAAACATGATAGTCAGCGCAAAGTTCAAAGGAAACTTCTACGCAGCGGTAAACGAGCCGGTCGAGAGTATAATGGACAAAGAAGTCCCCCACGGCGACGTGTACATGTCGACCACGGATGTTGCGAAGATACTTCTCCGGACCGGATTTGGCGGAATACCGATCCTTGACGCAGAGGGACAGATAGAGGGGATAGTTTCGGAGAGAGATTTCATATCCAACATCCCCGTCGCCACCGGGGCTTCCGTGAGCTACTACATGGTGAGGCACATGGTCACAGCGGAGCCTGAGCTTTCCATCAAGGAGGCGGCCAAACGCATGGTTTCACGCGGGGTGAGGAGGCTGCCTGTCGTGCGCGGCCGAGAGATTGTGGGCATAGTTACTACAGTTGACATAATGAGGCACTTCGGGACTGGAGAGGTGTTCGAGCGTATGCGTTCTCAGTCGACCGGTGACCCTCTCTCCGGCTTGATTCAGGACATAATGACGCGCGATGTTGTGAAGGTGGGTCCTGAGGCGGACGTGGGGGAGGCGGCGGGGCTGATGAAGGATAAGGGGTGTGGCGGGATACCCGTGGTCTCCGACAGCGAGATTTTGGGGATAATCACAGAACGTGACCTGTTGAGGTTGTTGGTTTGAAATCGGGGACTAAAGTCGACGCGGTCATGAGCTCGCCGGTCCTAGCCGTGAGGCCGACCGACACTGTGGCGCACGCGAAGAACCTCATGCTGCGTCACGGGGTTAGGCGCCTCGTGGTTTTGGAGAAGGGAGAGCCGGTGGGCATCCTAGCCATGCACGATGTCGCCGAGCGCTTGAACAGGGGTGCCCCGGAGTGGAGGAGAAGGCCGATTGACCAGATTCCCGTGGCGCGCGTGATGCACAAGGGAGTAATTTCAGCGTCGGTTGGCACAGATTTGAATAAAGCAGTGAAGCTGATGTTAAACCACGACATAAGCAGCCTCGTGGTTGTCGAGAGCGGAAGCGTTGCCGGCATATTGACGAAGACCGATATCGCAAGGTATTTTTCGGATAATCTTCATGGCCAGTTCAGGGTCGCCACTCTCATGACCCCAGATCCGATTGTTGTCAACCGTGGCCACAGCATCGCGCGGGTCGTGGAGCTGATGGAGGAGTACGGCGTGGCCAGGGTGGTTGTGGTGTCCGGAAAGCGGCCAGTGGGAATCATCTCGGAGGGCGACATTGGTTTTGCCAGGTTGGAAGAGCCAGCTCAGGGCACCAGAGAACGCGAGGTCAGATACATCAGGAGGCTCGAAAGGGGGGACAGGCCAAGGGCGAGGTATGTGAAGCACGTGGCGATGCTGACGGCGGAGGACGTCATGCGCCAAGACCCGATCACGATTGGCACGGACTTGGACGCCGCAGAGGCAGCCGGGCTGATGTTAAAACACGGGATAAGCGGGCTTCCGGTGGTAGAAAATGAGGGCCTTGTAGGGATTCTGACAAAGACTGATATATTGAAGGGAGTAGGCAGGTTGAGCGTTCAATGAGAGTGAATCAGGTAATGAGTTCCCCGGCGATAACCGTGGACAAGGACATTGAACTCGCGGGTGCAATCGATCTGATGAAGCGCAACGAGGTGTCGCGCCTGGTCGCCACCCATGGAGGTAAAATAGTCGGCATCCTTACGGAGAAGGACATGGTCAGGGAGCTTGGCTCCAGCCACGCCTACCGCTTGCCACCGGGCAGGCTCCACGTGTCAAACGTTATGACTTCCAACCCAATCACGGTTGAGCCGGATGTTACCGCCAAGAGGGCCGCAGAGCTCATGCTTGAACGGGACGTAAGCGGGCTTCCAGTTGTTCAGGGCCCAAATCTTGTGGGGATAATTACCAAGCTTGACTTTGCAAAAATCTGCCTTGGCTACGACGACATCTACGTTGGGGAGGTGATGCAGGCCGACCCAACCACGGTTTCACCGCAGGACCGCCTAATCCACGCGAGGAAGCTTTTGCTTGACGAGGACCTGCTTGTGCTCCCGGTTATGGAGAGCAAGGAGCTGGTTGGGATCTTGACGATGAGAGATGTTGCCATGAGGCTGGCGGATTTCCAGGACGTGGTTCCAGACAGGTTCAAGAGCGAGCGCATACGGAACTTGCTGGTAAGCGACGTGATGGCGCAGCCGCCCGTCACCACACGAACGGATGCCAAGCTGTCTGAAGTTTCAGGGCTAATGCTTCAGAAGAGGTTCTCCGGCCTCCCGGTCCTCAACCTTGAGGGAGCGCTCGTCGGGCTGATTACCAAAACTGAGCTTGCAGAAGTTGCCCGGGAGAGGCTTTAAGTTTTTGAACCAAGTGTTTTCGGGCGGCGGTGGTCCAGCTTGGTAAGACTCAGGCTTCCCAAGCCGATTTGAATTCTATGCTCAGGGACTTTGAACAAATATGTAAAATTGACCTCAGATTGAAAGATAGAACCATTTACTCCCACTTGTTGCACGTCAGGAGATACTTGGCGTTCTGCCAAAAACAGGCATTGGCGGTGGACTCCATCCAGTCAACAAGGGAGTTCCTCTCTACGGTCAAGGACGGGAATCAGAACACCTATGGGAACTACGTCAAGGCTCTCAGGGTGTTCTTCAGGGAATACCTCAGGTCAGACGAAGCCGAGAGGTTCAAGGTCCCACAGGCATCCTTCAGATACGTCAAAGTCCCAAGTAAAGAAGAGCTGAGACTATTCTATGAGGCATTGCCTGATTGGAGGTCTAAGGCTCTGTTCCTGTTCTATGCAAGCTCAGGAAGGAGAAGGGACGAGATACTGGACTTGGACATGAAGGACGTGGACTTTGAACTGAGGATGTTACGTCCCCTTTGTGAGGAATCCCAGACAAAGCACACCTGGTTCAGCTTCTTCAACGAGGAAGCCTTGAAAGCGTATAGGCGATACAGAGAAAAAGAGGACCCATCTGATGGCAAGCTGTTCGGGGGTGGCACCCACGTAAATCAGGTCTTCAAGGAAACATCCGAGAAAGCTGGCGTAAAGATAACTCCCCAGCTGCTCAGGGAGTGGTTCTGTAATGAGCTGGGCGGACTGGGCGTGGCTGACAGGTATATCGATGCCTTCTGTGGCAGGGTTCCAAGGTCAGTTCTTGCTAGGCACTACACGGACTTTGGCCCTGAGAGGTTGAAGGAGATATACGACAAGGCTGGGCTGAGAGTCCTTACCTATCCTTCTCTAGCTCCTTCACTAGCTTGACCGCTTGAGTGCCCTTTTCAGTGAGCGAATAAATCACAGTCCGATATTGGTCTGCTTGTACCTCCCTCTTTACTGCCCCTGCTTGCACCAGCTCTTGAAGACGCTCAGAGGTAGTTGTAGGGCTACCCACTAGCTCCTTGAGTTCAGTAAAGTTCAGTCTCCCCTTCTCCGCTAAGGCATACAGCACTTCTCTGGCTCCTTTCTTCCCCAGTAGTTCTATCTTCAATTGACTCATATCAAACCAGATTAGTGCTCCGTTTTAACGAGAAATGTCATGAAAGTTGGACTTAAATACAATAATTTGTATTTGTTAATCGGAGAACATGAACCAAAAAGGGACAAGGGCTCTGGGCTTAATCTTAGGGTTAGTCATTCTTTCGTTATTTCTTGTCCCCATGGGTAGTGCTGCCATATTCTATGACGAAAACGATGTCATGACAAGCGTTTCTGAACTGCGTGGGGAATCTCGTTCAAAATATACTGGGGATGACTCTAAATTGACGAAATGGGCTGTTGATTATGTTTATGGAAACCATGACAACAACTTGACTCAAACAGAAATTGATAACTACGAAAACCAAGGTGAAAATGCAAATTTGGGAAGAGGGGAGACTCAATACACCTTCATCGATGGAAAAAGAGGCCACATAACTACTGTTGATTATGAAGTCTCTTGTCCGTTAGGAGACGTTAACACTCTAGGGGATTTCATACTATCAAGCTCAAGTACAGTAACTTGGTCGTTGGAAGAAAGAACAGACCACACATACCGTAGAGAACAGCTTACGAGTGGCAACACAGTACTGTTTACAGTTCCAACTGGGTGGGAAATTGAGAATGTTGATGGACTAGACTCAAAAACAGTATCCAATGACAAAAGAACTGTTACTGGAGTGGCAATCACTGGCACAGCACATACCGTCAAATTCGTAAAGTCAGCAACGTTCCAAATAAGTGGACTAAGTATTTCTCAATCAGAAGTTGAACCTAATCAACCCGTAACCATTGCCCTAAACGTGGCAAATGTCGGGGGCGTCCAAGGAACGTACACAGCCACGTTGAAAGTTAATGGCACGACCGAGAACACCCAAGAAGTAACATTGGCCGCTGGTGAAAACAGAACTGTAACATTTTTGCTTACTAAAGAAGATGCAGGAACACAAGATGTTGAAGTAGGTGGGCTGACTGGGAACTTCTCTGTGAAAACACCATCTACGCCGATAAATCTGACAGTGGCGGTAATCCCAATAATTATAGTTGCAATAATCGGAGCGTTGGTGTTTCTAAAGAAGCGGTGAAACAACATGGACAATGGAGACATAGCTGTAGTTCTTATTGTGGTCGGAGGAATTTTAGTTTTATTTGGAGTTTCGTCCCTCAGTTTCAATTCCTTGTGGACCGCAGCGGTGCTTGGCATCGGATTAGAAACAGTTATTACTTTAGGTGCGATTTGCTTTGTAGTCGGGCTAATCTTGTTAATACCTGGTGCCTTATGGCTCCATGAATTAAACAAATCCAGTGGGAGGACAGGTGGGTGCTGTATCATCGCAACTTGTGCCTTGCCATCTCAACATCCTGACCTTAAATATCTCAGACACTTCAGAGACAAGGTGCTTAAGCCTACGAGATTGGGACGTTTGATTGTTTGGCTTTATTATTCACTAGGCCCATTTGTTGCAGCAATTGTCTTATCATCCAAGCGAATGAAAAGACTAGTAAGAAAACGATTCATTCCATTCTGGGTTAAAGTTTGTAAGGAGTGGAAAAAACAGGAGAAAATGAAGTATGGGCCCAAGAGGGATTGAAGTGATTTCATATACATAAATTAAAGATTGGTCTAGTCTTTCTCATTGGCGTGTTTGACTGCCATCTTCAGAGAAAGTAGTAACCACAGTTTTGTTTCCTTTATGTAATCCAAGAACTAACTTCTTACTAACGACATCTAGTAATAGTTGATAGTACAGACTATTTCCCACAGCTAGTCAGACTGGTATGGCCTACGGAGAACACTCATAGAGGGAAGTTCCACATCCCAGGTGGAAAGTCAATCTCCCCCTACGCCAAAAGGCGTAGTAGTTCCCAGCCCTTAGTTATAGGTTGCCTATACCCCTGGCAGAGTCACCATGCCCTCCTACTTTGTTCAGAGGGCACTCTCCTGCTGGGATAATGCGGTGTCCAACGGACTACCCCTACCCACGTCAGGTACAAATGGCCAAATCCCGTAAGGGACTACCTGACTGCACTTGTACCCTTCTCTGGGTACAGAGCCATATGCTACTTTGTGTTATTCAATTTAAGTTTTACTCCAATAACAGTATCTCCGACACGTAAAAAGGTTCGAGATATCCATCACTACAGAACAGTTCCACGAGGGAGGCGTTGAGGTGGACATATTACCACCAGGATGCCCGGTGCCCCGATGGCCTGCAACCCACAGAT
>Ga0315282_10009066_pt1 | contig 15907 bp, 20 predicted proteins | sample YL17G07_20_MG_FD_203693 | JGI IMG/M metagenome (GOLD analysis project Ga0315282, IMG submission 203693) | Sediment microbial communities from Yellowstone Lake, YNP, Wyoming, USA - YL17G07_20 | ecosystem: Environmental > Aquatic > Freshwater > Lake > Sediment | place: USA: Wyoming | collected...
AGGTCTTTTATGACTTCCTCTGGTGGTTTGTCGATGGATTCTGAAATTGTGCATTCCCCCTAGAGGTATTATTGTCATTATAGCCATAAATGTGCTATGCAAAGACTCTATACCGATTCGATGGCCCCCAACACATACACTTGTTAGTCCCGAAAGATAGAAGAGGATTGATTGCCGAGTGTATAGGCGGTGTGATTTAACTTGGACTTGCCCACTCATGCCATCTTTGGTTTTGCAATAGGGCTAGTTTTCTTTGGTCGCCGCGAAATAGCGCTGCTGATAAGCCTGGGTACGCTCATACCTGATCTAGACAGAGAATATTGGTTTATCCCAATGAAACTGTATCGAGATGAACAATATCACCGAGCATTATTTCATAATGTGTTCATGATTGCATTGGCCTATCTCGTTAGCCCTTTCTTGTCACTCGGCATGTTCCTCCACATGTTACTAGATTCTTTTACTACTTCAAAAGATCGAGGATGCGAATGGTTCTTCCCGCTATCAAGGAGAGTGAAACGTGGGATGTATAATGCTAATATGGAGCCTTAGCCTTTTGACCCAAATGAACGAATCTACTTTTATCAGGAAGATCTAAATGCTGTTATAGAATACGCAGAACCAGACCTCCCTGAACCAGAAAGTCCGTGGCGAAGAGTCTATGGACCAGCATTGAACAGCAGCCTGCTAGACCGCCTCTCGGGAAAACGCAACTTGGCTTTTTGAAGAAACTTGGCTTCTTGAAAATCCCCCTCATCATAGCGGGCGGTCTCTTGTGTATAATATGGTTTGCGATGTATTGGAGCGAAATATTGGCAAATCTTGAGGCAATAGGCTCCAATTGGATTTCTATACTCTTCGGAGCCCTACTGGTTGCTATATCTAGTTTTGCAATAGTAAAATGGCAAACTAGAAAAGGCAAGCCTCCTGCTATTGTCTGAATCGCAGGGTGTGACTTACATAGCTGTGCGCGCGTTATTTAGCTAAGATGCAATGGAGCGAGGGCACCCCAGCAAGTTTCAGAAGGTCGGTCGGTTCGAGTCCGTAGAGATCAAAACCTGAAGTCAGGCAAATCCATGTGTCAGCCAAATTCGTTATAGCCTTTTCCCTTGCAGACATCACATTTGATACGGGCATTCATGACAAGCGTCTTCCCTTTAGCACCACTGCCTTTGCACCTAGCGCAAGGTTTCACTATTCCGCTGAACACGTTATAACCTGTTCCACCACAGACATCACAAGTCCTTTTTGTACCTGTGATTATTTCACTTACCGTACCAGTACCACTACACCAAGCACAGGGCTTGGAAGTCACTTCACTGTTGTCCTTCGCTGAATGATGGTACACATCAACTCTTTTTCTTTCCAATTCCATGAACCACAGATTGTTTTCGGCATTCTAGACATATATGACTATCTAGAGCCTGCGCTTGATGCTAGCGACCAGAGGAATCCGTTTAACATGAAATTCCTTTCTATTGTTTCCCGAGTATTGTCCTCCTTCACCACAACTACTATCTGAAAAGGAATGATTAGTTAAACTAGGTAGTCATGAAGAAATGCGAAAAGTGCGGTAAGGAAGTTGTTCTTCCTTTTGTTTGCACTTATTGCGGTAAGGATTACTGCGATGAGCACAGACTGCCAGAAAGTCATGAATGTTCAAATCAACCAACGGAAGCACCACCTTACATTTCTCCGATTGCTCCAGCCTACTGTGCCTGGTTCTGAACAGAGAAGCAGCAGAAAACGTCAGAAGACCAGACAAAGCAGTCTCACCAACGTTCTTCAACACCTAATAAAGGGACAAGGCAGCGCGCTACGCGCACTGACTAAGGGTTCATGGTAGCGTGGGCTAGTTATCTACTAGGCTCGTTTTGGTTCGCACAGGTCTGTAAGTATTTGCAAAAACTTGTTCAATCTGTACCTAGGAATATTTTCGTCAAGGTATTCCTCGAATCGCTTTTTCTCTGGTCTGAGACTAACGATATTTTGGAATGCCTGTAGAATATTGGTTTCTGTTTCGTACTTTACTAGAAAATAGAACGTGAAATAGCCTGATGCGAGTTCTTTCAGGTCATCTGGAAAGTAGGAAACAAAGAGTTCTTTTGCATTATCAAGCTGATGTTTCAGTTCAACTTTGTTGAAGTGACGTACTGCTGATTCGATGAATTCGCTATAATAGTACTTTCTACTGCGATCGGTCCAATCTTTGACTTCTCCACACACCGCATCAGTATAGAGTTTAATGATCTTTCGTCGCGCAGCTTCGCTTTCTGCCCTGCTGGCATATGACAGACACCACAGAAAATGCGGATACAATTTCAAATATGATTCCTTGACGACCTCTTTTTCTTGTTCCTTTTTCCATGACTTGGCTTCAAGTTTGGATACGATATAATCTATGTTCCTTCCGTAATTGATCGCGTCCAAAGCGCCGTAAAGAAGGCCAAAATCCTTGTCAGTCAGTGAGATATCATCAGCCAAAGTGTAGACTACTTCTACGGGATGCTTCATGTTAACGTGACGTTTAACTAGATACAAGCATTCAAGTTTCTTCAATCTCTTGCTTAGAGTCGCATCATTCTTGATTCTCTGTTTGAGCTCACAGTAACGCAGCCCTTTTGGAGCGTCCTTGAGCATAGCTAATATTATCCTATCCCTCTCAACCAATTTTTCTTCGTCTTCATCATTTTCGCGTCTCATACCGATCCTCGAAGGGGTGTAGTATCTATGCATCTCGCGAATATACGTCACCCAACATTAACAACATGAACTTTACGAATCTAAAATCATGATTGAAGAATAACGAGGAAAAAAGGATGAAACCGAACTCAAAAGGAGAAGATTCACCAAAGGCCACAGTAAACATCAGAAAACTGAAGGCACTGGTTGCACAGTTCCCCAAGGATTCCCCGTTGCGGATCATACTTGCAGAGAGAGATGTTTTGAATGCCCAGGAAGTCGTGGCAAAGATGGAAACTTGGTTGAACTTATTGAGGATGAAATGAATGGTTGCATTTTTGGATTACCCAATGACCTGTGCTAATGCAGAAGACGCACTCCATAAAGTGATGGAAATATACGCTAATGTCAACCCAAATAGTGATGTTTGCCGAATTCTTGACAAATTCTCAGAAGCATGGACAAACTGTCGATATCTTGAAAGCGCCGAAGCGAACAGCGCGCTGCAGGAAAGCATGCAGCTAGTACAACGTTTTAGCCACAAAACGACGCGCGGCATAAGCTCCGCCCTGTTCAAAAGATGCTTTATTATGCATAACCTTTATTGTTTAAAGTTATTACGTAGTAAAGCCTTTTATAGTAGAAAGACAACTCATTTACTTGTATGTCGAGTTACTAACTTGGAGGATTTCCTCATTGCCTTGGCATAAGCGGGGAAATGAATTCAACATCAAGATGAAACCTGAGCCGGATTTGTTAAAGAAGACTACGAAAATCCCCGAGCTCTGGAAGATATACGAGGACAGAGCAATGGGCGAACTTGCTATACGTACTTTGAAGAGAAGAGAGGAATCGTTGAAATACTTCGTTTCGGCGACAGGTGTTGACGACGTGGCGAAAATTGATTATGACTGCCTCAACAGGTTTAAGAATTCCTTGCTTGCAAAAGGGCTTAGCGGCGCGCGCGAGCGCGCGCCTCTCGGCGTCAACAAATATCTTTGCGACGTTAGTTCGTTTCTCCAGTATTTTGGTCTGGTAGTTCAAGTTCCTTATCTGCCTGACCGAGAGGGGCGAGAGGCGCGCGTTGCAGAATCCGTGATAAAACCGGAAGAGTTTGAGAGACTATTATGGGTTACACCTAATCTTAAGTACAAAGCAATCTTTGCTGTCCTACATGATAGTGGTATGCGCGTTGGAAGCGACTCAGAAAAGAAGGGGTATCCAAGGCGCGGGCTTCTAGGGTTGAACTGGAGAGATGTGGATTTCGAAAATGGAACTATCACGATTATCGGGAAAGGTGGCAAGAAATATATCCGCCCACTTGGAAGACTCTCAGAAAAATACTTAAAACAGCTCAAAGAAACCGGAAACATGGGAATGACAGGCCCAGACGATCCCGTATTTGTCTCAAATATGAGAAGGAGGCTAAACTACATTACACTATTACTTACTATGAAAAAATACATGCAGCTCGCAGGCATACCTAAGAAGAAAAGGCATCCACACGCTTTCCGACATACGGTTGGGACACGTGTCACAGCAAAACATGGCATTCGAGCAGCCCAAGGAGTCTTGTGTCAAGATAACATAAATTCAACTTTCATTTATGAACATGTTTGCGACGAGGAATATCTTCAGAAGTTGTTTAGACCGGATAAGATTAAGGAGGACGTCTACAGGGAAGTTGAGATGAAGAAATGCCCGAAATGCGGGCTCGAACTCACTCCTGACAGAAAGTTGTGTGACTGCGGGTTCGACTTCACAAGGCACCAATGCCCAAAGTGCGGAAAAAGTCTCGAAAACGAAGCGAATTTTTGCCCATATTGCACCGAAAAGATCGGTATCCCAAGACCAGAATGCACGTGCGGATGTGAACTGAAGATCGACTACAAGGTTTGCCCGAATTGTGGAAAGTCGGTCAAAGACATACTGGCGCTTTGGAACAAGAAGGACTTCGAAATGTGGGGAAAACTGGAGAAACAGGAGCCTGCAGGTCCAGCCAGTACGCTCCAGTAGATTCCATCACCACACGGTCATCCATCATCAGCATCGAGGAAAGCCACGATATTCCTTCTGAATCGTTGCTGAAGTCAAACTCCCCCGTTATTTCTCCTTCTTGGTTCATCATTGCCGCTCTGCACTTTCTCTTTCCAACGTCCACTCCCACATACAACATTCTTTTTGCACCTCCATTATTTGCTGGCTTCAGGCTGCATTCACTCATCCGGGCGCCATTAGCCCACTATTTTAGCAGCTCAGGATCAGCCCAGTCAGAACCACGGTCGCCAAGACCATGTTAACTCACGGGCACACCAGCCAACACTCACTTAGGAGGCGTCTTTCATAAAGTCAGAACCCAGAACAGAAAAACTAAATAGATAACTGCTAGACATATTAAAGGGGAAAATTAGTTGTGTGCGGAGCATGTTTCAATCTCGGTAGAATACGTTATCTGCACAACATCAGATTGGACGACTTTTCGTATTATTGAAGGTGGTTGGTGGAGCGATCCTCATGTTGAAATCTCAGAAGGATATGACAAACTAAACCAAGAGATACTGTACAGCGACAAAACGATATTGATATCAAAGAATTCTAATGATAGAAGCAGAGTCGTAGTCACCCTGAAGTGTATGTTAAACATAGTCAAAGAATACCTTCAATCCAATGTTACCTACCTAATAACCAAAGGAGATATTGAATCAACAGTCATTCGGACAATTGTTGAAGGAAAAGAACAACCGCCTCTACTAAATGCAACTAAAGTTCCGAACGACCCAAAAAACCCACTCTCTTTTGAAGTCCCAGTTAGGCAATATATGCAAGTTTTAGAGGAAAGGAGGAAACATGAAAAAATAGAGAAAAAAACAGAGGAGATTGAAGTGGAAAAACCCCATATCATAATCGCAACTTTTGATGAGTTATTCAAAGAAACTTTCGAAAAGAAAGAACCGACAGAGAAAGATGTTGAAGAAGTTTTTAAGTGGCTACGGTCTCACAGTGAAAATGCGACCAAGTTCTTAGAAGCAGACATCTACAGAGACTTGACATTAGGGGCAGAAACCCGTTTTCGGAAATTTCGGAGTTTAGAAAAGGAAAAGGTTGAAAATGAAGTAAGAAAGACCCTTGAGAAAATCAGAAAGCGTTATGATGACCTACGCAAGATTCAAGGTAAGTTCGCTATACAAGCCCCTCTTGGCGGTGTTGAAAAGGAAGAACAAAAAGTCGCTCCAAAAGAGTAGAACCCCCAAAGAAGGGAAGAGCATGACAGAAATCTCAAATCTGCACGAAGGCAGAAGGCAAACTAGGGATTAAAAATGACGGCAAGTATTTGACCTAGCATTCTGAAAGGATTTGTTCGAACGAACACAGCGTGCGGTTAGCCTCAATGAACTAATTCATGCATTTGCACGATCAGTATTACATCCTCTGATCGTGCCAGGGCCTCAACCATGATACTATAGTGTCTCCAAACCTATTTTCACGCAATCTTATGAAGTGACTTCTCCACAAATGATGTTCTGTATTTGGAACAACTCTACAGATCACAGTGCAGACGGACGCTTGTACTACTATCTGAGCAGTTAACTTCCTTCTTCTCTCCCTTTTTTTGCAAAACTACAATGGTATAGGTTAGGTGAAGTGGATGTCAGAAGAGAAAGTCGCGTTGCATGCATGCAAATAAGAGTTTAATTAAAGGCCAGTTTCAGAATTTCTTTTATTTTCAGGTTTTAACATAGTTGATGGTGTTGTTGGGTTTACCCATCTTTCAGCAGAGCGTTGACGCTGAATCGTATGAGTGGCTTTTGGCGGAGCAGAAGAGGCGTGGGACTCGCACGGTTCAGGATGTGATTCGCCAGATTCTGCGTGAAGCCAAGGCGGAGGCTGAGAAACAAATCCCAGTTTACTAAAGAGTCCGAGCTAGCCACATTCCTTCCCTGAATAATGTATATCAAGCATAGAACCGGGTGAGACACTCTAATGGTTATTGTCTGGACCTTAAAACTTAAGAACTCATCCCGCATAAACACCTTCGAGTTGTTGACATATGACATCAAGCATCGATGACCCGGTAAAAGCCGCTTTTGATAAAGTCGTTGAAGACTTTGATAAATCCTGCCAAGAAGCGCGCCCACAACCGAAAAGCAATTATTTAACTTGCCCGCACGTGTGCGCTTGGGGAATGAACCTTGGAAGAAGCTGAATCAGTGTTGCGGGTATCTTGGAAGCGCTTGGTTGATGATTATGTTTCAGGAAAACTGATCCTGAAAACTGAAAAAGACATGGAAAAATCGATGGCGCAAATCTCAAAGGATGTAATTGCTGAACATGGTTTTGCTCTTGATGTTAAACGGCAACAGCGACATAGAGAAAGGATTGTTGATTTAGAAATTGGAAACGCCATCAGGTATTTCCTTCTTGTGCAAATCAAATTTTACCATGATAAGGCCGATTGGAAAGAAACGCCTGCCATGATGAACACGGTGGAAAGTGATCTCAAATTCGCGAAAGGGCACAAAGACACATACGTGGCAATAATTGACACAATACCAAGCACTGCTCGAGCCATGTTGCCTTTCAACTTGCTGTGGGAAAAAGTAGAAATCAATGAAAAAGTCTTCAACGAAGTCTACTCAACCATCAATCCCAAGACATCTCCCCCAAGAGAGAGGCAACAGAGAATCCTGTTGGCTAACGGAACTCAGCTGTGAAAGCATTAGTATGTGTTATTAGAGAAATGTGACATGGCGAAGAACATGGCCTTCACCAAAGAGCCCGACATTATCAAAGGCCACAATCCTGAAGAGACGCTGCAGAGGGCGATCAAAGAAGAGGTCTGCACGATACTTGACGAGAAGAAAACTGATGGAACCTTGACGACCTACTTCATTCTAGAACGTTTTGGGCTTGATTTGACTGTTGTCATAAAGTGGTCAGATAATCGATGTTCAATTCGACTCCTTGAATTAAAGGCGTTTGTGGCATCACGTCAAGGCGGTGTAGGCATAGGCAACCAAAGTGGCGAAGGTTCCCAAATAGACCTGCTACTCCTAGACGCTGACCAGATGAGCGTATGTGATGAGTTTATCCGATGGCTACTCATAGATGGGACAAGACCAAGAACTACAGCTAGATTCGCTTTCTTCGGGATGAAAGCTGCAAAGAATGCTGCAATGGGCACTGTGAGAAAAGGGAAACAGAACAATTTGAAAGTAAATCAGCTGATGGAAGAAGCCTTAACGTGGAATGAGTTATCCACAAACCTCGAGCAATTTCTTCTTTCATAAGCGCGCGACTAACAGCATCTTCTCAAAATTGGGTTACGTCGATGAAAACGTCTGCTGTGTACTTCTGCAACTTGTGTCGCGTGATCCCGAGATATGTGTGGAGCAACTCTATTGCGCCTTTCCATTGGTCGATTGTAGCAGGTCCAGCCATTTCGGAATCATTCAAGAAATATACAAAGACCAAGTATGCAGGCAGATCGTTTTGTCTCAACAAGTATAGGTGCACCAGTCTATTCGCATACTGATATAGAAGCCTCGAGACCAATCGACTTTTGCATTCGAGTTTAGGAAGTCTTTGGTTTCTTCCAAGCTCTGGCGTATCCTCCGCACTGAATTCTCGTCCTTGGCTCCGATTGACGAACTCAGCTCACCAATATGCGACTTGGCTTCAACCAAGAACAGCTTTCCAGAAGCACTTTTGCCCAGTCCGCATGATTGAAGGGAGCCTGGATGCGTCGCCATAGTGACCCTTGAGTGTGGTCGAATAGGTGCGTGCCTTTCATCGTGCTGGTGGGGAGATTAGACTGGGGGGAATGTGAGACGGAGGATGGAAAAGGAAAGGATAAATAGGGACTTCACATAGGCGCGCATTGATAAGAATTCGACCAACTTTTTAAACATGGTTACGCAAAACGCGCGCGCGGTTAAAATCGCTTTGGACTACGTTGAGGACATCATATGCCCAGCGTGACGTTTAGCTCTTAGCGCGCTCCCATCCAGCAGAATCATGTAGATTAGTAGAAGGATAGTTAGACCATGCCAGCTGTCGGTGAGTTCACCGTGGAGGAGCATGTTTCTCCAATTCTGCTTCTCCGGAAAGGGGGGCTGGTACTTGTTGACATTCCGGGGCGTACCGTGCCGCGCGTGTCTCTCGCGTGGGCTCGTCGTTTGTCCCCAGTAGGTGTAAGCCTCTCTGAATCTGCCTTTCACATTACTGGCTCAGAAAGTGAAAAGGTCACATAGGAAAGGAAGCGAATTTGAACTTGAAGTCAAGAGAATCATTGAAGAGGTTATAGCCAAAGCCGAAGTCAATTTCGTTGATGTCCTCGGATTCGAGCAAGCGAGTAATATTTGTCAAAACTTGTCCGCTTTCTAGGAAAAAGGTCTTCAATTATTGTCGCCGTTATTAGAATATTGAAGATTGTATTTCAAATTTTCCATGGTTGAATCAATACCTTGAATAAAAGCGCGCGCGCCGGGCATTTGGCTTTTCATATTCGCAATCCAAGGTTACTATTGAGGAGGTTCTGGTGTAGCAGTTAGCCTTCCTCTTCTTTCAAGTGCGTTTAACACTTTGGCTGGGTAGAGTTTGATTTCTTTGTATCTGTTCTGTCTATATTTGAAGTCTTTTTCATCTCTTTGCTCTAGATTCTGGGCTATTGCTAGAAACTCATCGAAAATAGGCTCCAACAATTGTAGAAAATTGTGACCTTTCTCCACCAACGTGCCCGTGTCAACTAACCCCGTCATTGCTATGTCATACCAAACTTGAAGGTGAACTGCATATTCCGTTATCCTCACGACGTATAGGTCACGCTCTGGCAGTGTTCGCTTTATTTCCCGAAGAGACTCTGGGTCGATGCCTGCGTTTGGTATGACTATGTATCCCACGTTAGTGTTCAGTCCACGCATGTATTCCGCAACTTTCTTGATTTTTTCCTTGATGGATTTTATCTCCTCAGTTGTCACCTCGTCCGCCACAATCCTTATTCTGTGATTCTCGATGAAAACATCAGGTTCATACTGTCCAATTCTCTCATTGAACTTTATTTCTCCATTATTAAGCCAAAATATCGTTGTGACTTTCTTAACGCTTTGTTCATGTACTGCTTGGGCGGTTCTCGCCTCGCCAAGCTCTTCCAACTGAACCCTGAGCGGGTCACGCTCAAGATCAATGATCTTATGTCTGAGCACCTCCATCTCCCCTCGCATCTGTGCATGCTCCTTTTCTTCAAGCATCTTGAATGCCGATTCCAACTTTTGAGTCATGTTGATGAGCTGCGTCGCGGTCCTCTCGTAAACTTCGCCATTTCGGCTAGTAATATCTCTGAAAGCGTTCGCAGTTGTTGCGTTCATCTTTCCGTAGGTATCCTTCAGCAAGTCCACGGCATCTTGAAGCCGTGTCGAATATTTGTTGTAAAGTTTGTCCCGCAACTCTCGGGAATCGGAATCTTGCTTGTCTTCAACCCTCTCAATTTTTTCCTCTAAACCCTGAAGTTGTTTCGTTCGTTCTTCAAGCGTCGCTAACTGGATTAACACTCCGTCATTTTTCGCTTCACCTGAAGACTTTGGAGGCGCTCCCTTCCAACGCTCGACAAGAACAATCAGAACAACCACTGCAAAGATTGCCGACAACACTATCCATAACGAAATCATGCCTTTCACCTATCTTCTATCTTATATCCGATATTCTATCTTCTACCTTATCGGATAGCTCAGCCCTAATAGGGGGAAACTAGTCCACGCGATACGGGAAAGCGAAATGACCTCGTTGATTTTGCCCTGTTTAGCGCCAAGAAATCAAGATTCGCATCATCAATTGAGTATCGATTACTAAGCTTGTCACAAATGGGACATATTTCCGCAAAAGTCTCCCCTTGATTTGTCTTGTCGTGGTCAGTTTTCTGATTCATCCTAACGAATTCTCCTTCGTACAACTTTGACTGCCTCTCCACAGATTTGTTCGATAAGGAAAATGTATATCATCTCATGACCGCAATTCATTCTTCTCTTCTCGATGTGATCTGTCTCTATCTTTACGGCATCAGGAAATCTGGTCCGCGTATGGCACAGAGGGCACCAATCTTCTTCAATAACGGTTTGTCCATGAAGGAAGAAAACTCCCTCGACGAGTTTATCACGCGATTCTACCATGTGAATCACCCATGTATCTTGTTGTTAACTTGGTATACAAGTTAATCACTTATGTTAACCATTATATAAGCATAGCGCTTAATAGACAATCAGATGACTGGGATACCATGCCACTGAAACCCCTACCCAAATGGTTATTCATTCGATACTCAAAACTTTGGAGAAAGAACAAGAGTCAGGAATTTGATTTCAGTGAGGCGCGGAGTCTGCTGAATGAGAAGGACGACAGAACTCTAAGTGTCATTCTATCAGACCTCAGAAAGAATGGTTGGCTTGAAGCGTATCTCGGGTCTGAAGATGCTAGAAAGAGAAAATATCGTCTCATACCTCCCCAAGATGCGGTGGAAAAAATCGCAGAGATAAATTCGAAGTAGCAGTAATACAATAACTATCTCCGGTTCTAACCGCCTATGGGCCGACGAATGTCTACCTCCATGGTGATTACGTCGACGAAAAAAGAGATTTGAATAGTAATAGAAGAGTACATATAGGTAGTTGAAACCTCTAACTACTTCCTGCGTGCGCCTTTCACTGTGCGCACAGATCTTATGTTACACTTTCCTGTTTTGAGTAAAATCATATCCGCACATGCAAAGTTTCCGATCAGAAGTAAGCTCTGCCCCGCATTTGGGGCATTCTTTCATCTTGGGTTTGCCCGATCCATTCTTCTTATCTGCCTTGTCTGGTCTGAGCTTCTGCATCAAGTCATCCTTCATCGGATGAACGTATGTTTCAGTTGTCTGTAATTGGGAGTGCCCCAGAAGTTGATAGGCGACGTGGACGCCATATTCCATGGCTACCCTTACTCCACAGGTGTAGCGAAATGCGCGAGGATGCTCTTTTTCTTCGGGAATTCCTGCACGTTTCATGCATTGCCTCAATTTGTGGTAGAAGCGACAATAACTTATTCTCCCCTTTGAAGACGAAAAAACCGGGTCCGTTGAACCTGTTTTTCCTTTGTTGCCTGACTCCTTGAGTTGCCTCAAGACTTCTCTGACAACTCGCCCAGTGGCAGTGTCTGCACCTTTCCACTCTTGCGAATTTCCATGGTGCATTTTTCGAAATCTATGTCGCTCCAATTGAGCCCAAGCAAGCCTTCACGGGGGTGCGTCCCGACTCTGACGCCTCGCTCGTAGAGGATGGCGACTGCTGCTTTGAAGGCGATATCATCCACAACTTCCAGAAGGGCGTTAAATTCGCTGTCGGTTATAACCGGCTACAAATTTCCAGGAAAGAGAAAATGTGTCGGCTGCCACCATGCGACATACAAACCTGTTCGCAAAGGTGATACAGGAAGATGAGCCACTCAAAAATTATCTGGGTGACATCCGCTAAGGAGGCAGACATGGCACACTCTTACAAACGGATAATCTCAATTGCTTCAAGAGATAGCGAAGCAGATGCTAACAAAAAGTGAGGTTCGTAATTCCGAGAACCATAGTATTAGGAGGATAAATGAAATGTCCATAGATGCAGAAACAGAGGTACAAAACCTTCTTAAAATGGTGCTTGAAGCCAGGACAAAGACACAAGAGATTGAGCAAGGCGTTGAACAAGCTAGGGAAACCAACAAAGCCATCAAACAGGCAAACGATGAACGGATCCGCAAAATACAAGAGGAGAACCGCGAACTTGATTCGGAACTAGGGTCAAAGGAGATAATGCTTAACAAAGCGAAGAGTGAGATTGAGACTCAAATCTATGAAGCAAAGGCAAAACTGCTTAGGCGAATAATTCTCTGCAATCTGAAGAATTTGCTGAAAGACCTTCCACCAGATAGCGCACCAGACGCCCTATCAACGATATTCACTGGGCGATTTGCCATAGTCTATGATAGAATAACCACTGGAAGCAAACCTGTCAACAAATACGAGTGGATAGTAAGCATTAAGTTGGCTGAACAAGTAAGCCGAAGCGGTCTTCTTAAGTATGTTTGGGCTACATATGACGAAATTCATTGGGGTTGGCGAGACGAATTACCGCAATTCTATCAGCGAGATTTCAAGACGGAGGAAGAAGCCAAAGCCTATGCTGAGAGGAACCGGGCGAAGATTTGTCAGGAGTTAATCAAAGGCATAAGACAGGTTGAATGGGAAATCGAAGGTGCAAACGATAACATAGATGAAGTATTCGACTTTCGCTTACTCGGCTCAGTTGTTGACCCATATTCGAGAGCTGACAAATTTCGTGTAGTATCAGCCGAGAAGCACAAATTTCGGTAGGATTCAAACGACGCATGTCAATTCACCACGTCCTGATCTTGGGCGACTTCTGTACAATCAATTAGACGAGTTGCATATACCTGTGGTGTTGGCGAATCCGTTGCAGACCAAGGCCATAGCGCATGGAAGGATCAAGAGTGATAAGGTGGACGCTAGGATTTTGGCGCACTTGTTGAGGGCTGATTTGATTCCGGAGTGTTACGTGCCGCCTAAGGAGATGCGTGAGATTAGAAGCTTGGTCCGTCATAGGCTTTCCATCGTGAAGCTGCGTAGCATGACAAAGAATAAGATTCATGCTTTGGTGGACCGGAATGGGCTGAAGCATGGGTTCTCAGATTTGTTTGGAAAGTCAGGGATACGGTGGCTTGGGTCGCTGGAGCTTTCAGGGCTTGACAGGTTGATGCTGGATAACCATTTGACGCATTTGGAGAGTCTCAACGTGCAGGTTGAGAGGGTTGATGCTGAGATTACGGCGAGAGCTGCTTTGGATGGGGATGTGCGGTTGCTTTTGAGTCTGACGGGGGTGAGCGTTTATACGGCGTTGCTGATTAAGTCGGAGATAGGCTCGATCGATAGGTTTCCAAACTATAAGAAGCTGATTTCGTGGGCTGGTTTGGCTCCGTCTTTGCATCAGTCTGGGGGCGTGGAGTATCATGGGAACGTTACTAGGCAGGGTAGTAGGATGTTGCGGTGGATTATGGTGGAGTCTGCGCGTGTGGCGTCTGTTCATGATTCTAGGCTTGGGGCTTTTTATGAAAGACTGAAGCAGCGGAGGGGTGGTCAGAAGGCGATTGTGGCTGTGGCTTGCAAGATGCTGAAGATCATTTGGACTATGCTTACCAGGAACGAGCCGTATGAGTCGAGGAACCAGAGGAGGTATGACAAAAAGCTTAACTTTGTGGCGAAACAATAGAACAGCGGCTGGCATTGGGCAAGCTTGAGGACGCCTGGACCATGCAGCGTCTTTCATGAGTGGTTATCTGCCCCACAGGCAGTGATGGACGGACTTAATCTATTACAACTTCTTAAGACCCCATAATGCTCTAAACTGAAAAAACCCCTGCAGAGAAAGCAAAGATTGATGATGATTCAAGACAGAATTGGCTGTCCCTAATCAAGAAGCGCGCGCGAGTTTCTGTTTACTATGGTAGTTTTCTCAGCTATTTTCTGTTAATTCACAAATTATTAAAGCATGTTGTTCTGTAATTGCAATTTCGGGAGAAAAACCAATGACGACCAAGCTTACGTTTTACGGAGGAGTTAACGAAATTGGTGGCAACAAGATTTTGGTTCAAACCGAAGACGGTTCGGTTTTCTTGGATTTTGGTCGCAGACTGGGATACGCTCACGAGTATTTTGCAGAATTCCTTCAAATGCGATCAAAGAATGCTTTAAGGGACATGTTGAGGCTTCAAATACTGCCAAGAATCGATGGCATTTACACACCTTACTTAGTGGATACAACTGTATTATTCGAAAGACCCGAAGCTAGAGAAAAAGTTCCTGTAGATCAGGCTCTTGACTATTGGAAAATAACTGATATTTCTCCATACGGAAAATTACAGTACATCTCGTACAGTAGATAGGCAAGTTTTGGGGAGATAACTAAGGTTCGGTTGTTTTTTCTGCTTGCTTCGTAGACAGTGTTGAAGCGTGTTAGGTCTTTCCAGCCGAAGTTGATAAGAACTAAGCTTTTTGCTTGCGCGATGTCTGAGCTTACTTTCTCGGCGATTTGCCCTTCAGTTAGAACTTTTTTGCTATCTATTCGGGTTCCTTCTGTAATCAAAACTTCAACTGGACCCCCTATCGCGTCAACATAGTCTTCCATAGAAACCTCGTGATCACCGTGGAACCGTATATCTCCTGTGTACAAAATGCGCTTGCCTTCAGGAAGCGTCAACAGTACAGAGCATGCGCCTGGCACAGAATGCCCTACAGGAATCATCTTGTACCTGATGCCATTAATCTGCCCTTCAGAGGCTGTTTCAAACGTCCGATATTTCGGACTGCATTCATAGGTGAACTTGAATCTTGTTTTAGGGTCTTCAATAACCGGTTTTTCCTCTTCCGCATTTTCCTTGCATTCGCATTCACCAGGGCAAAGAGTCTTATAGCTAGGATCTTTCTCCTTTATGCGGATGTCCTTTGCTAATTTATAATACTGGTCGTCAACGCCAGACATGGAAACATCAGTCATTGCTTTAGCTAAAATCTTTGTTTTTTCTGTGCAATAGACCGGAATGCATGGATCGAGGAAGCTGACATCCTGAATGTGGTCAAAATGAGCGTGTGACACAAAAACTGCGTCCACTACCGGAGATTCAGTGCCCACTGAATACACCGCCTAACCTGAAGGTCTACCTAAAACGCGAAGGTGACATGTTGTATTCTAAAGCAGACTATGAAGACAAATACAAAATGGGTTACTTGCACTTTGAGAGGAACCCCCCACCCGACATCGACAATGCGGAGAACCTCATTTTTGGTTCACTAAAAGGAGTAGCTTTTTCTGATGACAAGCTAGTTGTTTCCACAAAATCTAAGGTACATGATACAAGCGGGATTATGGAGTTTAACGACGAACCTCTTTTTCTGACGGATTTATTAATGAAAGGAATCCAAGCCTATACAGTAATTAGAATACATGAAAAATGAACCAATCCGCGCGCGTATACGGAGTTTAGGACACATAGCGGGCGGCGCGCTGGCTTGTCCCTAATCGAATGTGAAAAAGAGGTATAATAGTAAACCAGACGATAATATTTGCATGTTCGTCGGTTTAGATGTTCATAAAAAGTATACTGAAGTAGCCATTGTCGATGAAGATGGAGTAGTAACAGA
>Ga0315282_10009067_pt1 | contig 15907 bp, 8 predicted proteins | sample YL17G07_20_MG_FD_203693 | JGI IMG/M metagenome (GOLD analysis project Ga0315282, IMG submission 203693) | Sediment microbial communities from Yellowstone Lake, YNP, Wyoming, USA - YL17G07_20 | ecosystem: Environmental > Aquatic > Freshwater > Lake > Sediment | place: USA: Wyoming | collected...
CCTTCGCGCTGATGATGGCAGCCGGCCGCCGGATTGTGGAAGGGGACCGGACCGTCCGCAGCGGCGGCTGGAAAACTTGGAGCCCCGCCTTCATGCTGGGAGCCGATTTCAAGGGCGCAACGCTTGGTCTCGTCGGCTTCGGACGCATCGGGCGCGCGGTCGCGAGCCGGGCTGCCGGATTCGGCATGCGCGTACTCTACTATGACCCCCGGCCTGTCGGCTCAGAGCCCGGTGTCGCCGCCGAGCCCGCGGACCTGGATGCGCTTCTGCGCGCGGCGGATTTTGTTTCGATCCATGCGCCGCTCAACGAGGAAACACGCCATCTTGTCGATGCCGAGTTCCTGGCAAAGATGAAGCCCACGGCGATCCTGGTGAACACCGCGCGCGGCCCGATCGTAGACCAGGAGGCTCTCTATGAAGCGCTCAAATCGCGGCGCATTTTTGCTGCCGGCCTCGATGTTACCGATCCCGAGCCTCTGCCGACGGACAGCCCGCTGCTTGAGCTGGACAACCTCGTCGTGTGCCCTCACATCGCCTCCGCCAGCTGGAGGACGCGCGCCAGGATGTCGCTGATGGCTGCTGAGAATCTGATAGCCGGTCTTAAGGGCGAGCGCTTGCCCAATTGCGTCAACCCGGAGGTTTACGCGGCAAGGCCGTAGAGCTGCGGAGACCGTGTCAGATTGCAGTGTTCCGCATTTTGCGACACTGTTGCCTGACACCGGCAGTTGGCCTGTCGGCGAGGTGGAGCTGAATGGTCAGCCGCCTTGACGCAACATCGATCACGCCGTATTCGTTCTTGTAGTCTTTGAAGACCAGCCGTCGGCTGGTCTTCTCCTGGACATTGAGGTAACGGTCCAGATGGGTCTGGACATTCAAGAAGGCCTTTTGGGCTGCCTCTTCCGTCGGGTAATCCACGAGAATGAGTGAATACTTGATGCCTGCATCGTCATACCGTCCAGAAACGGCCGTCACCCTGCGATCAAGCTCGAGGATGTCTCCTTCGCCCAGCGTGTAGATGGCCTGGAGGGCATAGGGCCCGCGGATGAATCGTATTGAGGTCCTGTCCAGACCCCTGGAGGGCAGGACTTCGCCCAGCTTGATCGAAGCCTCGGCGGGCAGGCGCGCGGCAATATAGCGGCCAAATTCCAGCATGGCGGCGCGGAGCTTCTGATTGCCTTCCGAATTGTTGATGACCACGTAGTACCGGTTCCGTTTGAAAAGAAGCTGGAATTCGTTAAGGGTGTGCCTTTCCGCAAAGGAAGGATCGGGCCTTTCCTTCCCGCAATTCATCAGGTACATGCCGGCGGCGGCCACCGGATCGGCCATGCGGTAGATTTCGGCTTTGAACTCGTCTGCCGCGGATTGCGGCACGGGCCTGTAGGATTGAACCGTGAGTTGCTCGAAGCCAAACTCGAGATAGATCTCCGCGCCCCCGTCGATGTATCCGTAAAGATCGCTCGAGGTGAAGACGCGCGGATTCTCCGCTCGCTTCCAGCTTTGGAGAAAGCCGTCAGGCGGGAGTAATGCCGTATCAGGAGCGGCAGGACGCTGAAAGAGCGGCTTTCCGAAAAAGGCAAGCAAAATCGCCAGAATCGTCGTCATACTCTCGTCAGCTTGATTCTCTCCGGTGTGGCCACGCCCAGCCCGAGTTTTTCAGCATAGAACAGGTACTCGGTCCAGCGCGGGTTCTCGTTCACCTGAATTCCCATCTCTTTGCGCTTGGCCACGAGTTCGCGGTGGCAGATCATGTCGAGCGCAAACGGATCGGTCGCAAAATACAGGGCGCGATTCGGGTACACGAATTGGGCGTTCTTGTCGGGCCCGCCTTCATATTGCCCGCGAATCCCATCCGTGATGTTCAACACCAGTTTGTCGCGAATGACCGGCGCGGCAAAGACCTCCGTGCAAACGCTGAAGAACAGCGGATCATGCAGGCGGCCGGTGTTGCAGAGGGCGCCATAGCCAAGGTTTTTGCAGGCCATCGAGATGCCGTTTCCGGTGTTCTTGTAAGCCGCGAGGTTGATGATCTTGGTGAGCTTCTGCGTGACCAGCTTGCCGAAATAGGAATACTCGCCGTTGAAGACGTGCTGGTTCAAATAAAACTCATCGTCTTTGTAACCCCGCACTTTTTTCCCGACAATTCCCTTTGCATAATAAAAGACGTTGCGGTCGAAGTTGTTAATGCTGACGTGATTGCCGTCCTTATCGCGCCAATTGTTACCCCTTTCGTCCATGGTTTGAAGCCCTTCAATGCCGATCCCGGGAAACCGGCCGGCAGTGAAACCGGCATCTTTCAGCATGTAGTCAAATCTGTCCCAAATGATGATGTTCTGCTTGGGAGTGCCGTTCGCAACCAGCCACGCGATGACCGCATCGACCAGCTCTTGACTGGTGTTGATGAGGGGCGGCCCGACGGGGTTGACTTTGAGCCCGATGATGTCTCGCTTGTCAAAAAACAAGCCGAAGCTCTCCTTCATGCTCTTGCCGGTCAGGGTGGTGATGCCTTTCTCAACCATTTGATGGATCACCTCGGAATTAAACCGGTCTTGCTCCAGGGAACGTTCGTCCTGGACTTTGACGGCCTTTCCCGGAAAAGGACCAGGAAGCGAGTGCTTGTTTTTCGGCACCTTCAAGAAGTCGCTGATGTTCGTCTCGACCTTTGGCGCTGCCTGCTTTTCTTGTCCAAAAGCCGGGACTCCGAGAACCAGTCCTCCTGCCGCCACTGAACAGGTTCCGATGGTCTTGACAAATTCCCGGCGATTGAGTTCCAACGGATCGTTATTCATCGGTGTGTATTTTGGGTTTGTCATGGCTCGTATTTATCACAACGCCGGTGATGCACAAACTGAAAAGAAATAGCGGCTACGGTTTTTAGTGTCGCGGGCGGTTGCGGAAATGCTATTTTGCTGACGTGACATTTCCTGGTTCCCATGGGGTACCGCAGTGCACTCTGGAAAATTTCGAGCAGGACTTTGCCGGCAGGCACCTTCTGCATGAAGCGGTCGCATGGTGGGCCGAGCGCAAGCCTCATGAGCCGGCAATCATAAGCTACGACCGCCGCCAGGCCCTCGATTGGGAAACCCTCGATCGTCTGTCCACCGTCCTGGCGCTTCAATTGGCGGGCTTGGGTTTCCGAAAGGGCGATTTCCTCACTGCCTCGCTGCCGATGTCGCTTGAGCACATCATGCTCGAGTACGCTTGCTTTAAGACAGGCGTGATCCATGCTCCCCTGGACCTCCGCTTGCGTCTTCCCGAAGTGCTCCGATCTGTCGAGATGCTCAAGCCGAAGGGTTTCGCTTATCTGGTTCCGGACTTGGGCGCCGCCGTCAAAGGCGGCTGTCCGGATGTTCCGCACTTCTTTGTGCAGGCCGATCTGGCTGAAATGATCAAGAGAGATCCAGGTTCCTTCTCTCTAAAGGCCCATAGCGGTCTGGCAGACGCAAGGGCGACTGTGTGTGAGAACGATGGAGCACAAGCCATATTTACCACCGGTTCGACCGGTTCGCCCAAGGCCGCCCTCCTCTCACACCGGAACATAACTTGCCAGAATTTCTGCCTGGGCGCCGCCTTTGGGTTCGACGAAGAGCGCATACTTCTCAACCTGCCCCCCTCTCACGTCGGCGGCCAGGCAGAGGTCTTGATGACGGCCTTGTTTTGGGGCGGGACCGTTGTCACTCTCGAAGCCTTTGATCCGGCTAAGTCGCTCGACGCCGTTCAGCAATACCATGTGACCATGCTCGGGCAGATTCCGGCGATGTTCCAATTCGAGTGGCGGCTGGCAGACTTCGCCCGCTACGATCTCTCGAGCCTGCGCAAAGCGGTCTATGGCGGCCAGCAGGCGTCGCGTCCGTTTCTCGAGCGCATGGCGCAGATGGCGCCTCTTGTCGCCACCGGGCTCGGTTTGACGGAGACCGCCGGCTTTTGCACCTACACGCCGATGACCTCGTCGGTTGAGGAAGTCATGGCGGGCATTGGGTACGATATGCCCGTGTTTCCCGTGTCGATCCGCCGCGAGATAAACGAAGACGGCAGCGCAGGGGAGCCGTTGCCGGATGGCGAGGTCGGTCACATCTGCTTTCGCGGACCTCAGACGTTCCTCGGCTACGTGAACGATCCCGACTCCACTGCGAAGACTGTGTCCGCAGACGGTTATCTATACACCGGCGACCTTGGCTGGAAAGATGACAAGGGCCTCCACTTTTCGGGCCGCGCCAAATGGGTGATCAAGCCGGCCGGCTATCAGGTCTTTCCTGGGGACGTCGAAAGCCACTTCTGCGCGTTACAGGATAAAGTTGGCGGTTGCGGCGCCGTCGGCGCTGAGCATCGGCTCGTGTCGGAGGCGATCGTGGCGTTTGTCGAGAAGAAGCCGGGGGTTGAGCTGACGGTGGGAGAACTCAAGCGTCACGCGCGTAACATGGCTTCCTACATGAGGCCGTTTCATTACGTGATCCTCAATCCGGGCGAGATGCCGCTCAACCGCGTCGCCAAGATCGACTACGTCCGTCTGGCCGAAATGGCGAAGGCGGAAGTCGACCGGCTTCGCGCCAAGGGACATTGGGACTGAGACTGCTGGCCTGCGGTCAGGGGATATGTCGGGATCGACGTGGGCTTGGACCTCGACCTGGACTTCGACCTAGACTTGGACGATCGCATCCGGCGGAACCTTGTGCATGTTCAATATTCAGAATCATGCCATTTCTTTTCTCAGCGTCCACATCCAGGTCCACGTCCAGGTCGAAGTCCAGGACCAGGAGGCGTAATTATTTCTGTTTCAGCCTGGCTTTGAAGATTTTCTCGAACTTCTCCACCTTTGGGGTGATGACGAAGGCGCAGTAGTCCTTGCCGGCATTGTTGTTGTAATAGTCCTGGTGGTAGCTTTCGGCCGGCCAGAAGCGCCGGAAAGGAACGATTTCCGTCACCACGGGACCACTCCATATGTGTGCGGCCTCCAGTTTTGCCTTGTAGCTTTCCGCCAATCTCTTCTGCTCCTCATCGTGATAGAAAATCACCGACCGGTACTGCGTTCCCACGTCGTTCCCCTGGCGGTTCCTGGTTGTGGGATCATGCGTCTTCCAGAAGACCTCCAGGAGCTCGTCGTAAGAGATCTTTTCCGGATCGTAAGTGATCTGACATACCTCCGCGTGACCGGTGGTCCCAGTGCAAACCTGTTCGTACGTGGGATTCTCAAGGGAGCCGCCGGAGTAACCCGAGACCACTTTTTGCGCGCCTTTCAGCCGCTGGAAAATGGCTTCGACGCACCAAAAGCAGCCGGCGCCGAAAGTGGCCAGTTTGAGTCTGCTCTCCATGACCTTGTTTGATACTCCCATATCCGCGGGCGGGGCCGTGGTTGAAGCAGACCAGGTCGCCTCATGGCCGCACGCCGCATTCAGGAGAACAACGGCGAGGATCGCTACCGATCCCCCAAGAGTAACTCTGTGACTTCTGTCCACCAACGAACCGCCCCGACTAACCAAAAAATTCTAACAGACGGCGCAACCTAGTTCTAGTTGCCGTGGTGGAACAAATCCGAGCTTGAATTCGTATAAACTCGCGGAATCCATGGAGGGGAATTTTATGCTGGCGCTAGGCATGTTGTTCTTGGTGCTCGGAGTTGCTGTGCTGGCAGCAAAGTTGCTCTTTGGCCTGGTAGTTCTTCCGATCAAAATCGGATTCGGCCTGTTAAAGCTTGTGCTGGTTGTCCTGATCGGCATTCCGCTCCTGATCCTGGGGGTTGTCTTTGCTGCTGGCGTCATTCCCATGATCGTCGTAGCGATTCCGATTATGCTGTTGGCACTGCTTGTTGTTGGTCTTATTGCCGTGCCGATAGCGATTGTCGCCAAGATCCTCTTTTGATACCGGCTATTGCCGGAGACAAGACGTGGCGGCGCCCGGAGAGGCCGAACGCCGCCGCGAACCGCAAAACTGCTCGACGGAACTCCTATCGCTCTAAATAGTCGGTCAGGTGTTGGATCGGGCGCATCTGCGCACCCTCGTCCGAGACCGTGATCGCCAGGATGCGAATCCTCTCGTTCGTCGGCAAAGTCAGCGTCGTTGCCCCCGCTGGGATGTCGATCGCGTACGCAAAAAGATAGGAATAGGCGTACGGCTCGTTGGAACCGTCGGATGCGTGTCGATGCGAGGCGAACCAGGCCACAGGCGAAGGTTTGATGAAGCCTGGGATCAGGCCATCCATCACGTCGACCATGCGTGGTCCCTGCTGACCGCCGCGTCCTCCGGCCCCTCCGCCCCTCGCTGCCTGCTGCGCCAATTGTTCGGGCGTTGGTTGCGGCGCAGGTACCTGCTTCCAGATCCTGTTGTCCCACTGACCGACATAGCCGCTCCAGTCCTGAATTGTCAGGTCGACGGGATTATCGCCAATGCGGAACGTGGCCCTCACGTCGCCGCCTGCCGAGGCTGCGAGTAGGTAGAGTCGTTTGAAATTGCCCGCCGGCAGCGTAATGGTCTGGCCGCGCGGGATCACGGCATTGTGTCTTCCGTACCCAGCCGGAGCGAGGCTGAAGCGGATGCCGCCAAAGATGATCTGGCTGGGCAGCATCTCTGCGGGAAGAGCGCGGCCCTGCGAATCGAAGTAACCCGCCCCTGGCCTGCCATCCGGGGTGGCGACACACTGGTCGTAGGACAGCTTGACCGGCTGAGAGAGAATTGCTGCAGGTCTCGCAGGTGCAGGGCCGAGCTTCAACGCGAAAGTGCGCGGCTGGAACGCCGTGAAAGACGTCACCAGCTCGCCGTTCGCGATAGTAGCCGTGCCGACGGGTTCTTCCGCGCCGTTGACCTCGCGGGCGGCAGCAACCGGGACGGCAAATGAAATGCGCACGTCTTTGGCGGGCTTGCCGTTCATCTCGACGAGGCGGACGACGTACTCATCCGTCTGCTCGGCTTTCTTCACTGCCAGGACGCGGATGCGGCTGTTGCTGACCTTCATCAACGAGAAGGTCTTCCCAAGCGCTCCCGCGTGACTAGGACTCTGGAAAGCAATGAGGGGCTGGTTGAGGCGCAGGGCCTGCCAGTCGGTCTGTCCCTGGCGGAAGTCCCCAGCGTGGCTAGCGAGGCCGTATATGAACTCGTGGTGGCCCACATCCTGCGTAGCCTGGTCCGCGTAACCCCTGCCGCCTTCGCTGATGCCCGGCGTGCGAACAAGGGTCAAGCGCAGGGTGTGGTCGTTGGGCTTGTCGGAGGCGTTCTTGCAGTCGGTAAGGATCGTCACGCCGTAAGATCCGCTCTTATCCGTGAGATCGACGAACTGATGAGAGGCCACCTCGAATTGCCGCTCGGTTTCGGTGGGCCGCTCGATGGTTCCGATATCCCAGTTGTAAGTAGCATTCAGATTCGAAGCAGTCAGGGGAAAGACAGCCTTAAGGTTGCCCTCTCTGCTATTCCAATCCATGACATGGCCAAATTCCACACGGTTGCCGGCATCGCCGGCCGAAAGCCGGATCGTCTGGAAGAACTTCGATCCTTCAGCTTCACGAGCGACCTCAACGGCAACGCGCGCCGGACCGTTCTCGACGATCCGGGTCTGCGCCGGCCCGCTGACGATCGTGCGGGGCGCCCTCTGCTCGTCCTCGAAATCCATGTTCCATGCGGGCCATTGGCGAGGTTTGTCAAGGAGGATCGCAAGCTGTATCGGGGCGGAGAGCAGTTCCTTGTTGAGGGTCTTGTCGAAAATGCTGCTGATGTCTCCGTTCTGTGCCAGCTTGATGCTGTAACGCGCGTTTTCGAGCGCTGACTCCGTGACCTTCAGCGCCGAAGCAGCAGGCGTGTCGGCGGCCTCAACATCGTAGACCGCGTAGCCAGTCGGGGGAGTCTTGGCCAGGAACAGAATCTGCGCGGCGCCATTCTTTTCGCCGTTCAACTGCGCGGGCACTTCGCTGCCGTCCGGCCCGAACACGTGGATGGCTTTGGGGACGCCGCCGGGGAAAGATACGGTGCCTTCCACGACGTCCTCGCGCTCGACGGACAGCGGGTTATAGACCACGATGGCTGTGCCCTTGACTTGGGTGTTTAAGGCCGATGCGACCACTTCCGTGGCGCTGGATAACACTGCGGCGAACTGGTTCATGGCAAGGATTTCGTCGTTCCATGAGTATTCGTACGCCTTGGGGATTGAAGTGCCGGGAATAATGTCGTGAAACTGTCCTCCCATTACCAGTGTCCATGCGTCCGTCAATCGCTTCAGGGGATAAGGCCGGCCACCGAGCAATTCTGCGGCCACCGAGGCCTTCTCGGCGGCATCCGCGAGCACTTCGTTCTTGCGGTTCCAGCGCTTCATGTGGGTCTGGGAGGTGATGGAGCCTGCAGAATGGTTGATCAGCTCGAGATCGCCCTTGTACTTCGGCATCTTCGCGATCTGCTCTGGCTTCAGGTCGCGGAACATCTGATCCGATGTGGCCGAGATCACCTTTACGGGGCCGTCGCCTACCTGGACTTCGGGATTCGGCTGGGGCGGTGCAGCCTGCTGCTGCTCCCCTCGGCCACGGCCGGCGCCGGGTTGCGGCCAGACTGTCTTGCTCTTGGTGACGATCGCTTCCATCAGCCGGATCGAGGATTCATTGGCAGAGCCGCCGGTATCGCCGGTGCCGTAATACATGTAGTCAGCCAAAGCGCCGCTCACTTGTCCGTTCAACTGGATTCTCGCAGGCCAGTCGGTTGCTCCCCTTGCGCCCCGCTGAGGCTGGCTTGGATCCGGCGGTGGCGGCGGCGGAGGACTCTTGCTGAGGTCGGTGCTTACCTGGCTGCCGTAGCCGCCCGGATTTAGCGCCGCGACCACGAACTTCCCATCGGGACCCTCCCAAACGCCGACGTTGAACGGGATTCCCTGGGGCGTTTTTTCCGGTGAATCCGGACCGCCGACCATGGCGGCCGGCTGCCAGCTTGAGGACAGCTTTTGCGTGGAAAAGCCCTTGATGCCGCAATGGGCGAGGATGCTGGGCAGGGATGCAGGGAAGCCAAAACAGTCGGGCAGCATGTACTCTGCACTGGTCTTGCCAAACTCGCGGCGGAAATACTCCTTGCCGTACAGGATCTGCCGGATGATCGATTCCGCGGAGGGCGAGTTGACGTCGTTCTCCTCCATCGACGAGCCGGCGGGAAACCAGCGGCCGGCCGCCACGTACTTTTTGATCACTTGATAATCGGCCGGGTAGTATTCCTTAATCATGCGGTAGCGGTTGGCGCCGCTGAAATTGAAGACGTAGTGCGGATACTTCTCGAACCAGTCGAAGTTGAGCCGCATGGTCTTCGGGAGGTAATCCTTGATGGTTGTGACGTAGTCCCATCGCCACTGCGTGTCCAGGTGCGCGTAGGCGACCACGTACAGCGTCGGCTGTTTGCTCAGATCCGGCGCTGCCGGTCTCGCAGGCTGCACCTGGGTACCGGCGGCCTGCGCTGCCTGGACTGGCGCGTCGGCCGGCTTCGCCGTCTGACTGCGCGCGCCGACGAATATCGACAGGCACGCCAGCAGCAATAAAGATAAACGTCTCAGATCTCGTATCATGTGCGTCTCTCCATATGAATCTCCTGCGAATCAAGGATCATGGAATGCCCCGTTAGGGACCTACTTTAGTAAAAAGGCCGCAGATACACAACGCCGGATTTCCGCGATTCGAGCTTCGTCCCCTCACTTTTTCCCAAGCATGAGGACGACTCCAAAACCGAGCCGCAGATCGCCATGCCTGTTCCTGCTGAACCCCGTCGAGTAGTAATCCGCCTGAATCGCACGGATCGCCATGATGGAATGAAGGTTGACATCAACCCCGCCTCCGAAAGCCAGCGCCAGGGTATTCTCATGATAACGAAGACTAGATACATCGGGGTTCTGGCGGCTTCCATAGCGAGCGTCGCCAACCAGGAAATGGGCAAAAGGCGTGAATTTCTCTGGCTTGCGGCAGGTAAATCGAGGCCCGACATTGAAAGAACGGAACTCATAGTCGGTTGAATCTGACTTTCCGAACTGCTGGCTGACCTCAACAGTTATCCCCAAAAGCCGGCTGATGTTGCCGGTGACGGACGCAGCATAGCCGTTCGCATTCACAGTGGTACTCGTGCTTATGCCGGCTCGGGCATATGAATAGCCCCCAAATACTTCGGCCTTGGGGAACTCCTGAGCCCTAAGGTATCCGCAAACACTCAGCAGAACAATCACTACCCAGCAAAAACGTTTCATAATCGCTCCTCGACAGATATTTAGCGTTCAACTGTACGGATTCGCCTGACTGATCGCGGTCCGAATCAACCATGCTGTTCACGACCACGCGCGCGTGCAGGCGAGTGTTGCAAGAGCCTTGAAGATCTCAGGCCAGGACCCTTCACGACCTTTGCCCTGCGCGGCGGCACCGCGCGAGTTCAAGCGCTACCATGGCATTCACTAGTAGAGCCTATCTACGCTTCAGTGGCCCATGCCTGCGAACGGCGCAAGCATGGGCCTTTGGCTAGGCAGGGCGGAACCCGCGATTAGAAGGCGAAGCGCACCGAGAACTGCATCTCGCGCGTGTTGCTGCTCTTGCTGGTGACCATGCCAAAATTAGAAGATCGCCAATCCGTGCTCGGGCTGCCCCATTCTGGATGGTTGAGCCAGTTGAAAATCTCTGCGCGGAAAGTGACCCTCTGCGCCTCACGAATCCTGAAGTCCTTCGAAAAGGACAGATTGTGACTTTGCGACCAGTTAGCGCCTATGTAAATACTTCTGGCACAATTGATTTTGCAGTATGTGCCCTGGGCCGGACGCGCCACGATCGACGAACCGTCGGGATTCTTGACGTTGAAATAGTACTTGCCCTGGCCGTATTCCCTCTGATCCTTGGGAAGGAACGGATCACCGGTCAGGATCATGTACTGTGTCCCGCCGCTTCCTCCGATCCCGATGTCGTCATAGGGGTCGGTAAAACTGACCCGCCCGCTGCCCTGGGTTAATCGGGAGATTGAGGTAATCGACCAACCGCCCAGAGCTTTTCCGACCAGGCTGTTACGGTTTCTGAAGAATGGGATCTCGTAGATGGCATTGATGACTAGGTTCTCGGATGTCGACCAAGGGCCCCACATGTAGGCCGGATCCCAATCGTAAAAATCCGTCAAAGTGCCGTTGTCACGCGACTTCGCGTAGGTGTAAGCCAATCCAAAGCTAAGCCCCTTGGAGAATCTGCGGGTTGCCTGCAACTGCAGGCTGTTGTAAGCGGAGTTAAGGTTGTTGAACGCCTCTTTGAGGAGTCCGTAACCCTTGTAAGGGCGTAAGGAATCCAGATTCGCGAGTGTCTTTCCATCGGGCAACAGATTTGCCTTATCGTAGATCGCGCCGGCCTTGAGCTGATTGATGTTGTTAACGGTGCGCGTGCTGCGCAGGTTCTTGCGACCCACATAGGCAATCTCGACGGTAGTGCCGAAGGGAATTTCCCGCTGGAAGGTTACGTTCCAGGCCCAGGATTCCGGATTCGGGAAGTCATTGGATTGGATGGTCGGATTCAGAGGATAAGTATGGGTGACTCCTCCCATAGCCGGATTGTCCACATTCCCATTGCTCACCGAGAACGCCGGCTGCAGTGGCGGGTTGCCTCCAAGGAAGATCGAGTCGCTCACTCCCAGGCGATTGACGAAGCGCCCTATGCCGGCGCGGAGCACGGTCTTGCTGGTGAAGGCATATGCAAAACCCAAGCGTGGCTGGAGGTCCCGTTTGTGCATCCTGTAGAACCCACTGGGCGTTCCTGGGCGGAAGAGGAAGTCAAACTGGCCTGAATTCGCAACGCTGACCCGTCCGGGTCCTTTGGCCGAAGCGGGCCAGCCACTCCCTGAGAAAACCATGCCGTTGTAAAGTTGTTGCAGCGTGCCGGTCACGTACCCGGTGGCCCGATCAACTGTGGCGGCGTTATTAGGATCATACAGGCTTGGGTCGAAATTCGACATGTTGTTCCATTGAGCCCAGTAAGGCTGGATGAGGCTGTGCCGCAGCCCCAATTCTACACGCAGCTTGGGAGTGATTTTCCAGGCGTCCTGGACGAACCATTCGATGTCCCAACTGCGAAATTGCGTGTAGGAACGGGCTCCGACCTCGGCGTAGGTATTGAACAGACCGATAGCCATATTGCCAAGCGAGTTCCCGGTCCCGTTAGGGGTGTTGTCGCTGAACTGGAACTGGCCGTTCTGATTGTTGGTGCTGCCGGGCGCCGCGCCGATGATGATCTGATCCTTGTCATTCTCGCCCGACTTTTCAAGATAGACGCCGAACTTGATCGTGTGTGCGCCGCGGATCATGGTCATGTTATCCGAGAACTGCCAGATGGGACCGGCCGAAGTTGCCGGATACGGCGTAGAACTTGGGGTGGTAATGCCGCCTACCCCGCTGACCGTCGGGACCTTGTTGGGGACCTCTTTTTCGTTGGCAGGGAAAATGTAGGGGTAGTCAATGCCGAACTTGGTCCTATCCCACGCGCTGCCGTTGAGATCGAGAATATTGTTGACGAAGTCGTGGCTCGCGGCGGCAAGCGCCTCGTTGATCCACTTGGGTGACAACGACCAAATCCAGTTGATGGATACCCACCTGTTGGGGCGGTCGCGCCAGGTGTCGCAGTCAGCGCAAGGCCAGGTGTAGAACTTGTTTCGATAGTCGGTAACGGAGGCGGGGGGGTGGGAATTAAAGAACTGCCCGCGTACGCGAATCGAATGGCTCGGGGCAGGAATGTAATCGGCCGCAATCGTGGTCTTGCCTTGGTCGGTCCCGCCGGCGAGTTCGCCACTCCACCAATTCGTGCTGGACGGGGCGGGATTGAGATAGCCTATGGGCTTGGGATACGCCCTCATGAAGGCCATGCCATTGCGGCTCAGCCTGTCGGGCGGAATATAGTTTATGATCCCATTGTAGTTGAAACAGGCAGACTGGTTAGTTGCACTGCACGTCCCTGTTTTGAGAGGATCTTTAAGATAGATCGCCCTGCTGAAGAAACGATTGGTGGGATCCAGCAGCTCGCTGAAATCCCCCTGCCTCATCTTGTCGGTGGCCACAGTCAAGGTAGGAACGGAACCGCTGCGCGAGTGCACCCACTCCTGGCTGAACATGAAGAAAAGTTTGCTGCGGTCTCGATTGAACTTGGTAATCGGAAGCAGCACGGGACCGCTGAAGTTCCAGCCATATTGGTTGTAACGGAATGGAGCGGGGCGGCAATAGGATGCTGCTTTATTCGCAGGATCCGAACAGGGCGCTGTGACCTGGAGGGGCGAATTGTTGCGGCTCCATGAATTGGCGTTAAACGCTGAATTGCGGATGTAATCGTACACATTGCCATGAAACCGGTTGGAGCCGCCCCTGGTGACGATTCGGATCTGGCCGCCGGCAGTGCGGCCATATTCAGCGCTGAAATTGGCCGTAAGAACCTGGACCTCCTGGGTCGCGTCCATGTCAGCGGCGCCGATGCTCCAAGTGGCGTTGGCCCGGGTACGGACTCCCACGGTACCGTCAAAGAAGATCATGCCCAGGCTAGAACCACTCATGCTGGGCGGCGTGCTCGAGCCGTAATTGTTTCCGGCAAGGTCAGTGCTCACACCCGGCATGAGGCCCGCCAGAAAAATCGGATTGCGTCCATTCAATCCCAGGTATTCGAGCTGCTTGCCTTCGATCAGCTTGCCCACCGTGGCCGATTCCGTCTGCACCTCGGCCGTACCTGCCAGGACTGTGACGGTTTCGTTGCTGCCGCCGACCTGGAGAGTGACATCGAGAGCGGCAGGAATACCGGGATCAAGTTTTTTGCCGCTGACTTCAGAACGTTTGAAACCGGTATGTTCCACGATGACGGTATACAACCCAGGGGGCAACGGGGTAATGACATAATAGCCCCTCTCATCCGTGACGGCAGATCGTACCAGACCCCTGCCTTCCTCTTTCACCGTGACCGTTACGCCTGGTATTACCGCTCCCGAGGGATCTTTGATAAATCCCGAAAGCCGCGAGTTGTCAGATTGCGCGAACGCTCTGACTGAGAATAACAGGATCAAGCCCAGCGCGCTGATTAACGCGCACCGCAGGCTGTTTGCAATCAAATCACGTTTCGTTTTGTTCAAGACAGTACCTCCTTCGAGTACGGCAGATTTTGTGATAACAAATCTATCGGAGTCCCGTGAAAGTCCCGATCTGCAAAGGCCTGAGAGGTATTGGAATTCAATCTAACTCTTTGGAAAACCTGGCAGCCACCTTGATGTAGAAGGCCTACGGCCTGCTTTTCTACTCTCTGCGGTCCCCTGCCCCGGATTCTGCATTGGAACTCTCAAAAAGTCTTTTCAAAATCTTGAAAAAGTTCTGGACAAGTCTTCGCAAAGTTATGGCATAATTTTGTCATTCTCCATGAACAGGGCAGCCCAGCACTTCTATGAGTTCGGTCCCTTCTGCCTGAACCCGGCAGACGGGCTCCTGTTGCGCGACGGGGTTTATGTTCCGCTGGCCCCCAAACTCTTCGATACCTTGCTGCCACTGGTCGAAAACGCCGGGATCGTGCTTGGTAAAGAAGAATTGATTAGGAAGATCTGGCCAGATACCTTTGTCGAGGAGGTCAACCTGGCAAAGAATGTTTCCTGTTTGAGAAAAGTTCTCGGTGAGGAGGAATCCAAGCAGTACATTCAGACGGTTCCAAAACGAGGGTATCGATTTGTCGCCAAGGTAAGAGAGTTTTGGGACCAGCCCAGCGAAGTCGCCATTGTCTCGCAGATCTCGGCGTCTCCGACGTTGAGAATCGTTCCCTTCACTAGTTTCCCGGGGTGCGCAACGCATCCGGCCTTCTCGCCTGACGCAAATCAGATCGCTTTCGCATGGGGGGGCGAAAACGGAGATAATCCCGGCATCTACGTAAAGCAAATTGGCCCAGGTCAGCCGATCCGGCTAACTGCTGGCACTGCGGCCGACACGCATCCTGCATGGTCTCCTGACGGTCGTTATATCGCCTTTTTCCGTCAGTCCGCTGAGCGCAGTGCATTTTATCTGGTTCCCTCCTTGGGCGGCCATGAGCGCAGGGTTGCCGATGTTTTTCAATATGAGTACCCGACACAGGGCAACAGCCAGTACTACTCTCCTGACGGGAAACTGCTAGCTGCTGCGGACAAGGATTCACAAGATCAGCCTTTCGCCATTTACATCTTGTCGATTGAGACCGGCGAAAAGCTAAGGGTGACCTCGCCTCCGCGAGGAACCGTAGGCGATTTCTATCCGGGGTTCTCTCCGGACGGAAAGCTCCTGGCCTTCACGCGGTCGGCCTGTTTAGCGACCAGCGACATTTACCTCCTTTCCTTATCCGGAGGCGAACCGCGACGGCTCACCTTCGACAATGCATCGATCCTAGGTTTAGCTTGGACCTCGGATGGCCGCGAGATCGTGTTCTCGTCGAGACGCGGCAGCAGCGTCCATAGTCTCTGGCGAATACCCGTTACTGGAGGAATGCCGGAACGCGTGCTGGCCGTGGGGCAGAAGGCGCTCAGCCCAACCGTCTCTCGCCAGGGGGACCGCTTGGCGTATACGCAGATATTGGATGACCTGAACGTCTGGCGTCTCGAGCTGGATGAGGCGGGTCGCGGCCGGAGTGCTGCACCCTTGATCTCCTCAACGCTCGACGATGAAGGGGCGGATTACTCTCCGGATGGACGGAGAATCGTTTTTGCCTCCGACCGCACCGGCGACTTTGGGATCTGGATTTGCAATCAAGACGGCACGAATCCTGTGCGGTTGGTGAATCGCGGATCGTATCTCACGGGCACTCCACGCTGGTCTCCGGACGGACATTGGATTGCCTATGACTCCCGTGCGAGTGACTCGGATCGGGCAGGCAGTGCCCATATCTATGTCGTTAGCGCGGATGGCGGGGAGCCTCGGCGCCTCACGGCGGAGCTGTGCGAAAATGTTACCCCGAGCTGGTCGCGGGAT
>Ga0315282_10009068_pt1 | contig 15906 bp, 12 predicted proteins | sample YL17G07_20_MG_FD_203693 | JGI IMG/M metagenome (GOLD analysis project Ga0315282, IMG submission 203693) | Sediment microbial communities from Yellowstone Lake, YNP, Wyoming, USA - YL17G07_20 | ecosystem: Environmental > Aquatic > Freshwater > Lake > Sediment | place: USA: Wyoming | collected...
GTGAGGAGTACAAGTTGGCTCAAGGCAAAGTGAAGTGGTTCAGCGTTCAGAAGGGCTACGGCTTCATCGAGCAGGCAGAGGGCAAAGACGTGTTCGTTCACGTCGCCGAGCTCGCCCCTGGCGTCGGGACCCTGTCTGAGGGCCAGGCCGTCGAGTTCGACGTGACTGAGGGCCAGAAGGGCCCGCAGGCCGTCAACGTGAAGCCCGCCTGACACACGCACCTCTGCGCCCGCGGGGCCGGCTTTCCGCCGGCCCCGCGGGCGCTTCTTTCGTTCGGGGGTCACCAACGGCGATGCGGCGGTCCCCGATACGATCGCTCGCATGGGTGAACCACGCGGGGTCGCTGACCATCTGTAGGGTTTCCGGTGGTCGGCGCGCTTCTGCTCGGCAGTGCCGCAGCCGGCGCGGTGCACCAGGTAGTATGCTTTCACGTAGTATGCTTGTCTCACTGGTCGGCACCGACCGGGTCAGAGCGATCGTCGTCGGCGGTCTCGCCGGAGACCCGTTGACGATGTGGCCGCAATCGACAAGGAGGCTCCAGTGCACCGCCAACACGTCGCTTCCGACGCACTGTTCGAACGCATCAAGCACTCGATCGCCGGAGGCGAGTCGAGCTACGCTCGACTCGCCGAGGGTCCCGGCTTCTGCATGGCCCGCGGCGAGGGATCGCACATCTTCGACGTCGACGGCAACGAGTACATCGACTGGTGCATCGGTTACGGCCCGCTGATCATGGGCCACCGGCATCCCCGGGTCATCGCCGCGGTCGTCGAGCAGCTCGAAAAACGCGGCAGCATGTACACGTTCCCGCATGAGCTCGACGCAGAGGTGGGCGAGAAGATGGTCCGTGCGGTGCCCGGTCTTGAGCTCGTGCGCTTCGCCATGTCGGGCACCGAGGCGACGCTGGCCGCCATGCGGCTAGCGCGCGCCTACACCGGCAAGCAGAAGATCCTCAAGTTTGAGGGCCACTACCACGGCTGGGCCGACGAGCACTTCGTCAGCTACCACCCTGACGATGAGACCGGCGGCGACGAGGCGGAACCCAAGGTCTTGCTCACGGCCGGCTGCCCTCAGGCGATCGCCGACACGTTGGTGATCGCCTCGTGGCATCGCCCAGAGTACGTCGAAGCGGCCATCCGCAAGCACAAGCACGAGCTGGCCGCCGTACTGTGCGAGCCGCAGATGTGCAACTGCGGCATCGTGCCGGTCGAACCCGAGTGGCTGCACTGGCTGCGTCGGATCACGGCCGAGAACGACATCCTGCTCATTTTCGACGAGGTCATGACCGGCTTTCGCCTGGCGCTCGGCGGCGCCCAGGGCTACTACGGCGTCACGCCCGACATCTCGTGCTTTTCCAAGGCGCTTGGCGCCGGCTTCCCCGTGGCCGCTTTCGGTGGCTCGCGCGAGGTCATGGCGCTTGAAGCGGCGAACGAGGTCGTGCACGGCGGCACCTACACGGCCATGCCGATGAACCTGGCGGCCAGCAACGTGGTGCTGGGCGAGATGATCGAACACGAGGAGACGTTCTACCCTCGCTTGCATGAGGTCGGCAACCGCGTTGTGCGGGGCCTGCAACGGGCGGCCGACGAGAACGGTGTGCGCGCCAAGGTCCTGGGCCTGGGGCCCCTCTGGCAAATCATCTTCTTGCGCGACGGCGCGCCCGACGACCCCATCATCGACAACTCGCGCACGATGCTGGCCGTGGTCGACACGGAGCGTTTCGGCATCTTCCAGAGCGAGATGCTCGACCGCGGCATCTACTTCCACCCGGGCGCGTTCGAGCGCTGGTTCGCCTCGAGCGCACACACCGACGACGACATCGAGACCACGATCGTGGCAGCCCATGAGGCCATGGCGGTGGTGGCGAAGGCCGCGCCGGTGCCGGCTGTGTGACCATCGCGGGAGTGCTTCGCCGGCGGGCGCGGCGTCGGCGGTCGGGCTACGTGCAGCGCGTCTCGCCGTCGAGGGTGAGAAGCGGCGCGTACATGTCGGGGTGTGCGGTGCGGCTTCCGCGCACACGGACGACGGGGGGGATCATGTCGGAGACCGACCGAGGATCAGGGACCGGCCCGACCGCGGCTGCCACGACCCCGCGCGCCGGCGGCTTTCGCATGCCGGCCGAGTTCGCTCCGCACCAGCGCACGCTCATGTGTTGGCCGACGCGCTCGCGGGCGTATTGGGGCGACCACTACGTGCTGGCTCAGGCGACGTACGCGGCTGTGGCACGGGCGATCGCCGCCTTCGAGCCGGTGCTCGTGATCGCCGCGCCGGGCGAAGGCGGCGACGCGCGCAGTTACTGCGGCTCGCACGACATCGAGGTGGTCGAGCTGCCCATCGACGACTCGTGGATCCGCGACAGCGGCCCGATCTTCGTCCTCGGACCGCAAGGAGAACCGGCGGCGGCCGATTTCCTCTTCAACTCGTGGGGCGAGAAGTACCTGCCCTACGACAAGGATGCCGAGATCGGCGCACGGGTGTGCGAGCACCTGGGGGTGAAGCGCTACCGGGCGCCGCTGGTGCTCGAGGGCGGCGCGATCACCGTCGACGGCGAGGGCACGCTCATCACGACCGAGAGCTGCCTGCTGCACCCGAACCGCAATCCCCGTTTGACCAAAGAGCAGATCGAGCAAGGCCTGAAGGAGTACCTCGGCGTGGAGAAGGTGATCTGGCTCAAGTCGGGTCTGGGGCCGGAGGAGGATCGTGACACGGATGGTCACGTGGACGGTGTGGCCGCCTTCATCGGGCCGGGCCGCGTGCTGCTCCACATGGTGCGCGACCGCAGCCATCCCGACTACGAGAACCTGCTCGAGAACCGGCGCCGACTCGAGACCACCGACGCGCGGGGTCGGCCTCTCGAGGTCGTCGAGGTCGATCTGCGCGGCGATCCGGTGAGGCTGGCGGGCGTGACGGTGATCGAGACGTACGTGAACTTCTACCAGGCCAACGGCGCGCTCGTCGTGCCCACCGGAGGGACGGCCTCAGACCTGGCGGCGCTCGACTGGTTGCAAAGTGTGATGCCGGAGCGTGAGGTCGTCGGCGTGCCGACGCCGGTCATCGGCTACGGCGGCGGCGGCATCCACTGCATCACGCAGCAGGTGCCGGCGGCTGCCCAGGCGCGGTAGCACGCTCCTCGACCGGCGTCAGTCGATCACGGCCGGCTATCAACCCCGCCGAACTGCGGCCTTGTGCCGAGAGGCGCGACCTCTACCGCGACGTCCGCCACGACACATAGGCGTCGACGATCTCGTCCAGTCTCTGGCGGGAGAAGCTGCGTCCGTGGCCGGCGTGCACGCTCGTGACGGGCAGCTCCCTCAGCCGCCGCATGGTGCGCAGGTACTCCTCGACGTCCGCGCCCGGGATGTCGTCGAACAGCGCCCCCTCGTCGTACACGACATCGCCGGCGAAGAACAGACCCGTCTTCTCTTCCAGAAGCCCGATAGAGCCCGGGGAGTGTCCCGGCAGATGGAGCACACGGAAGAGCCTGTCGCCCAGGTCGACGCCGTCGTTCTCCTCGAGAAAGCCCGTCGGCGTACACCCGACGAGGCGGAACGAGCGGGGATCGAAGCCGGGTCGCGGCACGGCCGACACGAGGATCTCGGGCAGGGGCAGGCCCTCCGCAGCCATGGCGCGGTGGATCGCCTCGGGGTAGCTTGCGGCAAGGAGTGGATGGTCGGGAGTCGGCCTCTCGAGCGCTGCGACTTCTGAGCGGTGCATGAGTCGCTCCGCGAACAGGTGCATGCCGCCCTGATGATCGGGGTGCGCGTGCGTGAGCGCGGCGACAAGGGGTTTGCCGGGATCCTTGCGCAGTGACACCAGTGCGGCAGCAAGGTCTCCGATGCTGTTCCCGGTGTCGACGAGGAGATCGCGCTCGCGGCCGGCGACCAGCCAGATGTTCGCCTGCAGCAGCGGGTGGACGTGCGGTTCGCCCAGAACGGTGATGCCCTCTGCGGCGACCTCGGCCGAGAACCAGTCCGCAGCGACGGGCAGTCGCGTGGATAGATTCAGCGGCCCTCCCTCTACCTTCGCCTACCTGCTGCAGAGGAGCAGCAGTCTGGCACCCGTCCGGCCATCCGCCTGCCATTTGCGCCGCCGGCGTTGCGTGAAGGGCGCGTTAAGCGTCCTCGACAATCCGTCGAGGTGTGCACTACGGTCATGCACAATTGCCCTGGGGGAACGTTGAGGCGATTCTGGTCGCATCGGTACGGCAAGCTTGTTGTCATCGCGCTGGTCGCGCTGTCTGCCCTCGTCGTCACGGCCTTCACGGTGGCCCACTTCACGGAGGGCAACCACTTCTGCGGCACGGCCTGCCACGAGATGAACCCCTACTACGCGACCCGGCAGCAGTCCAAGCGCAAGAGCATCCCCTGCGTTCACTGCCACATCAAACCAGGGACGGTCGCGTTCGTCGACGCCAAGGTCTCCGCTCTGCGCGAGGTCTACGTGCACGTCGCAGGCCAAGTGAAGGGACCATCGCGGTCACCGAGCACATTGCCAACTCCACCTGCCGGTCCGGCGACTGCCATGCCGCGGGCAAAGGCAGAGACCCGATCAGCCTGGGCGCGGTCGGCGCGGTCGCCTTCTCGCACAAGGGCCACGCCAGCGTCGCCAATCGCATCGACTGCCACTTGCACGTGGTACACCGGTCCACGCCCGGCAAGCCCTACATCGACCCGAGGACGATGGCCTTCTGCTTCCGCTGCCACGCGAGCGAGCAGCAGCGCACGGCCTGCGAGTCGTGCCACTCCGCGCCTCACGAGGACCGCGGCCGCTGCGTCGACTGCCACAAGAACCACCACCACGACGACAGCAAGGCGACGCTGTGCGCCAAGTGCCACCTGCCGACCCACTTCGTGCCGTCGACCTTCAACCATCCCAAGACCAACTGCCAGCGATGCCACCAGCCGCCGCATCCCGACCGCGGGGCGTGTAGCCGCTGTCACGACCAGTACTCGTGGGCCTCGCACTTCAGCCATCCGACGGCCCTCGCCGGCGTGCACGGCTCGTTCCCCTGCGAGCGCTGCCACACGAGCGGCTTCAATGCTCCCGGCAGGAGCTGCGTGAGCTGCCACGGCAGCAACCATGGGGGCCTCACCACCTGCGCCAGCTGCCACTCGATGAGCGCCTGGCTGCCGTCGACGTTCCACCACCCGTCGGCCGGAGAACACAGCTCGGGATCGTTCGCCTGTAGCGCCTGTCACCCCAACGGTGCTTTCAGCGGCGTCTACCGCTCATGCGACGGCGGCGAGCCGCCTTCGGGGGACTAGCCTTCAACCCGAAGGCGCCCAGCGACGGGCGTCTGGTGTCGCTGCGGGATGTCTCGCCTTGCGCCGCGGCACTGGCTCGGCGCGACGAAGCGGCGTGCCCCGGTGACGGGGGTCAGCGATCGATCACGGGAAGCTGATCGGCGCCATCGCCCAGGCTGGCCGGCTGCCGCTGGCGAACAGCAGATGCCTGTTGGAGCCGTCGGCATTGACGACCCACAGCGAGCCGTTCAGACCGCTGGGCTTCGAGACCGTGTAGGCGATCTGCGTGGCCTTGGGCGACCAGGCGACCGAGCTGATGGGGAGCTTGGTGGGAGGGACCAGGATGGCCGTCGGTCTTGCCACGCCGCGCTGCCACACCTGGATCGAGTCGAACTGGAAGTTCTTCAGACCGGACGCTCCTCCGAATGCCAGACGTCCACTCGGTGACCACGAGCCGGGCGCGGGCCAGATGAGATCCGTGGCCTGCATCGCCTTCTCCTGACCGACCTCCCACACCGTGCAAGCGAAGCCGGGGTCGCTGCCCGTCTGCGCGGTGTAGATCAGCGAGCCGTCGGGAGAGATGAGCGGGTAGGTGAAGGCGTCGCCGTCGATGTCGGCGGGGTGGCGACCCTGCGCCACGGTCATCAGCACGAGGTTGTCCGCGTTGAGCAGTCTGAGCCTCTCCGGGACCATGCCCTGCGACGCGGCGCCGTACGCGACGTAGGCGATTCTCGTGCCGTCGGCCGACGACGAGACTCCAGCGCCCCTCAGCGCACGGCCGCCGTCGTCCTTCACGACCTTCCGCGTCCCCTTGACCACATCGCACAGCCACAGCGCGCCGTTGGCGCGGTAGGTCGGCCCGCTCGCTATCACGGAGGCGATCACCTCGGTCGGGGCGACCCAAGTGAAGCTGTCGACCGCCGCCTCGTTGTCTTCGTTCGGGAAGACGACCTGTGACGTTGCGCCTGTCGTCGTGTCGTACCAGGACAGGCGCGCCGCGTAGCCGTTGCCGCTCTTTGCCTGAAGGTACGCGAGACGCTTGCCGTCGGGCGACCAGGCCAGGTCTCGAATGGGCCCGCCGCTCGGCGCGAGCAGCTGTCTGACCTGGCCCGTCGAGCTGATGACGCTGAGGCCGTTGCTCTTCGAGCCGCTGGCCACGGCGATCACGAGCTGTTTCGCGGGCGTCGACGGCGGGCCCGTTGAGCTGCTCGCGGAAGGCGCGGTCGGGGTGTTCGAGGGGTTCGCCGCCGGTGTCGACTGAGAGGTGCGGGCGGTCGGCGTTGCGGAGCCGCCCGAGCTGCAGCCACCGCAGGCGGCGAGGGAGAGGGCGGCAAGGACGACGGCGACCGCAGTGGCGAGGACGACCAGTGCGGCGCGACGAGGGACGGCTACGTGCGAGCAGGTCTTCATCTCGGCGATCTCCTCCGTCGGGGCTCTCTGCCTTAGACACTCTCTCGGCGCGAAACGTTCACCGGCCGTGACCGTCACTGACCGGACGGTCGCCGTTTCGGTTCGCACATGGCCCGCACGGCGTCCGTCATGCGGAGCTCGGTCGTGGCTACGCCTGGACTCCCACCAGCGAGAGACCCATGTCCCCTTCAAGCTGCTGGATCCTCGCGAGCTGCTCTTCGCTGGGTCGAGCGGGTTGAACCAGCAGTGACGGCCCCAACTCCGCTTCGATCTTGCGGAGTCGCTCCTCTCGCGCGGGATCGATGGAGCGACAAGCGAAGGCTACGAGCAGCAGGCCCAAGTCCTTCTCCAACCGCCTGATCCTCTCCACCTGGCTCTCTTCGAGTCTGGTCGCGATGCTGCACAGCATGCTCCTTGCCTCCCCCTCCGCGATCGACAACGTCGCCGAGCCCACAGGTTGCCAACATGGCGTGTCACTGCCGGACTCCCTGTGACCGCCCGCTGGCCTGCTACACTATTCCAGCAGACGTGGCGGGTGATAGCACATAAGCCGAGCGTGGCGGCGGTCGTCCGTTCCGGTAAGCTGATGCGGCAGCCGACGATCAAGCCACTCGTCGCCATCTGAGAGAAGGAGGGGAACGAGGTGGACGTTCTCGAGACCATCGCGTCGCGCTACAGTGTGCGAGCCTATCGGCCTGACCCCATCGCGGAGCGTACGCTGCAGCGTGTCCTCGAGGCGGCGCGGCTGGCTCCCACGGCGGCCAACCGCCAGCCGTTCCGCCTCATCGTCGTCCATACGAAAGGTAAGGAAGAGGATCTTGCCCGTGTCTACGGCCGGCCCTGGTTCACGCAGGCGCCCCTGGTGTTGTGCGTGGTCGCCGTGCCCGGCGAGGCGTGGCGAAGGATGGACGGCAAGCCTTACGACGAAGTCGACGCCACCATCGCCATGGACCACCTGATCCTCGCCGCCGCGAGCATGGGCCTGGGCACCTGCTGGATCGCCGCCTTCGATCCCGTGGCGGCACGCGAGGTGCTCGGGCTGCCCGACGATGTGGAGCCGCTCGCCTTCACGCCGCTCGGCTATCCGGCGGGCCAGGCGAGTCCCAAGAAGCGTCGTCCGCTGGATGAGCTGGTGCGATACGAGCGCTGGTGACCGGCGCTCATCGTACCGCCACATCTTCGGAGCCCACCGCGCCGCAGACCTCGCTCGCCTGCGGGGCTGTCGAGTTCAGCTCACCAACTGGTCGGCTTTCCCGGTTCGTAGAGCCACGCCTGGAAGAACGCGCCCAGATCCATGCCGCTCTCGTCCTCGGCGAGGGCGATGAACTGCGGCGTCGTCACCGTGCCGAACCGGTTCTGTTGCGCCCAGTCGCGCATGATCCTGAAGAACGCCTCATCACCCACCTTCTCGCGCAGAGCCTGCAGTGTCATGCCACCGCGATAGTAGATGGTGCCGTCGAACAGGTAGACCGGGCTGCCGGGGTCGCCCGGCGGCGGGTTCCAGAACCATGTGGCGCTGGCCGGCGTGTTGTAGAGCTGCGTGAACCACTGGTGAGCGCTCTTGGCGCCCTCGTGCTCGCTCCAGATCCACTCCGACCACGTCGCGAATCCTTCGTGGATCCAGATGTCCGGCCACTGTGCAAGCGTCACCGAATCGCCGTACCACATGTGCGACAGTTCATGGACGAGGGTCGCCTCGTTGGGCATGTAGGCGAACACCGGCTTGGTCTGCGTCTCGAGCGAGTAGCCCACCACTTTGGCGCTGTCCACGACCGCCCCGACGGCGGTGAACGGGTATGGCCCGTAGATGGAGCTGTAGAAGCGGATCGCCGCGGGCAGCTTCGAGAGCACCTGTCCCTTGGATAGTTGCGGATCGACCGCCACGTAGGCGGGGATCCCGTCGACGGTGTACTGCGTCAGGTCGAACCGCCCCAGCGTGGCCGTGGCGAGGTACGGCGCCATCGGGTCGCTCTCCCGCCAGCGCCAGGTGGTCTTCCCGGCCACCGAGACGTGCGACAGCAGCACGCCGTTGGCCATGACCGTGAGGCCCTCAGGGACGGTGACCGTGAAGTCGAAGGTGGCCTTGTCGCGCGGGGTGTCGTTGACCGGGTACCAGGCCGGCGAGCCCTGCGGCTCGCCGACGACGAATGCGCCGTCGTCGGTGGGCACCCATCCCTCGATGGAGCCGTCGGGGTCGGTCACCACGCTCGGCGTTCCGGCGTAGTCGACCGTCACCCGGAACGACTTTCCCGCAAACAGCCCCGTCTTCGGCGTGATCACCAGCTCCTGGCCGGCGCGCGCGAACGTCGCCGCCCGCCCGTCGACGAACACCCGTGAGACCGAGAAGCCTCGAAGGTCGAGGTCGAAACGCGACAGGTTCTGCGTTGCCGTCGCGGTGATGACGACCTCTCCCGTCAGCCGGTTGGACTGAGGGTCGTAGGCAAGCGTCAGGCCGTAGTTGCCGACGTCGTAACCGCCGTTCCCGGCGAGGGGGAAGAACGGGTCGCCGGATCCGGCCGCGCCCGGGGAGAAGCCGCCTGCCGCAGCCACCCCTCCAAGAAACGAGAACACGCAGACGAACAACGCCGTGCCGAGCAGATACTTCCTCATGGCTCCCCCTTCGTATGGCTCCCCTCACCGATGCGACTCTACGGCCGCCGGCGAAGGAGGACAAGGCCATGTCTTCCCCGCCTGATCCCGGCACTGCTCCGTCGGCGTGTCCAGGGTGCTGGCGACGGTGGCGAGCTGCGCTTCGGGCAGGCTGGACTCGGGGGGCAGGAAGCCGAGCCGGCGCAACGGTTCACCGTTCGGCCGGTGGTAGGCTGACACGGCGGTAAGCTGCCGCCATGTGCAGCCTTTACGGCGCAGCCCGGCGGCAGTGCCGCGAGGGGGCGTAGTGCAGTGTCGATTCCTGTGTTGCTGAGCCGGTCGAGCCTCACTCGGCCGCCTTCGTGGCCGTCCCCCTCGGTCCGTCTAGGAGCCTACACAGGGGGTGTCACGATGCATCGAGTGGTCAGAGTCTTGCTGGTGGTCGCGGTCGCCGTAGCGCTGCTCGCCGGGCCGGCGAGCAGCGCGCACGCGGGTCCCACTCCGCCAACCTTCGCTCCCTACCTGGTGCCGCCGCAGGTCCCGCCGCCGGCGTCACCGGCGATCGCAGCCCTGCTCAAGGGCTCGAGCGTGACCGGGCACGACGGCTGGATGGTCGTGCACTTGCAGGGAGACCCCTACCGGATCGGCTTTCAGAACGGCTACCTGACGGCGCAGTCCGCAGACTACGGCATCCAGTACGACGTGGACGTGCTCGGCACCCAGTACCGTAAGGTCTGCGAGAAGGTCGCGCAGTACTACGTTTGGCCGCTCGTACCGGCCGAGTATCAGCAGGAGCTCAGGGGCATCGCCGACGGCCTGCACGCCGCGGGCTATACGCAGGACACGCTGTGGGATGTCGTCGCCGCGAACGCCTGGGCCGACGAGCCCTGCTATGCCACGCTGCTGCCCAAGACCACCTCGACGTTGACGGCGGGCGTGACGAAGATCGCGACCCGCAAGCCGGGCGGCTGCAGCGCCTTCATCGCGACCGGCGACGCGACGGCCGATGGCAGGCCAGTGATGGGTCACGACACGTGGGACTGGTACAGCGGCTGCTTCTCGTACAACGTCATGTTCTACGTCCACCCGACCAGGGGCTACGCCTTCTCCTACCAGTCGTGCGGTGGCCAGATCTGGAGCGGCGAGGACTGGTACACGAACAGCGCCGGCTTGCTGCTCACCGAGACCACGCTGGCCGACACGACGTACACGCCGACCGGCATCCCGGTCTTCGTGAGGGCGCGTGAGGCCGCCCAGTACGACGCCACCGTCGCCCAGGCCGTCGCTACGCTGATCACCGGCAACAACGGAGCGTACTCGAACGAATGGCTGATCGGCGACGCGACGGGCAAGATCGCGTCGCTGCAGCTCGGCGGCAAGGTCTACGATCTGAACCAGACAAGGAACGGCTTCTTCGGCTCGTGCAACTTCGATTGGGGACCCAAGACCCGAGCAGAAGAGGGCAAGATCGCCGACCCGTTCAAGCCCGCCGTGGTCGACTACGCGCGCTACATCCGCTGGGGACAGCTCAGGGACCAGCACTACGGCCGGATCGACGCCAAGGTCGGCATGACCATGGAGTCAGACACTTACGACACCTACTTGGGAATGGAGCTCCCCGACGCCAGGGGTCTCTGCGGAGAGCCCGAGTACTTCACACCGGGCCTGCTCAACTGGGACAGCTGGGTGCTCGCGCCGTGCGGGGCGACCGACGGCAAGGTCACGACCGAGAGCATGACCGTCCACGGCCTCTCCTCGTGGGCGTGCTGGGGACACCCCAGCGGCGACCACTTCGACGCCGCCGCCTGGCTTGCCGCCAACCCGGGCTGGGCGTCGAGTCACGGGGCCTTCGCAGTGTTTGAGCTGAACACCTTCTCGGCCCAGTCCACCGACCGGTGGGTGCCGATGCCGGGTAACTGAGAGCGTCGCAGCCGGTTCCTTCGAGAGAGGGCCCGGGCGGCGGAGCCGCCCGCCCGGGCCCTCCGACAAAGGACTACGGCAAGGTTCCGAGGGAAGTCGAGCCCCTGACCTCCGGTGCACGGAGGAGAGCCCTCCACGTGTCGCTGCGTGGCGGCCAGAGGTGTCGAGGACCGCTTCCTGCCGCGGCTTCCGTCGGCAAACAGGCGGAAGCCGGGCTGCAGAGCAAGGTTCACGGTCGATAGCCGAGGGGAAGGATGCCTGCTTCTACGCCTGAAGAGGGCTGGTAGCGCATGCCGGATTCGAGTCTGGATACCGTGGTCCAGAGCCACGCGTCGTACCGCTTCCTGTGCTATCCTCGGCCGCTGTGAGCAGTCAGACACCATCCTCGCCCGAGCGCGGCGACTTCATCCGTGAGATCGTCGCCGCCGACCTGCGCGAGGGCAGATGCGAGACCGTCGTCACGCGCTTCCCGCCGGAGCCCAACGGTTACCTCCACATCGGCCACGCGAAGTCGATCTGCCTCAACTTCGGCATCGCCCGGGAGTTCGGTGGCCGCTGCCATCTGCGCTTCGACGACACGAACCCCACGAAGGAAGAGCAGGAGTACATCGGCGCCATCGAGGCCGACATCCGCTGGCTCGGTTTCGACTGGGGCGAGCACCTGTACTTCGCCTCGGACTACTTCGAGCAGCTCTACGAGTGGGCCGTTCACCTCATCAAGGCGGGCAAGGCTTACGTGGACGACCTCACCGCCGACCAGATCCGCGAGTACCGCGGCACGTTCACTGAGCCCGGCCGCGACAGTCCGTGGCGGAACCGGTCGGCGGACGAGAGCCTCGACCTCTTCGCGCGCATGCGCGCCGGCGAGTTCCCCAACGGGGCACGCGTGCTGCGGGCCAGGATCGACATGGCCTCGCCCAACATCAACCTCCGGGACCCGGTGCTGTACCGGATCCTCCACGCGGAGCATCCGCGGACGGGCGACGCCTGGTGTGTCTACCCGACCTACGACTTCGCCCACGGGCAATCCGACGCGATCGAGGGCGTCACCCACTCCATCTGCACCCTAGAGTTCGCGGACCACCGGCCGCTCTACGACTGGCTCATCGACAACCTGCCGGTGCCCTCGCGTCCCCACCAGTACGAGTTCGCGCGACTCAACCTCACGCACACCGTCCTCTCGAAGCGCGTGCTCCTGCGGCTCGTCAACGGGGGGTACGTGCGTGGATGGGACGATCCGCGGATGCCGACACTGTCGGGTCTGCGCCGGCGCGGCTTCCCCGCCGAGGGGATCCGCGACCTCGCGACGATGATCGGGGTGGCGAAGGCCGAGAGCGTCGTCGAGGTCGAGATGCTTGAGCATGCTGTGCGGGATGTGCTCAACCGGAGGGCTCCCCGCCGCTTCGCGGTCCTCGATCCCCTCAAGATGGTCCTCGAGAACTATCCCGAAGGGCAGGTCGAGGAGATGGAGGTGCCCAACAATCCGGAGGATCCGTTCGCGGGGAGCCGCCGGGTGCCCTTCACGCGCGAGCTCTGGATCGAGCGCGACGACTTCATGGAGGAGCCGGTGCGCAAGTTCTTCCGCTTGGCGCCCGGCCGTGAGGTGCGGCTGCGGTCCGCGTACTTCGTGACCTGCCGCGAGGTCGTGAAGGACGCCGCCGGCAGGATCGTCGAGCTGCGCTGCACGTACGACCCGGCCACGCGCGGCGGCGACGCTCCCGACGGCCGCCGCCCCAAGGCGACCCTCCACTGGGTGTCGGCCGCTCACGCCGTGCCCGCCGAGGTCCGGCTCTATGACTACCTCTTCCGGAGTCCGCACCCTGGGGCCGACGGCCGCGACCTCTTCGAGGACCTGAACCCCGACTCCGAGACCGTGCTCCGGGGCTGCCTCGTGGAGCCGTCGCTCGCCGACCTGCCGGTCGGCGAGACCGTGCAATTCGAGCGGCTCGGCTACTTCTGCCCCGGTCCCGACTCGGCGCCCGGTGCGCCCGTGTTCAACCGGACGCTCACTCTCAAGGACACCTGGGCGAAACTGCAGGCGCAGGGACGGGACGACGCGGCCTGACTGCCGCAACCCGGCCGCGCCGGGCCCACCCGACCGCCCGCTCGGGCCGGTGGCGCGGCGTCGAGCGCAGGCGTGGTCACGCTCCACTGTTGAGGAAGGCGCCGCCGCGCGGTAGACTTTGGGGAGCTCGGGGCATCGCTGGCGAGTGGCCTAATTGGCAAGGCACCTGACTCTGGATCAGGGGATTGGAGGTTCGAGTCCTCCCTCGCCAGCCATCATCTCTCCCCTTTCTTGATCTTCATCCGGGCGCGCCCAGATGAACGCCCGCAAGCCGCTCAGTGAGACCTCAGCCACGGCCACGCGGCGTTCGGTGGCCTAGTTGCTCCTGTTGAAGAAGATGCTGGCCGTCTTGCCGTCGGCGACCGCTAGGTCGCGTCTGCCGTCGCCGTTGAAATCGCCCACGGCCGCGACCGCGTCACCCGACCACTGCGGCGAGTGTGCAAACGTCGCTGGGCCCTGGAAGGTACCATCGCCGTTGCCGAGCAATACGTCGAAGCTGCTGTTCTGGACGACCGCCAGATCGAGGTGGCCGTCACGGTTGAAGTCGGCGACCTTCATGGCGCCGCTCCCGAGCTCACTTAGATCGTATTCGGCCGTGTTTGTGAAGGTGCCGTCGCCGTTGCCCAGGGACACGACGACCGCGGCCCAGTTCGTGCCGGATCCAACCCCCCAGTCCTCGGCGTCCGCATCGTTGTTGACGATGAGATCGAGCTTGCCGTCCTGGTTGAGGTTCGCCAGCGCCACGCTCGAGGGCAGCAGATAGCTGGTCGAGTGGGTCACGGCTGCCCTGAAGGTGCCGTCGCCCTTGCCGAGCATCACGCTGAGGATGCCGACCGGCTGATTGACGCCTTCCTCACAGCTGGCGACCAGATCGAGCTTACCGTCGTGGTTGATGTCGCCGCTGGCGAGTGAGTCGATGGCCCCGTCGCCGCTAAGTCCGGCGGGATCCGAGGCGAAGGTGCGCATGGGGCCGAGGGTGCCGTCGCCCTTGCCGAGAAACACTGCTACCTTGTAGAGACGGGAGACTACGACGTCGAGTTTACCGTCGCGGTTGAGGTCGCCGACTGCGATCGCGTTCGGGCGGACTCCATAGGGAATGACACCAAGGCGGTAATCGTGCCTCGACCCGAAGGTGCCGTTTCCCCTGCCTAGCAGGACGCTGAGGGTGGCGACGTGATCGTACCCCTCATCAGCGGTCGTGATGAGATCGAGCCTCCCGTCGTGGTTGAGATCCGCGACGGCGATCCTCCACAGGAAGGGGGCCGCGACCACCGTGTGCAGGAGGTGCAGGTTGCCATCGCTGCCGATGCGCAGGATGGAGACGGTACCGGTCTTGGCAGGCGCCTTCGTCTGATTCGCCACCGCCAAGTCGGCGAAGCGGCCACCGTTGAACTTGCCGGCGGCTAGGGCAGGTGGGTCGGCACGGATGCGGACTTCCTGTGCGGTGGCAAAGCTTACCGGAGCCAAATCCGCGGCTGAAGCCGGGTCGCCGACGGCACGCGGTGGTTGCGCCGGCGCGGCAACCGCGGCCAGCGCCAGCAAGCCGCACAGCGACAGTGCGATGAGTATGTTGCGTCTGGCCGAGCGAATCATGGTCACGCCCCCAAGTCGCGCTGCCCTCGTGCGCACATGAAAGTCGTACCTGCGCGCACGTCTGTCTCAATTATGCGCCGCCTCCGGCTGTCGCAGCCCCTTCTCGTGTTAGCGTTGCATTAAGCGTCTCGTTGCGCTCTTAAGCCAGTGCCTTCGCCTCTTCCATGAGGCGCAGAATGGCAGCGATCGGGTTCGAGGGGGAAGGGGGGACAGTGCAGCCGAGAAGCGGGCCCCGCCTGGCATAGGATGAGGTGCTATAATCAGAAACCCATACGAGGCCGGTCGTCCGTAGGCAGCTGGGCGCGGAGTTCCGACCATGCCTCCACAAGCGGCTGAGATACTGGCTCCATCGCTCGATTCGAGTGCTCATACGGCGCACAGGCTTCGCAAGCGGACCTTGGCCAATCTGTTGCGTATGGGTCACTGTGCACCTTCGTGACCATCCCGTAGGCGCGGCGGCTCGCACCCTTGCCGACCGGCACCGAGACGCCGGTGTCCCACCAGTCGGCCTGCAGGATCTCGCCGGGTACGTAGACCGTGCGCCCGAAGCAGTCGCTTGGCGCGAAGCGCGGCCGCAGCTCGCGCAGATGCTCCTTGAGGATGGTGATGCCGCCGGCGTAGCCACGCGCGCGCAGGCGCTCTAGGATGACGGTCGCGGCGGCGGCGTGGTCGTCGCTGAGCAGCTGTTCGATCTCGCCTTTGAAGGGATCGAGCAGCGAGGCGGCCGCGGCCTGTTCGTAGCGCGGCGGCTCGCGCAGTGCCAGCAGCCGGTAGACGGTCCCGCGGCTCACGCCCAGTCGTGCGGCGATGCGCTGCTTGGCCATCCCCTGGCGAGCGAGCTCTCTGACTTCGGCCCAATCGTGCACTTGATACACCCTTTCCTCCCTTGCGCGGATCTCATGCGCAAGGGTTCGTCACCAGTCGTGTGCTTCCGGACTGTTCAGTTTTCGACCGGCGCAGAGTGTTCAGTTTTCAACCGACGTCGACAAACGAGTTCAGCAAGACCATGAACCTCGGCAATCGTCTGTCGCAGTGGTTCATGGCCGAGTATGGAAGCACCCAGGGTGAATTCAAGCGGTCGTCGCA
>Ga0315282_10009069_pt1 | contig 15906 bp, 16 predicted proteins | sample YL17G07_20_MG_FD_203693 | JGI IMG/M metagenome (GOLD analysis project Ga0315282, IMG submission 203693) | Sediment microbial communities from Yellowstone Lake, YNP, Wyoming, USA - YL17G07_20 | ecosystem: Environmental > Aquatic > Freshwater > Lake > Sediment | place: USA: Wyoming | collected...
CCTTAAATTTTTTCTCAAAGAAACTCAATGGATAATCTTTTAGTTTTTTCATCAATATCACCTTTATTAAAATTAAAAGTAGAACTAGTATATAAATCTTGCTCAAATTTTTAGGTTACTTACTATACCTGATATTACAAGTCAAAGCAGTAGATGTTTTCAATGCTTATCAAAAAGGAGATGTAACTGCTGGCGAAATTATAGATAAAGGAATTGACGCTTTAGCGCAATATTTTGGGACTGCTATGGCAGCGCTTCCAGCGGTACCTTATGTTGAGGTTTTTGGTACAATATCTGAGAAGCAATCTTGGTATGTAGAAAGGGCTGTAGAAAAATTGAAGGGAACTCATAGCTACCAAGCGAACAGGGATCCTAATAGTCCAACTGCAACTCAGTTTTTAGTTACACAAACTGAAAGACTGGGATTAAAAGGAGCAGTGGAACTTGCATACCATGAAGGTTTGAAGAAAGCTTAAATTTCTTATATTTTTATTTTTTTTATCCTTTCAGCGGCAATCTTGCATTCTTGTAGAGTCGGGACTAAAGCAAACCTTACATAACCATCTCCCGGGTTAATATTATCAACTTCCTTTGATATCCATGCGCCAGGGGTTGTAACAATACCTATGTTCCTGTTGAGCAATTGTTTTGCAAATTCCACAGAAGATGTCTTATCAGGCGTTTTTTGCCAGATATAAATTCCTGCTTTAGGAGTGCAATCCTCTAATCCGATTGATGTTAGAGCTTTAATAATAATATCTCTTTTTTTCTTGTATTCATACCTAAACTGCTTGACATGAATCTCATCCAGCAAAGCCGCAGATGCAGCATCCTGGATAAATGTAGGGGTTCCTGAGTCAATATTTGTCTTCACTTTCTTGAATATGTCAACAATTCTTTCATCCCCTGCCAGCCACCCAACCCTGTAAGTTGTCATTGCTGACCTTTTTGAGAGGCTCTGAATCACAAAAACATTTTCCTTTGTTAATTCCAGGATGGAGATTGGCTTTTCTTCATAGTAAAGCTCGGTGTAACACTCATCGCTCCCTATTATTATTTCATTATCTTTTCCAAAATCTATTATCTCCCTTAATTTTTCTTTTGAGATTGTTGCGCCTGTGGGATTATTTGGGTAATTAATCCACATCAGTCTTGCTTTCTTTCTTATATCAATAGGGATATTACCTAGATCAGGCAAAAACATATTTTCCTTTAGCAAAGGATAGAAAAAAGAATCTCCCTCTGCAAATAAGGTTCCCCTCTCATAAGGGGGATAGCCAGGATTAGGTATTATCACAATGTCTTTTGGATTAATAAAACCTTCATGGAAATTAAATACTGCCTCTTTTGCTCCTATTGTAGAGGTTATCTCTTTTTCAGGATCTAACTCTACACCAAACCTTTCCTTGGTCCATTTTGCAATTGTCTCCCTATAGTTAGCTGAACCTACATAGCTTGGGTAGCCAGAAGATTTTTCCTTATCAATAGCCCTTTTACAATAGTTTCTTATTATCCCCGGAGTAGGATCTTTTGGATCCCCTACCCCAAAATCAATAGGCGGTATACCTAATTTCTTTAGCTTAGCAACTTCGTTATCAACATCTGCAAAAGCATAGGTACCAATGCTCTTGATCCTATCGCTTGGTTGGATGTCCATACTAACAAGAAAATAAAAGGGTAGTTTATAAATTTTTTTGTAATTGCATGGAATTATAACACATGTATGACATATGTCATGCCTATTCCTTGCCCTATGTCAGATAAAGTTTATGCTATCCATACATTCTCATCATACAAACTCATTTGGAGGTTAAAAATGAAAGAAAGAATTGTAAAATATGTCGGAATAGGAGTTTTAGGCATTGCGTCATTAGTAGGAGGGTGCTCTTCAGACAGTGGAATGGAACTAACACTACTTAACCTTAAAGCAGGCCATCAGCAAGCTGTTTATCGAAAAGGCGATGACAGGGTGGCTAGCGATTCAAAACTATTTGAGAGGGATTGCAGCCCATATAACCGTTCAAGCGTTTCTGACGGATTTTTTAAGCACTATGATCTAGAAAAATGAGATCTTCAAAAATAGCAAGGGCAGGAGCCATGGCATATGTGGCATTTAGCGCTGCACAGCAATGGGCTTCAAATTTAGTGAATGGTTTTCCAGCTGATTCAGTTCAAGGTTATGTTGCCGGAAAAGTTGGAGAAGGATCCAAAATTGGAGCAATTGCCGCTGGTGCTATCGCTATAGACAGATTTGCCAGCTCTATTGATGACTTCGTAACACCTTATGCTTTAAGGGCTACAAAAGGAATTTTACCTTTAGCTGCAGCTACTGTTGGGGTAGGGTATTTGCTTAATAACTATGGAAGTGTCCTTGGGCTTCCTGAAGGGTATGGTACACTGGAAATGACAAAGCATTTGGTCTTGAATTACAGGGATTCTTTAATAGATCTTTTTAGAGGTAATCCATTAGACAGTAAGTACCTGGTAGGTGCAGCAGTGGTAGTTTCTTCTGCGTTAAGGCTTGGGAAGAATATGGCAAAAACAGCTATGGAAAGCGGAGAAAGGAAAAGACAACAGCAAGAGTATAGATCCCATATGGATGAACAAACTGTAAAATATCGTGGAAGGGCTTATAAGGCTGCATAGGATAATGAGCTGATTAGCTCCCTACTCAATGTGTGAGATGGGGTTTTTGTAAATGATGTTAGTTGGACAGGCAATCTTATAGGAAGAAAGTTTAAGTATGATATTTTAACAATAGATAAAGTTGTTTCTGATGATGAAAGAGGAGAGATTGGCCTACTCCTTAACAGAAGAGGAGGAAACCATTATCAGTTTACTTTTTTTGATCCAACACTATTTGAAAGCTTGATATCCAATAATGGTGTAAAAACTGCTGATAATCTAATTGATAAAATAGTCATCTGACTTTTTGATAAGGACGGACTGCAATGGATAGTTTCTGCTTCTAAGCCGGTTGAAGTAAGGATTGTTATGTCCAAACTATCTTTTTAACTGAGCTCTTAAGATGCTCATTTCTCTTTTTAGACCTTCTGTTGATGCGATTTGTTGCTTCAGGAATCGGTCATCACTTTTTCCTGTGTAAACAACACATACATTGTATCCTCCATCAAGGGGACTCAATTGTAACGGATTTTTGTATACTCCGATTTCTGTTGACCTAGCATAAGAATATAGATTTCTCATAAGCATATTACCTTTAGTCAATATTGCAACTTCCGATGGATCCAAAGTATCTTTCCTGTTTTTCTCCACTTCTGAAGGTAAGACGCAATAGTCTTTTGATAAAACAGCAAAAGCCATTGAACCGGTTATGCCCCCTGGTATATTGCCTAATATATTTGAGCCGATGGCCTGTACAATCCCTGCCCCGATTTCTTTGTCTTCATCAGGCACTACACATAATCTAATGCCATACCTTGGGTCTAATGCATGTCCAATTATTAAGTCATGGTAGCTATTTGGGAAAGGGGTATCTAACCTATTCTCGATACTATTTCTATGCCAGGATAAAGATTTTGCCAGAGGATTTCCAGAAGTGGTAACTATGATATGTGCCGGACCTGTCTGTATGTGGTCTCCATTCGCATAGGTTGGAGGGACTGAAAGAATCTGACCTCTGAACCTTTCAGCTGTACCAGCAGTGCCAATAATTAGGTGCATCTTGGACATTAATTTTTGAAGTTCTCCTTCATAAAAATAAGCTGTGTTATCGTTTGGGGCAAATTCTGATATATTTGTAACTGCGATACTCTTTTTACCTTCAATCCCTTGTCTTTTTAGATATTCTCTAAGATTCTGAGCTGCTTCTGATTGGTATAGATAACTTAAAGGATCATCTGCTTTTTGTGGTCTTCCCTCTATACAACCTTCGAATATCCTTTCCAAATCTTGTGGTGCTAAGTATTTTTTAGTATTAATGTGTATCCTAATTTTCTGCCTTCCATTTTTTTCCTGCGGATTAATCGGATCAATAGATATGTAAGGTTTTGTTTCATGTTCTTTCAATGGCACAAAACCAATGACTTGTGTTTTTGGATAATAATAGGACACAAGTTCAAAAGCATCCATCGCGCTTCCTTCACTTATTGTGCTGCCTTCCTTTCCAAAGTTACCAAACAATAGGACATCATAACCTTTAGAAACACAGTAATCCAAAGTAAATTTTGCTTTTATCCCCTTTAATGTTCTTGTAGGATTTCTAACTTTCCCATCTTTTGATATGAATGCTGGATCTCCGCTATAGTCCAAAATGAACAAGTTCACCCAGCTTGGCAATAGTCTATCCAAATGAGAAGACCCTATTGCACGGAATTCTCTTGTTTGAGAAAGAGGGATTAATTGAGGAGAGAAGTCAATATCGTCAATAGTCTGAACAATATCTCTTTCTTCAGCTGCTTTGTGTTCTATTCCAGCTAATGCCTGATCTATATGTGAAGAAGCCATTTTATAGTGATTGTTTATCAAATAAATTATTTATTAAATTGGGAAAAACCTTTGCCTCTGCCCTCCTAAGGTTTTCCTGAAAAGTCCTACGTTTCATCCCTACCATGGATGCAATCTCATCAAGGGAAACTTTCCTTGGCCATGCATAGAAATTATGGGTTACAGCTATCTGCAGGGCTCTGAACTGTTTACCTGTAAGCGTAAATGGATAATCATCTTCAGTAACTCTACTGATATGGAATATTTTTGCTCCACCAATCTTACTTAATTTATCCATGATTTCAGAGATTTTTTGATGATTATCTACGATAATATCGTATATCTCGTAACCATTTTCCTGGGTTACTGGTGATATGTATAGGCAGTTGTTTTTTAAAATTAAATCATAACTAGAGTCTTTGCTGATCCATTCTGTGTTTAAAAGCGCATGATCGTCGCTTATGCTTATGACTTTTATAGATTGGATAGAATCATACTTGTTTAATGAATTTAGATAGTCTTTAAATTGCTCTCTGTCCTTGAATGTTACGTCCCATGTAGCAGATAGCTTAACTACTTTTTCACACTTTTCAACTCTTATAGGACCCTTTTCTTTCAAAGAAATGTCCGGATAATTGAGCGTAGATAGACTACCCCAACAGTGTTCATGCCTTACCCCTATCCTTGCTTTTCTTAGTTTCATAAGTAAACAGTAATGACATATGTCATATATAAATCTTTCTATTTTTATCACTTTATAGTGATTAAAATATTTTAGTATTAATCAAACACGCTAAAGCTCTTGAAAAATTCTGCTAGACAAATGGCACGTATTTGGATATATATTTTTAAAACCAGGCTCATTCTTCTTGTAAAATGCCTAAACCAGGAAAAAAACTTCAGCAGGAAACATTTGGATATGCCACAAAATACAGGATCCCAGAAACCGGCGCCGAGTTTACTTTTGTGCAGGGAAAAGATGTGCTTATTACGTCTGTAATAAGCGATGGAGTTGGCTGGGAGAAATCTGTTGGAGAAGCGCAGGTAGGGGAATTTTTTGCTGGACTACTGAACTTTATTGATGCCCCCTTAAGTGAGCTAGAAAGCGTGCTTGACGGAACCCCTGGTTATTACAAGGCTAAGACTGAAGTATGCATCATCAACAGCGATAATGTTGCTATACCAAAAACAAGGTTTTATCTCTTAAAAGGCCTTCTTGGGATAGATGAAATCAAAAGCCAAGTTGATTTATCTGATCTGGATGAAAAAATAATGATGGAAGGATCTGATTTTTCCCCTTTTGAATATGACCTTATGACCAATTATCTTCATGCACTGCTAAAAAGAGAATGTGACCGTACTGGTTTAGAATGTGTAACACCAGCTACGGTAAGGTATCAGTATCTGAAGGGGGATGGATTGTATCCTAAGGAATGGGGATTTTTCAATATATTTTGTGCGGTGAATCCTGAGTTCAGAGAGTTTACAAAAGGATGGACTAAGGAAGAGTCTGTTGAAGATGGACAAAAAGTTATTAAAATACGAATAGAGCAGGGTTCAAATGCATTCTGGTATGATACATATGTCAACAAGAGAAGACGGTTAAGGGGATGGCTCCAGCAGTTTAAACAAGAATGCGGTACAGCAACTGACGAAGAACGCCATTCTAAGATCAGGAGGGTATTTGAGAGAGAATATAGCGGATCCCATGATGTAACACCTGAGCTTCAGGTATTGTTTCAAAGATGGGATGGGAAAGACTCCCAGCAGGTCAATGTCCAGCTTGTCGAAAAGACTGCTTTGACGCGGGTTAAATTTGAAATTGAAAAGAGGAGGGAACTAAACAAAAGAAGAAGGGTTAGGATTATTGAGAATAGATCCCCTTCATACCCTAAATATCGTCGCTATCAGGAAATGCCGCTTTGTTGCGTCAATACTCTGCTAACGAACATGTTTAGATATTCACTTTTAAAGTATCTTTCAACTGAGTTTAACAGGAGGCAGTTGCCTCATTGTTGGATCAGAGAGGTAGCTGACCTTGTATTGTACAGAGATGGGATTGAAACGCAGCTTACAAAGGAGGTTATGAAACGGATTAAGCGCTGCGAACCTTATGTGGACAAAAGCTACCTTGATTTGGGTAATGGTGTACCTATCGAAAAGAAATTCTATGAATTGGATGCTGTTGCTGAAAGTGTAAGGCATTATATCTCAGTTGGCGAGGTTGGCAAAAGATTAGGATTAAGTGCAGGGGAATTTATATCCTTTTATAACACCCTAAAAAGAATAACGCTGACTCTACCCAGAGACTACTGGGAGCTGAATAAGATAGGCTATCTAATGATGTCAAGGCCGATTGCAGTTTCAAGTTGTGCGCCAACAGTTTCGCTTAAGGATGGCAAAATTCCTTCGGAGATTGAAATTGACGAAATAGTAGAAAAACAACAACCCTACTTTAAGCAAGATAGGAAAAGACTAAGCGCTCAATATAAGGAAGGCCAGCAAAATTTGCAGCGTGCAATGAAAAGGGTATATGGTGGTGCCAGGCATATCCCGCATGTTTTACCCTGGGATTTTCTTTTTGAACCCCTTTATTTAGGGATTCCAGCTTCGGAAACTGAAAGGATAGATATTTTGAGAAGCTTTGACACAGCTGGGATACTATCTAATATTAACAGTGATGCTAGCATATGGGACAATATGGAAGTAAAAAGGTATACTGAGGCTCAAGTATCTGAGATATTCTCAAACCTAAGGTTGCCTGCTTCACTCTGGAGATTAATCCCGACTGAAAATTTTGCGGAGCCTAAAACTGCAGTTCCCCCTAAGGTTTATATCCCTGTGAGGCCTGTTTATAGTACAACATTAGCTAGTCTAGCAGGTGCCAACGCCTATGGCTGAAATGCGAACTGTTGAGGCAATAGCTAAGGAATTGAGTGTTAAACCAGATGGTATTTCTACTTATTTATTGAATCATCCAGAAATAGTAGCTACCGATGTTGATGGTATTGCTCATTATCCACTTTCTAATTATATTATTGAAGATATTTTAGGTCTTGCTCCTGCCAAGCATGAAGAATGTGATTCAATTATAGGAATTCATCATCATACCGTCAGGGAAGGAAATTCAGGAACTATATATGAATTAGCTGAGCCTGTTTTAAATCCTCAAATTCCTGAAGATTTAGAACATATCAAAAAAGATGGTTTAATTCGTGAAGCTAATAGGGCTACTTTTGACAGCATATCCGGATTAATACCCGGGTGTACAGGGAGTGGTGAGACCAATCAGAATGAACTTAAAGTCCTTGAAGCTATCAAAAAATACCTCACAATACTTGATCAAGCATATACAGAAAGGACTGCATTTGCTTTTCATATTGGCTACTTTTTTACCCCATTTGATTTAATGGTGAGATCCAATTATATGATTACGGAGTATGAATCTTTGGAAAAGGGTAGACTTCCTATAATGGATACAGAAATAGCATCATGGATCTCACATGGCATACAAGATAAGGCCCCTAATAAGGGTGTCCTTACCGGCCCGCAGCTGTTATTTAATCCGATTGTGTCTGAATCTGAATTTTTTTCCAGATGCTTAGATACATATATCGTTGGAAAAAAGATGGTGTACCTGCTTGCATCACAGGCAAGTTGCGAGGTCCTTGCGGAATTAAGGGAAGGGCTTGAGACCAAGTTAGAGAGAATCTGTGAAGAAATTGCAAAAGAAACTAAGGTTTAAATTTCATTAAAGTATCAAAATCCAATGTAGCAAAATAATCCTCAACTGTTTCCGCCCTTCTTATCTCTACAACATCTCCATCTTCCCTTAGCAATAATTCTGCTGATCTTAATTTACCATTGTAGTTAAATCCCATTGCATGGCCATGGGCTCCTGAGTTATGGATTACTAGAATGTCTCCTTCTTCAATCTCAGGTAGTTTCCTGTCTATTGCAAATTTATCATTATTTTCGCATAATGAACCAGTTACATCATATGTCTTATTCGGTTTTGTATTCTCTTTACCTAATACAGTAATATGGTGATAAGCTCCGTAGAAGGCAGGCCTCATGAGGTTTGCCATATTAGCATCACAGCCTACATAATCCTTATAAGTATGTTTCATATGAATAACACTTGTAACTAACCAACCATATGGACCTGTAATCATCCTTCCGCACTCCATTACAATCCTTAAGGGATCTAGTTTATTAGCCATAATTAACTCTTCATATAATTTTTTTATTTCCATTGAAACAAATTCCAGATCAATCGCTTCATCCTCAGGTTTGTATGGAGTACCATACCCTCCTCCGAGATTGATGAATTCAATCTTAATTCCCAATTTTTTATTTATTTCTACAACTAATTCAAATAGCATTTTTGCTGTTTCTATATGATATTTGGGATTTAGTTCATTCGATGCAACCATTGTATGCAGTCCAAACCTTTTTACTCCTTTTTCCTTTACTAATTTGTAGCCTTCAAATAACTGGTCTTTTGTGAATCCATATTTGGCTTCTTCTGGATGGCCAATAATTGGATTTCCTTTCCTTAATTTTCCAGGATTATATCTAAATGAGATCAATTCAGGAATCCCTGCTGCTTTCTCAAGAAATGAAATATGACTGATGTCATCTAAATTGATTACTGCTCCAGCTTTTTTTGCTTTTTTAAACTCAATCGCAGGGGTGTCATTAGAGGTAAACATGATATCCTCTCCATTTAGTCCTGCTTTCTGTGCAAGTATTATTTCTGGAAGTGAACTACAGTCTGCTCCAAAACCTTCTTCTCTTAGGATTTTAATAATAAATGGATTTGGCAAGGCCTTTACCGCAAAATAATTCTTGAAGCCATTTACCCAGGAGAAAGCTTTATTCAGTCTTCGGGCATTTTCCTTTATCAACCTTTCATCATAAATATGAAAAGGGGTTGGATGTGCAACTATTATTTTCTCTGCCTGAGCCTTTGTTAAGGGAAATTTTTGTATCATTGTTTTGAAGCAGGCTTTCCTTTTATGCCCCAATCTGACTTATCGACATTGTTTATAATAACAGTGGTTTGTTCTTTTGGAACACCCTGTTTTGCAAAGACTTCTGTAATTCCTTTAATTATTTCGGCCTTCTGATCTTCAGTTCTTCCTGCCCACATATGTATTTGTACAACTGGCATTTTAGTGAAACAGAAGGTTAGCTATTATATAAAATTATTGTTATCTTATGGTTTCCATTTGGTTTCCAGGGATTTTTAATATATATAATAGTATTTTCATGCTCTAAACAAGTTAACAGGTGATGAATGATGAAAAACTTTGGAATTTATGGTATGATGGCTGTGCTATTGATTGTTTCAGCTGCTGCATTAACAATTGAATCTCCGGAACAAAAGGTCTATCTGGCAAACAGCAGTCCTTTAAGTATTCCGTTAGTTATAACATCGAATATTACCTTCGACAATATAAGTTACCATATCAACAACGAAAGTGATGTTATAGCTTGCCAAAATTGCAGCAATGTAAATATCCCATTGGTATTTTCAGAAGGAAATTACACGCTAATAACAAAAGGCATACTGGGAAATTACTCCCTAGAATCAAATGTTTCCTTCTCAATTCAAAGCAATGAAACACCAAATAATGAAACTAATGTTACTGATTTTAGCTTGATGGTAATAAACCCTGTAAATATGACTTACAATGATGAGCATGTTGCTCTTGACATTTTGTCAAATATGACCCTTGATAAGATAATTTATAGGTTAGATGAAGGTAATGACACCCTAGCATGTGAAAACTGTAACCAATATAGCACTACTCTAACTGTTACCAAGGGCAGTCATACTGTTGATGTTAAGGGAATCCTAGGCCTAATCCAAAAAGAAGTGACACTAAACTTTTATGTTGAATTTAAGGTTAACGAAACTAATGGAACACCAGAAAATGAGACTCCTGAAAATGCAACCACACCTAACAATAAAACTGGGCAACCAAGATTTAGTCTTGGGTTTAATAAGCTTCCAAAGACTCTCATGAATGGCAAGATTAATGATACGGAGCTAGCTCAAATTATTCTTTCAAATAATCTGAATCCTGGTGTTATAAACAGGCTGATAAAAACCGGGATGCTTGGCAATGCTTCAATACAGGCAATTATTGATACGCAATTCAATCCGCCAGGTATTTTCAATAAATTGATGGATTTGATTGGCTTTAAACATAAATCATATGCTGAGCTAATCTACGATAACTACAATGTTTCTGAAAAGATACAGCAAAAGTTGCTGACTAGAGATGATTTATCTATGAAATATTCAGACGAAATAAAAAATAATTTCCATAAGAAACTGGAGCAAAAGCTGATAGAAAATACAACCATTGAAAATACTGCAGATTCAGGAGCAGGAAACAAAAGTGTCATAAAGCCGTATAAAGCAGGAAAACAGAATGGCGTACATCCAACAAAAGATAGCACTGAAGAAGGCCCAAAACCATCTGCTACAATCAATAAAACTCCAAAAGAATCAAAGGAGAATGAATCAGATAAATCCAATGGATCTGAGAAATCCGATGGAGGGAAATCATCCTCAAAAGGAGGCAAATCTGGAGGTTCAAATAGCGGCGGAAGTGGCAATGGGGCACACGGCAGCAACAGTGAAAAAGGCAATGGTGGCGGAAGTGGAAATGGGGCACACGACAGCAACAGTGAAAAAGGCAATGGTGGCGGAAGTGGAAATGGGGCACACGGCAGCAACGGTGAAAAAGGCGATGGTGGCGGAAACAGCGGCAGTCAAGGCAAGGACAGAAAATAAATAATCCTTATCTTATTTTTTTTGACAATTTTAATATGTTTGTTTTAAAGAAAGGTTTTTTTTCCACTAATTCCTTTTCTTCTAATTTTCTTATGACCTTGCTCATTTTTGATTTTGAGAAATCCAGCTTTTGAGCAATTTCTTTCTGCTTTGTTATCCCCTTCCTTATCTCTTCTATTACCTTTGTTTCTTCGCTCGACAGAATATCACTGATATCCTTTTTTGTTTTTTTCTTGAAGAAAACATATACTCCGATTATTATTAGTAAAGGTATTACTATTATAGGTATAAAATACCATTCAAACCTGCTTTGGCTTTTATAGAACACTACAATATCTGCCTGATCCTTTAAATCCCATATTAACCTAATCCGCTGGCCATCAGTTATTATACTATCAGGCTTAGGTACTACACAAGGCTCCTTATCTGAAAGTATGTAATATACAGGCAATGCAAGAGAGATGTTCATAGTTTCTGCATTTTCAGGATAAAATCTAGCACGGAAAACCTTATTTTTTGTGTTGCCTTCGATGATGGAATCATATACAAGGTTAAAAGAAAGGCTATTAATTCCAGGAGTAATCCTTTTTTCAAAAGAGAGGATATAGTTGCCATTCTCTTCTCTGATAGAATAGTTTCCCTCGTATTGAACGGCCAGTGGCCTAACAACTGTCGTAAACTCTACTGAATCATAACTTTCATCTGCTGTAAATGTAAGGTTGATTATCTCTGTGACTATATCGTTTTGGGATAAGGCAATGTTAACATCCATGTGCGCAGAGCTTAAGCTGCCCAGCAGGATTAGTGATAATAGTATAAGCATAAACTGCCTTTTTAAAGCCATTTTAGAAAGTGTAGTTACTAATTAGTACTTAAATTTAACGTATTTCTAGGATTATATAACACCCATGCTAATTAATACTTTCTTGAGCTGTTCCCTGTTTTGAGGCCTTAATTCGCACATTGGCAGCCTATAGACCTCCTGACACATGCCTTTTAGGGCTAAAGCTGCCTTGATTGGGATCGGATTTGTCTCAATAAATTCAACCTCAAACAAAGGGGTAAGCTCCTTATTTAATCTTTCAGCTGTTTCATAGTCATGGATTAAGGCTGCTTTGACCATGGCAACCATCTTGTCAGGAACCAGGTTGCTTGCCACTGATATAACACCATCTCCTCCTGCTTTGATCAGTTCCAAGGTGATATTATCGTCTCCTGACAAAACGCTAAATCCTTCTGGCTTTTGGGCAATTACTTCCTTTATTTGGGTTAAATCTCCAGAGGCTTCTTTAACTCCTACAATGTTTTTACAGTCCTTTGCAAGCCTCATAAGGGTTTTAGTCTCGACATTAACAGCAGTTCTTCCCTTTATATTGTAGATGATACACGGAAATTCAACAGAATCAGCAACTGCCTTAAAATGCCTGTATAACCCTTCCTGAGTGGGCTTATTGTAATAAGGATTTACCAAGAGACATGCATCTGCGCCAACCTGCTCTGCATGCTGAGTTAACCTTATAGCTTCTTTTGTTGAATTCGAGCCAGTGCCTGCAATAACTGGCACCCTACTTTCTGCATATTTTACGGTTAATTCAATAACCCTATCATGCTCATTATGATCTAATGTAGGAGACTCACCTGTTGTGCCGCACGGAACTATACCTGCCACCTTATGTTTAATGTTAAAGCTTACAAGTTTCTTTAGGCAATTTTCATCAACAGTTTCATCTTCTTTGAATGGTGTTATTAATGCTGTATAAACGCCTCTAAACATTCTTTATCACATCCTTCATCATGTCTTCAATGGAGTAAAAACCAGTTCGGCCTTTTAGCCATTCTGCTGCCATTAAAGAGCCCAGGGCCAAACCTTCCCTTGTCCTAGCTGTATGTTTTAGCTCTATTGTATCTGCAGCAGAGTCAAAACCAACAACATGGGTGCCAGGGACATCCCCACCTCTAACTGAGGCAAAATGCAGCTCATTTGGCTTGATTTGCCTGTCTAGTTTTTCTTCAATAAGGGTATCTTTACGTTCAATATTGTCTAGCAATATTTTGGCAATTGATTTTGCAGTTCCTGATGGACTGTCTTTTTTCCTGTTATGATGGATCTCATAACCAAAAACATCATATTCCTCTAAGTTATTTATAATTTTTGCTGCGTTTTCAACAATTCTGAAAAATATATTCACACCTACTGAAAAGTTTGATGCGTAAATAAAACCTGTTTTAGCATTTTTTATAATTTTTTTTACTTCATTAATCCTGTCATACCATCCTGTTGTTGCGAAGACATGGTTTTTCCCCAACAAAGCTACTTTTTTAATGTTTTCAATAGCAACTTCAGGAGTTGAAAACTCTATGCATACATCTACATCCTTTAATGATTCTTTATTTATCTCTTCATATTCAGCTCCTTCTGCAATAGGATCAATTTTTGATTTAATTGTCAGACCTCTCTTTAATGCGATCTCTTCTACTATATGACCCATTTTTCCGTAGCCAATAATGGAAACATTCATTTTATCACCTTAAAATTTCTTATGTTAACCATTATATAAATTTTTTTGGAAAAACTCAATTTAATTAAGCTCAATAGATTCATATCTCTCTTTAATAGTTATTACATGATAAATCGAAAGGTTTATAAGTTATTTAAACTTTCTGTTATAATAATAACATTTTGTATAAAATGGTAACAGTTAGTCATTTAGTCAAACACTTCATCAAGGATAAGCCTTTTCTACAGGAAGCGCTAGCAAATAAACTCATCAGTTATGGAAACCTGGCTGAGCAGCTCATGCCAAAGATAGAAGCGGAGCTTGGAAGAGAGGTAAAACATTCTGCAGTAGTTATGGCTTTAAGGCGATATGCCGATGAACTTGAGGAAGAGAACAATAAGATCAAGCCTTTTGATTACAAATCTGAAATCATCATGAAGACCAATATCTGCGATATATGCGTTTTAAGAAAGCCAAGCCTAATGACAAAGCTCAACAAGCTATACGAGATGGTTGATTTTGATAAGGGAGACACATTAAATGTCATACTTGGCAATTTTGAGGTCAGTATTATAACGAATGAAAAATACAAAAAAAATGTCCTGGATTTTCTAAAGAACGAGAAAGTGCTTAACAAAGAAAGCAATCTGGTTGCCCTAACCATGAGATTTTCTGAGGATTTTATCCACACGCCTGGTGTGATTTTTAACACGATAAGAAAACTGGCCTGGGAGCATATCAATATCTTTGAAATAGTCTCGACACTATCTGAATTGACATTGATTCTAAGAGAAAAGGATTCTATCAAGGCCTATGACGCGTTGCAGAGTGTTGTAAAAAAGAATGCCTGATAAAGCAAAGGTTTATAAGTAAAGCTGTTTTTCTGGTCAATAGAAACATATATGGAGCTTAAACTCCTTTTATGTTGTCTAAATAAACAGGAGGATTCGGAAGATGATGCGGAATTTTGGAGATAGGGAAATGCATAAGGCAGTTTGTGCTGAATGTGGCAAAGAATGTGAAGTTCCATTCAAGCCAAGTGGAGACAGACCAGTTTATTGTCGGGATTGCTATAGCAAAAAAAGAAAAAGATACTAATTCTTTTAATATAGAATCTTAGGCTTTTTTTATTATTTTTTTTGCATATTTTTTGTATATTAATTAAAGGTGATACCTATATAGTAACTGGCAAAGAAGGTTGAAATCTTTTTAAACTTTGAATAAGAGTTGGCATGCAGTATTTTTTTCTTATTTTTCATACCTCCTATTTTTTCACTCTTTAATTGGATTTCTAATAAATAGTAAACGACAAAAGTAAATTATAAATACTAGTTCTACTTTTATATTGTAAAATGCTAACAAAACAACAAAGAGAGATAATAATAAAGCTAAAACAGGATGGCAAGAAACAACAACAGATTGCTGGAATCATTGGTTGCAGCCAAGCTGCAGTAAGCAAATGGATTTCCAACCATGAAATAGGCAGAACACTTGACACACTCCCCAGAAGCGGGCGACCAACAAAACTTACAAAACCAAAACTTAAGCTGCTTAAGGCGCATCTTTTGGCTGAACTCAGAAATGCAGATGATAAATTTTGTTCATTGAGCACAAAACAACTCAGCAACATAATAAAAAAAGAAATTGGAAAGGAGTATTCTTTGCGCCATGTAGAGAGAATTATGCATAAGCTTGGCTTTTCACTTATAACGCCCAGAACAAAACACATAAAGCACGACCAGAAGAAAGTAGATGAGTTTAAAGACATGTTTAAAAAAAACTTCAACAGGAGTACTTGGGTGCTGTCCTAGTAGCTTTTGACGAGGTGAAGTTTCAACTAGATGCAGTATACAAGAGGAGATGGTTCCCAAAGGGCGAAAGGCAAAAGGGGGCCTTTTTCTGGACTACAAAAAAACTTCTCACGTTTGGTGCTTTGACCAGCAACCATAAATTCTTTTATGAATTTTATGATTCATAAAATAGCCTAACCTTTCGGCATTTTATGACCTACTCCCACGACCTAAACAGGCTGTCCAACAATTAAATCTCTAGCTGAAAAATCTCTGAAAAAATTAACCGCATACCGATTCCTCTATCTATACGAATTGCTTGACCCCTTTTTATTTCCTTCTTCTGCAATAAGATCCATAT
>Ga0315282_10009070_pt1 | contig 15904 bp, 11 predicted proteins | sample YL17G07_20_MG_FD_203693 | JGI IMG/M metagenome (GOLD analysis project Ga0315282, IMG submission 203693) | Sediment microbial communities from Yellowstone Lake, YNP, Wyoming, USA - YL17G07_20 | ecosystem: Environmental > Aquatic > Freshwater > Lake > Sediment | place: USA: Wyoming | collected...
AACAGCCGCTTCAAGCGGCTGTTTTTTTAAGTTTATTTCACTTTTTATTTCACTTATTGTTTTAAAGCAGCCTCACATTTTTCTTTCGTTTCAAAAGTGTGCAATCCCAAATACATATACATACCGCAGAACTTTTTTTGCTGACAGTTTTTATGTTCATTATCATACCACCATAAGTTTTTACATCCCATCGGTGTGGGCTGGATGAAGCGGATAGGCCCCTTTTCTTCGCATTCTTTCATCTGGACCTCTGTGCATTTTTCCAAAGGGGAGCAGGCATCCGGGCACAGAAAGCATTTATCATTGGATTTTTTGTATGTTATTACCTGGGCGCAGGCAATTGGTTTTTCTGAAGGAGACTCTGTCGGGAATGTCCCGCATTTTACTTTAGGGTCGTGCCAGCAAGCGCTACGGGTACCTTCTAAAGAGTGAACCCAGGAATCAGGAGTATCTGGTTTCTTTTGATTTTTTTCTCCCCAATACCAACCCAATTTTAACTCCCGATCTGTTATCGACGGTATAACTTGTGATTCCCCCTCTTTTTTGCAATCCTGCGGGCAGGTTTTTGGCGTTTCGGCACAGGGGCAACCGGTTGCCATGCAAACCACCTCTTGGCAAATTCCATCACCGCAGAGGTTTTTGCAAAGACCGAGTTTCTCCGATATCTTTGTTTTTCCTTCCTCGATTTTTTCTAAAATCGAAGGTGTTAATAAGGAGGTACCAATTGCGACACATTTTCCCTCTTTACATTTGCTATACATTCCTTTGACCTCTTGTTTTGGACAATCAGCATCGGTTTGACAGGTTGCTCCTGGTATCTCTTTTCCCGAAACCTCTTCTAATTTTGATTTGAGGTTTTCTAAAATTTCCAGTTGTTTTTCTCCCCTGTCCTCCAGTTTTAGCATCACATCTTGAAAGATTTCCAGATGCTTTTCCCTGGCCTCTTCTATTTTTTCAAATGCCTCGGGCGATACCTGATTTTCTAATTTTTGAAGTAGTTTTTGGTGTAAAATTTGCTGGTCAATAAATTTATTCAAGAATTTATCAACTTGAAGATTATCTTTTGCCTTTTCTTTGATTTTATCAACCTGGGCCTTAACCTTTTCTACTTCCTTTTGATAATTCTCAGTCGCTTTTTTAATAATTTCAGGTTTATCGGTTTTTTTGGCGATTTTTTCTGCTTCCATTAACTTCTCATTGGCAAATTTCATTCTTAGTTCAGCTTTTTTAACCGGATTAAAGGTTAAAACTGATTGAATTTCCCTGGCCCAATTTTTCAGGAAATAAAAGGGACTATCGGGTAAGGCCTTTGGTTCAGAAACTTCCAAATCCTGGGGCTGAATATCTTCGTCAAGATTTACCATTTCGGTTGCCGAGGGAACCGGTAAATTTCCTCCGCCCACTCCTGTCGATTCGGCAGGGGGCGTTTCTTCTTGAGCAAAAACAACTCCAGCCAAGAACAAAAAACAAAATAGAGGAATAAAGAACTTAAATTTAAACATACTCTCTAACACTGATTTATACTGATAAAACTGATTTATGCGGATTTTGATTCTTGATTTTAATCTGCATAAATCCGTTCAGATCTGTATTAATCCGTGTTTTTATTATTTCATTATACCACATTTTCCAATAAACAAAAATCGCCAACTTTGCTGGCAATTAATCGTAGATTTATTATTTGTGTTGATTGGTGTGGGCGGCCTCACTTGATGAAGAAGAAAGTGCTCGTCCTTCCAGCCGCCTTTATTCGTGTTTATTTGTGTAAAGTCAAATGGAATCAGCACTGCCCGATGGACTTTTTTTAGTGTATCGTTCCCTTCTTTTCTCGAGCGAATTGCCGCCAGTTCCCGATGAATTCCAAAAAGCTATTAAAGGGAAGTTCAAATATAATGTTTGAAAATACAATAAGGAGGTTAATTTTGGAAAATTCTTTTGAAAGCCATTTCCCCACTTTTATAACTGGCAGACCAAAGAAATCTATGAATAACGAACGTGGTCCTTCTTTTTCCTCGCCGACTTTTAGCTCGCGCGACCACTCTTTGATCCTGAGTCCGGAAAAACTGATGAGGCACAAGAATATAAGGAAGATAATTATGGAAAGGAAACTGAATTCCAGTTTGCCAAGCCCCCAGATTATGCCGCCGAAAGTTATAAAATAGGTCAAAATATAAATGAATCCCAAGAGGGAGTTTAAAAACCAGCCTCTTCTTTTGGGCATCCTTATTTCCCTTTTCTCTTTTTCTTTGCCCTGATAGACAATTTTCATTGTTTCAAGCAGGGTTAATTCTTGATTTTCTCTTTTTGGGGCCTTAATTGACCTGACGATTAAATACATTAAAATCACCGGAAAAGCCAGGTTGAAACCGAGGGCACTGTAAGAGAAATGATGTACCACAATTTTGTCGAAAGGAACTTCTATCGCGATAGCCAGAAGCACTTTGCTCAAGAAAATTGAGACCACGCTTCTAAAACCCGACCTTGCTAATTTTCCTTTGCAGATTTTATATCTTTCTTCATAGGCCTCCCTTATGATCTTTTCCAGTTTTTCGGGATTTTGAATAATCTCATCAATTTCGGTGAGATTTCCTATCATTACGTCATCAAGAATTAAAAATGGAGCAGAATAGCCTACGGTATAATGATAGAACTCCTGGTTTAAAGGATGTTTAAGCTGCTCTTCCAGGTCTTTTTTAATCTGGATAATATTTTTGGTGATTTCAGGAAGATACGATGGTTCAATATTCAGCCATTTCGGATAGAAAAATTTCAGCAACCTAAAATAGAGTAAACTTTCGTCGGCTTTCAGTAATGATTTTTGGATGGCAATAAAAAGTTGAGCGTCCCTGAATTCGGGGGTAATTTGGGAGGCAGGGGATGTTCCCTGGTTAATAAAAATTTTTTCTCTTATTACGTCAAAAGCATAATCAAAAACCATTTCCTGGAATACGGGTGGAGCCATTCTTTCTTCAATCTCGCAGGCAGCCAATTTAATGAGCCAGGGCTTAATATCTTCTTTTTCGTCAAGTTTGGTTTCGGAGGGGAGATTTTCGAGTATGAAGACGTATTTTTGCAAAACAAAGCCGATTTTATCTATTTCCGTCTCGGGAATGCTTTCGTTTTGAAAATAATTGCCTCTGATTAACTCTTCAATCAGCCCTTTTGAGAGGGCGTAGGGCTCTCTTGAAAAAAAGAGCCTCCGTTTTAGCATCCTTTCAATGGCATTTTTCCGCAAAAGATGCTCTTCCTGAAAATCAATAACCTGCCTTATTTTTTCATAGAGTGAAGCCAGGCGGCTGGCGACATAATCAACCTTGATTTTAGGAACTTCCTCTTTTTTTTGAGAGACCTGAAGATAATTTTTATGATGGGCAATGAATTGTTTAGTTTGTTCACTAAGAACCATATGTTTATCACTTTTTATCCCTTACCTCGATTATAGCATTTTTTAGGAATTTGCTTAATTTGCGCTCACCGATATCTTTTCCTTTAGTTCTGACCCTCACCGATTTTGATTTTTGCTCTTTGTCTCCGACGACAAGTAAATAAGGGATTTTTTGAATTTCTCCCTCTCTTATTTTTTTGGAAACCGTTTCGTTCTCATTTTTAACAATAGTTCGTAAGTTGTTTGTCGCGAGTTCTTTGTTAACGAAGTTTGCATATTTTATATTTTTTGAGCCGACTGGAATTATCCAGATTTGTTCGGGAGAAAGCCATAGGGGCAGGCCACCGGCGTAATGTTCAAGCAAAACGCCGGTAAATCTTTCCAAAGAGCCCAGGAGAGCACGGTGAATCATAATTGGCCTTTCTTTGTGTCCGTTTTTATTAATAAAAAAAATGTCAAATTTTTCCGGCAGATTAAAATCAACCTGAATTGTTGTGCACTGCCAGACTCTTCCCAGGGAGTCCTTGATTTTAATGTCAATTTTCGGCCCGTAAAAGACTCCTTCGCCAGCGTCAATCTGGTATTTCAGGCCGACTTTTTGAAGGGCATATTTTAAAGAGTTTTGGGCTTTTTCCCAATTTTTTAGCGTCCCGATGCATTTTTCTGGCCGGGTTGAAAGGCAGACATCGAATTCTTTAAACCCGAATATTTTGAGCAATTTCAATCCGAACTTTAAGGTGCGGACCAGCTCTTCGGCCAACTGTTCTGGAGTGCAGAATGTATGGGCATCGTCTTGGGTAAAGCCCCTGACTCTGGTCAAGCCATGCAAAACGCCGGATCTTTCGTAACGATAAACCGTGCCGAGTTCCGCCCACCTGATCGGCAGGTTTTTATAACTTCTAATTTTCGTTTTGTAAATTTTAAGATGGAAAGGGCAGTTCATTGGCTTAAGAAAATATTGTTCACCCTCAATTTCAAGAGGGGAGTACATATTTTCCCGGTAAAAACTGAGATGTCCGGATGTCTGAAAAAGATTGATTTTGCCGATGTGGGGAGTTTTGACGAGCTCGTATCCCGAAGCAAGATGCTCTTTGAGCCAGAAATCCTGAATTATTTGCAAAAGCAGAGCTCCTTTTGGGTGCCAAAGGGGGAGTCCAGCGCCGACTTCATCATCAAAACTGAAAAGCTCAAGTTTTTGTCCGATGATTCGGTGGTCTCTTTTTTCTGCCTGTTCCTGCAAAAAGAGATATTCATCAAGCTCTTTTTTATTTTGGAAAGCCACGCCGTAAATTCGAGTAAGCATTTTATTTTTTTCATCACCCCGCCAATAAGCACCGGCGATTTTTGTAAGTTTGAAAGAATCTTGGGGAATTTCTTTGGTGGATTTTACGTGAGGGCCGGCGCATAAGTCCACGAAATTGCCGCTTTCGTAAATTGTAATTTGGCCCTCTTTTAATTCGTTTATTAACTCCAATTTATATTGCTGACTTTTGAAGATATTTTTTGCTTCTTTCTTTGAAACCACTTTCTTTTTAAAATCAATATTATTTTTGATTAATTCTTTCATTTTCTTTTCAATTTTCGGCAGATCTTCCAAAGCAATGCCCGAATTTTTAACTAATAATAACGAATTTTTATCAAATACCCGTTTTTTATTCGTTTTCATTTGTTTTTGATTTGAGCGAGAAACGTCAAGGTCGTAGTAGAATCCATTTTCAATCGCCGGACCAATGCCAAATTTCGTTCCGGGGTATAATTCCTGAACCGCATAAGCCATTATATGTGCTAAAGAATGTCTTATTATTTCTATTTTTTGTGTTTGCTTTTGAGGCATAAGTTTAAAAAGATTATAAAAAATTATTTTTGAGAAAACTTTCTACTTGCAATCTTATTTCTGGATTTTCCCAAAAATACTCATGTTCTTTGAAATGAAAGGCCTCGGAGATTTTTAATCTTATTAGCTTAAACAAAAGAACCAACTTTAAAATTCCAATTATTCCAATAAAAGTCAATTTCTTAATATTCCCATTAGCCAAAGCATCTTTCCCATTATTATCAAGAAAAAGAATATTTTCTGAAGTTAATCTTTTATAAAAAAATGGAGTGCCAGCCTGGATGCAATAAATATTATCTTTTCCTTTAATTTTCTTCATTACTTCGTTAAAAAAGGCTGCGCCGGAAGAATAACCAATAAGAAGGATTTTAATATTTTTAAAATTTGTTGTGATGGTTTCGATTAGCCCGGTCAATTTTTTTGATTCCGAATGGAAAGAAAATAAATTTTCTTTCGCGCTTTTTATCTTTCCCCAGATATTATTTTTTGCTCTTGAATAGTTTATCAATGCCACCCGATATTTCCACATTTTTAGAGTATCTTTGATGCCCTCCAGCAGACTTCCGGCATAGGTTTTGTTTTTTGGAGAGACATAGCCAAACCCGCCGGGACTAAAAAATATTACAACCCCGCCATTTTCAGCAATTGCTTTAATCTCTTCTATTGGAATTTTTAAATTATCTATTTTGTTCCCCATGCAAAATACTATTTATTTTTCTACGATTTCTTCAATTCTTTCGCAAAGCAGTTTAGGAACCCCGTCTTTATCGGAAAGCGTTCCTTCGCAGAAAACAACTTTGTTGATTTGAAATAAGGTCGGATTTTCTTCCAAAATTCTTGGAAAAATAAGGGTTTCAATTCTGTCGGTCAGGTCTTCTATTTCCAGAAATAGCATCGGTTTCCCCGACCTCGTGATAATTTTTTGAATTTTGGTTATGACTCCGGCAATCCTGATTCTTTTCCCAGATAAGCTCCGGTTATTTTCCGAAAAAGTTTCATTAATTTCTTTGATTTTCCGGACGATTTTTTCCAGGGCTTTTTCATATCCCTTGAGAGGATGGTCGGAAACATAAAGGCCCAAGAGATCTTTTTCCCAGCTTAATTTTTCTTCCTTGGTAATGGTGAAGGAGGATCCTTCTATTTTCAAGGTTGAGGAAAATTTTACGGAAGTTCCGCTAAAAAGACTAACCTGGCCGTTTTGCCGCGTGGTTTTGACTTCTTTTGAATAGTCAAGGATTCTGTTAATGGATGACAAAAGCCGCGCTCGACTTTCAAGCTTGTCAAATGCCCCGGCCTTAATTAAACTTTCCAATGATTTTTTGTTTAAATCATGAGAGTCCACCCTTTCTATAACATCGGCAATTGAGTAAAATGGTTCGCCTTCCTTCCTTGCTTTAATAATAGTTCTGACAACATTATTGCCGACATTTTTGATCATAGCTAAGCCGAATCGGATTTTGTTTCCTTCAAGTGGCGTGAAATATTCATCGCTCTCGTTAATATCGGGCGGCAGAACTTCAATTCCCATTCTTTTGCATTCATCCACCAGAAATCCTATCCGTTCAATATCTTTTCCCTCGGCCGAAAGCAAGGCGGCCATAAATTCCACCGGCCAGTGAACTTTTAAGTAAGCGGTTTGATAACCGATTAAAGCATAACAGGCGGCATGACTTCTGTTAAAGGCGTAGCCGGCAAACGGTTCAATAAACTGAAATATTCTTTCAGCCGTTACTTTATGAACGTCATTTTTAATTGCCCCCTCAATAAATTTTTTGTGTTGTTCCTGCAAGAGGGACTTTATTTTTTTGCCGATAGCCTTTCTCAAAATATCGGCTTCTCCCAAGGTAAATCCGGCAATTTCCCTGGCAATTTTTAGAATTTGCTCCTGAAAGACGGCGATTCCATAAGTTTCTTTTAAAATCGGCTCCAATTTTGGATGAAGATATTCGATTTGTTTCTGGCCGTTTTTCCTGGCAATAAAATCGGGAATGAGCTCTATGGGTCCGGGTCTGTAAAGCGCAACCATGGTGATTAGGTCGTTAAATTCGGTCGGTTTCAATTCCTTTAAATATTTTTTCATTCCCGAGCTTTCATATTGGAAAAGGCCGGTAGTCTGGCCTTTTTGGAAAAGTTTGAAAGTTTTTGAATCATCGAGCGGCAAGTTATCAATATCAACCTCGGTATTCTGGGTTCTTTTTATTAAATTTATGGCATTTTCTATAATGGTTAAGTTTTTGAGCCCCAGAAAATCCATTTTTAAAAGTCCCATGTCTTCAATTGTATGCATTTCGTATTGGGTGACAATGGTTTGGTCGTCCCTGGAGGCAAGCTGCAATGGCAGATATTCTTCCAGCGGATTTTTGGTAATTACCACCCCGCAGGCATGGATTGAGGCGTGGCGCGCTACCCCTTCCAGTTTTTTGCCCAAATCAATGAGGCGCTGGGCTTCGGCATCGTTTTGATAAAGTTGCTTAAATTCCTCAACTTTTTCCAGAGCCTCGCTAAGCGAAAAAAACATCGGAATCATTTTGGCGATCTGGTCGCAATAGCTGTAAGTATAACCGAGGGCTCTTCCGACGTCTCTAACAACCTGGCGAGCAGCCATTGTTCCAAAAGTAATAATCCGGGAAACCTTGTTTCGTCCGTATTTTTGGGCCACATATTCTATCACTTCATCGCGTCTTGTGTCATTAAAATCCAAATCAATATCGGGAAGACCGCCGGCCCTTTCCGGATTTAAAAATCTTTCAAAAAGCAAGCCATGCTTTAGGGGGTTAATATCGGTGATGTTTAAAAGATAAGAAACAAAGGAACCGGCCGCAGAATTATGAACCGTGACTGAATTGGCGACATAAGAACTGTCTTTGTTTACGGTAAGATCGTAGACTTTTCCTTTATATTTTTCAAAAGAGGCCTTTTTTATCGGGAACCAGATATAATTTTTCCAAATGAACGTATCATTTCTATAAAACCTTTGCCTTCTTATTGGTATTTGAAATTCCGGAAAGAGTTGGTTAAATCTAAACAATTGTTTGCCCGAAATAGTAAGTTTATAATTAGCATGCCAATTCCTTCTTTTACGTTTTCGTATCTTTATTGAAGACATTATTCCTAATTTGGCCAACAACATTTTTATTTGAGAAACCAAATCAAAAGAAATTGAATCAAAACTTATTCTCATGGCATCTTTACGAGAACCATCCCCTTTAAACAAGGTTGTTAAAAAAGAAATTATTATTTCATTCGGGCTTTCAAAAATTTGGTAGGGAATATGTTTATTTTTGGCGCCTTTTCCACAGAGTCTCTCCAGAAACCTTGCTGTTATGCGCGAATGAGCATAAACCTGGGCGGAATTTCTAGTTTTGTGGAAGATAACGGAAGATGCTAAGCCAAAAACCTCTTTCAGCAATTTTCTTGTTTCTTCTATATTTTCCTTTTCATTTTTATTAAATCCGAAACCGACCGTTCCCTCTCGAAGCCTTCTTTTCGTTCTGCTCCATCCTTCGGCAATGTAAAAGCCAAGCAGGCGGGCAAATTTCTTGTCTAGTCTTATGAATCTTTTAATTCTTTTTTGAATAAGTTTATTTGCGCCGATTTCGTACCAAACATATTTATTGTCTCCCTTTAAATGACTATCAAGATTATTAAAATTAAGAAGATCGAATTTTATTTTTAATTGACGACATTTCGAAATTGGATAGACCAAGAAATCATTTTTTTGTAAATCCTGAGCTTTTATCCATTCCAATCTATAATCCCGCCACAGATTTTTTCTACAAGGCCGGTTACAGGAGGGTTTACAGATGGTTTCTTTGACCTCTTTAACTGGACACATTTGATGCCTCGCCGCCAAAATTTTATGATCCTTTGTCAATTTTAACTCAAACGCTGACATTTTGCTTTTTAGTACGGCGATTTTTTCCTTAACATTATAACTTAAAACTTTTTCAACCTTTCTTTTATTCCCGAGGTGCGTAATTATTCTTTCTCCTGGCTTGATTTCTTCAATATTTTTTTGCCGACCATTTTTTAGTAAAATTTTTGTGCCCGGCAAAAGACAGCCCCTGCCGGGTCCAACCACAATTCCATTTTCTTTTGCCCAGTTCACAAAATCCTGAACTATCAAAAAATAGGAAGCAAAGCCGGTTTGTTTGATAACTGATAGTTCGTAAATGAGCCGGTCCATTATCTCTTTGGTTTTTTCAATTTTCCTTCTTTCAAGTCCGTCCTGGCACAATTTTTCAAGGTAAGTGTCGGGCACATACCCGGCCGGAACTTCAAAATAAGGCAGATTGATTTTGCCGAGGGGAATGACAACGTTGCACATTTTTGCTATTTTCTGGGTATTTTCAATTGCTTCGGGAATATCTCGGAAAAATTCGGCCATAGCTTCGGGAGAGTGCATTGAAAAATTTTCGCCTTTCATCGTCAGTCTTTCAGGGTCGTCTTTTTGGGTATCGGTATTTATGGCCATTAAAATGTCCTGGGCTTCGGCATCATCGGATTTTAAATAATGGCAGTCGTTGGTGGCGACAAGCGGAATATTTAATTTTCTTGAGAGCTGGATTAGTCCTTCATTAACCCTTTTTTGTTCCGGGAGATTTGGATGATATTGAAGCTCAAGGTAAAATCCGTCAGGGCCGAAAAGCTCTCGATAAAATTTAGCAAGTTTTTCTGCCTCCTCAAAATTTTTGGCAAGAATGAGTCGGGGAATTTTTCCCTGCAGACAGGCCGAAAGAGCAATCAAGCCAAAAGAATGTTGGGCAAGCAGTTTGTTGTCAATCCTCGGTTTGTAATAAAAGCCTTCAAGATGGGCTTTAGTTGTGAGTTTAATTAAATTTTTATAGCCTTCAAAATTTTTAGCCAGTAAAACCAGGTGAAATCTTTTGTCGTCAATATGGGGCCGTTTGTCAGTCATTTTTTCAAAGGCGATATAAAATTCTTCTCCGATAATCGGTTTGATTCCGGCCGCCTTAGCTTTTTTATAAAACTCAATCACGCCGTACATTACACCATGGTCGGTCAGGGCAACCGAATCCATGCCGAGCAATTTTACTTGATTTAAAATTTCGTCAATCTTTGGAAGTCCGTCGAGGAGGGAGTAGTGGCTATGAACATGGAGATGGGTGAATTTCATAAAATTAAAAATTTATTAATCTATTATATCACTTCAAGAAAAACAGGCAAATTCTAAAAATCAATTTTTATCCTTTTCTTTTGGAAATAAATTAATTATGATAAAAATATGCAAAGTCAGTTAAATATTCGCAATTTCTGTATCATTTCTCACATTGACCATGGAAAATCGACTCTGGCCGACCGGTTTTTGGAATTGACAAAAACAATTGATAAAAGAAAAATGCGGGAGCAGTATCTTGATATGATGGATTTGGAAAGAGAAAAAGGGATAACCATTAAACTTCAGCCCGTGAGGATGCTCTATAATCTAAAATCTAACATCTATTATCTAAATCTGATTGACACACCGGGCCACGTTGATTTTTCTTATGAAGTATCACGGAGCTTGGCAGCGGTTGAGGGTGCGATTTTACTGGTTGACGCCAGCCAGGGAATTCAGGCCCAGACTCTGGCAAATTTGCATCTGGCAGAAGAGCAGAATTTGGTGATAATTCCGGCCGTAAACAAAATTGATTTAGCCGGAGCCCGAATTGATGAAACAAAAAATGAACTTGCCCGGCTTCTAAAAATAAAAAAAGAAGAAATATTTGAAATTTCCGGAAAATTGGGAACGAACGTTGAAAAACTTCTTGACGAAGTTATTAAAAAAATTTCCCCGCCGCAAGGAAATTCCGAATTCCCTTTGCGGGCTCTGGTTTTTGATTCAAAATATGACCCGTACAAAGGAGTCATTTGCTATGTAAAGATTGTTGATGGAAAAATTAAAAAAGGCGAAAGGATAAGATTGATGGCTTCGGGCGCGGAAGATGAGGTTTTGGATGTCGGATTTTTCAAGCCCGAACCCGTTTCCTGTCCCGAACTTTCAGCAGGAGAGATCGGCTATATTTCGACCGGCATAAAAGAGCCCAATAAAATAAGAACCGGCGATACAATTACGAAAATTCCTTTGGCGCAAATTCAGCCGTTACCGGGGTACAGAGAAGTGAAACCGATGGTTTTTGCCAGTTTTTATCCGGAAAAAGGAGAGGATTTCGATTTGTTAAAAGATGCCCTGTCAAAATTGAAACTCAATGACGCTTCTTTAGCTTTTGAGCCGGAAGTTTCAGAGGTTTTGGGCCGGGGATTTAAATGCGGTTTTTTGGGCACATTGCATTTGGAAATTATTTTTGAAAGATTAAAAAGGGAATTTGGAACAAAACTTATTACAACAACTCCTTCCGTCCTTTACAAAATCAAGGAAAAGGGGATAGAAAAATCAATTTATTCTCCCCAGCAGTTATCTTCAAAAGTAGAAGAAATTAAAGAGCCCTGGGTCAAATTGGAAATCATTACTCCCCAGAAATATTTGAGCCAGATTATCAGTCTTGTAAAAAATAAAAGGGGAGAATACAAAGAGACAAATTATTTAAGTACCGACAGGGCGATTTTGGTTTGCGAAATTCCGCTTCCCGAACTAATTGGCGATTTTTATGACCAATTAAAAAATTTGAGCTCCGGTTATGCCTCGTTAAATTATGAATTATTGGATTGGAGGGCCTGGGATTTAGCGAGATTAAATATTATGGTTGCCGGTGAAAGGGTTGATGCCCTGTCTCGAATTGTTCCGCGGGAAAAAGCTTATGATGAAGGAAAACGAATGGTTGAAAGATTAAAAGAAATTTTGCCTTCGCAACTTTTTGCCGTAACTTTGCAAGCCGAAGTTGAGGGCAGAATTATTGCCCGAGAAACAATGAAAGCAATGAGAAAAGACGTGACCGGTTATCTTTACGGCGGCGATTACACGCGCAAAAGAAAATTATTAGAAAAACAAAAAAGGGGCAAAAAAATTTTAAAAGAAAAAGGAAGAGTAAGAATTCCACCGGAAATATTCCTTCAGATTCTAAAAAAGTAAAAAACTCGGCATTCGCCGAGTTTTGGTTTTATTTCTACTTGGTTTCATTGATTCTCTTTTCAGCAAGTCTGTCAGCAGCAAGATAAGTTGGGATATTTTCTCTCTTTGAAAGCTCAATGACAAGCTTCATTCTTTCGTAAATTTTCTCTACATGGGCCGTGGCTTCTTCTTTGTCGTAGCCTTGAGGATAGACTGTTTGGATTTCATGGTAAACGTTTATTAAGCCGCCGCCATTAACAAGATAATCTGGTCCATACAAAATCCCTTTTTGATGGAGAGTATTTCCGTGCTCCGGCTTCCATAACTGGTTGTTAGCCGCACCGCAGACAATTTTGCAGCGCAGTCGGGGAAGGATTAAATCATTGATAATTCCGCCCATGGCATTTGGAGAAAAAACATCGCACTCAACATCATAAATCTGATCAAGTTCGGGATGGGGCTTTCCATCCGGCTCAACCCCGGATTCAAGAATTCTCGCCCCAAGTTCTCTGCCAGCTCTTAGAGCGGCTTCTTTATCCCGGCCGCCGGTTCCAGTTAAGATGGCTCCGGCTTCGGCTAAAAGTTTTGCCAGATGATAACCAACGCCGCCGGCAATTCCCTGGACAGCCACTGTTTTTCCCGCAAAAGAATCAGTTCCAAAAACTTCTTCAATGCAGGCCTTCATTGCATGAAAGACTCCAAGAGCTGTAAAAGGTGAAGGGTCGCCGCTTTTTCCGGGCAGTCCAACCACCCATTTAGTCATGGTGCTGATAATGGCCATATCAGCGGTTTTGGTTCCCACATCTTCAGCGGTAATGTACTTTCCGGAAAGCCGATTGACATATTCGCCAAAAGCTTTAAACAGGGCTTCGCTTTTATCCTTAGTCGGATCGCCAATAATGACCGCCTTGCCTCCACCCAGGTCCAGTCCGGCAACCGAGGCTTTATAAGTCATGCCTCGCCCCAGTCTCAAAACATCAATTATTGCATCTTCCTCTTTCTGGTAGGGATACATTCTTGTTCCACCCAAAGCCGGACCAAGCGTGGTATCATTAATGCAAATTATTGCTTTGAGTCCTGATTTCTCATCCCGGCAAAAAACCAGCTGCTCATAATTTCTTTCCTTCTCAAATAAGTTCATTTTTTACCTCCTTATTCCTTTTTTAAGGTCCAATATTTTATCTCATTTTAAGTTAGCAAAGTAAAAAAGTTTGTCAATAGGCCAAAAACGCTTTACAATAAAAAGAGAAATCAAATAATTGACCGGGATTTTTTCCACTATCTTATTAGGGGGGCAAGCAAAAAACCAATCATACTCAAAACTACAAGACTGATGAGGATTATCCAGATAGCTTTAAACATTTTATTTTTCTTCATAAGGGTGCAAGTTTTTAGGCATTTATCATTTAATAAATTCAAATATATAATATCATAAATGTTTATTAAAAAAAAGATTAAATCAACGGCAATTTGGATTTTAATATTTTTTGTTGCCGGAGTTTTTTTGGGTCCGAGAATTTACGGTACGATTAAAAATAACATTGGCCTCGGAAAAAAAATAGATGAGCTAAATAAAAAAATAGAGGATTGGGAAGGCCAGAATGGAAAATTGAAAAAATTCATTGATAATTTTAAAAAAGAAGACTATATTGAGAAAGAGGCAAAAACAAGATTGAATCTTAAAAAACCGGGCGAAAAAGTGGTAGTTATTATTGAGGAGGAAGCCCCAAAAGTCGAAGGAAACGTTCAGGAAAAAATTTCTATTTTGGATAAAATCAAAGCATTCTGGCAGAAAATAAAAGGGAGCTGGAATTTGCGAGAGTAGTATAATGGCATTATGCAACCTTCCCAAGGTTGAGACGCGGGTTCGATTCCCGTCTCTCGCTCCATAAAAAAACCGCCCAAGCTTGGGCGGTTTTTTTATGGAGCATTTATACAACCAAATCCGAACCTATTTTGCCTGCCCGCCAAAGCCCGAAGGGCGACGGAGGGAACGAAATTGACCGACTGCCGCGCCTGTGGCGTGGCAAGAGCAAAACCCGACGCCGCCGCAATTTTTTGTATTTCGCTTCGCGAAATGCTCACCCCAAAAAATTATAATTTACCCGGTCAGCCAAGCACGGATAAGGAAAAGCCCATTATTTCTTAAAAGACATTGTAAAAAATTACTCAATGCAACAATCAATGATTTTTCTGACTAATTCCCCAAGTTTCCCCATAAATCCTTTTTTCTCTTTGTCATGTTTATTCAAAGCGTTGTCATCAATTTTTTTAATATCTTCGGTGTTAACAAATTTCAGGTTTATCCCCCAAAAAAGCGAGTAAAGATTATATGCCTTTCCAAAAAGATCATAGGCTTCTTCTTTTTTGCCTTCTGACAATTTCTTTGTACCCACCTCCATTAACCTCATTGAAGCAGCTAGCAAATGTTTCATTAAACAATGGTCTTCATAAGTTGGGTTTCTCTCTATTTTCTTCATTAGCTCTATTCGCATCTTTCTTGTTTCGTCCAAAAGATTAAAATATTTTTCATCTTTGCCCTTGGCTCCGGAAAAGAAAAAATGTTCTTCCATTGAAATCAAATTCATTAACGCCAGCGATAAATCTTCATCGGCCGATAGATCAAATTTCTCTTTCTTTTTTGATTCCAAAATTTTTTTAATAAATTCATCTGTATTTTTAATTGGATTTTGATTCTCCATAATTTTTTATTTGGTTAAAAAATAAAAAATAATACTTAAAATTACTAAAGGGCTTATAGGCATAACGACTTTTTGAAAGGGAAAATATGCCCTACCCTGATTTTTTTCTTTAAGATAATAATACCAGCTGGCGCCAAACCAAAAGCCAAAACTGCCCACAATGGTACCAAGCAATAATTTGTCTAAACCGCAGGCGCATAAAGCATGAAGCGGATTCATAATAATGCCAGAATAAAAAAGCGGAATCACAATCAGCAAATAATAACCCAAAATCGTAGCGATTGTTTTGCCTTTAAAATGGATATTTTTCTTATCAAACCAGCTCAAAGTCCAAGTAATCATAGAAACTATTAAGCCACCTATCCAAAGGCCGGTGATACTGTCATCAATTCCAAGCCATCGTGAAAGGCCGACGCCTGCTCCTACCGCAACCGTACAAATTGGACAAACCGCCAAAGCCTTTTTTATAAAAAGCAAGATAGCCCCAATGATTAAAAAAAGATAGATTGGTATTTTCTTCATATTTTATTCCTTAATAATACGTATAGCTTTGCCATTTATCAAAGCATCGGCGATTTTTTTGTAAGCCGAATATAATATCCGTTGATATGTGCTTTGGGAAGTTTTCATTTTTTTGGCCGCTTCTTTTTGTTCTAAGTCGTTGATATGGCGTAAGCGGTAAGCTTCCATTTCTTCGGTTGTTAGTTCCACAATCTCAAGAAACCTCATCGGCACGCCTTGAGGCTTGAAATAAGTTACATTCGGGTTAAACTGAATTCTTCGATAAAGTCTTGGTCTTGGCATAAGATTGATTCTTCCTATATTTTATGATAAATTTTTATTGAAAGAAGGCCGCCCGGCCCCTTTTTACAAAGAGGCCGGTCCCGCGCCTTCTTTTACTTTTGCTGGTCTTTTAGGGCTGATTTTTCTTCTTTAACCGCTGCTAATTCTTCCTCAAGCATTTTTTCCTCATC
>Ga0315282_10009071_pt1 | contig 15903 bp, 12 predicted proteins | sample YL17G07_20_MG_FD_203693 | JGI IMG/M metagenome (GOLD analysis project Ga0315282, IMG submission 203693) | Sediment microbial communities from Yellowstone Lake, YNP, Wyoming, USA - YL17G07_20 | ecosystem: Environmental > Aquatic > Freshwater > Lake > Sediment | place: USA: Wyoming | collected...
TTTGGTCGTGCTTACTCTTATCTCTTAACAGGAGGTTTCTTTTTGTGGTAGACTGGTATTATATTTTTTCTATTTTAGCGTTGGGAGTCTACCCTTACTCTCCAGATATATATAACGTTGTTCTCAACTATGAAAATCTGCTCGCGGTGAACAAAGGAATGGGATTAACCACTCTCGTGTCCTTTCTCCTCGTGGCCATCGCCCTTGTGATCGGCCTGCGTTCCGGCAGGCTTGTTTTCGCCAGCCTTGTGACCCTTCTCCTGGGTTTCATTTGGACTCTCGGGTTTGCCATTGCCTTTGTCGGCCGTCTCAATCTCATCTCTGTAGCCTTCGGGGTGCTTTTCATAGGCCTTGGCATTGATTATGGCATCCAATACTGTATCCGGTACCGTGAGCTGATTGCATCGGGTCTCGGACACCATGGGGCGATTGTCCGAACGGCAACGGGATTGGGTGTCAGCATGCTGCTTTGTACCGTAGCCGCGGCCATCGGTTTTTACTCATTTTTGCCTACCCCATATACCGGGGTTTCAGAACTGGGGCTCATCGCCGGTACGGGAATGCTCATCAACCTCTTTGCCACCCTTACCGTACTCCCTGCACTCCTTACCCTGCTGCCCCTTAAGAAAGCAGGCATGAAAGAGTTTATTCCCGACAGACCCCTTTACCGCGTGCCTTACAAACATGCTAAGGCGATTGTAATCGGCGCGGTGGCGATTGGAATAGGGGCTGCTTTCCTCGTACCGAAACTTTATTTCGATTACAATCCCCTCAACCTCTATGACCCGCATTCCGATGCGGTCTTGACGATTAAGGAACTTTTCAAGAACGAAATGACCTGTCCTTGGACAATCTCCATACTTGCAGGAAATGCCAAAGAGGCAAGGGAGATGGTAGAGAGGTTGAAAGGTCTTAAAGAAGTCAAGGAGGCCATCACGATAGCCAGCTTTGTTCCTGAAGATCAGTCCAGCAAACTGGCGATCCTCTCCGATATTGCCCTTTTCATGCCGCCGGGGCTGGAAACGTTGAAACCCGAGAAGCTGAGTTACGAAAAGAACGTAGCATTTTTAGAAAGTTTGGAATCATCCCTCAAGAAGGTCCTCTCCACGGCTCGGAAAAGGGATGGCGACTATGCCACCTCTCTCAGCCGCCTCCATCGCTCTTTGGAGGGGTTCAAGAAAGCTCTTACTCATCCAGAAAATGGCAAGGAAGTGTTCGATAAGCTTGAACAGAGTGTTCTTTCCAACTTGCCCGTCCTCTTCCATGAACTCAAGACCTCTCTTCGGGCATCTGCTGTGAAAGAATCGGATTTACCCCGAGAGTTACGTCTTCGGTATGAGACACCGGATGGACGCTATCGTGTGGAGGTCTTCCCCCGGGAAAATATCCTGGAGGCCGACTCTCTGAAAAGATTCGTTGAAGCTGTGAGCGCCTTGGCCCCTAATTCAACCGATACGCCCGTCACGATACGGGAAGCAGGAAATGCAGTTGTCCGTTCCTTTCTTCTGGCGACCCTGTATGCCCTTTTGGCGATCACCCTCTGCATGCTGATCGAACTCAAAAGCGTCTCAGATACCCTCCTCGTCCTTTTGCCCCTCGCGCTTTCTTTGCTGATGACGGTGGCAGCCTCCGTCATTCTCGACATCCCGTTCAATTTTGCAAACGTCATCGTCGTACCCCTTCTTCTGGGCAGCGGTGTGGAAGTCATCTATTTCATCCACCGTTTCCGGACCGACCCGCCACCGAGTGGCAACATGCTGGAAACGAGCACGGCGAGGGCTCTCTTTTTCAGTACCCTGACAACCATCCTGAGCTTCAGCACCCTCTCTTTCTCCCCCCACCAGGGCATGGCCAGCATGGGAAAGCTTCTCACCATCTGCATCGGTTCCCTGATGATCACCACACTCATTTTTCTGCCCGCCTTATTGAAATTTGTGAAAACCGCAGAGAGAAACCCGAATCTTAAGAAGTAGCCTCCCTTCGGTGGAAAGAACCTTTCTCCCTCCGTCGAGGTGGAGGCACCCCCAATTTCGTGAGATCAGCGATGCACCCCATGAGATTTATCACGGAAAAGGAGAGGCTTCCCGTCGAGGTCGCTGGATTGCAAATCACCTGAAAAGAGAATAAGATGGGTTTAGGTCACCCGGTTCAGGGTATTTTTTTTAAAACCCGGTGTAAAAATTGAGAAAAGGCCAGAGGAGACGGATCCCGTGCTTCAATGGGTGGGGGAACAAGGGGTAATGGCGCAACTCTTTCGTCCCCTTTTGCAGTGGATCTGTTTGGTTCCCACGATCGCGGGATCGATGTACTTGATTCTATGCCTGCTTGCGGTCTGGCGCTTCCGAACTCAGCCTAGGTACTCACCCGGTTTCTCCTTTTCTAAATGGCCTGCGGTCACCATCCTGAAGCCTGTGCAGGGTCTCGAGAAAAACCAGGAGGATAACCTGCAAAGCACCTGCTTGCAGGATTACCCGGAGTTTCAAGTTGTTTTCTCAATTCAAGACCCCGACGATCCAGCCCTCCCCCTGTTGAAAAAAATTGAAAAAGCGTTTGGTTCCAAACGAGTATCCGTGGTGATCGGAAATCGCCAAGTCGGCCCCAACGGAAAGATCAACAACCTTCTCGGTGCCCTGCCCTATGCGCAGAACGATATCCTGGTCATCAGTGACAGTGATGTCCGCCTGGAACCTGATTATCTGAAAGCGATCATCGCTCCTCTCGCTGATCCCAATGTGGGATGTGTCTGCACCCTCTATAAGGCCACCCATGCGGATCGATGGTACGAGAAAATGGAGCTGCTGACCTTGAATGCCGATTTCATTCCCAGCGTTATCTTCGCCTCGGTCAGTGGAGCCTCAAAGTTCTGCCTGGGTTGTTCGGTGGCTTTGCGGCGCAGCTCTCTGAAAGAGGTGGGCGGCCTGGAGGACCTGGCTGATTATCTGGCGGAGGATTATGAGATGGGAAGGCGTCTTTGGGTTTCCGGAAAGAGGATGGCCGTCGTGCCCTATTTTGTCGAGACCGTAGTTGACCTCAAAAACCTTTCCCGATGGTGGGATCATCAGATCTGTTGGGATCAAAAAACACGCGCCGCGCGACCCGGGGGATTTTTTGCCACCTTATTGATCCGTTCTGTTCCCTTCGCCCTTTTTTTTGCGGCATCCCGTTTGGGAGATGCTACCGGGCTGATGGTCCTGGGAGGAGCGATGGGACTTCGCTTGGCTACGGCAGCAGTCATTCTGGGGTGGGGACTTCGGGATCGGGAGGGGCTAAGGAGTCTTGCCCTTCTGCCTTTGAGGGATCTAATCGCTCTTGTTTCCTGGCTTTTGGCTTTTACCAAAAAGACCGTCACCTGGCGCGGTGCTGAGTTTATTCTGGCCCTCGATGGACGTTTGGCATCCAGGGAGCAGACATCGTGAAAAGACTGATCATCACCGGCGATGACTTTGGTCTTTCGCGGTCGGTGAACGAAGCGATCGAAGAGGCCCATCGACGAGGTTTTCTCACCGCTGCGAGCTTGATGGTGGGGGGGAAGGCTGCGACAGATGCCGCGGACCGAGCAAGGCGATTTCCTTCCCTGAAGATTGGCTTGCACCTGGTGCTGGTGGACGGATCATCGATCTTGCCTTCGCAGATGATTCCGGACTTGGTTAACCCGGAGGGTGAGTTTTCGTCACATCTTGTACGCGCGGGATTCAATTTTTTTTTCCGGCGACGGGTAAAACACCAATTGGAAGCAGAAATCCGGGCCCAGTTTGACGCCTTCCGGAAGACAGGCCTCCCTCTCGACCATGTCAATGCCCATCATCACATGATCCTCCATCCCACCGTTTCAGGGCTCGTCCTGAAAGTAGGCAGAGATTATGGGATGAGAGCGATGCGACTGCCTTATGAACCTCCTTTCCCTTCATGGCGAGCATCGAGGAATGGACTCCTACGGAGGACGGGCACTTGCCTTCTCCTGTCGCCTTGGGTTTCTCTTTTAAAGGAAAGGCTTAAGCGTGCGGGGGTGCGCTCAAATGATTTTGTGTTTGGCATGAACGACAGCGGCCACATTCCCCTCGACCTTATGCTTCGTTTCCTCAAGTTCCTCCCTGCGGGGATTGCGGAAATCTACTTCCATCCTGGAAGCAACAAAAACGAACTCGAAGCATTGGTCCATCCTGCCCTGCGAGAGGCTCTGCTGGCTTCGCAGATCCAGACGATCAGCTTTAGTGATCTGGTGAAACTCGGGGAGAGAGACTGAGACGTCTCCGATCGTTTGAGCGAATGGGGCAAGACCTAAGACGACACAAGTCTTGATGCCGCCTGAGGGTCGACAAATCTTTTTCTCTTCGCGCGAAGCTTAAAAAACTCTTTCGCTTCGGTGAATAGCCGCCTGCATTCCCTGGCGTCAAAGATTGCCCGCCGGAGGATCCTGAAGATAATCTTCGGCCGAAAATAGTAGCGGCTGTAGAAATTCTCGACAGCCTCCACAATTTCCTTCCGGCTCAGGCCGGGGTACTGAATGTTAGGCAATTGATGGCCGCATTCATCCGTCATATCAGCCGTTACCAAGTACCCGCGTTCTTGAAGGTAACGGAAAAACTCTGTTCCCGGATAGGGATGGGAGATAGAGACCTGCATCGTTTGTGGGTCAAGCTTCATGGCGAATTGAATCGTTCTCTCAATTGTCTCATGTGTTTCGCCAGGATGCCCAATCTGGAAATCCCCGTGAACGGTAATGCCCAGGCGTTTGCAGTCTTTCATAAATGCCAGGGCCTGCTCCACTGTGGCGCCTTTCTTGATATTCTTTAGAACCGTGGGGTCCCCGGACTCAAAACCAACGACTAAGAGCCGACACCCCGCTTCTTTCATCGCCCGAAGGGTCTCATAGTCCGCATTGACCCTCGAGTTGCAGGACCAGGTGAAGCGGAGAGGTTTAAATTTTTTGCATAGTTCAAGAACCCGGGATTTCTGCCATGTAAAGGTGTCATCATCAAAAAAGATCTCCCGTGCTTCTGGAAATAACCTAAGCACACGCTGGACCTCAGCCGCCACGTTGTCGCTGCTGCGTGTCCGCCAGCGATGGCCGCTCATCGTTTGGGGCCAAAGACAAAAAGTGCACTGGGCCGGGCAGCCGCGGGAGGTATATAGGGAAACATAAGGATAGAGGAGGTAGGGGATATTATACTTTCTGAAATCAAGATCCCGCTTAAAGATTTCAGCAACATACGGGAGGGCGTCGAGGTTTTCGATGGCTGGACGGTTCGGATTGTGAACGACACGGCCATTCTTCCTGAAACTGATGCCGCCGATTTCTTCGACCCTCTTTCCCCAGGCAAATTCGGCCACGGAATAGTCAAATTCTTTCCTCGCAACAAAATCAATCGCCGTTGAAGCACGGAGGCTTTCCTCGGTTTGAACCGAGACGTGGGGACCGACAAAGGCAATCTTTATTTGAGGCTTGGCATCTTTCAACATTTCAGCAAGCCGGATATCGCTCTTAAATCCCGGTGTGCTCGTAAAAAGGACGACGAAATCATAATTTCTGGCAATCTGAACGGTCTGCTCTGGAGTGACGCCATCGGCCGGTGCGTCGAGAAGTCGGCTCTCTTTAATCAAACCCGCTGGATAGGCAAGCCACACAGGGTACCAGAATGAGGTGATTTCACGAGTGGCCTGGTAACGGGAGCCTGCGCCGCCGTCGAATTTTTCGAAAGAAGGAGGATTGAGTAGCAAGGTCTTCATGCTTGTTCCTTTCCCAGTTTCCAACGATAAGCAAGTAAGTCCCAGTTTAAATACCTAACTCCTTGGTGTGGTTGCCGATATTTATCCCTCTTTTAATTCGGACCCATACCATCCACCTCTTACTTGACGGTCATCTCTACAAGTACGTTAGAAGACCGACAGGATTAAAAATAAAACTTAAGAAAAATTAATTTCCAATATGTAATTATATATGCTATACATGATAACATAAGTTTTATAGAATCTATAATAGAATTAGAAGACAAAATACAGGCCTTTTTTTCATGAAATAAGTGTTCACCCCATTTCCTTCGTAACTGTTATTGGGGAATAGTTACTATTAACTGAAACCTTCGTACTGATGAGTCTAATCCATTCATAGGGGGAGACGGAAAGCCTCCGGGTTTTTTAGGTTGAGGAGGGCCGACCGTCCTTAGGAAGGCATATGAAAAACGTTAAAGTGGCTATCGTTGGAGTCGGGAATTGTTGCAGCTCGTTGATCCAGGGAATCCGATATTATCAAACGGAGAGCCGAGATTCCATTGGCTTGCTCCATCGGGATATCGGAGGGTACAAGCCTTACGACATCAAGGTGGTGGCAGCCTTCGATATCGACCAGCGTAAGGTCGGCAGGGACGTGGCGGAGGCCATCTTCGAAAAGCCCAACTGCACCAAGGTCTTTTGTCGGGATGTTCCCCTCACCGGGACAAGAGTGCAGATGGGACGGGTCCTGGACGGGTACTCTGAGCATATGCGGAATTACAGCAGTGAGTCTACGTTTGTCCTGGCCGATGAGCGAGAGCCCAGCAGGGAACAGTTCATTCGGACCCTGAGGGAATCAGGAGCTGAGATTTTGCTGAATTATATGCCCGTCGGGTCTGAGCAGGCTACCCGCTTCTACGCGGAATCCGCCCTGGAAGCAGGCCTCGGGTTTATCAACAACATGCCTGTCTTTATTGCCAGCGATCCCGTCTGGGCAGGTCGGTTCGAGGAGAGAGGCCTTCCCCTCATCGGTGACGACATCAAGTCCCAGCTTGGCGCGACCATTGTCCATCGCACACTGGTCGATCTCTTTAAGAAGCGTGGGGTCAAGTTAACCCGAACCTACCAACTCAACACGGGCGGTAATACCGATTTTCTTAACATGCTCAATCGTACAAGGCTTCTGACCAAAAAGAGATCGAAAACGGAGGCCGTTCAGTCGGTGGCATCCGAGCGGCTGGATGACGAGAATATCCATATCGGACCCAGCGATTATGTGCCCTGGCAAAAGGATAACAAGGTCTGTTTTATCCGCATGGAAGGCAAGATCTTCGGCGGAGTCCCCATGGAGCTGGAGCTTCGTCTTTCCGTAGAAGATTCTCCTAATTCGGCCGGCATTGTCATCGACGCCATCCGGTGCTGCAAATTGGCATTGGACCGTGGCGAAGCCGGCGTCCTCTTCCCGGTCGCAGCCTATTTCATGAAGCATCCGCCAAGGCAGTACACGGACGACGAGGCCTTTCATATGACCGAGGCGTTTATCCAAGGACTCTATATCAAGAAACCAAAGGGAGTGGATCGGCCTCGGCCCTTTGAGACGGAGACGGCTGAAACAGAGAGTGAAGAATGCCCAATTGAGAGAGTGAACCGTGGTGTTTCACCTTGGGAGACTTAGCCGCTGGCCTATGCTTCTCGGCAGCGTTTTGCCTGGCACCCTCCTTTCATCTCTAACCCATCTTACTCTATCGGGAAATTTCTATTCGGGTGTCGTATGAATCCTGAGAGATTTCATGGATGTAAAGCAATTCTCTTCGATTTCGGGGGAACCCTCGATTCGGATGGAGAACATTGGCTGGACCGGTTTTACGCCCTTTACGAGGATCAGGGGTTCCAGATTCCTCTCTCCGAAATAAAGAGGGCTTTCTATCACGCGGATGGCCTTTGTTCCTCCGATTCTCAGGTAGTTTCGTTGGGCCTTCGGCCGTTGATGAAATGCCATGTCCGTTTCCAGTTTACGGCTTTGAACTTGGCGGATGATGAGAAGGAAAAGGAAATGGTGGAAGCCTTTTGCACGAAGTCGGAGCGGTTTCTCCGTCGTAATGCTCATTTGCTTCGCCGTATAAGAGCCCGATATCGTTTGGGACTGGTCTCCAATTTTTACGGAAACGTAGCGGCCCTCTGCGAAGAGGCGGGACTGGCGTCGGCGCTCGACGTGATTCTTGATTCCGCTCTGGTCGGGATGAGTAAGCCGGACCCGGGGATCTTCCGGGCGGCCTTGGAGAGGTTTCAACTGCCCCCGGAAGAGGTCATTTGTGTCGGAGACTCTTTCGAGCGCGACATGATCCCAGCCCGAGAGCTTGGAATGAAGACGATCTGGCTGAAGGGGCCTCATCCGCGGATGCCTGAGAACGCCGGACCAGTGGATGCCTCCGTCTCAAGCCTTTCGGAATTGGAGGTGCTGGTCTCATGAAAGCGGGAATCATTGCGGCGGGCCGGGGGGATCGCCTGATACAAGGAGGTATTCTCGTCCCCAAACCCTTGGTGACGATCGGCGGGGAGCCCCTCATCGCCAGGGCCATTCGTGCGGCGACCCATGTGGGGGTGACCTCCATTGCCTGCATCGTGAACGATTTGAACCCGGCAGTGGCCGATTATCTCCGATCCACCTCCTGGTCCATCCCTTTAGAGCTGATTGTCAAAACCACGCCCAGTTCGATGGAAAGTCTCTTTTCACTAGCTCCCCTTCTCAGTGATGAACCTTTCCTCCTTTTTACCGTAGATGCCGTGTTTGAGTTCAACGTATTGAGGAGGTTTCTTACAAAAGCCCGGAGACGGAGCGGAGACGGGGTTTTGGCAGTGACTCGTTTTGTCGATGATGAGAAGCCGCTGTGGGCAAGATTGGATAAAGACCAAAAAATAGTTGCCCTAGGAGAGGAAGCGCGACCAGGTCGATATGTCACAGCAGGGTTTTATTATTTTAAACCGGAGATCTTTGCCATGATCGATGCCGCCCGGATCAAGGGATTGAACGCCCTTCGCCAGTTCCTGGACCTCTTGTTGAAAAATAATTACAGCCTTTATGGCGTTCCCGTCTCAATGACAGTCGACGTGGACACTCCTCAGGATATCGAGAAGGCACACAAGTATTTGGAGGAGGTGGGCGAAGGATGCGGGACATGACGTTGCTCGGCGTCTATCGGGAGAGGGTCTTTTCTCCAGGGAAGATCCGGGAAGACGCTGCCATTCTTGACGCCACCTTGACAGAGTTGTCTCGAACGGGATATAAGACTGCGGTGGCGGAGCCTAAAGACCTCGAGAGATTTTCGGGCCGACCAGCCTATGTTCTCGGTATGGCTCAATCTCACCGAGCCCTCGATATATTAGAGAACTGGCAGAAGCAGGGAACGAGAATCATCAATTCCGTTTCGTCAATCCGCAACACTTACCGCAAGCCTCTGCTCTCTCTCCTTGCAAAGGCCTGTCTCCCTATCCCCTCCAGCCAAATGATTCAGGTGGAGGAAGCGGAACGGGGAATCTCTTTCGGAGCATCCGACTCGTACTGGCTGAAGCGAGGAGATGTTCATGCGACACGGCCGGGGGATGTGGCGAAGGTCACATCGAAAGAGGAGTTGATCCGGGCTCTCCAGCATTTCCGTCGTCAGAAGGTTGAGGAGGTTCTTGTCCAGGAGCACGTGGGGGGTGAGGTGATCAAGTTTTACGGGGTGGGTAAGGGACAATATTTCAGGGCATTCCTGGCTTCTAATGGCGAAGAAGTCACTGCTAAGATGAAAGCTCTTTCCGCGTTAGCCCATCGATCGGCCGAGACGGTGGGGCTTGAAATCTACGGCGGCGATTCCATCCTGACCCACAAAGGAGAAATGATCCTGGTCGATCTAAACGATTGGCCCAGCTTTTCACGGTGTTGCCGCTCTGCCGCCAAAGGGATTGCTGAATATATTACGCGTGTTTGCAAAGGAGGCTTCAATGGATTGCCAAGCCGTTGTTGAAGAAGTCCACGGGACGATTTCCTCACAAATCTGCCAGGAAGAACAGCGATATATATCGCCCGGCCTTCAAGAAGTAGCGGTCCTTTCTCAGTTGGTCATCCGAGAAGGACGCGGCTGTTGGCTCACCGATATGGACGGAAAGCACTACCTCGATTTTATGGCCGGGGTGGCGGTGTGCAGTCTGGGACACTCCCATCCCAAATACATTCGGGCTGTTAAAGAACAATTGGATAAGGTCACTGTCGGCAGCTTTACAACGGAAAACCGGTTGGCATTGCTGCGTCTGATCGCCTCTCTAGTCCCCCAGGGTCTCAACAAAACTCAGCTTTACAGTGGGGGAGCCGAAGCCGTGGAGGCCGCCGTTCGTTTAGCCAAGTCTTACACCAAGAAATTTGAAATCCTCGGCTTTTGGGGAGGCTTCCATGGGAAAACGGGAGGGGTCCTGGGTCTCATTGGCGATCCCTTTAAGAAGGATTGGGGAGTTCTTCATCCCGGACTTCATCTGGCCCCTTATGCCGATTGCTATCGTTGTCCGTTCAAGATGGAATACCCTTCGTGCGGCCTTTATTGCCTCGAGTTCGTTCGTAAGGTGCTTGAGAATAACACGGCAGGAAGCCTTGCCGCGATCATTGTTGAACCGATGCAAGGGACTGCAGGAAATGTGATCCCCCCTGGGGAATTTCTTCCCGGCCTTCTTGAGATTGCCCATGAGAAGGGCGCCCTGCTCATCGCGGACGAGATGATCACCGGATTCGGCCGCACAGGAATGATCTTTGGCTCTAACCACACGGCGACCCTGCCCGACATCATGACGATCGGCAAAGGGATGGGAAACGGGTTTCCCGTCAGCGGCCTTGTCGCCAAGGAAGAGATCACGAGAAGTAGGCCTTTCTCGAAGCCCAGCTCATCTTCAAGCAGCTATGGAGGGAACCCTCTCGCAAGCACCGCTGCCTTAGCGACGCTTCAAACGATTCTTGAGGAGTCCCTGGTGGAAAACTCGCTGACCGTGGGAAAGTATCTTCTCAACGGACTTCAACAGATGCAGGACAAATATGAATTTATCGGCGATGTCCGTGGCCGGGGCCTCCTGATCGGCGTCGAGCTGGTAAAGGACAGGAAAACCAAAGAGCCTCTTGAGAAGACCGTGACAAAACAGATCTTTTTACAAGCCCTCAAGAGAGGAATGGTGAGCATGTGTTACAAGCCGAATTTTCGGATCAATCCACCCTTAACCCTCCGTAAGGAAGAAGCGGACATAGGACTTGGAATCCTTGATGAAGTGTTTGCCTTTGTAGCGGAACACGTACCTTATAAAAGGTAGGGGAACCATCGATGTCGGGAGACCCTCTGCGAGGAGCGATCATTGGTTTTGGCAATGTGGCCAGGCATGCGCACCTGCCCGCATGGAGACAGGACGATCATTTCAGAATAGTTGCTGTCGTGGAGCCCGATCCCGAACAGGCGAAGCTGGCCGGAGAGCTTCTTCCGGAAGCGCGGGTCTATCCTGAGATAGACCCCCTGCTCACTGAGAAGGCTCTCGACTTTGTCGATATCTGCGCCCCTCCTTGTTTTCATGGAGATCTGATCCTCAAAGCGTGCACCGCGGGTCTTCACGTTTTTTGTGAAAAACCTCTGGTGACCTCTCTGGAAAGTCTGCGCCGGATCGAGCGGGCTGCCCGGGAATTCGGCCGGGTCATCTTTACCGTCAACAACTGGAAATATGCGCCCCTTTGGATCAAGGCGAGCGAACTTATTCACTCAAAGAGAGTCGGCGTCGTTCGGTCCATCTCACTCACTGCCCTTCGTCCTCCCCATTCGGGTGGAGGCGTTTCCGATTGGCGCAGGTGCGCCGAAGTGGCAGGGGGCGGTATTCTCCTCGATCACGGCTGGCACCACCTCTACCTGATCTTTTCAATGATGGGAGAGTCGCCTTTTTACGTCTCAGCCACCATGGAGCACTCTCAGGCTAACGATCCTCGTCTTGAAGAGACGGTGGATTTGGTGATGACGTTTCCCAGCGGAAGGGTAAGGCTTCTTCTCACATGGCAAGCATCGTGTCGCCGGAATCAGGGGGTCATCACAGGGGACGAAGGGAAGCTTTTCATCAACGATGACCACTTGATCCTGTGCGCCAACGGCTGGTCCCCCGAGCAATATGACTTTCCGGAGCCCCTCTCGGGAGGCTCCCATCATCCCGAATGGATGAAACCCGTGATGGAAGAATTTCTGCGCGAAGTTCTGGATGTTCGGGCTCGGGGTGCCAATTGGGTGGAGGCCAGGCTGTGTGCCGAACTGACCCATCTCGCCTATCAGTCGCACCGGGAAGGATCGCGGTTTATCCCTGTAGGGGATCTAACCCCGTAGGAATCGGATGTGTTCAGAAACGAGCGGGTATCTGACTCTTCGGAAATGGACAAAAGGATCGAACCACCTTTGGCTGTTCTCAACGCCTGCCACCCCGGCGCATGGCAGAGGGTGGGGGGTATTCCGCTCGTCGCAAGGGCGCTTTTCCATCTTGATCAGTTCGGGATTAAAAGGGTCGCTCTCCTTTTAAATACGGAGAGGATCCCCGAAGACCTCAAGCCATGGCAGAAAAATCTTCGGATAGAACCGTTAAGGGTGGCAGAGGATATTCCGGGCACCCTTCTGGCTCTGAAGGATCCCGGACCCTCTCTCGTCTATGTAGATGCCGCCCACTTGATTGACCCCCGCCTCATCCGTGCCCTGGTCGAGGCCTCTGAGCCTACCCTTGCTTACATCGACTCTTCGGACAGAGAAAAAGAAACCATCCGGGCAGGATTCCTGAGAAGAGAAGATCTTCAAATCTGGTTAAAACACGGAAAGGGTGATTTGATTTGTCAAGTCAGATCGCTTCTCCCTGAGGATATTGATCCTTTCTCTCCAGAGATTCGAGGCCCTCTGGTACCCTACTTCGTAGAAGTCCATTCTCGGGACGACGCTCATAAAGCGACATCCATACTGATCCGGAGCCAACAAAAACAGGTAATGGACCTTCCTGCTCAGTTCATCGACCCTCCCTTTGAGAACATGTTGACGCGTCTTCTTTGCAACACCCCCGTCACTCCTAATATGGTTACTTTTTTTGGGGTGGGAGCGGGGGCGCTGGTGGTATGGCTGTTCTGGCACGGTCATTTTTGGGCAGGGGCACTGACCATCTTTCTCGTTGAAATTCTGGATGGTGTGGATGGGAAGTTGGCACGTACCAAGCTTCATTATACAAAGCTGGGGCAGTATGAAGACCTCATCGACTACTTCAACGAAACGAGCTGGTATGTGGCTCTTGGAGTGGGATTATGTGGTACCGGCTTAAACCCATCGCCAGCCTTGCTTGCTGGTTTGCTTATTTGTTCCGATACGGCGGACAATATCGTTTATACCTTAGCGAACAAATGGTATGGCAAGACCATTGACCTCTTCAGCCCTTTTGATCGAGCCTTCCGCCGCATCGCAGGACGCCGTAACATCTATGGCTTCATGTTTATCATTGGCTTTTCTTTTGGTTACCCATTTCAAACCTTCGCCATCGTGGCCCTTTGGGCCGCCCTGACTGCCAGCATCCACAGTTTCCGGTTGTTTCGGTATGGCAGAATGATGAAAAGAGCGGTTAGCAAACAGGCCGGGGGGATCTCATGAGAAGGTTTCACAAGTTGAGCATTGTCCTCGGGGCGCTTCTATTGGCGTTCCTTATCTGGGAGATCGGCCCCGGTCAACTGTGGCGGGAATTGACTCTTCTGGGCTGGGGGCTCGTCCCTTTCATCTTACTCGAAGGGGTGGCAGATCTGTTTCGCACTCATGGATGGCGATATTGTCTTTCCGGTCCGCACCGGTCTCTTTCTTTTTGGCACCTCTTTCGAATCCGGTTGGCTGGGATTTCGATCAATTATCTTACCCCCACGGCTGGGGTGGGTGGTGATGTAACAAAGGGGACTCTTCTTTCATTGAATCATCGAGGGCCCGAAGCGGCAACCGGGGTCATCATCGGTAAACTTTCCGAGGCCCTCGCACAGCTTCTTTTCGTCGTCGTGGGATCCGTAGCAGTCCTCCAAGCAGTAACACTTCCCCTTGGCGTTTGGGTGGCCATGCTTGCTGGCACAGTTCTTCTCGGCGGAGGGATGATAGGATTTCTGGCCGTTCAGAAGTATGGCAAGCTGGGAGCTGTCGTGCGCTGGCTGGTGGCCCGCAGAGTAGGTGGTCAAACCTTGGAGAAGGCGGCCCGTCACATCACAGAAGTGGACGATCAGCTCAAGCTCTTTTATAGAGAGCGGCCGATGGACTTGCCCCTCTCAATGTTCTGGCACATCGTTGGCATGGCCTGCGGTATCGTTCAGGCCTGGTATTTTCTCTTTCTCTTAACGGATCATCCCTCCCTGCTCATGGCTGGAGCGATCTGGTTTCTTGGGAGTTGGTTCGATCTTCTGAGCTTTTTTCTTCCGAATATCGGCTTTCTGGAAGCGACGAGAGTTGTCGCTTTTAGGTCCCTGGGTTTTCCGTCGGCCTTGGGCCTGACCTTCGGAATTGCCCTTCGATTGGAGCAGATCTTCTGGGCCGGGGTCGGACTCTTGATTTACACCACTCTCCTGGTAAAGAAAGAGGGAAGAAAAATTCAGTTGCGGAAGGAGGAAGCAGGGGGGAGCGCTGAGGCATCGGTTGAACGGGCGATAAGAAAGGAGGTTGACTTATGAGAACCCGGGCGGGGGGCTTTTCCATAACAGGGAAGAAGAAAATCGCTTTGGTTTCATTAATGATCACCATTTGTAGCGTCGTGTTCATGGCCCACGAAGTGGCGGGAGAAGAAAAAGGAAAGGCGGAAAAACTCGTTTTCACCCTGCCGCAATTGATTGATATGGCCATCGCCAAGAGCCCGGAGATGGGTGAGACCCGTAGTGAAATAGCGGCGACCCGAAGTGACCTTGACCAGGTAAAAGCCGCATATTATCCTCAGTTGGAGAGTACGGCCATTATTGGTCCGGTCAATGATGCCAGGAGACCGGTGGTCCTGGGCACCAGAATCCATGACCCGTCCTCTGATACGATTGGAGTTTTTGGAAGGGTCGACTTCACCGCCGTCCAACCCCTTTATACCTTCGGGAAACTTTCGAACCGGAAGGAAGCTGCCAGCAGGGGTATCAGAGCGAAGGAATTGAAGCTGGGAGAAAGAAAAAATGAGATTGCCCTCAGGGTAAAGGAACTCTACTATGCGCTCATCCTGGCCCGTGCAGGCATGGATGCGGCCGACGAGGCGGATTCTTTTTTTGATGACGCAAGACGCCGCATGAACCGTCTCTTGGAACTCGGCTCCGCCAATGTGCTTGAAAGCGACCTATATCGGGTCGATGCGTACCGTGCCAACACCGCTAAATCCCGGGCCGAGGCGGAAAAAGGAGTGAAGCTGGCCTACTTCGTCTTGAAGTCTCTGATCTATTTGCCTCCAGGGACGGATTTTGAACCCGCCGAAAAAGTTCTGCCCCTTAAGGAAGAAAGTCTGTCCGAGCTCGAGAGCTATATTCAGAAGGCCTATGGAGAGCGCCCGGAATTCAAACAGCTTGACGAAGCGCTGGCAGCTCAGGAGTCTCTCGTACGGGCCGTCGAGAGTGACAGGTATCCTTCGTTTTTTGTTGCCCTGGAAGGGTCCCTTGCAGGGGCTCCAGGGCGGGAAACATTTCGAAACACTTATATCCCGGATGAGTTCAACCACATCAATATCGGAGTCGTGGCAGGAATGAAGTGGAATTTCGATTTCGGCATCAGTAAGGCGAAAGTCGACAAGGAAAAAGCAGAGTATGGAAGGCTTCATTTTACGAAGGCCTCTGCAAAGTTGAACATTCCCATTCAGGTTGCCCAATATTACCAGGATGTCAGGGAGTGGAAAGTGGCAGTGGATTCTTACAAGAAAGGAGCCACAGCCTCCAGAAAGTGGGTCGTTGCCGCCCTGACCAGTTTCGATATGGGCGTCGGCACAGCGGATGACATGCTGCGAGGGATAGAAAAATACGGCGAAAACCAGGGAAAGTATCTGGAGGCCCTTTTTAATTACAATTTATCCCTGGCCCAACTGGAATATTCGGTGGGAGCCAAAGCTTGGTAGGGAGAGCGGAAGAATGAATTGGGTTCAAAAGGGATTGCGAAAAGTCTTGATCGTTGTCACCGCACGTCCCCTTCTTACCCT
>Ga0315282_10009072_pt1 | contig 15900 bp, 15 predicted proteins | sample YL17G07_20_MG_FD_203693 | JGI IMG/M metagenome (GOLD analysis project Ga0315282, IMG submission 203693) | Sediment microbial communities from Yellowstone Lake, YNP, Wyoming, USA - YL17G07_20 | ecosystem: Environmental > Aquatic > Freshwater > Lake > Sediment | place: USA: Wyoming | collected...
TAAAAGCCTATAGACAATCTGCCTTGATACTGCCTCAAAAAATGTATCATCTTCATATCGTGCAAAGCCCTGCTTGACTGCCCAGTCAAAAAAGCCGCTTTTGAACTTTGCACTTCTCCCTATTTCAACTATCAATGATTTATGGATATGTGGCAAAAGTGCTTTGACTGCTTCAGAAAGCTCATGAACAAAGAAAGTTGAATCAACATCAATAAGATGAAGATGCCCTTCTCTATAAAGATTTGAAAGGTCATTTAAGATTTCTTTTGCCTTGGCCTTTAGAAGCTCCTGTTTAAAGCCAACCCATAGGTCATCAGGGCTTGAGACTTGATAGATAGAGGGATAGGTTTTTAATCTGTGGACTCGTGATACTTCCTCAGTCCATAACGGTGTTCTCCAGATAACAGCATCCCTCATATTCCAGGTGACAAAATAGTCTGCATGCATTGCTCGTGCTTTTTCAGCAGCATTATTGAGTAATTCCTGGTCGTCGACAGGAGTGATTGGGGTCTTCAATTCCCAACCACAAAAACCCTGATTAGCCTTTCGGTTTAACCATATTTGAACATCAGGGAATTTTGTTTTCTTGTCTTCAACTTTCAGAGAGGGATCTGATGAAGCAACTTCAAAGGGGTAAGTACCTTCCTTCAAGAATTCATTAAGCCAGGATGTGACCTGACTCATAAATTCTCTTTCATTGGATTTAATGTCAGGCATGGTTATTTTCTACAGAAATATTAAAGGCTTTTTATGTAAAAAATGCAATAGGTCTAATAAGGATTGATTAGATGTAAGGAAAAACAGGAAAGAAGAAAGGATTTGAAATACTAAGGTCATGCAGAGGGGATTGGAGGATAGGGAAAGGATAAAAACTAAATCACTTTGATTTTACCCTCATGAATTTTCTTTTTCCAACCTTAAATAAGTAATCACCTTTTGCCAGCTTCCCATCAGGGTCTGTGAATTTCTCATCATTAATCATGACCCCTCCCTGTTTGATGAGCCTTATCGCTTCACCGGTGCTTGATGTGAGACCGGAGAGTTTCATGATTTTTGGCACCCACATCTCATTACCATCCCATTTAATCTCAACTATAGGAATTTCATTAGGCAGACCCTTTTCTTTGAATACCCGTTCAAATTCCTCTTTTGCCTTAAAGGCTTCATCCTTGCCCCAGTATCTTTCAACTATCTCCAGTGCAAGGTTTTCTTTTACCTTCTTTGGATGGATCTTCCCTGTTTTCATTCCTTCTTTCAGCGCATTAAGCTCCTCGACAGATATATGACTCAAAAGTTCATAGTATCTGAGCATAAGCTCATCATTTATGGACATGATCTTTCCGAAGATCTCTTTTGACAGTTCTGTTATGCCTATGTAATTCCCGAGGCTCTTGCTCATCTTCTTGATTCCGTCAAGACCTTCAAGGAGAGGCATGAGAATGAGTGATTGCGGTTCCTGGCTATATTCTCTCTGAAGTTCTCTTCCGACAATGAGGTTGAACTTCTGGTCTGTTCCCCCGAGCTCCACATCAGCCTTAAGTACCACAGAGTCGTACCCCTGAATGAGAGGATAAAGGAACTCATGGATGCTAATAGGATTTTGGCTGACAAATCTCTCTTTGAAGTCATCCCTTTCGAGCATTCTCGCAACAGTATATCTCCCCGCAAGGCGTATCATCTCCTCTGCTGTCAAAGCAGACATCCACTCTGAGTTAAAGACAATCCTGGTATTATTCGGGTCGAGGATTTTAAATATCTGCTCTTTATAGGTCTTTGCATTTTCAAGGACTTCTTCTCTTGTGAGAGGTTTTCTCATCTCACTCTTTCCACTCGGGTCACCTATCATACCTGTGAAATCCCCGATGAGGAATATTACTTCATGGCCGAGTTCCTGAAACTGCCTCATCTTTTCGAGCAGAACGGTATGACCCAGATGGATGTCCGGTGCAGTGGGATCAAAACCCGCCTTAATCCTGAGGGGCCTTTTTTCTTCGAAGGATTTCTTAAGCTTCCTCAGGAGCTCAGCCTCAACGATTATCTCAACAGAGCCCCTCTTTATTATCTCAAATTGTTTTTCTGGTTTTAACATGGTGATTGTAATGATAAAACTTACTGGTGATTACCGTCAATCACTCCTCTATTGTCGTTAGCATCTCCATTTCCGTGATAAAACTCAGAGATTAATATCAGAGTCTCAAATCAAGAATATTTTGTCTTTCTAAGGAAGGCTATAATGATATTCAGTAATCCCCCTCTATCCCCCTTTAGTAAAGGGGGCTTTATGAGTTTTTGTGGAAAAATTAACCCCTCTTTCTTAAAGAGGGGGAGGGGAGATTACTAATTAATTGTTCTACCTCCAAAGAATGAAGTTAAGCCTTAAGTACTCTTTAATTTATGGAGTATTATGCCGATGTATTTGTTTATGGGATGTGACCTTGGAAGGAAGCGCACGACGGGCTTTCTTCGCATACCAAGTTTTTTGATCTCCCGAAGGAGATCTTTGTTTTCGTGGTCATAAGTGAGCCCTTTATAGAATGCGTCAAAGGCCGCTTTTTTGTTTCCTGCTGCAAGGTAAGTCCTCCCGAGGTTGAGATAGAAGACAGGGAAGAAAAACTCCTGCCCGAAAGGTATCTTACCTTTCAGTTTCTCCAATGCCTTTAAACAGGTGTCTATCCCCTGTTTGTAGTTTTTGTTAAGGATGGCATCGAGACAGCCATAATAAGAAAGGAGAAAGGGATCATTGGGGTGGTCATCAAGGGCAGTTGAAAGCAGTTTTAGGGCGCTCATATGGTTCTTTCTCTGAAGCAAGGTTTTTATTTCGTCAAGGTAATCCGAAAGGCTCTTTATTTCTTTCGCTTTCTCTGCTCTGAGTGTGTTTGCAGCTTTCTCATGCTGATCTTGCATAAGTGTTTTGAGTAGTTTCTCCTGGTAAGGAGTGTTCAGAATATTTTTATAGTCTGTCTTTTTTGTTGAGATAATCTCCCCTCCAAGGTAAACCCTTGTGATTATGAGGTGCTTTTCGACTCCAAAGTCTTCTGTCAGCACGAGGTACTTCCTCCCCCCAATAATTACGTTCGTGCTCAGTTCTTTTTGTGGTCCTGGTGTGATTTTTCTGGAATCCTCTTTTTCCATTATATTACGGTAAGATCGGAAAAACTCTTTTGAAGCATATAATAGTAATAATAAAACTTAAAGACGTAACCGTCAATTACTCTGGAAAAATCAATTACTGGAGTCATCAAATATTCAGTATGATACTGTGATATATCATTTTTATCCAATATGTTTAAAGTGCCATCCTGAACGAGCATGCTGATACTCTGTTACCTAATGTTATACTATTGGTAGTTTTGATTATTTTAACGGACTAAAAACTTCAAGATATGTGATCCTGCTCTCTGAAAAGATCATAAGGAAGGCTTAAGCCTCAATTCCTCGAGATTTACATCATCCTTCATCAGCTTCTTTAAATCCTTTGGTTTAAAGGCACCCTTTTCTGTAATTATGGCGGTGATATATCGGTGAGGAGTAACATCAAAGGCAAGGTTTCTCGCCTTTACACCATCAGGTGCAATCTGGCATTTGCCAAATACATGGGTGACCTCCTCAGAACTTCTCTCTTCTATAGGAATCTTTGCACCTGTTGAGATGGAAAAATCAATACTACTTATAGGAGCAGCTACATAGAAGGGAATCTTGTGCTCCTTACAGAGAACAGCCAGTGTATACGTTCCTATTTTATTTGCTACATCGCCATTTCGCACTGTCCTGTCAGTGCCAACGATTACAAGGTCTATCTTCCCCATCTTCATAAAGGCACCTGCTGAGCTATCAGTAATAAGGGTAACGGATATTCCTTCCTGCATAAGTTCCCATGATGTAAGCCTTGCACCCTGAAGCACAGGTCTTGTCTCATCAACGAAGACCTCAAAACGTTTGCCCTGTTCTCTCGCAACGAACATTGGTGCTGTTGCTGTACCATAACCACCTGTTGCAAGTGCTCCTGCATTGCAGTGGGTGAGGATGGTATTACCATCCTTTATAAATTCGGCTCCCCACCTCCCGATTGCCTTATTTACTTCTATATCCTCCTCGAGTACCCTCTTTGCTTCCTCTATGAGGAGTTCTTTCAGTCTATCCACGGATTCATCTCTTCTTTTCTTCAGGAAGTTTCTTATTCTTTCGACGGCCCATTTTATATTCACTCCTGTGGGTCTTGTAGAAAGCATTTCATGGAAAATGGGCTCAAGGGCCTGCATGAATTCTTTAAAGTTTCCTGCCCTTATGTCCTGTGCCCCGAGAGCTATACCCATAGCCGCTGCGATGCCTATGGCAGGTGCTCCCCTTATCTTCATGGTCCTGATGCATTCTGCAACCACCTGATAATCAGTGCACTCGATAAAGGTGACCTCAAAGGGAAGCTTTGATTGGTCAAGCATAATTATCTTTCCACCAACCCATTCTATAGGCTTTACCATATCAGGCTTTCAGAGTAGCTAACGTAGTTATTACAAAGGATATTGCAAGAACTACAAGCACTGCTACTGTCCCCCATGATATGACATTGTAGCTCCTTGGATTTACATACTCTCCCATAATCTTTTTATTGTTAACAAGAGAGAGCGCGTATATCAGGACAAATGGGAGGAGTAGTCCGTTGAGCACAGCAGACAGTATCATGAGAAACACAAGCGGGGCACCCGGGATAAGCACTAAAAGTACAGCAATGACGACCATAAAGGTATAGATCCACATAAACTGAGGTGCCTCTTTAAAGGTTTTGTTCACGCCTTTTTCCCATCCCATTGCCTCACAGATATAGTAAGATGTTGCAAGAGGGACAATGATTGCACCCAGAAGGGCTGCATTGGCAAGGCTTATAGCAAATATTAAAAAGGCATAGTTTCCCGCAAGGGGTTTCAGTGCCAACGCTGCCTCTGATGCCTCATGTATCCTTATTCCATATGGGAAGAGGGTTGTCGCACAGGTAACAATAATGAAAAATGATATGATGTCTGTGATACTACAACCAATCAGTACATCAAGTCTAGATGCCTTATATTCTTCTTTTCGTATCCCTTTCTCAGCAATCGATGATTGCAGATAAAACTGCATCCATGGGGTAATGGTTGTTCCGATGATGCCTATACTTAATATGATAAATTCAGGGTTCCATTGTATCTGAGGAATAAAGGTACTCTTCAAGACATCAGGCCAGTTTGGCTTTGACATAAAACCTGAAAGTACATATCCAAAATACAGGAGACAAGCAAAAAGGAGTATCCTCTCAACAAACTTATAATTACCCTTTATGACTAAAATCCAGATGAATAGTGCACCGAGAGGGACCATCAGATATTTGCTGAAGCCGAGTATCTCCATGCTCGCAGCCCATCCTGCAAAATTAGCGACGGTGTTTCCGAAGTTTGCGATGAAGAGAACGGTCATCATGAAAAACGTTGACCTGACACCATAGTTCTCCCTTATGAGGTCCGAGAGTCCCTTTTCAGTTATTGCACCCATCCTCGCAACCATTTCCTGTATTACTAAGAGGGCGACGGTAGTAGGGATGAGTATCCACAAGAGGGCATATCCGAAACGGGCACCTGCTACGGAATAGGTGGTGATGCCGCTCGCATCGTTATCAACATTTGCGGTTATTATCCCTGGTCCCATTACCGATAAAAATAGAATAATTTTTCTCCAGAGCTTCATACCGTCTTCCTCTTACGCTTTGCCGCTGGTGGCAGAAGTCTATCTATAACGTCATCAATAGTGACAATACCGAGCATAGACCCCTCAGGATCAACGACCGGGAGGGCAACGAGGTTATACTTTGATATAATCTCGGCAACCTCCACTTCGTCAGTCTCTGGGGTAACCGTTTTTAGTTTAGTTTCCATAATATCAGAGAGTTTTGAATCCAGAGGGGATAGAAGTAACTCCCTCAGAGAGATTACTCCGAGAAGTTTTTCAATAGCATCTACAATATAGATATAGTAGACTGTCTCTACTTCCCCTGCATCTTTTCTGAATTTCTCTATTGCCTCCCTTACAGTAGTTTCTGGATGATCTGCTATAAATTCATTCGTCATTACACCACCTGCTGTATCCTCTTCATGACTGAGGAGTTCCTGTATATCTTTGGCTTCTTCTTTCTCCATACTCTCAAGTATTTCTTTTGCTTTATCCACAGGTAAATCACTTATGATATCAGCAGCCTCATCGGGCGGCATCTCTTCAATGATGTCTGCTGCTTTATCAGTATCCATTTCACTTATAATATCAACCTGTGTCTCTGGTGTGAGCTCTGACAGTGCCTCTGCTGCTACATCTACATCAAGGTCCCTAAAGAAGGTTGCGCCCTCCTTATGAGAGACCTGGCTAATAATATCTGCAATGTCAGCAGGATGTAATTCTGATAACATCTGTCTCGGAACAGTGAGTGATATCGTCGTCAGTTTTTGTTCGAAGGGCTGTATATAGTTCCAGCTTATGAGATTATAAGGGAGATGTTTTTTAAAGAGCCTCATCAGGTCCTCTCCACCTCTTTCAACTCCGAGCCTCCGTAAAATCCCTCTCATACCTATATCAACGGCAATAAGGACAGCCTCTGTGTCATATCCTTCGAGTTTTACATCATTGACCCTTACCACCTTCACACCATTTACGTCAACGATCTGTTTATCGAGAATATCCCTGACTAAAAGAAGGTCCTTCTCATCAAGTTCATAAGGCTGCAGGGTTTCGCTGTAAATATTTGCAGAGATTATTCTCTTGTTGAATATGTTCAGTTCTGTCCAGGGGAGATTAAAAAGGCCCTTTCTTCTCTCTATGATGAGTGAAGAAACCTTTGGAAGTGGTTCACCCTTAATGATTACAATGTCTTTTACCCTGCCGAGTTCGTCACCTTTTGGGTCGAGTACGGGTTTCTTCAGTATTTCACTTACAAAGAGTCCGCCTAAAAAGGGCATCTTCCTCCTCCAGGGCCAGAATTATCATTGTTAAAAAAGTATAGCTTACTGGTTTTTATTTCAGCAACATGAAATTGCCCTTAGTAAGCATATCTCTTTTGTGATAAGAGAGAGGTCTTTGCGAACTTTTTAACTAAATCAACCTGTTGCTTTACAATTAGCTTTACGTCTCACGTCATTCTGGTTAGAAATGTTTCCTTGCCCTTAGCAAACCTTCTGGAGGCTGCTGACCCGCACCCCTATAAGTCTCACCCTCTTTTTCAATTCAATTTTTCCAAGGGCTTCGAAGGCTGCTTTTCTTATGATCTCGAGGGAATCAGTAAAATCTTCAAGGGTTTTTGCTTTTGTATGGGTCTCAAAATCACTAAACCTTATTTTTATTGTCACGGTCTTTCCTTTATAACCAGATTCCCTCATGCTGTCCACAACTTCTCTCGAGAGTTCCGCAAGGTTCTTCGCTATTACATTCCAGTTGTCTGTATCTCTCTGGAATGTTGTCTCTCTGCTCATTGATTTTGGCTCCCAGTAGGTGATTACGGGACTTTCGTCAATTCCCCTTGATGCTTCATAGAGATAATTACCATAGGACTGGCTAAAATACTCTATGAGCTTTTCGAGGGGGATCGAGGCCAGGTCTCCTATCGTGGTGATCCTGATATCTTTTAACCGTCTCTCAGTTTTTGGACCAACACCCCAAAGTTTTCTCACGGGCAATGGCCATATCAACTTTTTGATATCAGCTGGGGAAATTATGGTGAGGCCATCGGGTTTCTTCATGTCTGATGCAATCTTGGCAAGCAGCTTATTTGGTCCTATACCTATGGAGCATGTAAGGCCAGTTTCTTTTCTGATCCTCTCTTTAATCATTTTTGTTATTTCTTCTGATTCCATATCAACATCTGTTATATCAAGGAAGGCCTCATCAATCCCCACATCCTCTACCAGAGGAGTAAAGCTTCGGAGGACATCTTTTACTTTCTCTGATACTTTCATATACTCGTCGTAATCGACAGGGAGGAATACAGCATCAGGGCATAACCTATAAGCCTGTTGTAAAGGCATCGCAGAATGGATGCCATATTTTCTTGCCTCATAGGATGCCGTTGATACAACACCCCTTTTTGTGGGATCACCAGCACCACCGATGACGACGGGTTTGCCGATTAATTCAGGATGTCTCTTTTGCTCAACTGCTGCAAAAAAGGCATCCATATCAATATGAAGAATGCGCCGCACAGTAATTGTATTTTGCACAGCTCACTTTCCTTTTAGAAGGAATCGCTGTAGTATAATAAAAACTGGCAAACGGATCTTTTTTATTTAAGAGGTATAAACGGTGGACAAACTTGTCATTCGTGGCGGTAAAAGACTCAAAGGCAATGTCGAGATAAGCGGTGCAAAAAATGCAGCCCTTCCTATCATTGCTGCGTCTCTCCTTTCATCTGGCTCAAGTACAATAAGCAGGGTCCCCAATCTGAAAGATGTTCTCACAATCGGAAAACTTCTCAAGCATCTCGGCGCGGAATTCAGTTATGAAGATAAAAAGGCCATCATAGATGCCAAAAGAATTAGAACATTAGAGGCACCCTATGAACTTGTGAGAACAATGCGTGCCTCTGTCCTCGTTCTTGGACCGTTACTTGCAAGATTTGGAAAGGCAAAGGTTTCCCTTCCGGGAGGATGCGCTATCGGTGCAAGACCTATAAATCTTCACCTGATGGGTCTTGGAAAAATGGGTGCGAAGATAGAACTCGAATCAGGGTATGTTGTTGCAAAGGCAAAAAGGCTCAAGGGTGCATCTATCTACCTTGATATCCCATCTGTTACAGGTACAGAAAACCTTATGATGGCTGCCTCCCTTGCAAAAGGCAAAACCCTGCTGGAGAATGCTGCAAGGGAACCAGAAGTAGCAGATCTTGCAAATGCCCTCATCTCGATGGGAGCAAAAATAAATGGTGCAGGAGAAAGTGTAATAGAGATAGAAGGAGTTGATGAATTAATGCCCCTTAACTACTCTGTAATCCCGGACAGGATTGAGGCTGGGACCTTTATGACGATTGCAGGCATTACTGGTGGTAATATCATTCTTAAAGGCTGCAGGCCGGAACATCTCGATGCACCAATGATGAAACTGAGAGAAGCAGGCCTTGTTTTTGAGCAGGTATCAGAGGGAACCAGAGTGATTGGACCTTCCAGACCAAAAGCTGTCGATATAAAGACAATGCCCTATCCTGGTTTTCCGACTGACATGCAGGCACAGTTTATGGCCCTCATGAGTATTGCTGAAGGTACAAGTATCATCAATGAGACAATTTTTGAGAACAGGTTTATGCATGTTGCAGAGTTAAGGAGGATGGGGGCAAATATTACTGTTGAAGGTTCTACAGCAACAGTGAAAGGAATAAGGAAGCTGAAGGGCGCACCTCTTATGGCGACGGATTTGAGGGCAAGCGCATCTCTTGTTGTAGCATCACTTGCAGCAGAGGGAGAGACGACTATCCACCGGATTTACCATCTCGAAAGAGGATACGAAAGGATGGAAGAGAAACTTCCCGGGCTCGGTGCAAACTTAAGACGAGTTAAAGCATAAGAGCTGATTTGAGTCCGGAAATCAGTAGCGCCATTCTCTTATAATCGAGGGTATGAGCCCTATCTCCAGCAGTATGATAGTTGGGATTTCTATAGAATGCAGTGTCTGTGATCATGAATGCAGGATAGTCAAAACTCCAGAATGAAGCATGATCAGAAAAGTCAACTCCGGGAACAAGGGGTAGGGTATTAAGGGATTCTACGGGTAGGGTTGAAACTTTCTGAAAGGCATTCTTCACCTTTTTTGTGAATTCCTTCGATGCGATATTCCCCACGAAGGCTATAAAGTCTCCTTTTTCTGGATAAAACCATCTGAAGAAAGAAAAGGGATAGTACTGACATCCCTTTCTGTCACAGAAATAGCCTATCATCTCGAGGGATATCATACCCTTAACCCTTATCTTATCTTTCTTAAGACTTTGTGCATACACATAGCTCCCCATATGCGTCGTTTTAAAAAGAGGAGGCTCCTCAAGAGCAAAGGCAACAAAACAAACTGTTCTCGACGTTTGGTTTACTGCAGTAAGCCTTGCGAGTTCAAGAAGTCCTGCTATACCACTTGCATTGTCATCAGCACCAGGTGTACCTGGGACCGTGTCGTAATGAGCGCCTATGACGAGGATTTCGGAATCTTTGTTACCTTTTACTTCTCCAATGATGTTGTGATAGGTGTTTCCCATATATGGGAAAGACTGTCTTTTTACATGGTACCCATAGGAAATCAATTTTTTTTCTATGTAATCGGCAGACCTTTCAAGTTCTTCAAGGTCCTCGTAACTTCTTGCTCCTATTTCTTCCGATAGAAAACACACTGTTGCTTCGAGATTTGCCTCCACATCTCTTAGGACATCCATCTGCTTACCGTATATACGCCTCTGTTACATATCTTCTCATCATCCTATGGCTGTTGAAGTAATAAGCGTTTTTCCCTATAGCATTCTGCATCATTCTTATCCATGTAAATCTGTCATTGTAAAAGATGGGGATGATGATATATTCGAGTTTATTGTAAAGGTCATCGGCATCCCTCGTATCCATATTTTCAAGTTCCCTTATCTCCGTTGGGCTTGGACCAATAGACCAACCAGTAAACCCTTCTATATGGCCCTCTATCCACCACCCATCAAGGACACTGAAGTTCAATACTCCATTGTGGGCTGCTTTCATACCGCTCGTACCTGAAGCCTCTCTCGGTCTCAAGGGGGTGTTAAGCCATATGTCAACACCAGAGACGAGCCTGAGGGCAATTTCCATATCGTAATTTTTCAGATAAGCTATTTTAATCTTATCTTTTAGTCTCTCTTTGAAAGAGAATATCTTCTCTATCAATTTTTTGCCTGCCTCATCTCTTGGGTGGGCCTTTCCTGCATAGACAATCTGGAGTTTCCCTGTACCGATCCTCTCGAGCCTTTCGATATCGCAGAATAAGAGGTCAAGCCTTTTATACGCTGTTGCCCTTCTTGCGAATCCTATCGTAAGTATCTCGAGGTTGAGCTCTATGCCTGCTTTTGCCCTGATGTAATCAAAGAGATTTTTCTTTGCTTCCATATGGGCCTTCCAGATCTCTTCATCAGGTATGCGGCCAATTCTCACAAATAGTTCTGGCTCATTTGCCCATCCAGGGAGATACTTATCATAGAGTTTCTTAAAACTGTCAAAAGTCCATGTATAGGAATGGACGCCATTTGTAATGGAAGCGATCTTATATCCAGGAAACATATTTCGTGAGACCTCACTATGCTTTTTTGCCACTCCATTTATATATTCACTCAGATTCAGTCCGAGGAGAGTCATATTGAGGTGATCCTTACCACCAAGATTCTTTAAAACATCAAGGGGTATCACTTCTCCCATAATATTTTTGATGAGCTCGTAGGGGAATTTATCGTGCCCTGCCTCTATAGGCGTATGAGTCGTGAATACGCAGAGTTCTTTTATCCTATCGATATCCCATACCAACCTTTCATCCCAGACATCTTCTATGGGACGTCTATACATGTTCAGAAGTTCAACCGTGAGGAGGCTTGAATGTCCCTCATTCATGTGATATTTCTTAATCTCAAAACCGATCTCATGGAGCATCCTTACGCCACCAATTCCCAGGATTATCTCTTGCTTCAGCCTGTATGCCTGATCTCCACCATAGAGATACGCGGTTATTTCCCTGTCCTCCGGCATGTTGCCTTCCACATCGGTATCAAGGAAAAAAACGGGTACACTCCCGCTTGTCAGACTCTTTACTTTATATAGCCATGCCTGAACCAAGACATCTCTGCCTTCAATCTGTACAGTGATCCTGGTGGGAAGGAGTGTCATATATTGAGAGGGGTTCCATGAGTAGGGTAATTCTGTCTGCACACCTTTCTCGTCCAGTTCCTGTCTGAAATATCCTTTTTTACTGACAAGGGTTACAGCAACCATTGGAAGTTTAAGATCAGCACCTGATCTTACAGTGTCTCCTGCAAGTACACCAAGGCCGCCACTGTATGTGGGGATATCGTTCTGGATGCCTATCTCCATCGAGAAGTAAGCAATCTTCGGTTCTTTTGTGAGCACAAGCAATTCGTTGAGTATAGGTTCCATAAGTTTATATTCTAACCTAAAAAAGATATGAAGGTTGTAAATTTTTAATGATTATTGTCAGTGTTTATTTTCCAAAACATAGAACTTCCTTGTCGTAAGGATGAGAAGTTGGTATTATTTCAGGAATAATTGGAATAATTATGAAGATAGAAGGAAGGTGAAATTCCATGAAAAACTATCGTAAAGAGCTTTGGTTTGAAGTGCCTACCCGGCGGGCTTTTATAAATATTACCCCTGAGGTCGAGAAATGTCTCAGGGAAAGTGGCATTAAAGAAGGGCTTGTGCTTGTGAACGCCATGCATATAACGGCATCTGTTTTTATAAACGATGATGAATCGGGACTCCATCATGACTTTGATGTCTGGCTTGAAAAACTTACACCCCATGAACCAGTTACACAGTACCGTCACAATAATGGCGAGGATAATGCTGATGCCCACCTGAAACGCCAGATTATGGGAAGGGAAGTTGTTGTTGCTATTACCAAGGGAAAGCTGGATTTTGGCCCATGGGAGCAGATTTTCTATGGAGAGTTTGATGGCAGGAGGAAGAAAAGAGTTCTTGTGAAGATCATTGGGGAATGATATGATTGACACTTACTTCCGAAAATGTCGAGCGACAGACTTACTTTGTTGTAAAGACTACACATAAAAGTGTGCATCCTCCAAAGTTTTTGACTCTTCTCGATAACTTCCTTGTAGTCCTCAACATCATAATTTTTCTAACTATGCAACATTACGAATGGAAATCAATAAGCAATGTCTATTTAAGAAAATAAAGATTAAGATAATGTATTATGATAAGTGACAGAGGAAGACAGGAAATAGTCAAACAGGGAAACTGATAAATAGATTTCATTTCTTAATGCTTACCTCTTAACAGTATTCCCAATTACAAACATTTAATTTTTCATACTTGAGGAAGCACTTTTTAACCACTTCATATAAGTCAATGCACATATGAGATTAAACATTATATGAAAACATATTGTATAGGCAAATCTATTATTCTGCCTCATGTCCGTTATGTAAATCGTGGAGGATGTAATAGTATGATGTTTCATTCTCAAGTTGTAAGATTTAATGGACGCTATCAAACATTGAGATGTGATAGGATGGACGTTTCTGGTTTTTGTTCTGGACATAAGATAAGCAAAGAAGAGTTTATAAAAAGATATTGTGGTGGTGTAGAACCAGAAACAAAGACAAACAAAAACAGCCTGAATGCTTATGGAGGTGGATATGAAAGCACTTATTGAACTAATGGCGAAGTATCTGGTAGATAAGCCGGAGGAGGTTGCAGTGGCCGAGGTAGAGGGAGAAAGAACCGCTATTTTTGAATTGCGTGTTGCTGCAAGTGATATTGGGAAGGTTATCGGAAAGCAGGGAAATACCGCGCGAGCAATGAGAACAATACTGAGTGCTGCCGGTGCTAAGTTCAAAAAGCGTTGTGTTCTTGAAATATTGGATTAAACTGAACAATACCCTAAAAAAGGAGTTTAAAGAATTTATGGAATTTCACGCTTTTAATTTTCACCCCCAGGTTGCAGCTGGGATAACGGCAGCGGGCTATGTCTCACCGACGCCGATTCAGGTACAGGCAATCCCGCCGATCCTTGAGGGGCGCGACGTCGTGGGCCTGGCACAGACCGGCACCGGAAAGACCGCCGCCTTCGTACTACCGATTTTACATCGTCTGATGCAAGGGGGACGCCGGCATGTTAGAGCCCTCGTCATCGCGCCCACCCGCGAGCTTGCCGAGCAGATCCACGAAGCAATCGGCACTATGGGACGGCAGACCCGTCTCCAGAGCGTAAGCATATATGGCGGCGTGAGCATGAACCCGCAGATACAGAAACTGCGCAGCGGCGTCGAGATCGTCGTTGCCTGCCCCGGCCGCCTGCTCGATCACATGAATCACGGTATGATAAACCTGTCGCATCTGGAAGTACTCGTTTTGGACGAGGCGGACCGGATGTTCGACATGGGGTTCCTGCCCGATATCAGGAAGATCATCAAGCACGTGCCTGCCAAGCGCCAGACGCTGCTGTTCTCGGCAACTATGCCAGATGATATCCGGCGGCTTGCTCGCGAAGTCCTGCGCACACCGGTTACCGTGCAAGTCAATCCTGACGCACCGGCAAGCACGGTCGCACACGCTCTATACCCTGTCGATCAGCACCTCAAAACTGCGCTCCTCCTTGAACTCTTGCGCCATACCGACACGGAGTCCGTTTTGATCTTTACTCGTACAAAGCACCGCGCAAAGCGCGTAGGGCAGCAGCTCGAAAAGGCCGGCTACCGGGCTGCATCGCTGCAGGGGAACCTGTCTCAGAATAGGCGTCAGGCAGCACTCGACGGATTCCGTGACGGCTCTTATCAAGTCCTTGTTGCGACCGACATTGCAGCCCGTGGTATCGATGTCTTATGCATATCCCACGTCATCAACTACGACATGCCAGATACCACCGATGCGTACACGCATCGGATAGGCCGCACAGGCCGAGCTGAAAAGACCGGCGATGCCTTCTCGTTTATTACTCGTGAAGACGAGGACGTTGTGCGCAGCATCGAGCGCGTCCTCGGAGAAAAGGTGGAGCGTCGCACGATGAAGGGATTCGATTATAAAAAGGTGGCACCTGCGCGCGATACCGAGTTTGCCCGTTCACAGCGCCTCCGTAAGCAGAACAAACCGGAAACATCTGAAGCCCACAGTGTCGGCGCTACCTCTCAGAAAAAGCACCAAGGCAGAAGAGCGGAGGGGCAAAAGTTCAGAAGTGCAGATATCCAGAAGACGTCACAGCAGGTGTCCGCTCCCCGGAATTCCGCCACTTCAACGACACGCAAGTACCGACCGCATAACCACGTGACCAGTCGCTGAGCGCCCCTAAAGGCCAATTCATGCACGATGCTGCTCTTTTTACCGATGTGAGCCTAAATCCTAAGCTTAAGCTTGGAGTGGGTGCCTATCTTGTTGTTCCAGCTGCTTTTCTGGAAGTCTCGCCTCACAGCATTGAAAGATCCCAAATAACCGATCAGTTGGTGATACAAAGATTTGAGGGTACTTCTTCGACAACACTTGAAGTTCAAACAGTTTTGTGGTCTCTTGAAGATTATCGAAGTGGACTAAAGGGTTCCAAATTGGGGAAACTGCAGGTATATTCTGATTCCCAGTGCGTTGCATGTCTTTTAAGAAAAAGACCCGGTTTGGAGGCTAAGGGCTTTCTTAGTAAAAGGACAAGTCACCAGTTAAAGAACGCCTGCCTTTATCGCAGATTTTACGAATTCTACGACGAACTGGGATTTGAGATCATAAAAGTGGCAGGACACACCCGTTCTTGCTCACATAATACTGTTAACCGAATTTTTTCATTGGTAGACGAGAACGTGAGGAAAATATTGAACCTCTGGACGCGTGAGTTCGAAGTCGATAGCAAAGAAAAATATTTCGATAATTGACCCCTGTGCTTTGATTCCCTTCGGACTTTATTCAACTTCTGTTCTTCTGCACCTTCGTGCTTTTGTGTTGAGTAAATTGATCAAACTTCTATTCTGAGTATTTCCGAATGCAATCCACACTTAATTAGAAATATTCAGCGTGCGTGTTTGATGAAGCAATCTGCAAAATTCTAAAAAGCCTGAAACTGTTTGTTTGTAGGGCATGCCGTGTAAAACATATGACTTGTCGGTTGAAGTCCGACCGTGGGAATTTGGTGGTTCACCCACGTAGCTTGAAGGAGGTGTAAAGGGTAACC
>Ga0315282_10009073_pt1 | contig 15898 bp, 13 predicted proteins | sample YL17G07_20_MG_FD_203693 | JGI IMG/M metagenome (GOLD analysis project Ga0315282, IMG submission 203693) | Sediment microbial communities from Yellowstone Lake, YNP, Wyoming, USA - YL17G07_20 | ecosystem: Environmental > Aquatic > Freshwater > Lake > Sediment | place: USA: Wyoming | collected...
CAGATCAAGGAGCATTTCAACCAGGCCCTCCATTATCAGAAGTTGATTGAGAAAATGGCCGGGCTCACGGTCGAAGAGCTGGGCCGCGTCAGCCTGCTCAACCAGAAGCTCGAGGAGCTCAGGCAGAAAGCCGAGGTGAAGATGGCGTTCTTTCGGAAAGACCTGGAAGAGAAATTCGGAATTGTCACCGAGGTTCCGGAAACCATCGAGAAAGAAGAGATGGCCATCGACTTGGAGCAGGAATTGATCAAGTTGAGGAAGATCAAAGAGCTCCTGGCCTCCGAAAACCTGGGCCGGAGCGGCGAACAGGAGCTCGAAAAGATCAGAGTCGAGGTCACCGCAACCGAGCCGGTGCAGCCCCCCACCGCGGAGGTGCCGATCCCGGAGGTTCCCGAGATCTTGGAAAGCGCGCCTCCGGCCGAATCTCAGCCCGAGGCCGAAGAATCAACTCCGGAGACGCCGCCGGCTGAACCCGAGGAAAAAGGCAAGGACTTTGAGGCGATTTTTGAGACTCTCGAGAGATACCGCAAATCGGATACTACACACAACAACGGTGAGATCAATTATTTTCAGAAGAACGGACGGATGATCCTGGATGGAGAATATTTGATCTCGGCCATGGGCAAGACCCTGGAAGAAGCGAAAAGGCTCTATATCCGGCTCAGTCAGACGGAATCGCCCAAAGACCAGTTTTTTGTCAAACAAGAAATCCTCAATCAGCAGGAGGTTTTGAGAAAAATCTTCCTGAGGACCGTCAAGATGTGCGAAAGGGAATCTTGCTCTCTTCCCCGATATACCGGCGAGATCCTGAATGTTCAGGTCCTCAAGGACATCCTAGAAAGGTTAAGCATGGGGAATTGGAGCAATCAGGATGATTTCAGCGGTTTCGATGGTTTTATTGCCGTGATGAAGAACAGCTATTACGCCAGGATCACGCCGCTCCTGGCCTATCTCAAGTCCATCCTCGAAGAGCTGGAAAGCTGACGGTCTAGCAGAGGCAGGGTTCTTTCCGGCTGAGAAGCGAGCAAAAATCCTCCAGGGTCTCCCGGTCAGCAAACGTTAGGTCTTTGAATTTCAACCCCGCCGTGTAGAACGAGGTTTCCGCCTCGACTCGTTCGGAATAGACAACTTCGCCTTTCAGGTGGCTTGCCTGATCGTCCAGGACGAGGATCAGGTCGAGGGTCTTCTCGCCCGGCAGTTTTGTGGCTGTCCGGAGCTTGATTCCGCCGAGACTGAGGTTGATCGTCCGGGCCACCCGGTACGTATCATCATCCCGATAAATCAGGATTGTGGAGGCATAAAACCGCTCGAATTTCCTTCTTTCGTGGAGGAATTTCTCCTTGTAAAGCTTGACCCCGGGGGCCTTTTTTTCGCGATCGATTTCGTTGTGGTTATAAAAACAGACCTTGTTTTTGGTCGCCGCGTGGGAGTTCTTTTCGCCCAGCTTCAAGAGGGAGAGCCTCTTGCCCTTAGCCTCGGACAGGGCCACATCGGCCTCGTTGGCCAGTTTTTTCAGATCCTCGCGCGTTAACGGCCCGGGGCTTTCGAGCTTCTCTCGTGGCAACAGTGTCACCCCGAAGCTCATCGTCAGATTCTGCCGAGGCTGGAACTCCTGGAACTCGAAATAGTGTTCCTCGACGTTTTTTCGAATGCGTTCGGTCAAGAGACAGGCCTCGTCCATATTCTTAACCCCGCTCAGAAAAAAGAGGAATTCCTCTCCTCCGTAGCGGCAGAGCAGATCCTCCTCTCGGATGGAGAGCTTGAGCACGTGGGCCAGTTCACGGAGGATGCGGTTTCCTGCCTCGTGACCGTTGCGATCGTTGTAATTCTTGAACCAGTCGACGTCTCCCATGACGACCGCGTAGGCCCCTTCTCCCCGGCGCCGTTTGCTTTGGGAGTTGATCTTCTGAAGCAGCTTTTCGAAAAACGGGTCGGGTCGGAGCAGCCCGGTCAGGGCGTCGAACTGGATGAGGTTGAGTTTGGTCATGGCGATGGCGATATGCTCGGACAAACCGCGTAGAATCTGCTGGTCCTCGGCCGAGAATCCCTCCTTCCTGATTTCGTCCTTGACGAGCTTGTTATAGACTTCCAGGACTCCGACGACTTCCCGGTTGTGCATGATCGGAACAGCGAGAAGATTCTGGAGGGGTTTTTTCAATTGCTCCTTGTACCGGCTCGTCATCCTTTTATCAAAGGTCAGCTCGGAGAGGTTGAGCTCTTGTCCGAAACGGGCCACGGTCGCGGCAAAGTCCTGAGATTCCAGGAGGGCAATGTACTTTGAAAAATCGTAATGAGAAAGGAAGGCGTCGTCCCAGACGAGAGGCTTGAGATACTTGCCCAGGGCCTCATTTTTTTCCAGGATGTAGATCGAGATTCCGCTGGCCCTCACCAGGTCTTTGGCGTCATAGACGATATCAAGAAGACTGCTGACGTCGTTGGCCATGTACAGCTTTCGCAAGGTCTTTTCCATTTTCTGGCGTTCCTTCTGGAACCAGATGTACTTGGCTTCGATGGCGATTCGTTTTTCGAGCTCCTTGACGACGCTTTCGTTGATCAGGTTCTTCAGCTCCTTGATCTCGGCATAAACCTCTTTGAGCCGGAGGTCGCCGATCTCGGCCGAACTCGTCAGGCCCTCGACATCCGCCTTGAGCTGGGAGTGCTCTGCGGCCAGAGAAACAAGCCGGAGAAAGGCAGTGGCATCCTGACCCGGCAAAGGAGGGGGGGAGTATTCAACGAACCGTCCCAGAGGCCAGCTTTTCAGAATCGCCTCGACCGGCTTTTCCGGGGGGGCGGTGACGACAAGGCTGGTCGACCTCTTGAAAAATCCCTTCAGCGTCAGGTAGTCGGCCAGGGAAGAATCAACGACGGCGACCTGGAAGTCCTGGGTTTCCAGCCGGGCCAGGGCCGCCTCAAGACTCGTCGACGTGGAAACCAAACCCAGAGTCGATAGCAGCGAAGAGAGAGCTTCGGCCTCGCGGGGGTCGGGATGAAGGATGAGGATGTGTTTCTGGATCATGGCCAGCGACACAAAACCTCTACTGGGAACAGCATGATTCCCTTTCCTTTAGATCTTAACTCTAACCCTGGCTTCGTAATAACCGGATCCGGATTCTTCGGAGAATCAGATCCGATTTCAATTTATAATACTTTTTTGTCCGGAGTCAACAGTTTTTTTGAAGAGAGATTTCTAGAGGTATCCCAGCGATCTTAACTCCTCGAGGATCTCTTGGTGAAGGTTGGTTTTATGGGAGCCCGTTTTGATCCTGGGTTTGTACCAAGACCTGAGCCCACGGACCAATTCTCTGACCAGGGCGGGCTTCTGGCTGGCCAGATTATTATTTTCGCCCGGATCGCTCGAGAGGTCAAAGAGCTCTGTTTCTGCGAGCGGGGGCGGAGGGAAAGAATAATACTTGAGATCCTCCGGTGAAAATCTCTCGTTGACGATGAGCTTGACGTGGCCTTGATTGAGGGAGACCTTCATGGGCGTGGCTTGGCCTTCGGCATGCGAACCGAGGTCACTGATAAAGACTCTCTCCTTCCGGCTTCTATAATCTTCACCCTCTTTCAGGAGCCCGGGAAGGCCGCGCCCGTCCATATTCCTCTCTGAATACTTGATCCCGAGCTCCTCGAGAACCGTGGGCATTATGTCCACGGAACGGACATACTCTTCGACCTTCCGTCCGGCATAGCGGGAACCAAAGAACTTGATGATGAGAGGGACCTTGATGGCCTCGTTATACACGGTGTGATTATGCAGCCAGCCCTTGTGTTCATAGAATTCCTCTCCGTGGTCCGAGGTCAGAATGATCATCGTCCGGTCATAGAGGTCGAGGCCGCGGAGCTTTTCCAGCAGGGGCTTGATCAAGACCTGATCCGTGTAGCGGATCTCTCCATCGTAGAGGTTGATAAAGTCGCGCCTTGTGGACTCGGGCAAGGGCTCAAAGCGGTTCTCCTTATGGAGGCGGAGCCTGCCCGGGCTCAGGCCGCTCGGAGTGTCGCCGGGCTCGGCGAACCACTCGTTATAGGGAGGGGGAGAATCATATGGGTCGTGGATCTGGTAGGTATGGAGAAAGAGGAAAAAGCTCTTGGCTTTGTTATCATCGATCCAGCGCGAAGCCGCCTCCCAGAGCCGCTCGGCGCCGTCTCTCCCCAGAGCATTTTCGGTAACTCTATAGCTCTCAAACCCTTTGTGAAATCCGTAAAATCCGCTAACGTATCCTCCTCCCGTGAGGGCCGTATTGTAGAATCCCTTCGATTTGATGAGCTCGGCCAGAGTGGGGACGGACGGATCGAGCTTCATCTCTTTATTATAGACCTGATGGTTGATTGTGTTCAGGGCGGTCATGATCGAAAGGTGGGAAGGGAGAGTCCATGGTGAGGAAGCGAAGGTGTTCAAGAAGAGGGCAGAGTCTTTGGCCAGAGAATCAATCGTGGGGCTTGTCGGCCGATTGTACCCGTAGCACGAGAGGTGGTCGGCTCTTAGAGTGTCCAGCGAGATAAGGATGATGTTTTTCCGGTCCGGCATCGATTTATAAAGAACCGGGCAAAACCAAACGGCCAGCGCTTTCGCATCGCCCTTGGTCAGAAAATGAAAGGTGGCTTTTTGGCCCGCGTAGGCGGACAACCTGATCCTGCGGATGTCGAATATAAAAGGCTTATGAGGAAGGAGGCTCAGGGACTTGTTGAAGATTTCCTTTTTTGAATTCTTCGTCTGCAGGATAACCTGAAAATCAACGTTTCTGGCTCCCCTGCTGGCCAGAAATATTTCCTTGTCCTTTCGGATCCCAAAGCCGAACTCCAGGACAGAGTCGCCTGGAATCCTGAGAGGGATCCCAAAATGACTCTCCGGCATGGCCGCCAGGGCGTTGAAGTCGACGTCGCCAACACGGAGTTTCTTCTTGATGAGGTAGGGATTCTGGCCAATTCCCAAATCCTCCAGGGGAAATACGTCCGCAATCTCGGGCAGGGACGAATTCTCCGAGGGCTCGGACGAGGGATTATTATGGAGCGATTTCAACGGGCTGGCGATGACATTCTCCTGGCCGACGTGGTCAATGAACCTGAAAAGAGGAGCCTCTTCTCTCGCCCGGCATTGGCTCAAGACGACCAGAATCAAGGCCAAAAAAATGAATTTGCTCGCGAGGCATTTCGACTTGGGCATAAGGTCTAACAGGTTGTTATTCTAGCCGAGGAAACCGGCTAAGTCAAAAACAAGGACGTCCCCCGTAGCTCGTTCGCCGTGCCCTGTCCAACTCTCGGTTTTCAATGACTGCCGCAAGATGGTGGTTTCGTCTTTTTCGCTCCGTGCTCCTCAGCTTCTGTATTTTTAAATTTGCTCTTTTCGGAGCACGGGGTACGGGGCACGGAGCATGATGATATAGGCAAGATAGACGGCTTTTTATTGTTATGATATATTCAAAATAAATTTGCGAGGAGGCTCTGATGTCCGTGAGAAAAAAACTGACCTATAAACCTCTCCGCGCTTACCGAGGAAACAACCTTCATACGAAAGGCTGGTCTCAGGAGGGCGCCCTCCGGATGTTGATGAACAACCTGGACCCGGAAGTGGCAGAAAAGCCGCAGGAGCTGATTGTCTATGGAGGAACGGGAAAGGCGGCGCGGAACTGGGAGTGCTTCTGGGCGATCGTGGACAGCCTCAAAAAGCTCGAGAGTGATGAAACCCTGGTTGTTCAGTCCGGGAAACCCGTGGCTGTTTTCAGAACTCACAAGGAAGCTCCTCGGGTTTTGATCTCCAATGCGATGATCGTCCCCAAATGGGCGACCTGGGATGAGTTCCGACGCCTGGAGGCCAAGGGGCTGACCATGTATGGTCAGATGACCGCCGGCAGCTGGATCTACATCGGCACTCAGGGAATTCTCCAGGGAACCTACGAAACCCTCGCGGCGGTTGCCCGCAAGCACTTCGGCGGCAGCCTCAAAGGCAGGATCGTCCTTTCCGCCGGCCTCGGAGGCATGGGCGGCGCCCAGCCACTTGCGGTGACGATGAACGATGGAGTCGCGATCATCGTTGAGGTCGACCTGCTGCGCATAAAACGTCGGCTGGCGACAAAGTACGTTGATATGATGGTCGACGACTTGGACAAAGCTCTCCGGCTGGCCTCTGAAGCCAAGGAAAAGGGAAAGGCTCTTTCCATCGCCCTTCTGGGCAACGCGGCGGACATTGTTCCCGAGTTTGTTCGACGGGGCATTACGCCCGATGTCCTGACCGATCAGACCTCGGCCCACGACGAGCTCAATGGCTACGTGCCCCATGGACTTCCCTATGAAGAAACTCTCCGGCTGCGGAGAGAAAACCCCGGAGATTACATTAGGCGCGCTTATGAATCCATGGCGGCTCACGTCCGGGCCATGCTCGAACTTCAAGCGAGGGGCGCCCGGTCTTTTGATTACGGAAACAACATCCGCGGCCAGGCCCAGAAAGCCGGAGTGGAGAACGCCTTTGACATTCCGGGTTTTGTCCCCGAATACATCCGTCCCCTCTTCTGCCGCGGCAAGGGTCCTTTCCGCTGGGCCGCGCTGTCAGGCGAGCCCCGGGATATCTTTGAGACCGACGAGGCCGTGCTGAGAGAATTTCCCGAAGACGCGGCCTTGGAGCGCTGGATCAGGAAAGCCCAGAATCAGGTCAAATTCCAGGGGCTTCCGGCGCGGATCTGCTGGCTCGGCTACGGAGAAAGAGCCCGCTTCGGGGGTCTGATCAATCATCTGGTCAAAAAGGGGAAGATCTCGGCTCCGATCGTCATCGGCCGTGACCATCTTGACACCGGATCAGTCGCTTCGCCGAACCGGGAGACAGAGGGAATGAAGGATGGCTCTGATGCTATAGCCGATTGGCCAATCCTGAATGCCCTTCTCAATGCCGTGAGCGGCGCTTCCTGGGTCTCCGTCCACCACGGCGGGGGAGTGGGGATCGGACTCTCGATTCACGCCGGCATGGTCATCGTCGCGGACGGACAATCCTCGACGGCCAGACGTCTGGAACGGGTGTTGACGGTCGACCCCGGGTTAGGCGTCGCCCGCCATGCCGACGCAGGATACGACGAAGCCATTCAGTGGGCCAGGGAGAAAAGAATCAAAATCCCCATGCTCAAGCCATCAAGATAAATTTCCTCTTTGGCCCCGGCACATGATGTGGCCCGGCCGGCACATCTATCTGGCACTGAACAAACAAGAAACGAACCCGTCACATCGAAGTGTGACAACTTCCCAGGTTTAAACCGTAGCGGCGGCGCGTTCGATTTCGCGATCGTATTTAGAATCAATGACATCCCGTCAGTGCCGAACAACCATGCAACTGGTCTGAATCTTGCTTAGGAGAGGCTGAAAGGAGGTTCCCATGAAAAAGGCGATTGCCTTTGTTCTTGCCGTGTTTTTCTTGCTCTCTGCGGCCGTCTATTTTGCCCCGATTGCAGGCGCACAAACCAGAGCCGATGCCTGCTATAACAATTGGGGAAGCTGCCGGCAGAGGGCCCTGGATCTGGACGTGGCCTGGTGGAAGGTCGCTGTCCTCCTGACGCTCTGTGATCTCTCTCTGGGGAAATGCATCATGGCCACCTGAGCGACGAAGGGCCCTCGGCGGGAACGCGGAGGGCCCTCTTTTATTCCGAACGCTCCATGCCGGGGAGGAAAAAATGAGAAGAATCTTCGCGCTCCTTTGGGCGACTTTCATGGTCATTGGTCTCTCCTTTTCGAACCAACAAGACGCGGCCCGGTCTCATTTGCACCAAATGATCCGGATCAGAGATCTGAAACCCGACTACCAAAAGGACGAGTCGGCCAACTTGTCCGCTCCCGTGGCGCTCGCTTCTGCCCTAGGCTCTTTGTATGTTGTGGACTCCCAGGAATGCGAGGTCAAGCTTTTTTCCCGGGAGGGCCGGTTTCTAAGAGTCTTGGGTCGTAGGGGACAGGGGCCGGGAGAGTTCAATTCACCGGCCGACATCGATTTCTTTGAGGACAAAATCTACGTCTCGGACAGGTTCAACAGCCGGATTCAGATCCTTGATAAGAACGGGAGCTACTTCCGGAGTTTTAGGGTGCTTTTCCATCCCGACCAGATCTGTGTCCTTGACCCTGAAAGGATTGTCGTCTCTCAACTGCCGCTCGGGCTGAACGAGAAGGAAAAATTGATCCATTGTTTTAATCCAAAGGGAGAGGTCTTATGGACAAGAGAAGACTCCTTTTTTTCCGGTGACCGGGTTTACGACACGTTCAGAAATTTTGCCATCCTCAACAAAGGTGACCACGGCGATTGTTTTCTCATCCGGAAATGCAACGAGCGAGTCATCTCGCATTATGATAAGGACGGCCGGTCCCTCCCGGGGATCGGAGTATCGCCTGCCTATTCCTTTAAGAAGATCGCTCTCCCTCTCGGGGGCAAGAAAAAAGAGCTCCAGGGCTTTTGCTGGGATAGTGTTTTTTATCAGGATGAGTTCTACTTCCTCGCGCCGGAATACACCAAGGACAAGGATCTCGGACCCGGCAGGCAGGTATTCGTCCTGGATAAAGATGGCCGAGCAACTCGAGTCATCGAGCTGCCGGATCCGGTCAAGAAGATTGCTCTTTCCCAGGACCGGATTTTTGCCATCGATCTGGAAAATAATTTGCGGGTTTTCGGGATTGAGACAAAATGATCGGCCGCAGCGTCCTGCAATTTTGGGTCCTGGCGCTGTCGCTTGGCCTTCAGATTGGATCCCTGTTATCAGAGTCCAGGAGGCCAAACATCTTTACTTCGTTGGAGGAGATTCTTTCTCAGGACGAGCGGCCCGTCCTTCTCGTCTTCTTTTCAACGTCCTGTTCCACCTGCTGGGACGACCTGCTGGAGATGAGATTATTTTTGCACGAACGCGGGCTCTCGGTCCGGCTTGTCGGCATCACCGGCGACCGCAGGGAGGAGGTGGAAAGATTTTGCCGGAAATATTCGTTCTTCGAACCGATCGTTCTGGACCAGCGTCGGAAGATCTTCAAAGCCTACCAGGTTGACCTGGTCCCTTTTAAGGTAATCCTGCTACGGCGAAAAATTGTCTACAAGGATGATTATTATCTAGAATTCGGTTTGAGGAAGGAGGAAGCCAAACGATGCCTGGCTGCCATCGGACGAGGTTAGCTTTATGGCTCGCGGTGAAAAAAAACCGTGCCTCTCGGGTCAATTATTTGATACTCGCCGCCCTCCCGGCTCTGTGCTTCTATCTTTGGTCTAAAGAATCGTTTGAGACGGCCATGAAATTCTTCCTTTTCCTTTTTCCCTACGTCTTCCTGTTTCTCTCCCAGGACATGATTAGGGATGAAGTCAGAAGCGGCGCTCTAGAAAACGTCATCTTCCTGGGAGGGGAGCACAAAGTCTATCTCTCGAAAAAGAGCTTCGCCTTGAATTCACTGGCTCTGGGCTATGTCGGTGTGCTCTTTGCCGGGCTCTTGCTTTTTGCCTGGTCCACCCATCGCCTCCAATCGGTCTATCTTTGCCAATTTCTGGTGGGGATCCTGGTCGGTATCTATTATGTGCACCTGGCCGGGCTGCTGAGCTTCTATCTGGGCGGCGGTTCGAACGTCCTGATCCTGGTCCTCGTCCAGGCTCTGGCCTTCATTGGGATCATGTTTTCGGTCAGTCAACGTTCTGGCTTCATCGACGCCCTGGAAAGAGGAATTTTCCCGGATCTCATTTCTCGTCTGGAGATTCTGGCGATGGTGGCCTGCCTTCCCAACGTCGTCATCTGGAAGAAGCTCTGGCTCTATTCGGTCGAGATCCTGATCTTGCTCGCTTTTCTGATCGGACTTCAGAAAATTAAAATCGGGGGGCTGGAGCTCAAAAAACAATGAAAAATCTCATTCTCAGGACCGATCGGCTCGGCAAGAGATATGGAAGAATCCAGGCCGTTAAAGAAGCGAGCTTCACGATCCCTCGGGGAGCCATTACCGTCTTCCTGGGCGAGAACGGGGCGGGAAAAACAACTACACTCAAGATCCTTTTGGGATTTTTAAAACCGGATAGAGGCCGTTTTCAACTGGAGACGGGGCGAATTGGCTACGTCCCGGAACAGCCTGTCTTTTTCCATTGGCTCAAAGGAGAAGAAGTCCTTCGCCTGACCGCTCAATTCTTTGGACTTCGATGGGCAGACGTCGATGAGTCAGCCAAAAGATATGGCCCAACCCTGGGATTTGACACGGGTCTCTTGCCGCGACGGGTGGAAACCTATTCTTCGGGCAACAAAAAAAAGTTTTCTTACCTCCAGAGTCTTATCCTCTCTCCCGAGCTGTTGATCGTTGATGAGCCCTTTTCGGCCCTTGACTCCGTCTCCATCAAAAGCATTCGGGACCTGTTTCTGAAACTCAGGAAGGAGGGTGTGACGCTATTTCTCAGCTCTCACATGATCGCCGAGGTTCAAAAAATCTGTGATGAATTCATCATCATCAGGAAAGGGACGATCGTGTTTCAGGACGATCTGCGGCGGCTCAAAGAGAACTATCTACTTGTTTCTCTCGGCCGGGCCGACCTCGGGTCGGAAGAGGTCTCCGCCTGGTCCCCGTCTTGGAGAAAGAAGGAGGGCGTCGTTGAACTTCTGCTGTTCAGAAACCTCAGGACCCCGTTTCTGCATTTTCTGGAAGAGAAAAAGCTGACGGCCGAGTTAGGCGAAATTGACCTGGAGAGGATTTTTCTGTTCTTCGCCTGACCCTTAGCGGTGCCGATATCCCGGTTGCGCCGCGGCCATTTTGTCAGATGACCGTTCCCTCCGGGATGACGGCCTTTTTGGGGACGACGATGATTCCTTGGGCAATCACGTAGTTATCGGTGACTTCGTCCTCGATGCGCCGTTTGTTGATGAGGCGCACATGAGGCCCAATGCGCGCGTTTTTATCGATAATGGCATTGCGCAATTTGGAGCCCCGGCCGATTCCGACATTGGGAGCGCCGGCTGCGGCATTCCTTTCCTTTTCCTCCTCCGTCTCATAAAAATCTGCTCCCATCAAGACCGTTCGTTCGATCGTGCAATCTTTGCCGATCTGGGAGCGGATTCCGACGATGGAATCGTGAATCGTGGAGCGGTTGATGACGCTTCCTTCGCAGAGGATGGAATTTCGGACTTCCGAGGCCAGGACCTTGCAGCCCGGAAGAAAACGGGCGTGCGTGAAAATCGGCTTGTCCTCATCATAGAAATTGAACCGGGGACTCGGCCGGACGAGGTCGAGGTGCGCCTCGAAGAAGCTCGGGATCGTCCCGATATCCTTCCAATAGCCGTCAAAGAAGTAGCTGAAGACTCTTCGGCGCTTGATCGCCGCGGGAATGACCTCTCTGCCGAAATCCTTGAAACCCGAGTCCATCAGGAGTTCCATGAGCACGTTGAGATTGAAGAGGTAAACGCCCATGGAGGCGAGGTGGGTCCGGCCTCCCGCCTCAACGCGGAAATGCTGGAAAACGTCTTCTGGCACGCGCAAGTCCTCCAGGATGGCTCGATCACGCGGCTTCTCATAAAATCTCATGATCCTGCCGTTCCGGCTTGCCTTCATCACCCCGAACTCCGGAGCTTGGTCCGAACGGACCGGGGTGACGGCGACACTGATTTCGGCCTTTTTACGCAGGTGAAACTCGATGAAGGAACGATAGTCCATCCGGTAGAGGTGGTCTCCCGAAAGGATCAGGATCAGGTCTGACCTGTCTTCCAGAAAATGCAGATTCTGCCGGACGGCGTCGGCTGTTCCTTGGTACCAGTCTCTGCTCTCGAGAGTCTGCTGGGCAGAAAGAATGGTCACGAAATCCTTGCTGAAATTATCGAAGCGGTATGTCATGAAGATGTGCCGGTGGAGGGATTCGCTGCTGAACTGGGTTAAGATATAAATCTTGCGCAGGCCCGAGTGGATACAGTTGCTGATCGGAACATCAATCAATCGGAACTGGCCGGCGATCGGCACGGCTGGCTTGGCCCGGATCTTGGTCAGAGGATAAAGCCGGCTTCCCTGGCCGCCGGCCAGGATGAGGGTGATGATATCGTTCATGGGCTCATTGTACACTCGCCATTCCTTCGACTCAAGTCCGCCAGGAGCCGTCCTTCAAGGTGAACGGAGAGACTTGCCAAAAGGCCCCATTCTGAGTCAAAATAGTGGCACCGCGAAGGTTTCGGAATCAAAGAAGAAAGGAGCGGAAGTCATGAAAAGGATATTGATTCTGTGGCTGGCCCTGGGAATTGCCGCGGCACCTGCCTTCTCCGGAGTCGTCAAAAAAACCAAGGCTGATGTTACTTTTAAAGGCTTTGGACGCTTGACCACAGCCCGGAGCGAGAAACTCATCGCCGATCGGATGTGGGTTGATTCCCAGAACGACTTCAAGGGCCAAGGTTTTTTGGGAGGCCTGGCCGGAAAGACAATTCTCCGTCCGGGGAATTCAGGAGAGATTGTGAATCTGCCCGAACTGACCGTCTTCAAGCTGGACCCCAAGAAAAAAGAATACACCGTCGGCCCGATCAAGAAATTGTCCGAGGAAACGAAAGGAGAGGAGGCCAAGTCCCAGGGCGAAACTCAGCCGTCCGAAGAACGCCAGAGCGATGTCAAGATCACCCGGAGTGAGTTCAAGGTCGAAGACACTGGTGAAACCTCGACAATCAACAACTTTCCCGTCAATAAATATACCGTCAACTGGCTCACGGAATGGGAAAATGTCCGAACCGGTGAAAAAGGCGCCAACCAGCTCACGACCGTGGTCTGGGCGACTCCGATCTCTGAGACTCTGGCCCAGGCCCAAGCCGAGGAGATGAAATTCTCCCGCGAATATCTCAAAGCGATCGGTCTTAACACGGACCAGCTTCAGCAGGAGATCCTAGGGACGAGCTGGATGACTATGCTCGACTCCATGAACAAAGCGAAGGGGAAGCCGGGCCCAGACTCTTCAAAGTACGCCTCTGAGCTGAGCAAAATCAAAGGATACCCTGTGGTCGTCGACGGCCAATATTTTGTGACGGCCCAGAATCCCCAGGGCGAAGCGACGCCGAGCGAAGACAAGAGCTCCAAGAGTCTTCTCGGCGGTCTGGCCAAGAAGGTCATGAAAAAGAAACCGACCGCAGAGGAGGGCAAAGAACCCGCTCTCTCCTACCACACCGAGCTCGTCGAGATTTCTCTGGCCAACCTGAGCGCCGCCGACTTCCAGGTTCCGCCGGATTATAAAAAGAAAGGGTGAATCTCGGATTCGGTCGCTTTCTCCTAGCCAGAAAACGATGAGAGTTCTTATCACCGGTGGAACGGGATTTCTGGGGCGATCGCTCTGCGCACGCCTCGCCCAAGAGGGGCATGGAGTGACGGTTGTCACCCGTTCGATTGGGAGCACGGACGAGACTCTCGCCGCAAATAAAAAAATCTTCCTTCTCCAAGGCAACCCGATGGAGCCTGGCGATTGGCAGGAGGCGATAAAAAATCAGAACGTGCTTATTAACTTGGCCGGGGCATCGATTTTCAGCAAATGGTCGGACCGGCAAAAAAGGCGAATCAGGGAAAGCCGGCTGCGGACCACGCGCCGCATCGTCGAGGGAATCGACGGAGGGAAAGCGAGGCCGGTCACGCTTATCAACGCGTCCGCGATCGGCTACTACGGGTTTCACCAGGACGAGGAACTGGATGAAAAATCCCCCCCCGGAGGCGATTTCCTTGCCGGGGTCTGCCGGGATTGGGAGGCCGAGGCCCTCCGGGCCGCCGACAAGGGCGCACGAGTCGTCTTGATGCGCTCCGGAATTGTGCTCGGCGAAAAAGGGGGAGCGCTCGGCATCATGGTTCGTTTTTTCAAGCTTTTCATCGGGGGCCCCTTGGGCAGCGGCCGGCAATGGTTCAGCTGGATCCATCTGCGGGACTGGGTGAGGGCCATCGTTTTCTTGATTGATCAGCCGGAGATTTCGGGTCCAGTCAACCTCTGCACCCCGAACCCCGTAAGAAATAAGGAGCTGGCTCGCGCGCTCGGCAAGGCTCTCCACCGGACCGCGTTCATGCCGGCGCCGGCGTTCGCCGTCCGATTGATCCTGGGCGAATTCGGGAACCTTGTCCTCAAAGGACAGAGGGTCGTCCCGCGACGTCTGCTCGATCGCAAATTCGATTTTCAGTATCCTGAGATAGAAGGAGCTCTCGAGGACATCCTGGCGAAAAAGTGACTCTTCCGAATTCCGCCCGACAATGATATGATTTTCCGGACTAGAGGAAACCGATGCTCAAAAACATCTTAGGGTTATTGCTCCTCTTGGGACTGATTAATCTTCCTTCTCTATACTGGGCTCTGCCGGAGAAAAAGACGGGCCTCAAAATATTCATCTCTGCCGAAATCGAGGGTGTCGCCGGAGTTGTGAACGCCGCCCAGACATCTTCTTCGGGCGAGGAGTATCAAAAGGCCCGCTCAAGCTGGTGCCTCTGCTCAGGGGCATCGCCCGGTTCATAAGCCTTTAGCCCAATGGGAATTCGGTATCGTTCTGATTCATTCGAATGAGGATGAGATGAAAACAAAACCGGCCGCTGCAATTATCTTTTTGGTCTTCCTGACCGCATTCCTTTTTCTCCAAGATTGTGCCCGGTACGAGAGGGCCGCTCTCGTTCCACGCACCGCGCCGATTTGTTTCGGCCTCCACGTCCTGGTGGAAAATAGGGCCGCGGCCGATGACTTGCTCCGAGGAATCCCCGAGCTGGCCAAGCTGGGGCTGGATCTCCTCTTCGTCGAGATAGACTACAACTACGAATATGTCTCCCATCCGGAGCTGAGAGGCGACGACCCGATCACACGGGAGACGGTAAAAAAAATGGTGGCCCTGTGCCGGGAGCTCAAGATCCGGCTCATACCCGAGTTCCAGAGTCTGGGGCATCAGTCCTGGGAGAAAAAGACCTTTCCGCTCCTCATCCGGTATCCGCAGTTTGACGAGACGCCCGGCCAGTATCCCCAGAACCAGGACATCTATTGTCGGAGCTGGTGTCCGCTCCATCCCGACCTCAACCCGATCATCTTCCAGCTCTACGATGAGCTTATCGAGGCTTTTGAAGCCGACGCTCTTCATGTGGGAATGGATGAAGTCTTCTTGATCGGAAGCGAATATTGCCCCCGCTGTAAAGGAAAGAACCCGGCCGAGCTATTTGCTCAGTCGGTCAACGATATTTATGATCACCTGGTTAGAGCGAAAGGCGTGGAGATGTTCATGTGGGGGGACCGGCTGATCGATGGCGCGACGACGGGCTACGGGGAATGGGAAGGGTCGATGAACAGGACCTCTCCCGCGGTCGACCTGATCCCTAAAGACATCATCATCTGCGATTGGCACTACGAAAAGATGAAATCCTATCCTTCCGTTCCGATGTTCCTGGACAAAGGATTCCGGGTTCTACCGACAAGCTTCAAAGAGGTCAAAGGGGTCAAAAAGCTCATTGACTATTCGTTGACTTTTTCCTCAGAGCGGATGCTCGGCCATCTCTGCACAATCTGGCGGGCCCCCAAGTCCGGCGAGGCCAGGAATCCCGCCCTTCTCGCCGCGGCAAAAAAAATTCAGAGTTTCAGAGTCAGCCGGTAACGGTAGCCGAGGTCTTTGAGCTGAAATTTCAGGGATTCGATGACCTTGATCTCCGGTTGATTCCACTTGGCGATACAGGCGTAGACTTCTTTGTGTCCCTGTTTTTTAGCATAGGCGATGATGCTCTTGTGGAGACTGGTCGAAATCCCGCGCTTCCTGTACGGCTTGGAAACGAAGGTGATCTGGAGGTAAAACTCAGGCGGGGTCGAGCCGGGAGAGATGGGGAGGACATCATAAAGGGTGTCAATTTCCGGAGCGCCCAGGGAAGGATAACCCATCAAATAGCCCACGACCCGATCGTCCGCGAGCGCCACAAAAGTCACGTGTTTGTTGCCGGGTTTGAGATAGCGTTCGCGGTAATCATCAAC